>Ga0187780_10004447_pt1 | contig 10505 bp, 10 predicted proteins | sample 1015_Q2_SP10_20__FD_132429 | JGI IMG/M metagenome (GOLD analysis project Ga0187780, IMG submission 132429) | Tropical peat soil microbial communities from peatlands in Department of Meta, Colombia - 1015_Q2_SP10_20_MG | ecosystem: Environmental > Terrestrial > Soil > Wetlands > Peat | place...
CGATCCCCATGCCGAAGGTGGTCTCGTTGTTGACTGTCATCTGGACAAGCTTGTCCCTGAACACCTTCTCGGAAAGCCCGTTGGCCCTCGCCATCAGCGCCGCCGCTCCCACCATCACGTCTCCCTGCCCTGCAACGCACCCCCCGATGGCAGACCTGTAAGGGGCGATGAAGTTGAGCACTGCCTTGAGGGAGTGCTTCCACTCCCCCGCCATGAAGACCCTTTCCCTTGGCACACGGACGTCCTGGAATAGGAGATACCCCTGGGTAATCCCGCCCAGCTCGACGGGGTTGTCGAAACCTGGTTCCATGTCTCGGCCGTCTGAGGGGTGCCTCGCTTCGACAATGGTGAGCCCCTTGATGTCCCTTGGAATGGCGAAAGAAATCGCGTAATCGCTCTCCCCATCCTTGTATCCCGTTCCGGGAAGAACGAAAATCTCGTTGGCTTCGGCGGCGCCTGCAATCATTACTTTCGCGCCCCTGACAACCAACCCTCCGTCCGCGTCTTTCGCTATCATTCTGAGGGACATGTCAGGGTCTTTCTGCTCAAGCGGCCTCTTTGACCTGTCCCCCTTCGGGTCGGTGAGTGCCCCTGCCAGTGCGATATCCTCCGTCTGGGCCTTCGCAAGCCACCCCCTAATCCTCGAGTGGTAGTCGGTCCCCAGCTCATGGTCCATGTCGAATGTCGCCGCCCACATGGAATTGATGGCGTTGAAGCCGACGCACCGGCCTCCGGTGCAGGTGCCAGTAAGGTTGAACATGAGTCTCTTCATGCGAACGTTCATGATCATGTCATCGGCGGAGCCGATGACGGACAGGTAGCGCGAGACTCGCCCTCCTGTGAGGGAGGATATCGTCGTCAGGACGTCCCTGTATTCCCCTCTCCGAGCAGCGTCGAAGATCTGAGCGTGGCCTTCCACGGCCCGCCTCGTTGCCGGGTGGGTGGTGACGTCCTCTATCAGCTCCCCGAACTTGTAGACGTTGGGCCTCATCCTTCTGAGGCTCTCCTTGTACTCCTGGGCCGTCCTCATCAGGACACCTGTTAGGGAAAGCTCCTATTCGTGCGATTTCCCTAATGGTTGGAACGCTTTGACACGCCCTGAGGGGAAGAGGCGAACGGGTTGAAGGCAGCAGTCTTTCGCGATTACTCCCAAGACCCGACGAAGGTCGTCAAGATTGAGGATGTCGAGACGCCAAGAGCCGGGGCGGGAGAAGTGGTCCTCCGCATCGAAGCCGCGTCTTACAACTACAACGACCTGTGGGCAATGAGAGGAGAACCGACCAAGGTGCCCATGCCGCACATTTCGGGAAGCGACGCCGCGGGCGAGGTCACCGAGGTGGGAGAAGACGTGAAGAAGCTGAAGGTGGGGGATAGGGTTGTCTCACATTCGAACATGAGCTGCCGCACCTGTGAGATGTGCACTTCGGGACGGGAGTTCGATTGCCCCGAGAGGAAGATCTGGGGGTTCGAGTCGGGACCGCTATGGGGCGGCTTCGCCCAGTACACACACCTCCCGGAGGTGAACGTGGTCAAACTGCAGGAAAACGTCTCCTTCAATGACGCCGCAGCGGTATCGATGGCAGGGATGACGGCTTTGCACGCGCTTGTAGGGAGAGCTGGGATACGCCCGGGCCAGACAGTTCTCATCATGGGAGGAAGAAGCGGTGTCGGCACCCTAGGGGTTCAGATCGCGAAGCTGTACGGCTGCGACGTCATCACGACCGTGGGAAGCGACGACCAGGAGGAGAGATGCAGGGCGCTGGGGGCGGATTTCGTCGTCAACCACCGAAAAGAGGACTGGTTCCAGAAGGTCAGAGAGTTCACGAAGAAGAAAGGGGTTGATGTCATTTTCGAGCACATCGGGAAGACGCACTTCCCTCAAGAGGTGGGGCTCCTGAAGATGGGAGGTACGCTGGTAACCAGCGGGGCAACTACCGGATACGACAGCAAGATGGACCTGAGGTTCTTGTTCTACAAGGGGACCAACCTGATGGGGGCCACGCAGGGGACTGCCGCAGAAACGCAATCTCTCATGCGCTGGGTGAGCAGGGGGAAGATCAGGGCGGTCGTCGACTCTGTGCTCCCCTTCTCCAACATGGTCGAGGGCCATGCCAAGATGCTGCGCGGAGAGCAGTTCGGCAAGATTCTGACAACTCCCCAGAAACTCTAGCCGAAGGGGAACGAACGGGTCTCCAACGAGGTCAGCATCCCGTGGGGCGGGCAGGCCTTAATTGCGGCTCTGGGTCCGGCGTGCTCTAGCACTTGCAGAACATCGACCCTGTATTCATGCTGCAACCGGCTGTGGTGATCATTGTCTGCACCCTTCTGCTGGTGTACTGGCACCGGCGACGTGGATTCGACCTGGTTGTACTTGCCTACTCCTTCGTAGCTTATGCTGTAGCGATTGGGCTGAAGTACGTCGTCCAGCTCCCCACCATTGACGCAGTGACAGACTACTTTGGGCAACAGAGCGTCGGGCTCGGAATCTACTATGGAGCCCAGACCGTTTTCTTCGAGGTGGGCATGGCCTATCTGGTGGCGTCGTATGCCGTGAGGAAGGGAAGACTCGGGGGCAAGGACGCCGAAGGCTACGGCGCCGGACTGGCTTTCTGGGAAAACGCCGTCCTTCTTGGAGCCCTTCCGCTCATCAACTACCTGGCATACTACGCCATCCTCTCGACAGACACGTCACTTGCGCAGACAGTCTACAACCTGCTGAGCCAGAACTCGCCAGCTCTCTTCGACCCGGTGCCGCAGGCCCTCGCCTCGGTCGCGCTGGGTACTCTCGAGCGAATTTCCTCAATCCTGCTTCACTTCGCCTGGGGGTACCTCTGCGTGTTGGCGGTGGTCTACAGCAGGCGGCGCCTGTTCCTTATTGCCTTGCCAATGGGGTTCGTCGATTTCCTGGTCCCCTTTGCCAGCACGATTGGGGTGGTTCTCTTCGAGGGAATAGTCTTCACCATCGGTGTGATCGCGGTGCTCGTCGCATGGCAGGTAGTGAAGCATGTTCGCATAGCCGCGGAAAGAAGTTCCCTCCCAGTCGGCTAAGAGTAAGGAACCAGGCGGGCGCCGGTTGGCTCGAGGAATCCGAAGACTTCTCCCTTGTTTGCATTAAACGATACGGAGTCGACGGCTACCTGATAGCCGAATTTCCTTGTGAGGTTCTTCGTTTCAATCGTACTGGTCAGCCGTGCCCAGCGTTAGGAACGGCGGAGACCAGCAACAAACGCTCCCGCTACTGGGAGACCTATGCTAAACAGGGCAAGGACCCCCAAGGGGCCCAACTTATCCTCAATCCGGATTTCTAGGCCCGAAACGAACCGCTGCCGGTTGGGACCGATGCCTTCCAAAAGCGGTGAATTCAAAATCCGTCCCACGTTGGAGGTGGAAGTTCTAGTATCGTACTAGCAGGTTCGGCCAGGTATCAGGTTAGTGCAGATAACAAAGGGACCTCCCGCTAAACCCGACATGCCTGTATCCCGCTGACACCTACTGCACTTCGTGGAGGGCCTTCTGGTTGAGATAGTATCTTCCATTGATTTCGATGAAGACCCTAGTCCTCCCTTGACGTCGTTTCATGATCCTTACGAACAGCCTCGACAAGCCCAGCTCCTCGGCAGTGAGAGCTGTCTCTGGGCTGATGGCTCCTTTTTCTTGGAACTTCCTGACAATTTCGCCTATAATTCCTCCACCATAGCCTTCCATTTCTACCTCCCCTCGTTGGGTGGACGGGGAGGGCGCGGGGACAGGTTGTGGCGCGGCGGGAGCCGAACCCTGTTCGATACTTTGAGCCACCGTTGCTTGAGGTTCTTGTGCTTGAGCGCTCGGGGTCGCTGCGATGACGCCGGAGTCTTGCGAGCCTTGTCTGCCCTCGCTCGGGCCTATGACCTCACCGCCAGGCCCTCCTGGAGGAGCATTGTCGCCGGCGCCCGCTGAGGCTCCGGAGGTGCTTCGCTCCAGCTTCACGGTGCACTCCGTTGTCTTCTTCACCTCGACCTTTACCGGAGTTGAAGCGACGTATCCCCTGGACTCCGCCTTGATGAAATAGTCTCCCTTCTTGACACCCTTGAAGGTGATTTTTCCTTGATTGTTGGTGTAACCCTTCAGCTTTTCCGGACCATCGGCCGACACGATCGCCTCGATGATAGGCGAGAGGGTTCGAGCGTCTTGTACCCTGATTGTCAGGTTGCGTCGGCGATACCACAGGAGAATAATCAAGAACAGGATCACTGCAACTGGTATAATGAGCCACACGACGGAGGGAATACCGGAAGTGGTGGGGGCAGGCGATGTAGACGTTGTCGAGAGTGTGGATGTCGTCGAGAAGGTGGTAGCGACTGGAGTAACCGAAACAGACAGCCAGTACGCCTGGTTTGGCCCGGGGCTTTCAACGGGAGACCCTTCTCCCTGATAGAGTACGAGATAGAAAGGACCTGTCCCGACTTGCACGTTCACCGCGCCCAGTACCTGGCCTCCCTGGCTAACTGCGTACGAGGCATTCCCCGAAGCGCCGATGGAGATCTGCAGGGTATAGACAACATCCACGTCCGGGGTAAGATACAGCTTCCCGGTGTGCGTCCAACTGCTCCCGTTCGTCCCAACTTTGCCATCGATGCCGTAGAAGCATTGGTTCGGTGCGATGGATGAATTGGATGAGATACCACAGACTGCAGGGTCGCCGCAGTCGCCCAGATGGCTACAGTTCAGTGGGTTCAGGTTGCCGTATACAGTGACACCAGAAGCGGCATCAGCCGTAGTTACGGCGAAACCGAACGTGTGCCCGTTCGAGACTGTTCCTTCAACCGTGGCGGTCGCGGTAAAAGGCGGTGTGAAGTTTGCGTTGCTCTGGATCGTACCCTCCTCCTGACTCCTATTGATCTGATCAATCATCATCCCACTCGAAGAGAAAGTGGGCACCAGTGTAATCATGTTGACGCCCACTTCGTCTGGCCCAAACACCGACCCGACTGGTCCATTGATCTGCCACAGGCTTGCATTGAGACTGGTATCATGAGTGAAATCGTCGTGCAGCAACGATTTCGCTGGGGCGCCCGAAGCTGCTCGGATGGGGTAAGGCGCCACGGCCACTGTTGCAAAAGCAGAGATGGCAAGCACCAACAGCATCAGCATCGCCCCAGCGCGGTACGACCGAAGCCGCCTGCCCAAATTCCCAGTAAAGTCGGCGACATCTAGATTACTTACGGCGTGTCCCTAATCTCGCGAAAAAAATAGCGCACCCGTCATCCCCGCATAGGCACGGGATAGGCGGCGAGTCAACCATGGGATTGAGGCTAAGGACCGCCCTGGTAACAATCGTCAGTTTCATGGCGGGAAATTATGTCGAGGGGTGGCAATGGCAGCCAGCACGAGCAACATCGAATCCGGGGTCTGAAGACCAGGCTACTCTATGTCGACAACCTAAGACTGACGATGTGACGATGGTTTCCTAGGCGGACTCGTCCCTAGAGAACTCTGTCCACAAATGGTACCTTCCTAACGAGATAGGCAGCACCCCAAGTCAGCGGCAGTATGATCACTATCGCCAGGGCGAATTTGGGGAGCGAATATAGGCTCACTGATGAGAGCAGAACCGAGGAGACTATGACGATTACGAGGGCCTGGAGGATAAACGCAGCGTAAAAGTCCTGTGAAAAGAGCTTCCAGAGCTTCCCGGGGGAATTGAAGTGTTTACGAAAGAAGGAAATCGCGAACATGCTCATCCCGACGGCGAAGGTCGAGTCCCAGAGGGTGTAAATCGCCGATGACAGTGACCCGTACCCAAGAAGGCTCCCCCACCCGAGCGAAGTTACATCCGTGCCTATGATTGCCAACGGAAGGAGCGTTGCAGATGCGATTAGAGCTATTATGAAGAATCGGTTCGCCATCGAGCTCGGCATTTTCCCCAGCCAGTCCCCGCGGGCAGCAACCGTGCCTACGATGAAGAAACTGAGATACTGCGGTAGGTCGAAAATCGAAGGGAAGCCGAGCACCCCCACGGTGACGGGGATCATGGTTCTCAGCAGATAGGCTGATAGGGCCAATAACAGGATGAAGACTGCTATCTTCCGATAGGACGGGAACGGGCGCTCCTTTTCTTCCTGTGCCTTGACGCCATTTCTTGCCATGCGCCAGAACGCGTATCCAAACTCAAAGATGAGGAGCATCTCTACGAACCAGAGAGGGCCAGTGCCCACCGAGTTGACGAAGAACTGCCAGTTGAACGTCAAGGGTAGCGTAAACCCAGCTGCAACTACTTGCGACGCTGGCAGATGGGAGAACGCTATATAGACGACGATCGGGTCGAGCACGAAAAAGAAAATCACGAGGGGAATACCCAGACGAATCAGCCTGTCCTTGAGGAATTTCCAGGGGCCCTTGCGATCGAACGAAGCAGGTGAAAAGTACCCGGAAATCAGGAAAAAGCAGCCAAGAAACCAGGCCTGGTTGAAGTTCGTGAAGAGTGTAAGCAACGCTGTGCCCGGGCCAGTGGGGGGTTCAGTGTAATACCAGGACCCGATCGCTCCATATGTTATCGCCGCGTGGTGCAACATCACTAGGCTCACGAGCCCTGCCCTGAGATAGTCGGCAAAGTAGATGCGAGAGTGGCGCCCGGCTCCAATGACTGTATCTCTCGCATTCGGGGGTCGATCTCCGTCACCAGTTGAAGCAGAACCTCGCATGGTCATCTCCAGCTGGTGAGTATCTTGTCTCTCTGGAACGTGGCTCTAGAGACGTAAAGCAGGAGGATATCAGCGATCAAGAGGATGCAGGAGATGATTAACAAGGTGGAGGTAACAAGTGATATCAGACCCAGTTCGCTCGCGAGATAGGCCCCCGCCATTGGGAACACCGTAAGGAGGCCAAGTTGTTGCGACACGCGCGCGTCGCTCACCCTGGAAGAAATCATCACGTTCACTTCGATGCTCATTATCGCCGAGAGGGGGGCCAGGAGTGCCAGGACGATACCGGAGTCCAGGCTGGGGAAGTAGAAGTAACCGAACGTTCCATGGGTCAGCACATCCGTAAAAACCATGAAGATGGAAGCGCCCAGGAGAGTGGCCCCCAGCGGAGGGAGGAAAGCCGCCGTTCCCTTTCCAAGCAAGATCTCCTCGTCAGTCATCGGGGTGGCGAGCAAGGGCTCGAGACTCTTTTCTACCTTCTCGCCCACAAGACTGTAGGAGGCGGTGGAGGTCGGAAGGATGGCTGCTATGATTGCGTAGTAGAAGGTGAATGACGGGAGGAGTGTTTGCAAATCCGTTGCCCCTGATCCACCTCCGCTGGCACTTTGAGTGACAAACTCGACGACGAAGGACAAGAGGATTGATATGATAAGGGGGAAAGCGAGTATCGAGAATATCAATCCTCTCTTCTTCAAGAATACCTTGAAGTCCTTCGACGTGACGTCCCAGGATTTCGAGAGCCTCAATCTCGCCGCCTCTCCCTCACGAGTTCCAGATAGGCGTCCTCAAGAGTGGATCCGACCACGCTGACGGACTGGATGCGACCCCCTGCTCGAACGATCGCCTCGAGAATCGCCGGATTCTCCTTGTCAGGGTTCTCTATTGCGATGGTTATCCTGCTGCCATCAACCGACACACCACTGGGATAGAGCTTCCTTAGGGCGGCGAGAATGATGTCGTTGGTCCGTTCCAGCTGGACCACGGTCGCCTGGCTGCGAACGGTTCGCTCGAGTTCTTCCGGTGTGCCAATCGCACGCAGCCTCGTGTTCAGTATCCCGATCCTATCGCAGATTCTTTGGGCCTCGTCGAGATTGTGAGTATTCAGAAAGATCGTCTTCTTCTGCCTTTTCAGCTCGAGGATAATGTCCCTGACGGCTTTCGCTGCTTCCGGGTCAAGGTTCACTGTGGGTTCGTCCATGAAGAGGACCTGAGGTTCGTGAACAAGTGCGCGGGCGATTGCAAGTTTCTGCTTCATCCCCTTCGAGAAGGTCCCCACGACGGCATCCTTCTTGTCCCAGAGATCCAGCATCTTGAGGTAGTGCGGAATCCTATCCTTCCTCTCATCTTCCGTGCAATCGTAGAATCTCCCGTAATAGTCCAAGTTGTCGTACGCGGAGAGGCTGTCGTAGAGCCCGACGTTGTCAGGGACGAGTCCAATCAGCCTCCTTATCTTCAACGAATCTGTGCGGCTTCCCACTTCGTACCCTGCTACCCTCGCCTTTCCATTTGTCTTGGATATCAGGCAGCAGAGCATCCTGACGGTAGTGGTTTTTCCCGCCCCATTCGGTCCGAGAAAACCGAAGACCTCGCCATCGTTTACCCTGAATGATACCGAGTCGACGGCGGTCAGATCCCCGAATTTCTTTGTGAGATTCTCAGTCTCGATCATTTCGGGTCACTCGCCATTGGCATCGTCCTTGCATCGTACGAACCCCCAGATTCAAGCGATGGCCCTGGAGTTGTTATAAACCGAGAAGCTTGTTCACTAAAGTGAACGCTCGCCACTGTTTATAGCCCTCGTATCTTGTTAGCGATACAACCCATTGGAAGCCCAAGTCCTGCAGCATCAACGCGTAGAGGCAGAGCTAATCGCCGCCAGGCTCTTCCGATTTAGGGCCCGAAGGAGCGTCGGAGTCCTCTACTCTCTCCTTTCGATCCTTCCTCTGACGGGCGTGATTCTTGCCGCGACGGTTCCGGTCCCCTTCGCGGTCGTTGCAGTGGCGGGTGGCGCTGTCGTCGCATGGTACGTCGCGAGGTCCAGTGGACTCTCCGGAATTTCTAGAATGCAATACAGTCTAGACTTCCTGAAAGGCGAAAAAGGAATGACATACGATTCCAATAAAGATGTTTGGCTGGCCAGGAGGACTAACCTCGGCTGGTTTCTTGCGAGCGCCTGGCCGTGGTTTGGGTACATCGTCGCCATTATGGAGGGTTCAACTCTCTTCGCCGCGATATTCATGCTGATTTTCGTCGGAGAATTTGCCGTGATGGTGGGCCTCTCCCACCTGCCCAAGGTGAGCAGCATATTCGAATGGAGACTGGAAGACTGGGCGTTCGTGATGGGAGACGTCGGAATCGCCTTCGCCGCCATCATTCCGGGAGCCCCATCTTGGACGTGGGTCCTTGCGACTCCACTCTTCGTGCTCTGTGGAGTGAAATCGCTTTACGATGCGCCCAAGGAGTTGGCGCTAGTTGCCTCCTGACCCGAAAGAGGAAGAAGGGGCGGCCGGGAAAGAAGCAGGGGATCTTGTCTCGGGTATTGGAATACCCGGACCGTTTTCGGTCTCAACCCGCGTGGGCATTATGACCGCCTTGCTCGGATTTAGACGAACAACATTCACGGAACTCCTGCTCGCCGTGAAGACCCCGAAGAGCTCGCTCAACAAGAACCTCGGAGTCCTAGAAGACTTCGAGTTCATCAAGCAGCGAAAGGGCTTCCTCGGTGTTGCAGGCCCGAGGACAATAATCGAAATCACCCCGAAGGGGGAGGAGGCTATCAAAAGACATCTCGAGTTGATGCGGGCGATTGCAGACAGATATCTCGGGCCAAGCGGTCTCGCAGGGTCTTGAGACGCACTGTGTTGTGTTCTGCCTGGCAATCATGATCAAGGGGTATTATGAGCAAGGGGCTCAAATCAAGCTCTGCGGACCCGAAGGGAACATGACTCGAAAACGGTCCAAGAAATGGTATCGCGGGTTCGTTCCCCCAAGGGTTCGAACCCACTTGCGTTACAACCATGAGCATCGTGTTGAATGCGCACACTCGGTCAGCGCCGGCGAACCAGCGCCCCGGCTTGAATTCCTTGGCGTCACTTGCGCTGGAGGAACTCGATCCATATTCCGTTCGGATCTTCGATGAAAGCCTCGTTCCACCCCCCGATTTCGAGTCGGAACAGGATTTTGACCCTCTTCTTCTCGAGCGAACTTATCCACTCGCTGAGATTTTCCACGTCGAAACCAAGATGGTCGACCTCGGAGCCGTTCGTATACGGGGTCCCGAACTTGCTACCTTCCTTGTACCAGTTGAGCTCTAGCAGCTGCTCCGAGTCGGGACTTTTGAGCGTGGCCACCTCCCCTTCGGTTGGAGGCGTTTTTTCTCTCTCCTCGACAAGCTTCATTCCCAGGATCTCGGTGTAGAACGCTATCGACTGACCCATGTCCTTGACCCGAATTCCGGTGTAGATCATCCTTGGAAGCATAGACCGTGGCACCCGTCATTGTCTCTTAAAGGCGATTTCTACAAGATCTCCTTCGTCCTAGACGGCCTCTCACCAATGGCCTTCACCCCGGCTTCCTTTCTATGGATGAGCCTCTCGCTCTCGTTCTCGGCTTTGCCATTATCCATCATGCGCTTGGTATTGAATCCTGGGCGATTGCTCACACGAGTTTGATTCCATGTGGAATCGCGGGCCCGACGGGAAACGTTACCAAAAGGTGGTTTGATGGGAAACGAGTCACCTAGCTCGTCATATAATTTAGCCATCCAGTTTCCCGGACCCAAGCGCTTAGGCGAAACGAAGTTCATTCAGAGCTCCCTTCAAGGTC
>Ga0187780_10004448_pt1 | contig 10503 bp, 10 predicted proteins | sample 1015_Q2_SP10_20__FD_132429 | JGI IMG/M metagenome (GOLD analysis project Ga0187780, IMG submission 132429) | Tropical peat soil microbial communities from peatlands in Department of Meta, Colombia - 1015_Q2_SP10_20_MG | ecosystem: Environmental > Terrestrial > Soil > Wetlands > Peat | place...
AGTTGGTGGAGAAGAATGAAGGGGAAGATCAGCCAGACGAACTGGCTCGACGCCAGCGACGCACCAAGCGAGAGGGATCCGTAGAGGTTTCGTCCCCTGGCCTCGGCCACGAGATAGACTCCGAGGAACGCCATGGCGACCAAGGTGTTGTTCGGGTACGATGTGGAGAACAGAAAGGCCCAGGGGGCAAGGAAGAACGCAAGGGAAGCCGCCCTGGACCTCTTCCCGCCCAGGGAAAGCAGCGTCGCCGCCACTACCAGGTCCGCGGTAATCAGTCCGAACCTGACATCTAGGAGGACTCCGAACGGAGCGAGGAAAAGCAGCACGCCCGGGAGATAGGCGAACACGTTCTGCGCTCCCTGAGTCACAAGCCACGGGGGAATCCCAGAATACGCGTGGCCGTACGGGTCAAGGCCCGACGCCAGGGCCGAAACAGCCTGGGAGTCGTAGTAATAGACGTCGACGAGGGGAGGGAGGGCGTAGACGAGCGCGACCCTGACAGCGACGGCAAGGGCGAGCAGGAGGCCCAGATTCCTGACGCCAGCGCCGGCTGAGAAGGCCCTCATCGGAGACGCACTGGGGGTCGTGCATGATTTTCAAATACTCTTCCGCCATGGGACGGTCGCGAGAAGATGGAGTTCATTCCCATAAACAAGCCGCTCGTCGGCGAGGAGGAGTCGAAGGCGGTCGCAGCCGTAGTCGAGAGCGGGAAGCTGACCGACGGCTCCTATGAGGGGGGGAAGAAGGTGAGAGAGTTCGAAGGCAAGGTGAGGAGCCTCCTGAACGGCAAGCACGCGATAGCGGTGAACTCCGGGACCGCCGCCCTGCACTGCGCCCTACTAGCCCTTGAGGTCAAGGCGGGAGACGAAGTGGTGGTGCCGTCATTCACCTTCGTCTCCACGGCGAACGTCGTGCTGGCGTGCGGTGCGAAGCCGGTCTTCGTGGACACGAAGGATGACTACAACCTGGACCCGGAAGCGTTCAGGAGGGCGGTGACCAAGAAGACCAAGGCGGTCATCCCGGTGCACCTGTACGGGTACCCTGCAGACATGGACGAGATCAGAGAGGTCGCACAGGCCCACTCCATCCATGTAGTCGAGGACGCCGCGGAGTCGCTCGGGGCCGAGTACAAGGGCAGGCAGTCGGGGACCCTCTCCGACATCGGCTGCTTCAGCATGTACGCGAGCAAGGTCGCCACGACGGGCGAGGGCGGAGTGATGTCAACGGACAGCGACGAGCTTGCCGATAGGCTGAGGCTCGTGAGGAACCACGGAATGCTGCACGGATACGACACCAGGCACCTCGGGTTCAACTACAGAATGACGGAGACCGCAGCTGCAATCGGGTGCGTGCAGATGGATAGGCTCCCCGGGTTCCTGCGGGCGCGAAGGCGGAACGCCAGGGCCCTCATGGAGAGGTTCCGCAAGGTCGAAGGTGCGGAGTTCACGCAGGACGCCACCGACCGCACGCACGTCTTCTACCTCTACACGCTGTACCTGAAGAAGAACAGAGACGCGATACAGAAGCGGCTCAACGAGAAGGGGGTAGGGGCGGCGGTCTACTTCCACATTCCCGTCCACCAGACCCCCCTCTATGTCACGCTGGGCTACTCAAAGAAGCGCTTGGCGAAGACGGAGGCGGCGACGAAGCATGTGCTGTCTCTCCCGGTGCACCCCGGCGTCACGAAGGCCGATCTGGGGCGGGTCGGAGACGAGTTCCTGGCCGCAGCGCGCGAGCTGCTCTAGGTGCTCCCACGGGGCACTCGCCAATGAAGACGTGCGTCGTGGTCCCGACCTATAACGAGAAGGAGAACGTCGGGGGCCTCGTGCAGAAGGTGAAGTCTCTGGGGGTTGCGAACCTCGAGCTGCTTTTTGTGGACGACAACAGCCCCGATGGGACGCAGGAGGAAATCAGAGGCATCTCCGCTTCCGAGCCCTGGGTCAGGCTGCTAGCGAGGGAGTCGAAGAAGGGGATAGGGAGCGCCTACTGCGACGGCTTCAGGCACGCGGCGGAAGCGCTCGGCCCGGACGTGCTGGTGGAGATGGACGCGGACCTGCAGCATCCTCCTTCTGCGCTCCCGGACCTCCTCCGGGCGATTCAGGACGGCGCCGACGTGGCAATCGCTTCCAGGTACATGCAGGGGGGCGGGGTCCTGGGGTGGAGCATGGGGCGGCGCCTAGTCAGCAAGGGGGCTAACGCCTACGCGCGGTTCATGCTCGGTCTCCCCGTGATGGACTGCACCTCCGGGTTCAGGGCCTACACGAAGGCGATGGCGGCCAAGATAGTCGGGGCAAGCCTCCCTGCGAAGGGATTCGAGTTCCAGGTTGCAACACTGCACCTTCTGAGGAAGGAGGCGAAGATGGTCGAAGTCCCCTACATGTTCAGTCCCCGCCGCGCGGGAAAGTCGAAGCTCGGTCCCGGAGACATGGCCAGGTTCTTCATCAGGGTGCTGAGGCTCTCGCTCAGTTAGAGACGCCCAAGAGTCGGCCGCGCACCAAACACAGAAATACAGGCGTCAGAGCCGCATAATCCAATTGTCTGAAGAAAAGCCCCTAGCTCCGGCGACTCCCCCCCAGCAGCCCGAGAAGGTGTTCGTAGGGGCCGTTTACGAGTGCGTGAGGTGCGGGACAAGGACGACCCAGGAGGAGCTCTCCAAGCTCCCGGAGGTCAAGTGCATCTGTGGCTACAGGGTGTTCAGAAAGGCACGCCCGGGCGTGGTCAAGCAGATCAAGGCCGTTTGAGCGTGTCCCACTGACTTCGACAGTTGTCTATCCTGCCAACGCTTATTTGCCTAACTTCTCACGGCCCCTGCTGAATCTGATTTGCACGTAATGAAGAGCAACCAGGCAGCTGCATTCAGAGGCTACGGCGCCTATGTCCCGTACTACCGGCTTCCGACTACGGAAATCGCCAGGATATGGAAAGGAGGGGGCTCAGGCCCCAACACGGAGAAGGCGGTCGCCTCGATGGACGAGGACACGGTGACCATGGCGATAGAGGCGTCGAGATACGCGATGAAGATGGCGGGAGCAGACTCTCTGGGCGCCGTCTTCGTGGGGACGGAGTCGAAGCCCTATGCGGTGAAGCCCACCAGCACCATCGTGGCCCAGGCTCTTGGGCAGCATCACACGTTGGCCGCAGACCTGGAATTTGCGTGCAAGGCGGGGACAGAGGCGATACAGGTGATCACAGGCCTTGTGGGGTCGGGAATGATTCAGACAGGCCTGGCCATCGGGATGGACACGGCACAAGGGAGACCCGGGGACGACCTGGAGTACACGGCAGCCAGCGGCGGAGCCGCGTTCGTAATCGGGAAGAACGACGAGAAGGCTATCGCGAAGATCGACTGCAGCACGTCCTTCGTCTCCGACACGGGGGACTTCTGGCGAAGGTCCCACGAGCGCTACCCCAGGCACCTCTCGAGGTTCACTGGTGAGCCAGCGTATTTCTTCCACATCGAGAAGTCGGTCAGGACGCTGTTTGAAGAGACCGGTCACAAGCCGTCCGATTTTCACTATGCCGTCTTCCACCAGCCCAATCCTAGGTTTCCCGTGGAGGTGGCCGCCAGGCTGGGGTTCACCATGGACCAGATCAGGGTCGGACTGCTGAATCCCATGATCGGGAACACCTACGCAGGGAGCTCCCCCATTGGGCTTGCCGCGGTCTTCGACGAGGCAAAGCCGGGAGACAAGATCCTGCTTGCGAGCTTCGGTTCGGGAGCGGGGTCGGACGCCTTCTGCATCGAGGTCCTTGACGGAATAGAGAGGACCCGCGGGGTAAACCCTACCGTGAGGTCGATGCTCGACCACGGCTCCAAGATAGACTACTCGACATACTCGAAGTACAGGGGCAAGTTCCACTAGCGGTGGTCCGATGGCAAGAAAAAGCGCTTATGTCGTATCCGCGGGCTTTACGAAGGTGGCGGAGCACTGGGACAGCTCGATCCTGGACCTCGCCGTCGAGGCGGGCACGAAGGCCCTGCGGGCGGTCCCGAAGATCTCCCCTCAGCAGGTCTTCGTAGGCAACATGTTCAGCTCCGCAGGCGCGAACCAGGAGCACATTGGGGCCCTGGTGGTAAGCGCCCTCGGCCTCGAAGGGGTGCCAGCGTTCAAGGTGGAGTCTGCCTGCTCGTCGGGTGCCTCTGCGTTCAACATTGCATATTCCATGGTGAGCTCGGGGGCGATCGACTCGGCCCTCGTGCTGGGCGTGGAGAAGATGAGGGACCTCGAACCCGAGGCCGTCTCCCAGGCGCTTTCGATGGCGGAATCAGCGGAGTACACGCAGTTCGTGGGGGCGACATTCGCCGCCCTCAACGGCCTGCTCGCGAGGCACTACATGGAGAGGATGGACGTTTCTCGAGACGAGCTGAGCGCGCTTCCGGTGATAGACCACGCGAATGCGGTGGCGGCGGACCACGCCCAGTTCAGGCGGGCCATCACTCCAGAAGTAGTGGCCAGGTCGGGGATGGTGGCCGATCCTCTGAGGCTCTTCGACTGTGCCCCCGTCGGCGACGGCGCCGCGGCGGTCGTCCTGACCAGCGAATCAGGCGCGTCCAACGCCAAGAAGGCGAAGATGGCAAGGGTCCTAGGCGGGAAGGTCTCGACGGCGAGATTCAACATGTACGAGAGGGAAGACATGCTTGACTTCACCGCCACCAGGGCAGCGTTCAGGGAGGCGATGAGGCAGGCCGGACTGCCTCCGCAGAAGGTGTCCTTCGTAGAGCTCCACGACGCGTTCTCCGTGATGGGGGCCCTCTCCTTGGAGGCGATGGGGTTCTCGAAGAAGGGGATGGGCTCCAAGGACGCGAAGGCTGGAAAGTACGGCCTCAGGTCCGACCTCCCGGTAAACACGTTCGGTGGGCTCAAGGCAAGGGGGCACCCGGTCGGAGCCACCGGGGTCTACCAAGTCGCTGAAGCTTACCTCCAGCTCACAGACCAGGCGGGGGGGAACCAAGTCGCAGAGGCCGAATACGGAGTCACCCATAGCGTCGGGGGCGTAGATACGACCAGCGCCGTGCACGTCTTCGGGAGGGCGGAGTAGTTGGCCATCCAGTACTGGCGAATAAGGGACAGGTACTACAGGCTAGTGGGGAGCAGGTGCTCCAAGTGCAAAGCCGAGTTCTTCCCTCCGGTCTATCGGTGCAGGAAGTGCGGCTCAGCCGAGGTCAAGGACGCCGAAATGCCGAAGACGGGGAGGATTCTGACGTACACGGTTCTCCACGAACCGATGGCCGGGTTCGAGGCCCAGGCCCCCTTCCCGCTCGCCCTGGTACGACTGGAGAACGGTGCGACAGTCCTGACCCAGATCGTCGACTCGCCCGAGGAGTCAATCCAGACGGGGGCAAAGGTGAGGGCGACGATAAGAAGGGTGAGGGTCGACGGGGATTCAGGGCAGATCATCTACGGGTACAAGTTCGTCGTGGTCGGCTAGCTGGACGCAGGCTTCCTGCGCCGAAGCCAGACCAGCCAGGTCCCCACTCACTTTCCAGGCCGAATAGGTAGTTTCAATTCTGTAGCATCATATAGCAGTCCGGCTTCCAGAGGCGTGAGGACAGGGAGCCACCTCCCCATCCTAGACGCATGGAGGCCGACCGCCAGCATCCCGCGACGCCGTGGTCTCGGGGCCGCGCGATGAGACCCTCCGGTCGGTTCTCTACCGTCTTCGCCCATCCGTCTCTCTGTTCCCACGATGCTTTCAATCCATCAGCTGCGCGTAGGGTTCCACCCTGTCTGAACAGAGAGCTTCCACTCGCGCGAACCGTGCTATCTGCTTGGACGCCAAGGATCCTTCCAGTCGATGGGACCCTTCTCAAAGGAATAGACAAGTCTGCGGAGGACTAAGTTCCAGGCACGGTCGAAGTAGCGGTAGACCGCCTCCCCTTCCTTCCCTCGCTTCCAGCCCAGCTCATACAGCGTCACCTTCGTCCTTTTCTCTCCCTTCGGCTCGATGATGAGGACCACCCATTGAGCGATCTGCTTCCTGGCACTCGCATACTTCGGGGGCGCGCCCCACGTGAAGGACAGCATCCTGCCGGGGACGAAGCTGAGAACTCTGCACCCCTCTGAACCCTGTTTGCCCGGTGGGGCGTCGAGGTCGAACAGTATCTCGTAGAGGCCGTTGGGCTCGATTTCGAGCCGGGCGTCGGGCGCGAAGAACCGCTTCACTCCGTTCAGGGTCGTCCATGCGCGCCAGACATCTTCCGCGGAGGCGTTGACATGGACCTTCTTCTCGAGGACCTTCTGGCTCAATCTGTAAGCCGTCTGACTCCTCCGGGGTCGGTATTAAAACCGCGGGCGCTACCCCTTTCTCAGATACAGCTGAACGACCCCCAGCTCGCCGAGGGCGACAAGCGTCATTACTCCCAGGGCGCGGAAGCGGTCGAGGAAGAACAGGTATCCCACCCCGTAGGCCAAAATCGGCGCCCCCACAAGGCCGACCGCCACCGCGAAGGCGCCGAACAGCCTCGGCAGGTCACCGGCCGACATCAGGTTCATCCCCCTCGTCTCTATCCCGCTGGACGTCTGCCTTACCCCTGCCTTCCTGTACCTCTGGATGAAGAACGACAGTTCTGCGCTCGTCGCCGCCGAAACGGCCCCGATCTCGATGAGCGGGATGAGGTACAGCGAGGGGGAAAACGACCTCCCTGCCAACAAAAGGGCCCAGATTGCAACCGGCACGGGCAGGTAGGCAACGGTGGCAATCGCCGACTTCGCGAGGACCATCACCCTCGCACTCAGTGGGAGCGAAAGGGTGTAGTCGAGCCCCGAGCCCTCCGTGTTCAGGAGTATGGTGGCCGAGACCAGGGTGAGGAAGGACGCCAGAAACGTGGAAACGAGGATTTCGATCGTGTGGAGTTCTTTCGCCCCCGAGATCGAGAAGAAGACCACCAAGGTCTCGAGGACGGGGAGGGCGTAGATGAAGGCGCTGGACGGATTCTTTGACGAGACCCGCACGTCTTTCAGGACGTAGGCCGAGATGGGCCTCCTTATCCTGAGCAGGAACTCCGCCGCGCGCTGGCGAACCACGGTCACCGTCGGCCCGTGCGCAACCGAACCGGCGAGTGCGAGGGCGCGCCTAGCCGCGAAAACCGACAGCGCGAGATAGACGGCGAAGGCGAAAGGGGACAGGAGCGAAGCGAGCCCCAGGCTCGGGCTTATCGTGTGAAAGGAGGGGAAGACGATGGACGCTATCATGATCCCCGCTGTGAACGGGTGGACCAGGGAGAAGACGACGGGGACGCCGGTCGAAGAGAACGTACCTGAGATAGCGCTGTCCAGGGCAGGGATGGCGTAACTGGCGACGTTGAACAGGAAGCCGAGGCTGGCCGCCGCCAGCCCCCACGAAATCAGGAACACGAACCTGGCAATCGCCCCCGCCTTTCCCCTTCCTCCCCTCGTGATGTTCTTCTGGAAGAGCCCCGAGAGCCACAGCGAGAGCGCGACCCCAAAGACCGCGTTCGCGACCCCCGCGAGGGCCATGGCCACGGTCGCAAGGACGGAGGCGGTGGTGTAGGCGACCATCGCCACCTGCGCGACGATCGCCGCAACCACTATGAAGTCGAAGGTTCTCACTATCGAGAGAATCGTGAGGAGCGAGAGGTCACTCTCGCTCAGCGGGAGGGTCGAAAGGACGACGTAGGCTTCGGCGCTCGAGAAAGACGGGAGGACCTGCAGAGAGTAGAGGACTACGTAGGCCAGGGTGATGGCGAGGCTGAAGGTGATCCCGCCGACGAGGTTTGTCGGGGTCTTGTCGAAGAGGTACTGCAGCATCGTGTAGGCGGTAGCTCCCCCGATTATCCCGGCGAAGATGAACTTGCTCACCTGGGCGCCCCTCATTATGGACTTGACCCTGGCCGCAGGACTCCCGCCGTACCCGAAGCCCCCTCTGGTGGACCCTCTGGCCATCACCGCCGACCTGAAGGTGAGCTCAGAGTAGGGCGTCTTGCTGAGCCGCCACGCCTCCCGAAATCTCAACTCTATCCTACGCCGCCGGCGCCGAGAAGGCGTCCCTCAGCGCCTTCACCGTCTCCGTGACCTCCTCCTCTTCGTGAGTCAGGCGGAGAAAGACCTCCTCGAGCGTCGCCTCCCCTCCGCCGGCCGCGGATGCGCTGGCCCTGAGCTGCTCCAGGGACCCCTCGGCGACGATCTTTCCCTCGTAGATTATTCCGATCCGGGTGCAGAGGTGCTCGGCCACTTCCATGATGTGGGTCGAGAAGAGGACGGCGCTCCCGGGCTTCTGAGCCTGCAAGGAGATCAGGTCCTTGAATATTCGGCTGCTCTTTGCGTCCAGGCCGTTCAGGGGCTCGTCCAAGACGAGCAGCGAAGGGTCGTGGATGAGGGCGGCGATGATGGTCACCTTCTGCTTCGTCCCCATCGACAGAGTGGCTATCGGGGAGTCGTAGTAGTCCTGGAGCCCGAACGCCTCGGCGAGCTTGGATACCCTGACATCGGCCGTCCGCTTGTCCAGGCGCCTGACCGACGCCACGAACTCGAAGAAGTCCCTCGGACTGAGCGATTCATACAGCATCGTCGTCTCGGGGACGTAGCCAATCCTGGCCTTCACCTCGACGGGGCTCTCCTGAGGGTCGAGACCCAGGACCCTCACTTGCCCCGACGTCGGCTCGGTCAGGCCGTTGATGATCTTGATCATGGTGCTCTTTCCCGCCCCGTTCGGCCCAAGCAGACCGTAGATCTCCCCGGGCATGACCCTGAGATTCAATCCCGCCAACGCCTGGACCGTCCCGTACTGCTTGCGGACGTCCCAGCAATCGATGACCCGGACCGGGCGGGCGGGCTCCATGCCATCCAGCCTCACTGGGATGGAATTAAAGTTGCGAAGGGGCGAAGCTGCCTGGGTCGGCCTGACCGAGGGCGCCGAGGCAGACGGCATCTCGGAGTCCGCGAGCGGTGCGGCAGCTCCGGAGGCGGAGGGCCTTCAACTCTGCCGACCTCGATGCCGCCTCGGCCCGGGTCCCCGCCTGAAGAACCTCGCCGCGTTCTGGTATGAGGCCCCAATCCGCTTAGGCTTATTAGACGCGCCGAAGCTTCGATGCTCGGGTTTGGCCTTCTGTCCAAACTGCGGGAAGGAGGTCCTTCCCGGGGATTCGTTCTGTCGGAACTGTGGGCGCCAGCTGAGGCAGCCCGAGACTCCATCGGAGCCGAAGGAGAAGACAAGCGCCTGGTGGTGGCTGCTCCCCTTCTTCCTCGGGATCATAGGGGGGGTCGTCGGTTACGTCGTCCTGGAAAGCAGGAATCGGAGAAGAGCCACTCGCATCCTGATCTTCGGAGTGGTCTGGACAGTCGTCGGGACCTTGCTATTCGGCATCCTCATCGCGGGGCTCGCCTTCGGCCTGTACGGCAGCCTCTCAACCTCTGCGCCGGTGAGCATTACCTTCGCCGACTGCAACGCCGCGACCAAAACTTGCATGTTGAATGTGACCAACGACGGCACCACGGCCATCACCCCGGCCTCATGCGTAATCAACTCCGTTCAGGTCTCCCAATTCTCGCCAGTGCCTATACCTGCGGGAGGGAGAGCCCAGGAGACCTGCGTGGCCGCAGGAGGACCGTACAGTGTCGGCGACCCAGTGTCGGGAGGCCTCAACCTGCCGGTCGGCCTACCGGCGCCGTTCAACACCACCTGGTCTTAGTTCAGGTGCCGCTTCCCCCCAATCGCATATATCCCCAGCCAACTGAGCGTCGTAGCGAGAATGTCTTTCGACGACGTGATCAGGCTCGCCGGACAGAAGGGCTTCTTCTTCAGGTCGGCAGACAGCTATCCGAACACCCCGGCAGGCTTCTGGGACTACGGCCCCCTCGGGGTCTCGATGAGGAACAAGTTCGTGGAGCTCTGGAGACGTTGCATCGTCAAGAAGGACGGGATGCTGGAGATAGACGGGACACAGATCCTTCCCAAGGCGGTCTTCGAGGCGTCTGGCCACCTTTCAGGGTTCACCGACCCCTTCGTGAGGTGCGCGAAATGCGGCTCGGTCTACAGACCAGACAAGCTTGTGGAAGAAAAGACCGGGAACCTAGTTCCCGAGAAGCTCTCGGATTCCGACTATGACGCGCTGATGGAGAAGAGCGGCGTGAAGTGCCAGAAGTGCGGGTCGAAGCTTGCCGGGACGAGCAGGTTCAACATGATGTTCAAGGTTGGGATAGGTCCCCTGCAGGAGGAGGCCTACCTTAGGCCCGAGACCTGCCAGAGCATCTTCGTCGACTTTCCTCTGCTCTTCAAGACTCAGAGGATAAAGCTCCCGATCGGGATTGCCCAGGTTGGAAGGAGCTTCCGGAACGAAATCGCGCCAAGGCAGGCAGTTATCAGGGAGCGAGAGCTGAACCAGGCCGAAGTGGAGGTCTTCTTCAACCCGGGCCGGGCCGACGATCCCAGGTTCGAGGAACTTGGTTCGACGGTTCTAAGATTCCAGGCAGTCGGGGGGGAGGAGGCGATGGTCTCGGAGGCGGACGCAGTCGCCAAGGGGATCGTCCCGAACAAGCTCATCGG
>Ga0187780_10004449_pt1 | contig 10503 bp, 7 predicted proteins | sample 1015_Q2_SP10_20__FD_132429 | JGI IMG/M metagenome (GOLD analysis project Ga0187780, IMG submission 132429) | Tropical peat soil microbial communities from peatlands in Department of Meta, Colombia - 1015_Q2_SP10_20_MG | ecosystem: Environmental > Terrestrial > Soil > Wetlands > Peat | place...
GCTGATTGTTCCAAGCCCTCACTTCGTCGTTTCTTTGCTTCTCTCCTCCACAAACTCCAAAATCCTCTCCTCGGCCCAAAACCGTTCCGCCCCCGCAAACCTCGAAATGAACCCGCAGTGCCCTCCATGCTCCGTCGCCAAAAACCGCACGCACGGATTGTCCTCCACCCGCACCCGCCCAAACAGCTCATACGGCACAAACGGATCATCCTTCGCCGTAATCAAAAGCATCGGCACCGCCACTCGCCCAATCACTTTTTTGGCCCCCGCTGCCTCGTAATACTCTTCCGCGTCCTTGTATCCGAAGCACGGCGCGGTAATCGCATCGTCAAACTCCCTCACCGTCCGGATCGGTCCGAATCCATTTCGCGCATATCTCGACGGATACAACTCCGCCTTCCTCCGGTATCGCGTCATCAATCCCCTCACAAAATGCCATTGGTACAACGCGTTCTCCCTCTTCTCCAGCGCATCCGAGCACGCCGACAAATTCAGCGCAGGGCACACCGCTGCAATCCCCTTCAATTCTCTCGGCGCCGCCTGCCCCAATTCCCCCGCCATTTTCGTCACCAAATTCCCGCCCATCGAATATCCGGCAAAAAAGACCTTTTCGAATCCCTCTTCAATCAATTCCCCCAACACCGCGCGATAATCCTCGCTCAGGCCGCTGTTGTACAGCGTCGGTGTCAACCGTTCCGTCCCTCCGCAATTCCGCTGATTCATCCGCACCGCGTGAAATCCCCGCGCGAATGCCTTGTCCGCAATCCCCCACGCGTAACTCGAATCGCTCGATCCCTCAAGCCCGTGCACGATCACAATCACCGGCAGATCTCGCCGCTTCCCCTCCTGCCAGTGGCACAGCCCTTTCAGTTGCGTCTCCGCATCCACGCGAAACAATCGCTCTTCACCTGCTCCCACAGTGAATGTCCGCGGCGCAAACGCCGCACCAATCGTTTGCGCATGGCCGCCCCTCAGCCACCGGTGCGGCTCAAATGTCCGAACGATTCTCCCCATGTCCTGACTCTATTTCAGTCCTTCCTCTCGAGCAATCCACTCTCCCACTTCGCCTTAAAACATGTCGCCCGCTCTTTCGCCCACCTCTACACGCCCGCAGAGTGACCATCCAGCCATCTACAGTTTTTCATAGAAACGGCCATTATGGCTTCCATTTCTTGTGAAATCCCCTTTACTGACGCCGCCATCCTGCAAAAAACTGTTTATATTTCAACAAGTTACAAACAGCCGCCGCTGGCAAACGAATTGCTCCTTTTGCCCCCATCATGGGGGGAGCCTGATTCCCCTTCGGTTGCATCAGGGTATTCCATTTAGGGTTGGCCTTATTTTGAAGTGCTCGGCTGTTCGCTCAAGGTGGCTGACGTGTTCGTGCATGCGCCAGTTCTGCTGCTCGCATCCCCCTCACGTCGCGGACTTCCCTCCAGCCATCGTTGAGCAACCAAGGGCACTCGATCAAACGCAGCAAGAAGCGACTCTTCTCGTTCGTCGCTTCTCTGCAATTTGAAGGAAACGGAGAACTATGAAAAGACTCATCTATCTCGTGCTTGTCGCAGTCTTCTTGCTCTCGTTGGGAAGCAGCGACCTGTTCGCTCAAGTCACGGCCACTGCCACCATCCAGGGCACGGTGGTTGATAAGTCGCAACTCGTCGTCGCTGGGGCTCAGGTAGTCGCCAAGAACAAGGACACTGATTTCTCACGCACCACCTCGACGTCCGATACCGGTTATTACCGCTTTGAACTCTTGCCCATCGGCGTCTACACCATCAGCATTACCAAACCAGGTTTCGCTACCACTACCGAAACCGTCGAAATCATGGTCGGACAGACTGTCACTGCAAACGTGGAGCTCAAGGTGGGCGCTGCCTCAGAGGTCATTGAAGTTACTTCCGAAGCCCCGCTCCTCGAGCAGGAAAAGACCAGCGTCAGCCAGAACATCACTCCCAAAGAGGTTGAAAGCCTTCCCATGCTGGGACGTGACGTGGCCAATCTCGCCTATCTTGCCCCCGGCGTCAAACAGACGGATTCCTATGATCCCACCAAGAATCGCTACGCTATTCTCTCCGTGAACGGAGCTGGCGGCCGCAACGTCAACGTCACCGTGAACGGCGTGGATAACAAGGACAACACCGTCGGCGGCCCGGTCATGCAGCTTCCTCTCGAGGCCGTACAGGAATTCCAGATCAGCACCCAGCGGTTCTCCGCCGAGAACGGCCGTTCTGAAGGCGCTGCCATCAACATCGTCACCAAGCAAGGGACCAATGGTCTTCACGGCTCCCTCTTTGGCTTCTTCCGCGATTCTGCCTTGAATACGGACGAAAAGGATCCCGATGGCACGGGCGGTTACACTTCTGTTCATCCTGACTACAGCCGTCAGTTTTTTGGTGGTTCTGTCGGCGGTCCGTTCGTAAAGGACAAGCTCTTTGGCTTTTTTGCCCTTGAGCGCGAACGGGAGAGCCAGGGCTTGGCGGAAACCGGCACATCTTACAACGAACTGGTGCTCGCAAAGAGCGCTGGCCTCGCCGCTCAACCCGCCTCTGTCATTCCGCGTCCCTTTTACGAGTGGCGCTACAACGGCCGTTTGGGTTGGACCATCAACAACAATAACAACGCCTACATTAGCTACACCGCGCAGGTCAACAACAGCCTTAATGACCAATCCGACGGAACCGGCGACCTCACCAACGGCAACTACACCAAGAACCATTTGCAGATCGCCAATCTCACTGTCAGTTCCATCCTCCCCCACAACACCATCAACCAGTTCACCTTTGGCTTCCAGTACTGGAACAACTTGATCGCCAGCAACATCAGTGCTCCGCTCGTCACTTTCCCCGACGCCTCATTCGGCACCAACACCAACGTTCCTCAGCAGTCCTTCCAGCGCAAGTGGCAGTTCAAGGACGACATCTCGAGAACATTTGGCAAGCACACTCTCAAGGCTGGCGTTGATTACATCTGGAACCCCGTCGAAGGCGGCTTCTTTGAGTTCAGCTCCACTCTCGAAATCGACTTCGCCGCCGATCCCAGCGCCATTCTCGGCAACACCGCTACTTATCCCCAGGGCTTCGCCACTCCCGGTGCCGTCGTCGGTATGGCCCAGGCTAACGGCGATCCTTACTTCCTCGTTGCCACCAAGCAGCTCGGCTTTTACTTCCAGGACGAGTGGAAGATGAGCCGCCGCTTTACTCTCAACATGGGCCTCCGTTGGGATAAAGACTTCAACATGATCGGCTTGTCGGACATCACCAAGAGCCGCACCTATCAGGAACTTGTGACGCTGAACAGCCCGATCTCGAACCCGTTCGTCAGTAAGCTCCCCCATGACGACAATAAGGACTTCAGCCCCCGCATCGGTTTCGCTTACGACCTCACCGGCCAGGGCAAGCACGTTTTGCGTGGCGGCTTCGGCCTCTACTTCGGCAATGTGTTCCAGAACATTCCCTTGTTCATGGAACAGATGGCCAACCCGACGGTCTTCCAAACCGTGCTAAGTCTCAGCAGCCCGGCCGATCCCGTTCCGGGTACTGGTCTGACTCTGGGCCAATGGCAATACGGTGTCAGCCCTATGCCAACAATCCCCGCACCTTCAACGCAACTCGCCAATGGCAGCGTCGGCCGCCTGATGGACCCGAACTATCGCAACCCCGTGACCGAAGAGTTCAACATCGGCTATAGCTGGGCTCTTAATCCCAACTCCGTTATCGAAGCGGAATACACCCACGTCTTGAGTCTCCACGAAAACAAGACCATTAACATGGACCAAAAAGTTCCGGACACGACTCAGCCCGTTGGGTCCCAATGCTGCTATCGTCCGCTTGACCCGGTCTTCGCTGCATACAACGCCGCCAATCCGACCTCCCCCCTCGCTAGCCTCGCCAGTGTTCGCGTGGACGAAGCCATTGGTCGCGAGCACTACGACGGCTTCAATTTCAGCTTCCGTCAGCGCCTTACTCATCATTTCTCGCTGAACGCGAACTACACGCTTGCTTGGGCCTACGGTTACGATGGCGGCGGCGGTTCTTTCCGCAACTATCCCCGGCTCTCGCTTGCTCCGTTTGCCAGCTACGAGTGGGGCCCCTCTTTCAACGATGAGCGCCATCACATCACCATGAGCGGACTCTGGGATCTGCCGTGGCACATGCAACTCGCTCCGATTCTGCAATTCGGTTCCGCGCGGCCTTACAACTTGACAAACTCGGGCAACACCCTGAACACGGGCGGTGGCAGTGCGCTCGCCGTAGTCGTTCCGACGAATGACCCGACGAACTACCTCGCCTTCTCCGGCAATAACGCTGGAGCGCAGAACTGCTTCTATGGCATCAATGGCGTGGCGCAGGGTTGCACCATCGCCAAGTACGATCCGCTTCGCGGCGATCCCACCTTCGAGATGGATATGCGTCTGGCGAAGAACATCAAGCTGGGTGAGCGCATGAACCTGCAGATCGTTGCGCAGGCCTTCAACCTCACCAATCGCGCCAACTATGGCAACGATTTCAACGGCAACATCGCCAGCCCTTCGACCTTTGGGCACCCAGCGGGCTTCATTGCTCCGAACAGCACCATCATTCCGCGTTCGCTCTGGAGTGAATTCGGCTTCCGCCTCACCTTCTAATCGCGCCTTCATCGGCTTAACTTTCACCGGGCTGGCTCTTCGGAGCCAGCCCGCTTTTTTTCATGCCAGCGTGGCGCCGTGCCTTCAGGCCCGCGTCTTGGGTCTGCCTCTTTGTGGCACAGCCATTCCTGGCTGTGCTCTTCGGTTGGACCACCTGCCTTCTCAACATGCTGCAATTCTTCGCTTTGCAGAGTATTGTTAACACTCGTCCCACCACCCACGTCTACCTAGGAGACGACTTCCATCTCGATGGTTCGCTCATGGCCGCGCTCTTCGAACTCCACTCCTCCCGCTCCGGTCTCGCAACCGTGACTGCTCCTCCGCAGCCCGCCACTCCTGACGACGCCCTCGTACGCGCCGCGCAACAAGGCGATCGCTCCGCCTTCGGGCTTCTCTATGCCCGCTATTCCCGCATGGTCCATGGCATCCTGCTCTCCCGCGTCCCTCATTCGTACGTCGAAGACCTCGTCCAGGACGTTTTTCTCCAAGCCCTCCCGCGCCTCCGTTCCCTCCGCGACGTCTCCTATTTCCCGGGCTGGCTCGCCGCTATTGCGCGCAATCGCGCCACCGACTTCCACCGCCGCTCCAAGCCCGACGTCTCTCTCGAAGAAGATTCCGCCTTCAACGAACTTCCTCAATCTGTTCCCGCCTCGCGCCACACTCCCCACTCCAGCGCCGAAGCCCATGCCGTTCTCGATGCCATCCGCTCTCTCCCCGAAGCCTATCGCGAGCCGCTCATCCTTCGTCTCGTCGAAGGCATGACCGGACCCGAAATCGCTGCCCGCACCGGCCTCACCCACGGCTCCGTTCGCGTCAATCTTTCTCGCGGCATGCAGCAACTCCGCGAAATTCTCGGCCGCAAAATTTCTCCCGCCGCCGGCGGTGACTTATGAATGCACACTCGAAAAACGACCCGAAAGACAAACTGGTGAACGACGACTACCTCTGGGACCGCTCGGGCGCTCCCGATCCCGAAATTCAGCGTCTCGAATCGCTTCTCTCTGAGTTTCGACACGCGGATCGCGCGCTCGTTTTCCCGACAGAACCCCCTGCCGAGATGGGTAAGTCTCGCGGCCTCCTCCAGTTCCCCTGGCTCCCGCGACTCGCCGCAGCTGCTGTAGTCCTTCTAGCGTTCGGCCTCAGCATTTTCTTTGTACTTCATCCCACAATTCCTCCCGACACTGGCGTGGCCTGGGACGTCTCTGCTATTGATGGCACTCCGGAGATCGGCTCTCAAACTATTACCGCCGCCAACCCCGCCGCGAAATTCCACGTCGGTCAGACTCTAATCACCAACTCCACTTCGAGCGCCTCCATTTCCGAAAATGATCTCGGCGAAATCCGCGTTGATCCCAACTCCCGCGTTCGTCTTCTCCAGTCCGGCCCCAATCACAAGCGCATTCAACTCGAAGTCGGCACCATCCACGCCGCCATCTGGGCCCCGCCCACGGAATTCATCGTGGACACGCCCTCCGCGTCCGCCATTGACCTCGGCTGCGCTTACACTCTTCAAGTCGCTCCCGATGGCTCCGGCACCATTCGCACGACTCTCGGCTGGGTTGGCTTCCATCTCAACGGCCGCGACTCCTTCATCCCCGCCGGCGCCATGTGCTCTACGCGCCCCGGTGTTGGCCCCGGTACTCCCTGCTTTGAAGACGCCAGCGAATCGTTCCGCGAAGCTCTTCACACCTTCGATCTCGACGCGCAACCGACCGACGCCAGCCATCCTGTGCTCGACATTGTTCTCGCCGAAGCGCGCTCCCGCGACGCCCTCACGCTCTGGCATCTTCTCTCCCGCACCTCCGGCCGCGAGCGCGCGCAAGTCTACGATCGTCTCGCTGCTTTGCTTCCTCCTCCCCCGGGCGTCACTCGCGACGGTATCCTCCAACTCGATCCCCACATGCTCGATCTCTACTGGAACGCTCTCGGCCTCGGCGACATCTCCGTCTGGCGCTTCTGGGAGCACTCTTCGCCTCCGCGCGCCTTTTCGCGCGGAGAATCCTCCTCTCCGCGCTCCTCGCCATCTTCTCAGCAGCTCCAAAACAAAAAATTCCTCCCCAAAAAGGACCCTAGCCAGTAAGCTCGGCGCCTTATATATGCGAGGCGGCTCGCCGCTGCTTTTGCCTAATTCCAGCGGCTTCTCCGCAACTGATCTTGACGGGCCCCACCCTTCGCGCTGCCCGCGAAGTGTGGGCTTGTACGATCGAAAGCCAAGTCTCTCCTTTCTTCTTTCCTTTCCTTGCTTGTGAATCATGGCTGACAGCTAATAGCTGACGGCTGTCGGCTCATGGCTGATAGCTGTTAGCTTTCTTCGTTAACACTTCCTCTCGCCTCTGCGTCTTTCCCAACGATCGCGCACTCTTCACACCAGGAGGCAACACCATGAAATCTTCCGTCACAAAATTCGCCGCGGCCCTTTTCGTCACACTCTCATTCTTCGCTGTTCCCGCTTTTGCCGGCCCTCCGCTTATCTGCCACAGCTTCGACATCGGTAACGCCAAGTCTCTCCCCTGGATCAGCCACAGCTGGAATCTCGAAGGTACTGAATCCTACGACACCAAGAACCTCCCCACCGACACCCTCTCCATTCTCGATGCCGACTACACCGTCCTGGTCCACATGGAAACGCTTCGCCGCGCTGCGCTCTACGGGCAAAAGGATCCCGTCGCGCTGAAGCAACTCGTCCTCAAACTCGTCGCCCGCTCCCAAGCCGCCAGTTCTGACTCCGCCGCTCTCGCGTCTTTCGATCTCGGCTACTTCGCCGAGACGCTCAGCCAGGTGCACTGGATCAACAAAAACGCATCCAACCCCGCGCAAGGCCTCGACGCTTATGCCTTGGTCAAGAAATCCATCCAGCTTCGCGGCAACGACCCGCAAATCGAATTTGCCGCTGCCCTCATTACCCTCGACGGCCCAGTCGCCGAGCAACGGGAGCACGCACAAAAAGCCATTGCTGGCGCCAAGTCCGATCCCCTGCTCTCCCGCAACCTCTTCTCTCACTTCATGAGTCCCCAGTCCGAACTCATGTCCGAGATGATCACCCGCAACTCCAACACCAAGGTAGCTAAGCAATGAAGCCCTCCATCATAGGAGTGGGAGCCGCCTCCACGCGGCTCCTACTTACCCTTTTGGCTCGTGCGAGGACGCAAGTGTTCGTTTTCTTCGTCCTTTCTGCTCTCTTGGGTAGTTCCTCGCTGATTTCGTTGTTACGGCAACGGGGGTCGGACCTTCAGGTCCGACATTCAACACCCGCTGAAGCGTGAGCTTCAGCCCCTGAGGAAATGGGTTTCCAAGCCTCCCCAAATGCTGTTCAATCGCTGACCAACTCGTTTTCATCTTCTCCGTTCACGCGGCACGGGAGACGGGCTGCGACTTCGTCCGCCGTCATCGCTCACGAATGGGGCACCTTCACCTCCATCGCCGGCCCCGATGGCCTCGCCATGGACTGGCTCCCTCTCACCGGTTCCACTGATCTCCCCAATTTCGTCGAGCATCTCGGCACCGTGAATTTCAAAGGCGGTCTCCGCGGCACCATCCGCATGGAAACGCCCGTCCTCTATTTCTACTCCCCGCACGAATCCACGGTCTCCGTCCGCGTTTCCTTCCCCAAAGGCCTCATCACCGAGTGGTATCCGCGCGCCTCAGCAGTACAAAAACTCGATCCGCGCCGTGACTTCTTCCTTTCTCAACTCCACGCTCCTGGCAGCATCTCCTGGAATTCCGTTCACGTGGATCCTTCGGACTCGGCCGATTTCCCTCTCGGCCCCTCGGCAAACCACTACTACGCCGCCCGCGAAACTTCCGCCGCGCCTCTCAGCGTGGATACCTCTGCCGGAACACAACACGAGCGTTTTCTCTTCTATCGCGGCGTCTCTTCCTTCCTCCCGCCGCTCACCGCCACGCTCTCCGCCGACGACACCGTGCTCCTTCAGAATCATTTCCCTGCGCAAATTCCCAGCGTGCTTCTCTTCGAGCGTCGCGGCGCAAGACTTGGTTACCGCATCCTCGGTCCGTTACAGGACCAAGCCTCGCTCGCCCCGCCCACTCTCGATGCCTCTCTCGACTCTCTCTTCAGCAGCCTCGAAGGTTTGCTCATTTCTCAAGGCCTCTACCCTGACGAAGCTCACGCCATGCTCGAAACCTGGAAAAATTCCTGGTTCGAGGAAGGCTCCCGCGCCATCTACATCGTCCCGCGTCCCTTCGTTGACTCCGTTCTCCCGCTCTCCATCTCCCCCGCTCCCGCCGAAATCACACGCGTCTTCGTCGGCCGCCTCGGACTCGTCACCTCCGCCACTCAACGCGCCGTCAAATCCGCCTTCGCCACTAACGATCGCGCCACCCTTGCCAAATACAATCGCTTCCTAGAGCCCATCCTCCGTTCCATGCTCCAATCCGCCACCGATCAACCCACCCGCGACCGCCTCTCCCACTACCTCGACTCCGTCTACTCCGACCTCTATTCCCAAACTCAAAACTAAGGTGCCTCTCCAGTAAGGGCGCAGCACTGCTGCGCCACATACCCGCACATTCAAAACTTGATTTCAGCATCGAATCGGGGCCAGCCATCCTCCCTTCCTGCCGCGATGATCGCCCGGGCTTGGCAATCAATCGAGCGCCGTCGGCGCGAAAGAAGTTAGCCCAGCCCGTCAGGGCTGGGTATACGGGCGAATAAAACTCCGAGCGCCGTAGGTGCGCCACACAAAACGTGTCACCCTGTGGCTTGACCTGTCGCCCAATTCGGACGCCCGTCAGTTCAGAGCCATTTCTTCTTCCACAAAACTCGAGGCTTATGCCCCAGCGCTTGGCATCCCAAGTGCTCCAAGTGAAACATCCGGTTTGGGATATCCGATCCAAATTCCTATGGAGGTGCCCCATGAAGAAGACCATGACCTTGTTTCTGCTCTTGCTCCTCTCTTTGCCGACCTTCGCGCTCGACAACGGACAAGTCATGTACGCTGGTGGGACTGTCACAACTCTGAAAGAAGGCGTTCTCGGCAAGCTTGACACCACCTCGCAATCGGTCCTTGTGTTCGAATCTGCGGACGGCAAGCTCGTCATTCCGTACACAGCAATTGATTCCTTTGAATACTCCAAACGGGTGGCGCACCATCTGGGAGTCTTGCCCGCGATTGCAGTCGGCTTGGTCAAGCAGCGCCAGCACAGGCATTTCTTCCGCATCGCTTATCACGAGGGAACCAATCCGCCCCAAGTAGCCATTCTTCAGGTTCCCAAGCAGATGCCCGCAACTCTGCTGGCGATCCTCCAAGCGCGCGCTCCGCAGGGCTGCAAGCCAAAAGCTTTCGTAAAGTGCGGCGTTCAGCCCAGTTAGCTTCCCGTCTTGGCAAAGCTGGATGCTTGATGCGTCAGCCGGAACCTCCACGCCCGATTGCCCTGCGTTCCCTATGCTCTCGCGCACTCAACTTGACCCTTCCCTCCTCCGCCCCTAAAATAGAAATTTCACCGTGACTCATTTTTCCGATCTGTTGCAATCCTTCACCCGCCCAGCGCCCACCCGCTGGGCTGCGCTGTCTCTAGGCCGATTCTTTTGTAGTGGCGGGTCTTTAGACCCGTGTTTTTCATCAGTCACGAGTCACAACGCTCTAATCACAAATTACGAGGTCTTCACCCATGATTGACTCTTCCATTCCCGAAGGCCTGACCTTCGACGATGTCCTCCTTCAGCCCGGCAAATCTTCTGTGCTCCCTACCGAGGTTGACACCGCCACGAATTTCACTCGCTCCCTCGCCATCAACATCCCTCTCGCCTCCGCCGCCATGGATACCGTCACAGAATCGCGCCTGGCCATCGCCATCGCCCGCCAGGGCGGCATCGGCATCGTCCATCGCAACCTGTCCATTGACCGCCAGTTCGAGGA
>Ga0187780_10004450_pt1 | contig 10499 bp, 9 predicted proteins | sample 1015_Q2_SP10_20__FD_132429 | JGI IMG/M metagenome (GOLD analysis project Ga0187780, IMG submission 132429) | Tropical peat soil microbial communities from peatlands in Department of Meta, Colombia - 1015_Q2_SP10_20_MG | ecosystem: Environmental > Terrestrial > Soil > Wetlands > Peat | place...
ATCCACCGTTTCACGCCGTTCAGCACGTAGCCAGAATCCGCGCGCACCGCCCTGGTCTTCATGGCCGCCGCGTCCGATCCCGCCTCGGGCTCGGACAGCGCGTAGCAGAACATGGCCTCCCCGCGTGCGACCGGCGGCAGGTAGGAGGCCTTGACCTCCTCGGACGCGGCGAGCAGCAGCGGAACCGTGCCCAGCTTGTTCACGGCCGGGATGAGCGATGACGACGCGCAGGCGCGGGCCACCTCCTCGATGACGATCGCGGCCGCAATCGCGTCGGCACCGGCGCCGCCGTACGCCTCGGGTATGTGCACGGCCTGCAGGTCGGCCTTGACCAGGGCCTCGTACACATCCCAGGGGAACTCGCCGGTGCGGTCGACCTCGGCCGCCCGCGGGGCGATCTTGTCGTCCGCCAGGGCGCGGACCGACTCGCGGAGCGCCCCGTGCTCCTTGGACAGGGCGAACGGAGGGAAATCAAGGCTCATGGCAGGATGGTAGATCCGGCGGGCGGCAGCGCGTCAACCGGCTTAAGGCCCTGGTTCCGGGCTCAGGGCCGACCCTGCACCCTGATCTGGTAGACGCTGACCTGGTAGGTGCCTGACGGGTCTGGCGGCAGCCTGGTGAACCAGATGAGCAGGTAGCGGGCGTGTACCGGGGCGGTCACGGACATCTGCACCGAGCCGGCCGCGCCCGAGGAACCTGCCACCCGGTGCAGGTCAGCTAGCGCGGGCGTGTCGCCTACGCGCAGTTCAAGGTCGGTGCCTGGGATGTGTCCGAGGGATAGCCGGACCGAGGTCACCGTGACCGGCCGACCCATGTCCAGCAGCAGTCCGGTGCCCGACTGCAGATTCCCGAAGTTCGCGGTCGTGTACCAGTCGCTGTACCAGGGCGAGGCCGAGTCGTCGCCGAGCGCAAGGGCGGCCCGCTGGGGATCGTCGCCACTGGCGGTGCCGCCGGGCCCGAACGCCGCCACGCTGTCCGGGGTGAGCCCCTGCGGTGCCGCCACCTGGGCCGAGGAGGTGGCCGTCGGGCTGCCCTGGGCGGTGCTGCCCTGGGCATTGCTGGCCTGGCCGGTGCCGGCCTGGACGCTGGGGGCGCTCGCCGATGCCGCGGCCGGCGTGCCGCCCTGGCCCGGGCCCGGGCTGGAGGCGGCAGCGGCGTGCTGGGCGGGGCTCACGCCGGAGACGAGCTTGTAGACGGCGAAGCCGAGGACGGCCAGCACCAGCACGGCCAGAACTCCCAGCCACCGCACCCGGTGCCGCTCCCGCTGGCGCAGCGGGATGCCCGGCTCGAACACCTCGGCCGCGGTGAGCTCAGGCGAGGACCCCCACCTTTCGTCGAACTCCTCGATCAGCGGCTCGGGATCGGTCCCCACCATGCCGGCGATCGCGCGGATGTGGCCCCGCGCGTAGAAGTCGCCGCCGCAGGGCGCGTAGTCATCCTGCTCGATGGCCTCGATGATGATTTCCCTGACCCGGGTGCGGTCACTGACCTCGCCCACGGTCAGGCCAGCCCGGCGGCGGGCCGCGGCCAGCGTCGCGCCGATGCTCATACCCGCCTCCCTGGCTGCCAGGCCGGTCCCTTCGGGTAAGGGCGCCGGGGGAGCATGCCCGGCTCGGCAGCACTGTAAAGCAGGGTAAGCCTGTTTGCCGGTTGCGCAGGGCCGTTCCCTTAGCCCGGGCCTGATCGGCGAGCTGCTCGGCGAACGAGACGAGGCTGGCCCGCAGCGCCCCGGCGGCCGGGCCCTCGCCGGCGGCCAGGATGCGGACCGCGAGCAGGCCGGCGTTGCGCGCCCCGCCCACCGCCACGGTCGCGACCGGGATGCCGGCCGGCATCTGGACGATCGACAGCAGCGAGTCGAGCCCGCCCAGGTGGGCCAGCGGGACGGGCACACCGATGACGGGCAGCGGGGTGACCGAGGCGAGCATGCCGGGCAGGTGCGCGGCACCGCCGGCGCCCGCGATGATCACGCGCAGGCCGCGGCGCTCGGCCGAGGATCCGTACTCGATCATGTCCCGCGGCATCCGGTGCGCGGACACCACGTCGGCCTCGTGGGCGACACCGAACTCCTCCAGCGCCTCGGCCGCGGCCCGCATCACCGGCCAGTCAGAATCGCTGCCCATGACGATCCCCACCACGGGGGCATCAGCACTCAATCTCCGTCCTCCTTACCCCAGCGGAGGTAGCTGGCGGCCCGGCGGGCGCGATCCAGCAGCGCGCCGACGTCCCGGTAGGACCGGTCGCCGGTCACCGTGACGTGGCCGATCTTGCGGCCGGGGCGCACCGGCTTGCCGTACATGTGCACCTTGATCGCCGGGTCGGCGGCCATCACGTGAACGTACCGGCCGTAGACGTCCTGGTCGTCGCCGCCGAGCACGTTGGCCATCACCGAGGTCGGGGCGGCCAGCGCGGGCGATCCGAGCGGCAGGTCGAGCACGGCCCGCAGGTGCTGCTCGAACTGGGAGGTACGCGCGCCCTCGATCGTCCAGTGGCCGCAGTTGTGCGGGCGCATGGCCAGCTCGTTGACCAGCAGCCCGTCTGCTGTCTCGAACATCTCCACCGCGAGCAGTCCGGTCATGCCGAGCTCGGCCGCGATCCGCAGCGCGAGGGCCTGCGCCTGCCCCGCGCGGCCGGGCGCCAGGCCCGGCGCGGGGGCGATCACCTCGCGGCAGATGCCGTCCCGCTGGACCGTCTCGACCACCGGATACACCGCGCCCTGCCCGTGCGGCGAGCGGGCCGCCAGCACCGCCAGCTCGCGCTCGAACGCGACGTACTCCTCCGCGAGCAGCCCGATGCTGTGCGCGAGCACCGCCTCGGCCTCGGCCGGCGAGCCGCACACCCACACGCCCTTGCCGTCATAGCCGCCGCTGACCGCCTTGAGCACCACCGGCCAGCCCCCAGGAGTCCCGGCCGCGAACTCGGTCACCTCGGCCAGCGTGCGCACCGGCGCGAACCGCGGGCAGGCGATCTGCAGGCCGGTCAGCCATTCCCGCATGGCCAGCTTGTCCTGGGTGAAGCGCAGCGCTGCGGAGGCGGGCCTGACCTGCACACCCGCCTGCTCGAGTGCGGCCAGATGCTCGCCAGGCACGTGCTCGTGGTCGAACGTGAGCACGTCGCACCCGGCCGCGAACTCGCGCAGGTCCTGCAGCGAGCGATAGTCCCCCAGCCGGATCCCTGCGGTCACCTGGGCGGCGCTGTCGGCGGCCGAATCGGCCAGCACCCGGAAGCCGACACCCAGGCCGATCGCGGCCTGGGCGGTCATCCTGGCCAGCTGGCCGCCGCCCACCACGCCCACCACCGGGCCGGCCGCAGGCCCGCCAGGCCTCGCGGCCCTGGCCGGGTCCGGGGATTTCCCTGGGCCCGCAGGTCCGGCCGGGCGCGGCACCGGCACATCCGCGGAATGGGTCACCACGCTCCGTACCCTACGGGACCGGCTAGCACGCAGCGGGCCAGGGCGGAGCAGGATGTCCGTTCGGTATCAAGGGTTTGTTGTCTCTTGAAGCGGCGGTCTGTTTCCCGCACATTTAGATGATTAGAAGGGCCCCCATGATCACGGTCACCGGAGGGACGCGCAGATGGCACAGGACGTTACACAGAGTAGCTCGGAGGCGGGCGTTCTGGTCCGCGAAGGAAACTACGGTACCCAGGTCATCGCCGTCGAGCCGGGCGGGGCGGAGTTCATCCCGCTGAACGAGCGGCACGGCAGGCCGATCCAGCTCTTCTGGACCTGGACCTCGCCGAACATGGAGTTCGCCACGATCTTCGTCGGCGTGCTCGCGGTATCCGTGTTCGGCCTCGGCTTCTGGGCGGCGTCGCTGGCCCTCGTCCTTGGCAGCCTGATCGGCGGCATCACCCAGGGGATCTTGTCCATGCGCGGCCCGGAGTACGGGGTACCGCAGATGGTGCTGAGCAGGCTGGGCTTCGGGTACTGGGGCAACGTGCTGCCGGCCGGGCTGAACTCGGTCACCGCCGGCATCGGCTGGTTCGCGGTCAACAGCGTCAGCGGCGCCTTCGCGCTGAACGTCCTCACCCACTGGCCGAAGGTGCTGTGCCTGCTGATCATCGTGGTGGCACAGGTGGTGGTGGCATTCTTCGGGTATAACCTGGTCCACCTGTTCGAGCGGTACGCCTTCCCGCTGCTCGCCGTCATCTTCCTGATCGCGTCCGGGGTCATCCTGAGCAAGGCCCACCCGGGCGCCGTCCACCACACCATTCCCGGCGCGTTCCTGCTGACGTTCGGCGCGTCGTTCGGCTACGCCGTGGGCTGGAACCCGTACGCGGCCGACTACACCAGGTACTTCAAGCCGTCGGCCAACAAGGCGGCCATCGCCTGGTGGTCCGGGCTCGGGTTGTTCCTTTCCTGCGCGCTGCTCGAGATCGTCGGCGCGGCGGCCGGCACGGTGACCGGCGCCAACGGCGCGGGCAGCAATCCGACCGGCGCCTTCACCGGACTGCTGGACAAGCCGCTGGCCGACCTCACGCTGCTGGCCATCGCGATCGGCGCCGTCGCGGCGAACGTGCTCAACATCTACTCAGGCGCGCTGTCGTTCACCGCGATCGGCATCAAGCTGCCGCTGTCGCTGCGCCGCGCGATCGTGGCGCTCGGGTTCGGCGCGATCGGGTTCTTCCTGGCCTGGAGCGCGCTGCCCAACGCCGGCACCAGATACGAGAACTTCCTGCTCATCATCGCCTACTGGATCGCGCCGTGGCTGGCCGTCTACTTCTGCGACCAGCTGCTGCGGCGCCATCCGGATGAGGCCCTGCTGTTCGCCACCCGGCGAACCAACTGGGCCGGGCCGGTCGCGATGCTGGCCGGCATGGGCATCTCGATCTGGCTGTTCTCCAACCAGACCGAGTACGTCGGGGTCGTGCCCACGCACTACCCGGCCGTCGGCGACCTGACCTTCGAGGTCGGCTTCGTGATCACCGCCGCGGTGTACCTCATCTGGCACGCCGTGGCCGGGACAGGGCGGGAGACCACCCTGGCCGGCTGATCCGCCCCCAGGCCGGCGCGGTTCGGGCCGCAACCGCCCCGGGGTGATTCGGAGCGTCACCTGAGGAAAGAATGCGCCGGCACTCGGCGCGTGCCGGTAGCATGTGCGGGTTGTGTTTTTACGCCTGCCGGGGGTCTGCGCGCAGGCCACAACTGACGCCTGCCGAGAGGACCGTCCCGTATGCCCAGGATGGCAAGCCTGTACCGGCGCTTCGCCGACCTGATCCCTGAGCTGGCCAAGTTCGGCGTGGTCGGCCTGATCGGGACGATCATCGACCTCGGCGGCGCGGACTACCTGCACGTCCACATGGGCCTCGGACCCATGGTCTCCAAGGCGATATCCATCACCGCGGCCACCATCGTCACGTACCTGGGCAGCAGGTTCTGGACCTTCAGGCACCGGGTCAACCAGGCGCTGCTGCGCGAGGGAATCCTGTTCGCCGTGCTGAACCTCGTCGGCCTGGCCATCGCCGAGGTCGTGATCGCGATCACGACGTACGGGCTGGGCCTCAAGTCGGCGCTGGCCTACAACGCGGCCAGCGTGGTGGGCACCGGGCTCGGCACCATCTTCCGTTACTTCTCGTACAAGAAATGGGTCTTCCTGGCCGACGCGCCCGGCACCGCCGTGGCCGCGGGGGAGGCAGCGGTTTCCGGGATCGTCGATGCCACCGAGACGAGCGCCTCGGGTGCGGTGCTGGCCGGCGTGTCCGGCAGCCACGAGCCGCCGTGGGAGCGCGGGCGCCCGGCGGAGTACGTGCGGCCCGGGGAGCACCGCGGCGGGCCGCCGTGGGCGGACCTCGAGCGGCCCGGGCACCCGGACCCGCGCCACGGGGCGCCGTGGGAGCACCTCGACCCGGCCGATTCGGACGTCTCGCGCCGCTGACCGTCCCCTGGCCGGCTCAGGCGGGGCCGCGCACCAGCTGGGTGCCGGGTAGCGGCGGGCGCCGGGGCAGGAACACCGCGAACGTGGCGGGCTTGGCCTTGACCAGGACGACCCGGCCGCCGTCGGCGGCCGCCATCGTCCGCGCCAGCGCCAGGCCTAGTCCGGTGCCTTCCGGGCGGCCGCTGACGCTCCGCTCGAAGATACGGGACACCAGGTCCGGCGGGATGCCCTTACCTTCGTCCCTGACCTCGATCACCACCGAGCGGGCGCTCTGCGACGTCTGGATGGTGACCGTCCCCCCGCCGTGCATCAGGGCGTTGTCGAGCAGGGTGGCCAGCACCTGGGCCAGTCCGCCGGGAGTGACGTGCGCCCGCAGGCCGCGGGCGCCGATCACCACGAGCTTGCGCCCGGCCCGGCGGAAGGCGGGCTCCCACTCGATGACCTGCTGCCGGACGATCTGGTCTATGCCGGTCAGCGCGGCCGACGCCGCGGTCGCCCGGCGGGACGGGCTGAGCAGCTGGCTGACCACGTCCGCGAGGCGTTCGGCCTGGGCGAGCGCCGCACTGCCTTCTTCGCGGACCACCTCGGGGTCGTCGGCCGCCGCGATCATTTCCTCCAGCCGCATCGACAGGGCGGTCAGCGGGGTGCGCAGCTGGTGCGAGGCATCCACGGCCAGCTCGCGATCCGCTGCGAGCAGGCTGGACAGCCTCCGGGCCGAGTTATCCAGCCCGTCGGCCAGCTGATCCAGCTCTGGCGTGCCGTACCTGCGGCCGGGCGGGCGGGGGTCGCCTGCGCCGAGCCGGGCGGCCGCCTCCGCGAGCTCGGCGACCGGCCTGGCCATCCGGCCCGCCAGCACGGCCGTCAGCCAGGCCGCCAGGGCCGCCGCCACGACCATGCACGCGGCGATGATGCCCGCCGCGGCCGCGCTCCGCCCGGCGGCTATCACCAGCGCGGGAACGCCGACGACGAGGATGGCACCGGCCGTCACGATAAAGCTCGAGAGCCACAGCTTCCCGCGCATGGGTCAGCCCGGGCTTCGTGGTGGAAAGGGGGGACTATCGTGCACCCGATCAACCGCATAACCCGGATCCACCGCGATAAGCGGGGCGGCCCTCCGGTCAGTCGCCGCGTTCAAAGCGGAACCCCACGCCGCGGACGGTGGTGATGTACCTGGGGCTGTGCGCGTCGTCGCCCAGCTTGCGGCGCAGCCAGGAAATGTGCATGTCGAGCGTCTTGGTGGAGGTCCACCACTTCGCGTCCCACACCTCGCGCATGATCTGCTCGCGGGTCACCACCTTGCCCGCGTCCCTGAGCAGGATCCAGAGCAGGTCGAACTCCTTGGTGGTCAGGTCGAGCTCGGTATCGCCGCGCCAGGCCCGGCGGGCGTCGGGGTCGATCCGGACGCCGTGCGCGGCCGATCCTTCGGCTGTCCCGCGACGCAGCAGCGCGCGGACGCGCGCCAGCAGCTCGGCCAGCCGGAACGGCTTGGTGACATAGTCGTCGGCTCCCGCGTCCAGGCCGACCACCGTGTCCACCTCGTCGGCGCGCGCGGTCAGGATCAGCACCGGCACCGCGTACCCGCTGGCCCTGACCCGGCGGCAGACCTCGAGCCCGTCGAGTTCCGGCAGGCCGATGTCGAGCAGGATCAGGTCGACGCCTTCGCCCAGGGCCTTGTCCAGGGTGGCCGGGCCGTCCGCCGTGACGTCCACCTCGTAGCCCTCGCGGCGCAGCGCTCGAGACAGGGGTTCGGAGATCGAGGTGTCATCCTCGGCGAGCAGCACGCGAGTCATACCTAAATAGTAAAGGAAAGGTAAAAGATTTCGGCTTCCCTGGCTTGGGTTCTTGGACCGCAACAACGTCGTTGTCACAACGACGTGCACCAGACCACGTGGTTGTCACAACGACGTGGTTGGCCGTCGACCCGGGTCCGGCCTCAGGCGGGGCTGATGCCGTGGTGGCGCCTGGGCGGGGTGCGGTCGCGGCCGCGGGCGGCGGCGAACCGGCGTTCCAGTTCCTCCCGCAGGTCCTCGGGCTCGACGATGTCGTCCACGACGAGCTCGGCGGCGAGCCGCAGGATGTCGATGTCCTGCTCGTACTCGCGGCGCAGCCGCTCGGTCTCGGCCGCCCGCTCGGCCTCGTCGGCGATCTGCTCGAGCTTGTTCGCGTAGACCGCGTTCACCGCGGCCTCCGCCCCCATCACCGCGATCTTGGCCGTGGGCAGCGCGAGGGTCGCGTCCGGCCCGAAGCCGGGGCCCGCCATCGCGTACAGCCCCGCCCCGTAGGCCTTGCGCACGATGACGCAGATCTTCGGCACGGTGGCGTCGGCCATCGCGGCGATCATCTTGGCGCCGTGCCTGATGATGCCCTGCCGCTCCACCGCGGTGCCGACCATGAAGCCGGGCACGTCCGCCAGGAACAGCAGCGGGATCCCGAACGCGTCGCAGGTCTGGATGAACCGGGCCGCCTTGTCCGCCGAGTCGACGAACAGCACCCCGCCCTTGTGCAGGGGGTTGTTCGCGACCACGCCGATCACCTGGCCGGCCAGCCGGGCGAACCCGGTGACGACCTCCCTGGCCCACAGCGCGTGGATCTCGAAGAACGAGTCCTCGTCGACCAGCCCGCGGACGTAGCGGCGCATGTCGAAGGCCTGGCGCTCGCTGTCCGGGACCAGGGCCCGCAGGTCGACCGGCTTCGGGGGCCTGGACTCGGTGACGGGCAGCGGCTGCTCCCAGTTCTGCGGCATATACGACAGGTAGTCGCGCACCGCGGCCAGCGCTTCCTCCTCCGAGGCGGTGAGCAGATGACCACTGCCCGACACGGTGCAGTGCAGCCGGGCGCCGCCCATCTCTTCCAGCGTGGTCTTCTCGCTCACCACCATCTCCACCATCCGCGGGCTGCCCAGGTACATGGAGGCATTGCCGTCCACCATGACGGTGAAGTCGCAGAACGCCGGGATGTACGCCCCGCCCGCGGCCGACGGCCCGAACAGCGCGCAGACCTGCGGAATCGAGCCGGAGGCCTGGATCTGGGTGCGGAAGATCCGCCCCGCGCCGCGGCGGCCGGGGAACATGTCCACCTGGTCGGTGATCCTGGCGCCGGCGGAGTCGACCAGGTAAATCATCGGGAGGCCGGCGTCGTAGGCCTTCTCGATGATCCGGATGATCTTCTCCACGGTGCGCGCGCCCCACGACCCGGCCTTGACCGTGGAGTCGTTCGCCATCACCGCGACCGGCCTGCCGCCGATGGTCGCGGTGCCGGTGATGACGCCGTCGGCGGGCAGGCCGTCCGCGAGGGCGTTTGCGTACCTGCCGTCCTCGGTGAAGCTCCCGGCGTCGGTCAGCAGCGCGATCCGGTCCCGGGCGAACAGCTTGCCGCGCGCGGCCGCGGCCTCGTGGTAGCGGGCGGCCCCGCCGCGCTCGATGCTCTCCCGCAGCTTGCCGAAGTCGGTCATGCCGGGATCGTCCTGGTGCGGGGACCGGCCCGGAGGACCTGGGAGGGCAGGGTGTGGCCGACGATGCGTTCCGCCTCGGCGGCCGCGGCGATCATCGCGTCCAGGTCCACTCCGGTGGCCACCCCCATGTCCTGCACCATGTGCACCAGTTCCTCGGTCGCGATGTTGCCGGTGGCGCCGGGCGCGTACGGGCATCCGCCCAGCCCGCCGACTGACGCATCGAAGTCGGCGACGCCGAGCTCGAGGGCGGCGAGCACATTGGCCAGCCCGGTGCCCCGGGTGTTGTGGAAGTGCAGGTTCAGGGCCATCTCCGGGTACGCCGACCGGAACGCGCCCACCAGGGCGCGCACCCTGGTCGGCGTGGCCATGCCGGTCGTGTCGCCGAACGAGACCGAATCGGCGCCGTCGGCCACGCCCCGGCCGGCCACGGACACCGTCCGGGCGACCGGCACGTCACCCTGGTACGGGCAGCCCCAGGCAGTGGACACGATCACCTGCACGGTGGCGCCGCGCTCGTGCGCGACGGAGATGATCTCGGCGATCTCGTCCAGCGACTGCCCGGTGGACCGGTTGACGTTCTTCTGGTTGTGCGTCTCGGACGCGGACACCACCGCCTCGAGCTCGGTGAATCCCGCGTTCAGGGCGCGCAGCGCACCGCGGAGGTTGGGCACCAGCGCCGAGTACCTGACCGAGGGCGCCCGTGCGGCCCGCTTCCATACCTCGTCCGCGTCGGCCATCTGCGGGATCGCCGACGGCCGTACGAACGACACCGCCTCGATCCGCTCGACTCCGGTTCGCGACAGCCGGTCGAGCAGCGCCACCTTGGCGTCGGTCGGCACCGGGTCCTCGTTCTGCAGCCCGTCTCGTGGCCCGACCTCGCGTACCGAGATCCGGGTCGGCAGTTCCCAGCTCACAGGTTCCAGGCTAGCCGTCCCTGGGAGTCCGCTGAGCGGCCGTGCCGTCCGGCGGACGCGTTCAGCCGGCTTTATCATGGCGCGGGGCAAATTAAGAAACTTCTCTATAACTCCTTCCAGGCCAGCTGCCTAGTACTGGACCTGACTGGAGGTGCGGAGGTGGATGCTCACGGCTTGACCCGGCGGCAGCTGCTCGGGCGGGGCGGGGTGGTGGTCGCGGGTGCGGGCGGGCTGGCCGCCGCGGGCGCTGCCGGGTACGCG
>Ga0187780_10004451_pt1 | contig 10498 bp, 11 predicted proteins | sample 1015_Q2_SP10_20__FD_132429 | JGI IMG/M metagenome (GOLD analysis project Ga0187780, IMG submission 132429) | Tropical peat soil microbial communities from peatlands in Department of Meta, Colombia - 1015_Q2_SP10_20_MG | ecosystem: Environmental > Terrestrial > Soil > Wetlands > Peat | place...
ATCTGGGACGGGGCGACGTCCATGTACTCGATGCGCTCGGGCGTGGCCATGGTGAACTCGTTGTGATGCCGACACGAGACCATTTCGTCCACGAACTTGCCCTTCTTGTCCAGTGCGGCGTTGGCCTGAGCGATCACGTACTGGCCTTCGTCGATGGCGGAGAGAAACACGATCTCGTCGGTCACGCGCCCCGCCACCACGTGCCGGTAGGGGGTCTCCAGAAAGCCGTACTCGTTGGTGCGCGCGTACAAGGCGAGCGAATTAATCAACCCGATGTTGGGCCCTTCCGGGGTCTCGATCGGGCACACCCGCCCGTAGTGGGTCGGATGCACATCGCGCACCTCGAAGCCGGCGCGCTCGCGCGTGAGACCCCCTGGCCCCAGCGCCGACACGCGCCGCTTGTGGGTGATTTCGGACAGCGGGTTGGTCTGATCCATGAACTGCGACAGCTGGGACGAGCCGAAGAATTCGCGCACCGCCGCCGACACCGGCTTCGCGTTGATCAGATCATGCGGCATCAGGTTCTCCGACTCCGCCTGCGACAGCCTCTCCTTCACCGCTCTTTCCACGCGCACCAACCCCGCGCGGAACTGGTTTTCCGCCAACTCACCCACGGAGCGCACACGGCGATTGCCGAGATGGTCGATGTCGTCGATCTCGCCGCGCCCGTTGCGCAGGTCCACCAGAATTTTGATGACCGCACTGATGTCGTCGTTGGACAGCGTGGCTGCGCCAGTCAGCTCGTCGCGGCCGACGCGACGGTTGAACTTCATGCGCCCCACCGCGGACAGGTCGTAGCGCTCCTCGGAGAAGAACAGACCGTTGAACAAAGTACGCACCGCGTCTTCCGTGGGCGGCTCACCCGGGCGCATCATGCGATAGATCGCCACCTGGGCGGCGATCTGGTCCTGAGTCTCGTCCACGCGCAGGGTCTGGGAGATGTAGGGCCCTTGGTCCAGATCGTTGGTATAGATGGTCTGGATCTTCTCGACACCGGCCTCCGTGAGCTTCTTGATCAGCTCGTCGGTGATCTCATCGTTGGCGACGGCCAACACCTCGCCCGACTCCTTGTCCACGATGTTGTGAGCGAGCACCTTGCCGATCAGGAAATCCTCGGTGACGGGGTGCTTGTGCAGGCCCGCTGCTTCCATCTCGCGCACGTGCTTGACGGTGATGCGCTTGTCCTTGGGCACGATCAACTTGCCCACTTTGGTGACGATGTCGAAGCGCGCAATTTCCCCGCGCAAGCGCTCTGGCACGAGATCGAACTGAATGCCACTTTTCTTGCTCAGGTGGAACGTGTCGAACTCGTAGAAGCCGCGCAGGATCTGCTCGGGCGTCATGCCGATCGCCTTGAGCAAGATCGTGACCGGCATCTTGCGGCGGCGGTCGACGCGGAAATAGACGTAGTCCTTGGGGTCGAACTCGAAGTCGAGCCAGGAGCCGCGATAGGGGATGATCCGGGCGGAGAACAGCAACTTGCCCGAGCTGTGGGTCTTGCCCCGATCGTGCTCGAAGAACACGCCCGGGGAGCGATGCAGCTGCGACACGATGACGCGCTCGGTCCCGTTGATGATGAAAGAGCCGGTGTGCGTCATGAGCGGAATCTCGCCCATGTACACCTCCTGCTCCTTGACCTCTTTCACGGTGGGCTTGGAGGCTTCCCGATCCATGATCGTCAGGCGCACCTTGGCGCGCAGCGGCGAGGCGTAGGTGAGTCCGCGCTGCTGGCACTCCTTCACGTCGAACGGCGGAATCCCCAGTTGGTAGCTCACAAATTCCAGCCGCGCGTTGCCGGAGTGGCTCACGATCGGGAAAATGGAGGTAAAGGCAGCCTGCAGGCCCTGGTTTTTCCGCTGCTCGGGCAGCGTATCGGACTGTAGAAACGCAGCGTAGGAGTCGATCTGCGTGGCCAACAGGAACGGCACCTGAAGCACGCTGGCTCGCTTCGCGAAGCTCTTGCGGATGCGTTTCTTTTCGGTGAAGGAGTAGGGCATGGTTACCTCAACGGTCAACGGCGGCACGATGCGCCGCCAGGAACTAACAGATCAGCGGGTGCGCAGCCGCGCGCGGCGCAGCCTGAGCCGCGGGCCGCAGTTGCGCTCACGCCCGTTCTGATCGCTTCTCTCTTGAATGGTGAAGGCTGGCGGTTTCCCGCCAGCCTGACGCTTAAATCCAAGCGGCTGTTACTTGATCTCGGCTTTGCCGCCGACGTCGGTAAGCTGCTTGAGCAGATCTTCGGCATCCTTTTTGGCAATGCCTTCCTTCACCGGCTTCGGAGCGCCATCCACCAGGTCCTTGGCCTCCTTCAGGCCCAGGCCGGTCACGGCGCGCACCACTTTGATAACGTTTACCTTGTTGTCTCCCGCCGCAGTGAGCATGACCGTGAACTCGGTCTTCTCCTCGGCGGGGGCGGCAGCAGCCGCCCCTGCAGCCGGCGCGGCCACGGCCACCGCGGCGGCGGCCGCGGACACGCCGAATTTCTCTTCCACATCCTTGATGAGCTGGGACAGCTCAAGAACGCTCATGTTCGAAATCGCTTCGAGGACTTCAGCTCTTGCCAATGCCATTTGCTGCTTCTCCTGATCTAGAAAAATCGTTATCCGTGCGCGCTCCGCACTGCCCGATTAGCCAGCCTGCTTTGCCCTTTGTTCCCTGACAGCGGCCAAGGTCCGCGCGAACTTGCCCGGCACTTCGTTGAGCGTTCGCGCAAGCATTGCGATCGGCGCTTGCATCGTCCCCACCAGCTTGGCCACCAACTCCAGACGGCTCGGCATGCTGGCCAGGGTTGCGACCTCCTTTGCGCTCATCACCTGGTTCGGCATCGCCCCCGCCCGGATCACGAGCTTGTCGTTGCCTTTGGCGAAGTCGTTGAGCACCTTGGCCACAGCCACCGGGTCCGGCGAGATGCCGTACACCAGCGGGCCGGTCATGTGGTCGGCCAGCCCCGAGAACGGCGTACCGGTAACGGCACGCCGTGCCAAGGTGTTCTTGAGGACGCGGAAGTAAACCCCTGCGCCGCGCGCCTTCGCGCGCAGATGGGTGATCGCCCCCACGTCCAGGCTGCGGTACTCGGCAAGCACGATCGCCTGCGCTTGCGCGACTTTCGCGCCGACTTCGGCGACGAGCGCCTCCTTTTGCTCCAGATTCAGACCCAAGGTCTATCCTCTTGATTGCTAGTAGCGTCTGGCCGCGGTCTCCCGCCGCCGTGACGCCGCGGTTTAAAGCCAGCGACCTTCGATCAGGAGAATGCTCTTCCTGTCTTCGGGTACGCCATCTGCGTAGGACATCGTGAATCGGGGGCTCGGCCAGAACCCGCCCAACCTGGTTCGACCCCCGACCCAAGATCATTGAGCCCTCGCGGGCTCCTACGGTCTTTGACAACCCGCTGCCTGTGCATCCGGGCGGCAGCGGCCCAAAGATTCCTCACCTCGGCGAGCGTTACGACTGTTCCTGTGCCGCAAGGCTTGCCTGGTCCACCCGCACTCCAACGCCCATGGTGCTCGAAAGCGAAATCTTCTTGAGGTAGATCCCTTTCTGACCCGCCGGTCTGGCCTTGTTCAGCGCATCGACCAGTGCGACTAAGTTCTCTTTGATCGCTTGTTCGGTGAACGATGCGCGGCCGATGGTGCACTGGACGATGCCCCCCTTGTCACTGCGAAACTGGACTTGCCCCGCTTTGGCATTCTTGATCGCCGTGGTGACGTCCTGCGTGACGGTTCCGACTTTTGGATTGGGCATGAGCCCGCGCGGTCCGAGGATCTGGCCCAGTTGGCCCACCACGCGCATGGCATCGGGCGTGGCGATCGCGACATCGAACTCGATCTTGCCCTCCTTGACCTGAGCGGCGAGATCGTCGAAACCGACGATATCTGCACCTGCCGCCTTGGCAACTTTTGCCGGTTCACCCTGAGTGAACACGGCCACTCGCACGGTCTTCCCGGTGCCTTGGGGAAGCACGAGAGAACCGCGCACCGCCTGATCGGACTTCTTCGCGTCCACCCCGAGATTGACGGCAACGTCGATCGCCTCGTTGAACTTCGCGGTCGCATTTTGCTTGACGAGTTCAATGGCCGCGCCCACCGGATACGCCTTGGTGCGCTCCACTTTTGCCCGCATCGCTTTGATCCGCTTAGAAATCTTAGCCATGGGAGAACCCCTCCACTTCGACCCCCATGCTGCGCGCGCTGCCCGCCACGGTGCGGACCGCGGCTTCGAGGTCCGCGGCGGTCAAATCGGGCATCTTGGTCTTGGCGATTTGCTCGGCCTGGGCCCGGGTGAGCTTCCCCACCTTGTCCACGTGTGGCTTAGGGCTGCCCTTGGGCAGTCCAAGCGCCTTCATGATCAGCACCGAGGTGGGCGGGGTCTTGATGATGAAGGTAAAGCTCTTGTCCTGAAACGCAGTGATCACCACCGGCAGCGGCAGCCCGGGTTCGTAGCTTTGCGTCTGCGCGTTAAACGCCTTGCAAAACTCCATGATGTTGAGGCCCCGCTGGCCCAGCGCGGGGCCGATTGGCGGACTCGGGTTTGCCTTGCCCGCCGGCACCTGCAGCTTGATGAAACCGACGATTTTCTTTGCCAATCTGCTCTCCTGGCGGGTTCTAGCGGATGCCTGCGGCACCCTCCCCTGGTCTGCTGGTCCCTGCGCTCTCCCGCCCGTCTCGATACGGGCAGGCGGACGAAGGCTCGTTAGGTTGGGGCACCTTTAAGCTTTCTCAACCTGGCTGAAGTCCAGCTCTACCGGCGTTGCCCGGCCGAAAATGGACACCGATACACGGATCTTGTTCTTGTCGTAGTTGACTTCCTCCACCGAGCCGTGGAAGTCGGTGAAAGGCCCTTCCTTCACGCGCACCGCCTCGCCCACTTCGAACAGCACCTTGGGCTTGGGCTTTTCCACCCCCTCCTGGATCTGGTGCAAGATGCCCTGCACTTCCCGCTCGCTGATGGGCGTGGGCTTCATTGCGGAGCCGCCGACGAAGCCGGTCACCTTGGCCGTGTTCTTGACCAGATGCCAGGTGTCGTCGGTCATCTCCATCTCGACCAGCACGTAGCCGGGGAAGAACTTGCGCTCGCTGATGCTCTTCTGCCCGCTCTTCATCTCGACCACCTCTTCCACCGGAACCAGGATCTGCCCAAATTGATCTTGCATCCCGGAGCGCTCGATGCGCTCCTTGAGCGCACGCGCCACGCTCTTCTCGAAGCCCGAGTAGGCATGTACCACGTACCACTTTTTGGACATCACGCGTCCCGTCCCACGAGCACCTTCACCAGCCAAACCAGCGATGCGTCGACGATCCACAGGAACAGCGCCATGACCACCACGAACGCGACCACCACACCGGTGGTCTGCACGGTCTCTTTGCGCGAGGGCCAGACGACCTTGTTGGTCTCTTCAACGGCGTCCTTGCAGTAGGCGAAGAAGCGCTTGCCGGGCTCGCTCGTCCACCCCACGCCAGCGGCCAACGCGGCCCCGGCGAGCAGCACACCGATGCGCACCACCAGCGGGCTTGCCGCCAAATAGTAAAAGCCGACCATAGCGGCCAGAGCGATCAGGGCGGCGAGCCCGAGCTTGACCTTGTCTGTGGTCGGGTTATTTTGCATTGCGAGCGCCAAAGTCGTGGCTCCCGAGGGTGGTTTAGCAGTTAGCAGTTGTGGCAGGCCAGGAGGGTCTCGAACCCCCAACCTTCGGTTTTGGAGACCGACGCTCTGCCAATTGAGCTACTGGCCTTTTGACTTCCGTGGTCGGTGACTCGTGACGGCCGATGCGTGAGCGCTGAATTGTCACGTCCGCGCATCCGAGGCTTCACCTTTAATTCGGTCTAGGCACTACTCCAATATTTTGGACACCACTCCGGCGCCCACCGTGCGCCCACCCTCGCGGATGGCAAAGCGCAACCCTTCCTCCATCGCAATGGGCACGATCAGCGTCACCGTCATCGCAATGTTGTCCCCAGGCATCACCATCTCGGTGCCCTGCGGCAGCTCCACCGCCCCAGTCACATCGGTGGTGCGAAAATAAAACTGCGGCCGATAACCATTGAAAAACGGCGTGTGCCGCCCCCCCTCCTCCTTGCTCAGCACATACACCTCGGCGCTGAACTTGGTGTGCGGCGTGATGCTCCCAGGCTTGGCCAGCACCTGCCCGCGCTCGACTTCCTCGCGCTTGGTCCCGCGCAGCAGCACCCCAATGTTGTCCCCAGCCTGGCCTTGGTCCAAAAGCTTTCGAAACATCTCCACCCCAGTGCACACCGTCTTGGCGGTGGCCTTCAAACCCACAATCTCAATCTCATCGCCTACCTTCACAATGCCCCGCTCCACGCGCCCGGTCACCACCGTGCCTCGCCCAGAGATCGAAAATACATCCTCCACCGGCATCAAAAACGGCCCATCCAGCGCCCGCTTGGGCTGCGGAATGTAGCTGTCCAGCGCTTCGGCCAGCTTGAATATCGACACCTCCCCCAGCTCGCCCTTGTCCCCTTCCAGCGCCTTGAGCGCCGAGCCAATGATGATGGGCGTCTTGTCGCCAGGAAACTCGTACTTGGTCAGCAGCTCGCGCACCTCGATTTCCACCAACTCGAGCAGCTCCTTGTCATCGACCATGTCGGCTTTGTTCAAATACACCACGATGTAGGGCACCCCCACCTGGCGCGCCAGCAAAATGTGCTCGCGCGTCTGCGGCATCGGCCCATCGGCCGCCGACACCACCAGCACCGCCCCATCCATCTGCGCCGCCCCAGTGATCATGTTCTTCACATAGTCCGCGTGCCCGGGACAGTCCACGTGCGCATAGTGCCGCTTGGCCGTCTCGTACTCCACGTGCGCCGTGTTGATCGTGATCCCGCGCGCCTTCTCCTCGGGCGCGTTGTCAATCTGATCGTAGGCCTTGGCCTCCCCGCCGTATTTCTTCGACAAAACCAGCGTCAGCGCCGCGGTCAGCGTCGTCTTCCCATGGTCCACATGCCCTATGGTCCCCACATTCACGTGGGGCTTGGTGCGCTCAAACTTTCCTTTCGACATGACCGGTTCCTCTTGCTTGTGTCCGTGAAATAGCCCGCGCCAGAACCCTGAACCAGTGAGATGGTGCCCATGGAGCGGATTGAACGCTCGACCTCTCCCTTACCAAGGGAGTGCTCTACCACTGAGCTACATGGGCGCCGGGGCCGCCACGACGGGCGCTGCAGCCCAGAACCGTGCACTATCCTCCTGGAGCGGGTGAAGGGAATCGAACCCTCGTCGTAAGCTTGGAAGGCTTCTGCTCTACCATTGAGCTACACCCGCGCTCGCCGTCACCGCAAAGCCCACCGGAAAAACCACCCCACGCCGCGCCTGAGCCACCCTTCGAGCCCATGGGCCCTGCTGCCTTCCGCTCCCAACGATGCTGGTGGAGGGGGAAGGATTCGAACCTTCGAAGGCATGGCCGGCAGATTTACAGTCTGCTCCCTTTGACCGCTCGGGAACCCCTCCGAACGAAACTTGCGATTTTGGCGAAAAAGCCTCAGAGTGTCAAATAGTTCACTGTTGCACTCGGCGCCGCTCCCCAATGCTCCCTGACGCTTCGCTTGGATGCGTCGCAAAGCATCTCCCAAGCTGAAAAAACGGCGGCGACCCCCCATCGGAAACCCGATTCCCGCGTGTCCGGGCCAGGCCTCGCCGACATGCTTGCGCCGCAGCCGGGCGAGGCGGTAGAACAAAACCGGATGAAAATCACCTCAGTTGACACGATTCACGTTCGAATCCCCTTCACCTGCGGCGGCCCGGTCCCGGTCTTTGCTGGGCGAACCTGGGACACGGTCGACACCTTGCTGGTCAAGGTGAGCACCGACGCCGGGATCACCGGCTGGGGCGAGGCCTTTGGCCACACGATCATCCCGGCTACTCGCGTCACGATCGATTCCATCCTCGCTCCATTGTGCGTCGGGCGCGACGCCACGCAGATCGAAGCACTCCTGCTCGACCTGCATCAGCGGCTGCACATCTTTGGCCGCAACGGACCTCTGGTGTACGGCTTGTCCGGGCTCGACATGGCGCTGTGGGACATCGCCGGCAAGCACGCCGGGCGCCCCGTTTACGAGCTGCTCGGGGGCAGCGCGAAGCTCAAGCTCCCCGTCTACGCCAGCTTGATCCGCTATTCCGATCCAGACCTCGTCGCCCGCAACGCTGCTCGCGCCGTGTCGCAGGGCTTCCGCCATGTCAAGCTGCACGAAGTGGGCGTCGAGCAGGCACGCGCCGCTCGCGAGGCGGTCGGGACATCGGTTGCCCTCATGCTCGACACCAACTGTCCTTGGTCGCTCCAAGAGGCGATGGACATGGCCGAGCGCCTGCAGCCGCTGGATCTGTTCTGGCTCGAGGAGCCGTGCTGGCCGCCGGAGAACTTTTCCGCGCTTGCCAAGCTGCGCGCCGCGAGGCAGATACCGATCGCGGCCGGCGAAAACAACACCACCGCGATGGGCTTCCTTCAGATGTTCCAAGCGGGCGCAGTCGACTTCGCCCAGCCCAGCCCCGCCAAGCTCGGTGGCATCAGCGAGGCGCGCAAAGTGTTCGCTCTGGCCGAGGCGTTCAACGTTCGCTTGGCGCCACACACCCCTTACTTCGGGCCTGGGCTGCTGGCGGGCTTACAACTCAACGCAGCCTGCCCGGCTGCGGATATGCTGGTGGAATGGTTCTATTTCGATCTGGAAACGACGCTCTACGGCGATGCGATTGTTCCGCGCGACGGATACATTGCGCTGCCGCGCGGGCCCGGACTGGGCTTTGACCCCGACGCCGCGGTGCTCGCCAAGTACGCCCGCTAATCCACGGCCGCGACCAACTCGATTTCCACCGGCACCCCGCGCGGAAGCTCGGCCACGCCAACGGCAACGCGCGCGTGGCGGCCAGGCTCGCCGAACGCCGCCACCAGAAGCTCGGAGGCGGCATCGATCACTTGCGGTTGCTGGGTAAATCCGGGTGCCGAAGCAACGAATCCGGTGACTTTGAGAATCCGGGAGACTCGTCCCAAGTCCCCCAGCTGCGCCTTGAGCTGGGCGAGCGCCTGCAACACACACGCTTCGCAGGCGCGCTGGGCCTGTTCCAAACTTATTTCGGCGCCGGCCTTGCCGGTGGGAAATGCCTGGCCGCCCGCGCGCGGAATCTGCCCGCTGACGTAGGCTACGCCCCGGTGCACCACGACCGCCACATACTGGAATGCGGGGGCCACCACCTCGGGCAGCCGGTGTCCTTGTGCCGCCAGCCGCGCCTCGATATCAGCTCCCGTCATCGGGCCCTCGTGGTGCGAGATGGGCCCACGTGTGGCCCGGAAGTTGCACCGAACAAGTTGAGGACCGGCAAATGTGGGGCCGGCAATGGCGCGATGGTGTCCGGCAAACGGGCTAGACCTTGAAAAGCGGCTGTAATTGCACCACGTCATTCATGAGCGAGAGGGGCCACTTGCAAAATGAACATCGTCTATAACAGCAACCACTACCACGTCGTCGAGTATCCCGGGCTGGGTGCCTACGAAGTGGTTGACAAGCGCTTGGGCGTAGCCGGCTATCTGCATGGCGAGGTCGCACAGGTATTCGCCGAGTCTCTGGCCCAGGCCATCGCCCAGGATCCCACTCACGATTCGCTCGACGAGTTCCTCGGCAACTTCGATTTCCTGATGACCCAGCCGGTGCGCGTGCATTGAGCCGATGTTGCGCAAGCCGCCCTGGCGCTACTTCACGACCATGGCCGTGAACGGATACACGTAGGCCTGTAGCATCACGAAGATCCCGATCAGCGCGGCGAGCGCCAGGCTGTGCCAGAACACGTAGCGCAGGATGACTCCCTCCTTGCCGATGTAGTTCGTGGCCACCGACGCGACCACAATGCTCTGCGCGTCGATCATCTTTCCCATCACCCCGCCCGAGCTGTTGGCAGCCGCCATCAAAGTGGGATCCAGGCCAAGTTTATTGGCCGTGATCACCTGCTGACTGCCGAACAGCGCATTGGAGGCGGCGTCGGTCCCAGTCAACGCGGTACCGATCCAGCCGATGAGCGTGCCGAAAAACGGGTACAGCCAGCCTGTGTTGGCGAAGGCGAGCCCCATTGTGCCGTCCATCCCCGAGTAGCGCGTGGTGTAGCCTAGCGCCAGCATCGCGACGATGGTGAGCAACGAGTAGCGCATGACACCGAAGGTTTCGACCCAGGTTTTTGCCATCTCTTTGGCCTTGAAGCCCATCAGTGAGCCGGCGATGATTGCCGCCAGGAAGATGCCGGTGCCGATGGCAGAGAGAAACCCCCACTTGAATATGGCGGGCTCGGCGCGCGGCTCGGGAACGGCGGGGGCGACGCGCTGTACCGCCTTGTCTAGTCCTGGGATGTGCCATTCCCAATAAGTTAGACCCATCCAGTTCAACAGGTTGTTCTTGACCCAGGGGATTCCCCAGATCACCAGCACCACGGTGAGGATCACCCATGGGGTCCAGGCCTTGGCCACGCGCTCGGCGCTGTGGCTGTGCTGCCGGCGATCGGCCTA
>Ga0187780_10004453_pt1 | contig 10497 bp, 9 predicted proteins | sample 1015_Q2_SP10_20__FD_132429 | JGI IMG/M metagenome (GOLD analysis project Ga0187780, IMG submission 132429) | Tropical peat soil microbial communities from peatlands in Department of Meta, Colombia - 1015_Q2_SP10_20_MG | ecosystem: Environmental > Terrestrial > Soil > Wetlands > Peat | place...
CGAGTTGAGTAAAAGATTCAAGTCTCCTTCCAATTCCATCCAATCTCTTCAAGCGAAAGGCCTTCTTTCGCTTTCAACGAGAGAGGTATGCCGCGATCTCTCTGTCCGGTCGGAACTGAAGCCCTATCCAAAACCGCAGCTCACTCCTGATCAAGAAGCCGCTCTTAACGAGGTCCTAAAGGGAATCCATTCAAAGCGATTTTCTCCTTTCCTGATTCACGGTGTCACGGGAAGCGGTAAGACGGAGGTTTATCTTCGAGCCATCGAAGAGGTATTGTCTAAAGGCCAGGAAGCGATTGTCCTTGTTCCGGAGATATCCTTGACGCCACAGCTCCTTTCCAGGTTTAAGGATCGATTCGGAGAGAACCTCGCGCTCTTGCATAGCGGACTTGGAAGGGGAGAGCGGTACGATCAATGGAGAAGAATCTGGAAGGGAGAGGTGAAGATTGCGTTGGGGGCCCGGTCTGCCGTCTTCGCCCCCTTTAGAAACATTGGAATCATTATCGTGGATGAAGAGCATGATCCCTCTTATAAACAGGAGGAGAAGCTGAAATACCATGCCAGGGATGCGGCTGTGGTCCGGGCAAAACAGGTCGAGGCGACCCTGCTTCTGGGATCGGCCACCCCTTCTTTGGAATCATTTTATAACACCGAGAAAGGGAAGTTTCGTCTTCTCAGTCTTCCCGAGAGGATCGAAGGAAAACCCCTTCCAGCGGTAGAAGTGGTGGATGTCAGGGGGGAAAAAGCCCTGCTCTCCGAAAAATTAAGGGTGGCACTCCAGAAAAATATTGAAGATAAAAAACAGAGTCTCCTCTTCCTCAATCGAAGAGGGTTTGCCAATTTTATACTCTGTCCGGATTGCGGCCAGACCTTCAAGTGCCCGAACTGCAGCGTGACACTCACGTATCATCTCCGAGATCGGTCGCTTCTGTGCCATTATTGCGATTATCGAATCGATGCACCGGGAGACTGTCCGAAGTGCCAAGGCCACCGACTTCAAGGAATGGGGATCGGGACGGAGCGACTGGAACAGGAGATCAAATCACTCTTTCCGCAGACACAAGTGGGGAGAATGGATCGGGATACTACTTCAAGACGGAGGTCTCATCTACAGATTCTGAAAAAACTCGAATCCGGGAGTATTGACATCTTAGTCGGAACACAGATGATCGTTAAAGGTCATGACTTTCCTAATGTAACCTTTGTCGGGGTGGTCTCCGCGGACACATCTCTTCACTTTCCTGATTTTCGATCAAGTGAGAGAACCTTTCAACTTCTGACACAGGTGGCGGGAAGGGCAGGAAGGGGGAAATTTTTGGGGCAAGTGGTGATCCAGACCTTCAACCCAGATCATTATAGTATTCTCACGGCCAAAGAGCATGACTATATGGGATTCTATCAGGAGGAGATTCGATTCCGAAAAGCCCTGGAATACCCTCCCTTCTCACGATTCATCAATTTCAGATTGGTTGGAAACAGCGAAAAAAGGACGAAAGGAATGGCAGAGGAGATGGGGAAGTTTGGACAATCCCTGTTGAAAAAGGGGTATGGAAAAGGGATTGAAATCCTAGGCCCAAGCAGCGCTCCTTTCGCCAAGATGAGAGGAAAATTTCGGTGGCAGATGATGGCAAAGGGGAAGAGCCATCAGGCGCTTCATTATTTTGCTAAGGAATTAGCGTGTAGGATGGAGGGGCAGATGAAGGGAATCGGAGTCCATCTGGACGTCGATGTGGATCCTGTCTCCGTCCTGTAACGGGGGACCCTGAATCAGATGCCCGCCAGGAGAAGAATTGGTAGCGCCCTCATTGATTGAGGACGGCAAGAAATCTCGACGGAAGCGAAACGTAACAGCTTACGGACACGGAGAACAGACAAGCCTGCGTGCCCTGCCTTCGCCGAAGCGCCTGCCCGCCGTACAAATACTTTGGCAGGCGGGGCTTCGCGCAGGCAGGCGAAACGACGGACTTTGGTGTGCAGGCATACTCACGTCTTTCTCATCAGGGAGACTAATTATGATCGATCGGGCGCATGGTTATTTTCAGAGGGAAAAAGAGAGGATGTCGAAAAGAGGAAGAGAGGCTTATCTGAAAGAGAGGCTCTCTAAAATTCTCCGTTACGGATATCGCTATTCAAAGACCATTCGGTCAAGATTTGATGCGATGGGGATCAAGCCTGGGAGGATAAAAGATCTGAAGGACCTGGAGAAGCTGCCCGTCACCAAAAAAACCGATTTAGTCACTGCTCAAAAGCAAACCCTCCCTTTCGGAGGGTTTGAGGTGGTCCCTAAGAAAGGGATGAGAAGAATTTATTTCTCGCCCGGACCGGTGTTTGAACCTGGGGAATGGGTTTACAAGGATTCACGATGGGCTCAAGCCCTTTTCGCCTGCGGCTTAAGAAAAGGAGATGTTGTTATGAATACCTTTAACTACCACCTGACTCCTTTAGCTTTCATGCTCGATGAGTCACTCAAGATGCTGGGGGCATCTGTAGTCCCTGTTGGTCCTGGAAATCTCTCCATGCAGATCCAGGTGATGCGACAAGTGCATGCGACGGGATTCATTGGAACGCCCAGTCTCCTTGTGTCTCTGGTAGAGGCCGCCGAGGGGATGTCCCTTGACCTGAAAAGGGATCTCTCTCTGAGGGCAGCCTTTGTCGGCGCAGAAATGTTCCCGGAGTCACTCCGAAAAAAGTTGGAAGGGAAACTTGAGATCCTCATCCGGCAGGCTTACGGCACTGTGGACGTGGGCTGCCTTGGGTACGAATGTCCGGAGAAGAAAGGGATGCATATCCCCGAGGATGTGATGGTGGAGATCGTAGACACGGAGACAGGGAGACAGTTAGAGATCGGTGCCACCGGAGAAATCGTGGCCACTACCTTCAGCAAGGTCTTTCCGATGATTCGTTTCGCCACGGGAGACCTCTCTTACTTGATCGAAGATCCATGCCCCTGCGGTCGAACTTCACCCCGCTTGGGGAAAATTCTCGGCCGTACCGATCAGGTGACCAAAGTTTTGGGAATCTTCGTCCATCCCTGGCAGGTGGATGAAGTGATGGCAAAATTCCCTTTGGTAGCGAATTATCAAATCGTCGTCACCAGAGAAGAACACCGTGACCGGATGACGGTTTATGTCGAATTAAAAGAGGAGTACGCTGACCAGCCAAGCTTGAAAAGAAGGGTGGAGAAAGAGATGGAGGAAGTTCTCAAGGTGAAAGGCGAAGTAGTGTTCATTGTGAAAGGGGGCATTCCGGATCGAGCCAAAAAGATCGATGATCGGAGGATCTGGGAGTAGAAGGAATGGGAAACGGGGCAAAGGTCAAGGTGGGTGGAATCATGGCGAGTACCGGTCTGGCGACGGTGAGTATCCTTTGTTTGGCAAATCGGCCTGACGTGGCTGGAACGGTCCTCCACGCTCTAGGTAAGCGAAATGTCAATATCGAATTTGTCGTCCACAACCTCGACCTCGAAGGCAATGGAAACATGACCTTCTGTATCGACCAAAAAGATCTGGAGACCGCATTGGAGGTGCTGGAGGGAGTGAAGCCCTTGGTCGAGGCGAAAGGGATTTCTTACCATCCCAACGTGGCGGTGATCAGCGTTTTCGGCCCCCACTTCAGAGAAAGACCTATGATCTCGGGTTTGATGTTCAATGCCCTGGGAACGATAGGGATTAATGTGCTGGCGATCAGCACCTCGATCTCCAGTTGTTCCTGCCTCATTCAGGAAGATCAGGCAGAGGATGCCCTAAGGGCCCTTCACGAAACCTTTGAGGCCCCCCATCAAATCACAAAGTTTGCCCCATAGGCAAAAGGTAACCTGACCGCCGTCCGTGCCTACCGGCTGGCGGGCGTGTCGCGTGTTCGTGGGAGAATGAGACTAATAACCCCCTCCGTTCCCTTAACTAAAGGGGGCCGGAAGGGGGACTAAGGGGTCTTTATGGAAAAAGCTCTTGAGAGAGTGGCGGAACAGATTCTATCCTTTGATGAAGCGTCCATGTCCAGCCTCAGGGAGAAGTATCGTTCGAAGATTGAGCATTTTGATGGAACAAAGGACTGGGAAAAGTCAGTAATCATCTACTGCATTATCAATGCCGTCAGCCTGAAAAATACCCTTTTTAACGAGAACTTGCTGAAGTGGGAGGCGAAGAAGGAGGCAGAACCTCTAAAGGGCCATCCTGGTCTAAAACGGGTAAAGTAATCCATATTGTCCATACTGTGCAAACACATGGAACCCTGCCACCTCTCATGCCTTTGTCTCATAAGGGAGTCCAAGGTCAAATGCAACCTCCCCGGGGATAGCAAACAATGGCCATCGGAAAGTGCTTCCAACATGGAACCTACGCTTAACTTACAATACGTAGCCTCATTTATTGCCTCACCTACTACAGGTTGTGGCGTGGCTCGGGAAATAACAAATACTTAAGGCTTGACAAAGAAGAGCTTTCTATGCTACCGTTGTGAAACAATATCACAAGGAGGTCGGTGCGGAGATGGGAAAATCAATATTGAGGATAGAACACCCCCCTCACAGCTCTTCCGACAGAGGAGCCGACCGCTTGAAGCGGCCTGGTTGGGTAAAGATTGAAACAATACTCGAACCGGCTGTTTATAATAAGAAAAATCTTTCCTTTCATTCTATTTCCCTCAAGTTCATCCTCTTCGTTGTCGTCTTTATCCTCTCCTTTATCCTCCCCTTCCCTCTTTCAATAAAGTACCTACCTCACGGGTTAGGCTTCCTCTCAACCGAACATCAGAGGAGGGAAGATGCGATACGAGAGATCATAGGGGTGATGGAGAGATACCCGACAGGTCTTGCCAATGTGACGAAGGAAGAACTTGCTGAGGTAATCTATGAGGAGGCCAATCGCCGCAATCAGGACCCCAAATTCATTCTGGCTCTTATTGCCGTTGAGAGTGAGTTTTATAACTGGTCTGTATCTGAAAAGGGCGCCAAAGGGATGATGCAGATCATGCCGTATGTGGCGCAACCTCTCGCGCAAGAACTGGGTATTGAATGGAGCGGAGACCGGACCCTCTTTAACCCATATCTCAATATAAGGATTGGAATTTATTACCTTTCCCAACTCATCCTCGACTTCAAAGATCCCGAAGTCGCCCTGACGGCTTATAATTATGGGCCCACTTACGTGAAAAACCTCCTTGAGAAAAAAGAGAGCATTCCGCGCGACTACTACCGTAGATTCCTATCCGTCTACCAAAACATTTAATTTGACATCATGGAATATTCTTTCGTGGGCAGGCCAGTAGGCGGGAATTCCCCGTTTGCGCAACCCGCACCCGTCTTTGGCGGAGCCTACGGAACGGCCGGGGTATCAGTCCTAACGTCCTTTTGGGGCGAACATCTTGCAACCAGTCAAGCAATTCACCGGGGTAATTCCTTATTCTTCCCGGGGCGAGAATAGAATTCCACAATATTTTGTGGTACCTTATAACTTAGTGGAAAGATTTTCTCATGGAGTGATATTAACGTGACTTTCATTCCTTCTTATGTCGGTCTGTACGAAAGAGGAGAACTCAACCAAAGAATCGAGCTCCTGAAGGAATTCCTTAAGGCGTGTCGGCTTTGTCCGAGGGAGTGCAGGGTTGATCGTTCGAATGGCGAATTAGGAGTCTGCCAGGCCGGGCCAGAACCCATGGTGTCAAGTGCTTTTCCCCATTTTGGCGAGGAACCTCCTCTGGTTGGACATAACGGCTCAGGGACTATTTTTCTTACCCATTGCAATCTTCGGTGCATTTTTTGTCAAAACTATGACATCAGCCATTTGGGGAAAGGTGAACGGATTACCTCCCGGGACATGGCACAGGCCATGGTAAGGCTCCAGGAGATGGGCTGCCACAACATCAACTTCGTCACCCCGACGCACTATGTCCCTCAAATTGTAGCCTCTCTTCCCGAGGCGATAGAGAGAGGACTTCGGCTTCCCATTGTCTATAACTGTTCTGGATACGAGTCCATAGAGGTGATTCGGCTCTTGGAAGGGGTGGTTGACATCTACATGCCAGATGCAAAATATATGGACCAGAAGCATTCAGAGCGATTCTCGGATGCCCCAGACTATCCCGATGTGATCAAGAAGGTTTTCAAAGAGATGCACCGCCAGGTCGGAGACCTAACCGTCAATGCCAGAGGGATTGCCCAGAGAGGACTCCTGATCAGACACTTGGTCATGCCTAACGGCGCGGCTTCTTCGGAGGCCGTACTCAGGTTCATTGCCGAGGAGATCTCCGTTCATTCTTATGTCAATATCATGGACCAATACCGGCCAGAGTACCGAGCCCATGAATACCCTGAGATCAACCGTCGCATCAGTCAGAAGGAATACACGGAAGCCCTTCGATGGGCTAAGGCCTACAAACTCTATCGAGGTTTCTAAGTGAAGTTGCAGGAAGCTCTCCGGGAGATCCAATCGCTGAAGAAGAAAGTACGATCCCTCACGCAAGAGATCGAATCCATCAAAGCTGCTTATGCGGAAAAGCCGTCTCCAGTGGAGAAAACGCTCAAGACGAGGGGGATCAAAGTATTCCGGAAGAATCCCACCGACCGCCTGTTCTTCCCTGCCGATTTTTCTCCCGTTGACAAAACCCGTTTCTACGAGATGATGAAGAAATACTCTTTTCGTCTCGTTCTGAGAGACATGATTAAATACCAGGATGGGTTTCGTATCCAAGACCTGACCCGCTACTGCTCTCCGAAGGTCGTTCAGGCGTATTGCAACCTGCTTTGGGAAATGGGGGCAGTCATAAAAAATGGAAGGGGAAGGTATCGAACGCGCGTCTCCCCTCTTTACAGTTTCGGACCCACCTTGGAATGGTTCATCGCAAAGATGTTTCAAAGAGAATTTGCTTCTCCCGCCATCTATGGAGTCAGCGTGAGGAAGACGCCTTCTGGTGGCGACTACGATGTCATGGCTTGTTGGAACCAGAGACTAGTCTATGTGGAAGTGAAATCCTCTCCTCCCAAAGGGGTTGAGCGGAACGAGATTTCAGCTTTTTTTTCCAGGATGGACGATATCCTGCCGGAAGTGGCGTTCCTCTTCAACGATACGCAGTTAAGGATGAAGGATAAGTTGGTTGTGATGTTTGAGGAAGAATTGGAAAGAAGATATGGGAGGGAATCGAAGACGCTCTACCCCGTGGAAAGGCTGATCGAAGAATTGTTCCATGTCCAGAATTACATCTTTATCGTCAACAGCAAGAAAGATGTTGTAGAAAATTTCCAGTACTGCCTGAAACACTATCTTCGGTGTGGAGACAAAAGTCAACGGCCCACAACACATAGCTGACATGGAAGCATTAAATCCAGAGCATCAAATTCCAAATAAATCCCAATGACCTAAAGCCAAAACAAAGTGAGTTTGATTATTTGAAATTGGAATTTGGAGTTTATTTGGGATTTAGAATTTGTGATTTGGGATTTTCAACACGATGCAATGCACCGTGGTATGTCACCTGTGGGGGTCAAAATATGAAGAATAGAGAGCTCTCTGATCTCTTTGAGAAAATGGCGAACATTCTTGAGTTTAAAGGGGAGAACCCTTTCAAGATCAGTGCCTACCGGAGGGCTTCGAGGATCATCGGAGATCTCACGCAGGACATCGGAGAGATCTCGGAGCAAGGAGAGCTCCGGAATATTCCAGGGGTTGGTGAAGGGATGGCTGAGAAGATTGTGGAGTATCTTAAGACAGGAAAGATCTCCAAATTTGAGGAGGCGAGAAAGGGAGTGCCGGATGAATTGATCGCGATCATGGATATCCCAGGGATGGGACCCAAGACGCTTTCGATGGTTCATAAGGAGAGGGGAATCAGCAGCCTCTCACAATTGGAAAAGGCTGTAGAAGACGGGTCTTTAATGGGTCTATTCGGAATAGGGGAGAAGAAGATCGAAAACATCAAACGGGGAATCCTGCTCCTGAAACAGAGCAAAGGCAGAATGAATTTAGGTGTGGCCTTTCCCGTGGCCAAACGAATTGTGGAAGCGTTGAGGCAGAAGACAGGATCGAAAAAGATTGAATGGGCAGGCTCCCTTCGGAGGATGAGAGAGAATATCGGAGACATTGACATCTTAGCCACCGGCCCTGATAAGGAAAAGATCTTTCAGACATTTACGCATCTGCCAGAGATTAAAGAGGTCTTAGCCTCCGGAGAGACCAAAGCTTCCGTTATTGTGGAAGGAGGGACACAGATTGACCTTCGTGTGGTAGAAGAAGATTCCTATGGTGCAGCACTTCAGTATTTCACCGGATCGAAGGGGCACAACATCCGTCTGAGAGGAATCGCTAAGGCCAAAGGAATCAAGATCAACGAATACGGGGTCTTCAAAGGAGAGAGAAAGATCGGGGGAAAAGAAGAAAATGATGTTTATCGCGCACTGGGGATGGATTGGATTGCCCCCGAGCTCCGCGAAGACCGCGGAGAGATTGAGGCTGCGCAGAAAGGCCGGCTACCGAAGTTGGTTCAGGAATCCGAGATCAAGGGAGATCTTCATGTCCACTCAAAATGGAGCGATGGTACATCCTCGATTGAAGAGATTGCCAGAGCGGCCCAGAGGAGGGGGTATCAGTACGTAGCGATCTGCGATCACTCCAAGTCCCTCAGGATTGCCCACGGGCTGGATGATTCGAGACGGACGGAACAGATCGGTGAGATCGATCGTGTTAATGAGAAACTCAAAGAGTTTCGGATTTTGAAAGGGGCCGAGGTCGATATCCTTACCGACGGGAAATTAGACCTGACTGAAAAGCTTCTGGAAAAACTTGACATCGTCGTGGGAGCTGTCCACAGCGGGTTCAAACAGGATAGGGGAAAGATGACGAAGAGGATCGTTCAAGCTTTGTCGAATCCTTTCCTAAGTATCCTTGCCCATCCCTCCGGCAGGCTTCTGGGCGCGAGAGACCCTTATGAGGTCGATATGGATGAGTTGATGGAGGCTGCAAAGCGATATAACAAAGCAATAGAAATTAATGCAACGTTTGAACGTCTCGATTTGGATGACATCCATTGCCGTAAAGCAAAGGAGATGGAGATCCGTTTGACGATCGGAACCGATTCTCATCATCTGGACCAGCTATGGATGATGAGCCTGGGAGTGGCGGTGGCACGGCGCGGATGGCTCGAAACCAATGACGTTCTTAATACCCTTTCCCTCAAAGAAATTCTGAAATGGTGTCATCACACAAAATAAATCGCAAAGGGCATGGGGAAGAATGTGGGTCAGAACCAGTGGAAGAACTGCTTAAGCTTGTCAACATGTTCAGAAAATAGGGGCAAGAGGAAGGAGAAAGAAACGCTAAGGGTCACCTTAACAGGGACGCAAACCCTTTATTCATCAGATCGATGAGTGATGGAACCTCAGGAAACGGAGCAGGTGTAAAAGACAAAAATAAGATAAGGAGAGCCACTCCTCCAATCAATTTCCTCCTCGCACCAAGTGGCGTTTGATCATCCAATGGGGTGGGATGTTTCAGACCAAATAGGATCATCAGTATTAGCAGGAGAAACCAGGCAATAGAATAAAAGATGAAAATGAAAGCTGTAATGGCAATGACGATAGAGGAAACCTTCCGAGTCTTCCTCCCAAACAGCGCATAGGCGATATGGCCGCCGTCCAACTGTCCAATAGGAAGGAGGTTAAGGGCGGTGACAAACAGACCGACCCACCCGGCATATGCTATGGGATGCAGAATTACTTCATGATGGTTAGGGACCTCTTGAATAAATAGGTAGTGAATAAGCGAGAACAGAAGAGGATCTGCCAGCCTGATCGTTTCTCCTCGAATCTGTGAGGCAGGAATAAATTTAGAAAGTCTTAGGCCCGTTAGGACCGCTGGGAGGCTCAGGAAAAAACTTGTTAAAGGGCCTGCGATACCTGTGTCAAAAAGAGCCCTGCGAGAAGGGATTGGCCCCTCCATGCGGATGACGGCACCCAGTGTCCCAAAAGGCGAAATGAAAGGAAGCGGTAGAAAAAAAGGAAGAGTAGCTCTGATGCCACTCCTCCGGGACATGAAATAGTGAGCCATTTCATGTCCCAGGAGGATAAGCATAATGGGAACAGAATAAAGTGGCCCCCACGTTAACCACGTGGAAGCTACGGTGAGAATGAAAAGAATAATGTGGATATTATATCTTCGCATTAAAAACAATTATTTCTTTTTCTTATGACGATCCCGATCCAACTGCTTTTTGTGTTTGTGTTTCCGCATCTTCTTCCGACGCTTCTTGACCACGCTTCCCATGCGCTCCCCTCCTTTCTGTCTTTGACTAATCCACAATCACATTGGTCTGAGTTCTCAGAACACCATTCAGTCCCTGGAGTTTGGTGACGATGAAATCGCCGAGGATAGTGATGTCCGGAGCCTCTACGAGAACGATGACATCGTAAGGACCCGTCGTCGCATTGGCCCGCTTCACTCCTTGTATCTTCGAGGCTTCCTTCGCCACATCCCTCGCAGCCCCTGCGGTGCACTCGATAAAGACGTAAGC
>Ga0187780_10004454_pt1 | contig 10496 bp, 8 predicted proteins | sample 1015_Q2_SP10_20__FD_132429 | JGI IMG/M metagenome (GOLD analysis project Ga0187780, IMG submission 132429) | Tropical peat soil microbial communities from peatlands in Department of Meta, Colombia - 1015_Q2_SP10_20_MG | ecosystem: Environmental > Terrestrial > Soil > Wetlands > Peat | place...
AGTGATGCCCGGAATAGTCATCAACAGTGTTAAAGACGCGGTCGCAGTCGTTTCGAAGATAGTCGAGTCAGCCAAGCGTGAGATCAGCTTTGTCACTTCCCCCTCTTTGTTATCCATTGCAGGCACCTACGATACCGTGGAAAGCGCCAAGCATTTCATAGAAAACGGAGGAGTAATACGAGGCATAACGACCATATCGCGTGCTAACGTTGTAGAGGCACGCACGCTAATGGACATCGGTCTAGACTTGCGGCATAACGACCAATCCCACGAACTTTCCATGTTTATCGGTGATAAGCAGTACAGCATCAGTGGGATTAACACTGGCGTCGACGAATACACGCTCGATACTCCGGTCAACGGCTTTTGGAGTGAAGACGCCGCCTATGCCGAATTCCTCCTCGCTGCTTTTGAGAACGCGTGGGCGGTGGCAGTGTCTGCAAAAAAGCGTATACAAGAGTTAGAATAAGAGTAGTCAAGCGCCTGATTTTCGGTTTTTGGATAGTCTATTAACACAAGACATACAGAAAAGAGCACGAATATAGGCGACCTCGAACGTGATCGGCTGGGACGGTATAGAAGAGTATAAAGTATCCCGTCATCATTGCGCGAGTTTCATGCACCTACTGCGGCAGCGTCCGTATTTCATCTGCCCAGGTGCCAGAAACCGCGTGGCAGGTCACCGTCGCATCCCGAAGCTGTATCTGCCACCGGCGGGCCGTATTTCTTATATCGGCATTGTCACAATCTGACGTATACGAGCTGCGACGAATTCGGCGACCTACAGTGGATCGCGATGCATCGCACCAAGAGAGCGGCCCGCAAAATGGGACTCACGAACCCGGAAGGCGTGTACACGATGGGGCGGCCAAAGACGTGCATCGCAGCACGTTCGCACGACGGAGGCAGGCGCTCCTCGTGCAATCGATGACGAGCGCCGCGTCGATGATAGCGTTGCGGCGGGTTGCCGCCCGCCTCGAGCGTTAATTGTGCACAAAAGATTTTCACCGAAACCGTTGTGGTAGGAAGCTTAGACGACGCCGGAGGCGTCAATAGCCAAGCCGTGCTCAGCACCACAGAAACTCCCCTTCTTCACCACTTGCTATCACAGAAACCCTATCAGATTCCAGTAGCTCAGCCAGATGATGAAGGCGAGCGAGGCGTGAGCATCGACGCTTAGCGACAACGGATTGAAGCGTATTGTGTCGCAAAGGATTGGCAACTTGCAAGCATCGAAGATGCAACATAAACAATCATAACGGCAGCAGGAAGCACAAACGTAACCAAACTGCTGACAAAAGACAAGGAGGCGCGCCGTGAGCGATGAGAAGCGGCCTAAGAAACCCTGGTTTGGACCTAAACGAATCGGCTATCGGGATGCGCCCTACGAGCTGGCAGGGATGGCTCATCGTGGTTGTTATCACTGTTATTATCGTTTTGATATCTACGTGGCTCCGCCGCTGATACGTGTGACGTGATTGGCAAGAGGACCAAGAAATGAAGATAATCGGCTGTGTACGCGTCTCTACTGAGAACCAGGCTAACGACGGTATGTTCTCGTGAACTAGCTTCTAGCCGAGACTAAAGAAGGGTGGATAAATACAGTGCACTTGATTATATTTTGTCAGCTGAATAAACCGTAATATCTCCTTTTTTCGCTAAAATACCAGTGTCCGCTCCAAAAGCTTTGAAATGTTCGGTTTGCGTATGTGACTGTAAGACTTCAAGATTCTCCCATTGCTCGAGCATCAGTAAGACGTCATCATCTTCAGTGTTCGCGTACAAATCATAACTGATGCAGCCTGGTTCCAAACGACTTGATTCAATTAGATCTCGAGACTTTGCAATGATTTTATCCCGTTCGCCAGGATTAGCGGTTATCGTAGCTGTTACTATGATCATTTAATCCCTCCCTTTACATTTTTCTTTCAGTTTGGCTGTCTTCCTACACGTTGATTCTTTTCTCTGCCAGCTCAGGCATATAAGAATTCGCATAAATTCCTAGCTTCCCGTTCCTGGATCAATTTCTTTTCACTTCAGCATTTTCTTTTTTGAATCTCAGCCTCAAAAGAATTCCGCATCCTTCTACGTCTGGATCTTTAAACAATAATCTCGAGTCCATTTCCAATTCCTTGGCTCTTTCCATAGTTATGGAAGAGTGTCGCCGAACCAACCACAATCCTAAGGCTCCAATGAACCAGCCATATTTCTTGCGGGCCTCTTCTCGTGCCTCGTGCGACAGATCTCGCCATATATCATATATCCAACACTCCTTTCCAGGCTTGAGAACTCTGTAGATCTCGTTTAAACCTATAATTGGTTCATTCCAGTGATGGAAGCTTAGCGTGCTCACTACCATGTCGAAAAAGTCGTTCTCGTACGGAATGGAGCAAACTGATCCCACTTTGAATTCCAGTCTCTGCGAGATTTCCGCCTTAATCGCGTTCTGTTCCGCGATTTTTATCATCGCGTCGGATAGATCGACGCCATATACTTCCAGATTGGGGTTCTTCAGGGCAATCTTTACAGGGAGACGACCAGGGCCTGTTCCCATATCCAAGATTTTGCCTCGACTCAGTTCGCCGCAGATCTCTTCGGTCACAAATTCGTGGATATCATTTATCAGTCGGCCTTGGCTCGCACAGGAGTAAAAGCTAGAGAACGGCCACCTAATTCCTTCCACAGGCACGATCCTCGACATCAGACAGTCACCTCTCCTTTTGTGAGCTTGGAAAGCTCGACAAGAACATTTGCAGCTTTTTCACTGTGTTTTGATCTATCAGTTGCAATTAAGATTTCTTTTCGCACGATGATTTAGCATATTCCCTAGGCTGTGTTTTTAAAGCTGGCCCACGCAAACATGTTACAATCTTGGGACTGTCCAAACCTTGTTCTGGCACGTCTTGTAAATGGTCAGTGCGGGCCTACAACACGGAACCAACCGAAGAATGGGGCGGACCGTCGTCAGCGTTTACTTTAGTGAGGTCAGTGATACTGATCTAGCCTCCCAGTTTCAAACACTACCCTGCGGTCATGTGCTAGCTGTGACCACATGTCTTCAAACATCTTCATTCCAAGGACGTATGCTTTCCACAGATCGGTATTTGGCTCTTCGGGCACGGGGATAATCCCCTTGTGTTCGGCAACCCGCTCAAGGACGTAGGACGCTGCCTTGTCAGCAGGAACGGCGTCTGCGGGAATCGACACTCCTCCTTTCGCCCAGATTGGTGTGGCAATCTCTGAAGGACAGAAGACTGAAAAGTGGAGGCCTTTTTCCGCATATTCGTATCGCAAGGCTTCAGAAAACCAGATGACAGCGCTCTTTGTAAGCACGTAGAGTGACTGAAACGGAGCAGGAAGGAGGCCCCCCATCGATGCGGTGTTCACCACGTGCCCCGATCCCTGCTTCAGCATGATCGGCACCGCAGCAGTGGTGCCGTAGATGACGCTCCACAGGTTGGTATCCATGATGGTCTTCCAGTCCTCGAGAGTCGCCGTCTCAAAGGGCCGGGTACCGGCAATGCCCGCGTTGTTAAATAGCATATCAAGTCCGCCCGCCTCTGCCGCCGTCCTTTCAATCGCCTGCTGCATTTGCTCTTGTATCGTGACGTCCGCGACGAGAGTGCGTACACGATCCTTGTGCGCAAACAGTTGCTCGGCGGCATTCGCCACCTTTTCGGGGTTGCGTCCTAACAGGTAGACCGTCGCGCCTCGCTTTAACAGCTCCTCGCTTAACGCATAGCCGATGCCAGAGTTCGCGCCGGTGACGATACAGATCTTGTCCTTACAGTACTCATTCGTCGTCATTTTCCCTCTCCTTTCTGTTACCTCGCACGTTCCTACGTGAGCCTATCTCAGCGTGGCTCTCCTCTTTCGATCAGGGTCTGTGATGCAGGAACTCTGAGTGTAAAAGCCACAATATAGAACGCACATTCTATAAAATAGTTGCGTGACGTTCCTTTGTCTCACTGAGGCTCATCCGCGCGTCTTTCGGGCATAAGGTGCCCCCTAGGCTATCACTACCACTGTCCTTGAGGCGGGATAGGAATTGAGGAAAGAGTGAGTGTGCTGCTTACTTCGCTCCGCCAAACGTAGACCGAGGTGGGCACAAGGGGGTCCCTTGTGTGCGAGGCAGCATAGAACACGCTTCTACGAAGAGGCAAACGATGGCGATACTGCACAGTGCTGGCGGTACTGGTACCCGCGAATATCGACAGTTGGCAGGTTCACGAGCACAGATCTATCAAACGGCCAATAGGGGGCAGGCTCGTTTGTTGCGACCGTAGACAAGTCAGTAGATAACAGTTGTCTGCTTGGGCTAGAGACCAACGATGAAATCGTCTCAGTGCTCTCGAATCAGAACTTAACGAACCAAAATCAATTCTTTTTTTGTATAATAGCCAAAAAGACACTCAATTAGCAAAAAAACCTAAGGCCGAGGGCGAGATTCGAACCCGCGTCGTGGCCTCCACAGGGCCATAGGATAACCAAGCTACCCCACCTCGGCGTACGGATATCATATAGTCCCGTGCGGATTCGAACCGCAGTCGCGGGCTTTCTTCTTTCAGTGGTCAATATAACCAAGACCACGTGAATCCAAAGGCCCACATGATTGACCACTACACCACGGGACTTTGCCACTAGTGTAAGATGTGTATGTACTTAATGTTTTGGTCGCGCTTATCGCCTGCACCAGTGCAGCGTCTTTCGAGCATTCCGCCATGCGAAAAAACTGCTCTGCTGAGGCGATAAGTTACTTGCTAGGGCTATTGGTAGAACTTCAGGGGTACAGTCAAGTTGTAAACGGATACTCCCTGCGGTTTACAAATGGGGCTGGAGAGATTTGAACTCTCGATCGACGGGTCTCTCCGATCAGTGCTCCAACGGGACATCACTTGACCCAAGCGTCCCCAGGTCATCAGTTGACCCGTTGCTCATCATGTCGTGAACCTTTTACCGCTGGAGCCCGTCGCCATTCCTGACTAGGCCACAGCCCCTGAAAACGCGGGCCGGGAGGGAGTTGAACCCTCGACCTTTGGGTATCTCTGGTCAACAGGTCAAATACAAAGAGTACCGTAAGAGCCCAACGCTCTGCCTGACTAAGCTACCGGCCCGTTTTGGCATATCCTCTTATACCCCCTCCACATATATAGGTTACTAAACCAAAATCGCAGCCTTGTAAAGGGCCCGAAAGACCAGGTGGTTGCTTATTTCAGCTTATAACGCGGGGAGCTTCGAGCACGGTATACCACTCAAGATTGACGAACACATTACGTATGCGATCCTTGGAGCGGGGAGCGTCGGCTATCTCGTGGCGAAGGAGTTGGCCCAACGCGGCAGGATGTTCACCATCATCGAGAAAAACGCGAAAAGAGTCGAAACGCTCCGCGACCAGAACTTCGACGCACATGTCGGGGATATTACGAAACGAGAGGTTATAAACGAGCTGCTCACGCCCGATTTAGAGATTGTCATGATCCTAAGCTCAGACGTCGCAGCCAATACGAAAGCCCTGAGCGCGATCAAAGAAAAAAAGCCAGACGTTTTTGTGATCGTGCGGGCCGCAGATCCACTCAGCAAGGATAAGCTTGAAGAAATGGGCGCCGACGCAGTCGTCTATCCGTCCGCGCTTATCGCGAGCGCTACGTTACACGATCTCGAAAGCGCAGAGTCGCAGCGATCTGCCAACCGGCTCTATGAAATCCTCAAGAGCATACAGAAGCTCGGCATCGTGGTTCACGATAACCCAGACCCGGATTCGATATCAAGCGCACTTGCCTTGAAAGAGATTGCGGCGAGCGTCGACACCGAAGCGATTATCATTTATCACGGGGAGATCGCTAGACAAGAGAACAGGGCGTTTACCAACTTGCTTAACATAGAACTTGTTCACGTTGACACAATTGATCCCAACGACTACGATATGCTTGCCCTCGTAGATACCGGCGTCCCTGGCGCTAATAATCCACTTACCGGCTTGGATAAAGTGGGAATCATCATCGACCACCATGGCGTTCCGCTGCACGAAAAAGTCGTTTTCGCAGACATCAGGGATGTCGGAGCAACTGCTACGATACTAACAAACTACCTCGAGGAGCTCGACGTCGACATTGACAAAAGACTCGCCACTGCGCTGCTCTATGGCATACGGACCGACACGCACGATTATAAGACACACGTGACTCCCGCAGATCTCGCGGCAGTGAACAGACTCTTGCAGCTCTCTGACCGGGAGATCCTCAACCAAATTGAATCACCCACGATGTCCTTGGAAACGCTTGATATCATCGGGCAAGCCATTCATAACAAAGAGATTACCGGGAGTTATCTAGTCTCAAACGTTGGCTTTGTCCACAACGTCGATGCGCTTGCGCAGGCTGCTGATTACCTCCTCAATCTGGAGGGCATCACGGTCGTCCTTGTCTTCGGGCTCAACGAGGATAAGATTTACATGTCGGGGCGAAGTAAGGATATCCGGGTCAACATCGGAGCGGTTATGACGCAAGCTTTTGGGGATCTAGGTTCGGCTGGCGGTCATTCAAACGCGGCCGGCGCGCAGATTCCTCTTGGCGTGTTCACCGGCGCGCGCGACAGAAATATGCTGCTATCGCTTGTCGAAGAGGTCGTCACGCGCAGGTTCTATCAGCAAATAGGCATAGACTACGCCGAATGAAGAAGGCAATCCGCACGTCCCTCGCAGCTTAAGCACGTAAAGCTTGCCTAGCTCGGCGCTGAGAGCTGAAATTGAGTCTTATCTGGCTTTTTTAGTCCCCTGACTCACAGCGTTGAGATCAGAGGGTAAGGGGCGTAGCTTTGTAGTTCTTACAAACGCGATTAAATCATCGAGCGTCGGATGTGCTCCGCGCTTGCTTGACACATAGTATCCCGCTGCCGCATTAGCTAAACATAAGCGAAGCGCTGGCGACAGACCTAGAAGTTCGGCAAATATATTACCTGAGTTCCACGCGTCCCCAGCGCCGGTGGATCGATGCAGTTCGATGTCAAAAACCGGGGAGAACGCGACGGCTTCACCCATCGAGGCTGCGTACTGAGGGGTATGATAATCAATTCGCGAGGTAATATTCCGCTTGAATTCTACGGCGCGCTCGATGATTGCGTTGCCGGCGTACTTCTGGAGCTCATTTTGATTCATGCTGATTATATCGAGATTCGTGCTAGAAATGACGCGCGTGCACAAATCTCGCAGATCATCTATGCGCGCGCTCGGATCGGCGGAGTCAAAGTACGTTTTGACGTTGTATTGCTTCGCGTATTCGAACGTTTTTTCTGCAAGATCGGTGCCGCCCACAACGTTTGTGCCCCAGTCGTGTATGCTCACGAGCTGACTGCTCTCGATGAGCTCAAGATCGGTATCGCGTAGGCTATCAAAGCCGAAATCATAGTTCGAGCCAACGTCGTTAAACATCACGTTGACCTTTTTCGCGCCAATCTCGAGCGCAAGGGTCTGCCCCAGCCTGCCATCAGTCTTCGCGTGAGAAATGTCAACGCCGCTGTTTTCGGCAAAGAACTTGAGGATATGGTGACCTAGCTCACTCGTTCGACCTATGAAGTGCGAGCTGAGTCCAAGCCGGGCGAGTCCGATGGCGGTGTTGACGGCGCCGCCTCCCGGAAGCAGGTTTTGCATCAAGCCTGGAACGTTTCCGCCGCCTGCCGTGTATTTTGCTCCTAGCGCGCAGCAAAACTCGCTTGCGTCGCTAAGGCTGACGAAATGATCCAAGTAAAAGCTTGGCGTGCACGCGACGTGGAGCTTCTTGATCTCTCTCGGGTCGAGCGCCAAAAGGGCTTCCAATAATTCGCGCCTGACGTCCTCATAAGCCCCGTTCAAGGCCAGCCTCCGCATTAAACTCTAAAAGGGAATGTTATTTATACGTTTCTTAACGTATACCTCCTCGCGCATTTCGCTACCTGCTCCAAGGAGAGACTATGCCTATACGGAGTTCTTACGAACTGACGAGGCTCTTTTTGTCACTTTCCGACGTTACGCGACAGAATATCTTGAATCAGCTCCTTGAGCGAGCGTCGGTCATTGATATCTGCACCAAATTTGATTTGCTCGTGCACGAAGCAACACGACATCTGCGGCGTTTGGAAGATGTAGGACTTGTTCGTCAGCTTTCGAACGGAGAGTATATCGTGACTGAGTACGGAAAAGTGCTGGTCTCGCTCGTTGAGGCTATCAGCAACGTTCACGACCTGCTGGAGTACTGGGAGAGGCACTCAGCGACAGAACTGCCCACACACCTGAGCTGTCTGCCAGCCCAACTGAACGACTCGTTTATCCACGATGGTGAACTGCTTCACACGCACACTGAACAGACCATACGCGAGTCCAGGCGTTTTCTTTGGATCTTGAACTACCCTGTCGACCGAGCGACCTTGAACACGTCTGAACTGAAGATACTCACTGCCGACAAGAGATCGAGCGCGAATCCCGACACGCGTTTCGTCGGTGCTGTTCATTCGGCTGTGGTGATTAATGAGCACAGGGCGCTCATGTTTCTCCCCGGTGTAACAGCTCAGAACACCTGTTACGACGACTACTCCAGTGGTTTTCTGATCGAAGGGTCAAATCCGACGTACAGACTTGTCGCTGAATTCTTTTGTTTTTTGTGGGATCAGACGGCAAAATCCTGAGCAGACATTAAGTGTAAGGACATACAATATGCCGCCGAGGCCAAAAAAATGACGAAAGATCCCGTATGCGACATGGACGTAGAAAAAAAAACGGCGAAGTACGTAAGCGAATACAAGGGGAAAAAGTACTATTTTTGTGCCCCTGGCTGCAAGGTGCTATTTGATAGAGATCCCGAGAAATTCATTTAACTGCTTAGGTCTTCTAAGCTCAACAAGCAATGAAGCGCGTCACCTTTCGCGGCGCCGAGCCGGGTTTAGCATCACCGCACGTTCCTAAACAAAACCGAGCCGAGAATAGTCATCAGCACGAAGAAGCCCATAACGACGCCAAGATCAAGCATCAATGGGTATGTGTGCAGTCCGGTGACGGCAAAACGTAATGCGTCAACGCCGTACGCGAGCGGATTGATGTTGACAAGGACTTTCATCCAGTCAGGCAGTGACGTGACAGGGAAGAACGCCCCGCTCAAGAAGAAAATAGGTAGGACGAGCAAGTTCGCGACAACTTGAAAGCCCTCAATACTGTCAAGCCGCGAGGCGATGCTAATTCCCAATCCGACAAAACCCATGCCGATGAAGATCATCGTCACGAGTATCAGCGCGAGAGCGGCAGCGATTCCCAGGGGACCTGATATTTTTACGCCTATGAAGGTTGACAAGGCCAGAATCAGAAGGGCCTGTATTGAGGCCTGCGTGGTTCCTCCGAGCGCCTTCCCGAGGACAATTGACGTTCGTGATACAGGAGCAACGAGAATCTCCTTGAGGAACCCGAATTCCTTGTCGAACATAACGCTCATCCCTGAGAATATAGCGGTAAAGAGCACGGTCATGCCGAGGATCCCAGGCGCAAGGAAGTTGATGTAATTCGTCGTGCCGCTCGGTCCGCCGAATCGTAGCGAAGAGCTGAATCCCGAGCCGAATATGATGAGCCACAGCAGAGGAGTAATTAGTGAGGTTACCAAACGTGATCGGGCCCGAACATACCGCAGCATCTCCCTCAGCCAGATCGAATAGACGTCGCTCGCAAACACCATGCGTCCGCCGTTCGGCACGGTTATCGTCTCCCAGGAGCGTGGAAACTCGCAAAACTACCTTCGGCTCCCTGGGCCCGTATCTCCCGGCCGGTGTATTTTATGAAGATATCTTCTAGCGTGGGTTCGTGAAGCCCAATGGATGGGACGGTTATTCCCTCTTGACGAGCTACATCCATAAATGCGGGTATCGCAGTTTCGCCGTGATCGACGTTTAGTCTGAGACTGCCGTTGACCAACTGCGCCGATTTTACAAAGTCGAGTTTCTCGAGCCGAGTCTTCAGTTGCTGGCTTCCCGAAGGCACCTTCATCGTTACGACGTCTCCGCCCATACTCTCTTTCAACTTCCGCGGCGTGTCGAGTGCGACCACAAGGCCGTGGTCTATGATAGCTATCCGGTCGCAGAGCTGATCTGCCTCGTCCATATAGTGCGTCGTCAAAATCATGGTGATCTGCTTTTCCTTGTTCAGTTTCTCGATATACTCCCAGATATGCCTTCGCGTTTGTGGATCGAGGCCAAGCGTCGGCTCATCAAGGAAGAGCACTTTTGGGTGGTGAAGCAGTCCTCGAGCGATCTCCAGTCGTCTCTTCATGCCGCCGGAATACTTCTTTACGATGACGTTTGCTTTATCGCTGAGTTCTACGAGGTCCAAGACCTGGGCGATCCTCTGTCTGATGTCCCTCCGAGGGACTTTATACAAACGAGCGTGAAAGTCTAAGTTCTCCTTCCCGGTGAGGTTATCGTCAAGGCTTGGTTCCTGAAACACGATGCCTATGAGGCGTCGAACGGTATCGGGTTCTTTCCTTACG
>Ga0187780_10004455_pt1 | contig 10494 bp, 12 predicted proteins | sample 1015_Q2_SP10_20__FD_132429 | JGI IMG/M metagenome (GOLD analysis project Ga0187780, IMG submission 132429) | Tropical peat soil microbial communities from peatlands in Department of Meta, Colombia - 1015_Q2_SP10_20_MG | ecosystem: Environmental > Terrestrial > Soil > Wetlands > Peat | place...
CTGCCTCAGCCTGCGTCATCATGCATGAAAGATTCAGCGAAAGGGTAGTCGCAGTAGAGTCGATTCAACCATCATCGGCCTCCCCCGCCGGGCTCCCACCACTTTCGGCTGGAGTAACCCTCGGGGCCCTTGCCTATGGGTTAGGTTTAAGCGATATATCGCTGGTTTCGGAGACCGCTAGGCTGGGGTTGCGAGAGTGGCGAAAGTCCTGATTTGCGACCACGTCGAGGTGGAGAAGCTCGCCCTGGGGCCGGGCGTGGTCGTCGACTACAAGCCCACAATAACGAAGGAAGAGCTCCTAGCCGTAGCAGGGGAATACGACGCGTTTATCGTCCGGAGCAGGACGAAGATCGACCGCGCCGTTCTGGACAGGGCGACGAGGCTGAGGCTCGTTGCCAGACCGGGCACAGGACTGGATAACATAGACGTCGAATACGCAAAGTCCAAGGGGGTCACAGTCGTCAACAGCCCAGAATCCTTGGTCGAGGCTGTTGCAGAGCACGTCGTGCTGTTGATGCTTGCCCTCAGCAGAAAATTGGTAGTGGCAGACGTCGGAACTCGGGCGGGAAAGTGGGAGAAGAACGCACTAATGGGGAAGGAGCTGAAAGGCAAGGTCCTTGGGATTGTCGGTCTTGGGAGAATCGGGAAGCGCATCGCAGAGGTGTCCAAGACTCTCGGCATGTCGGTCCTGTTTTACGACGTGATTTCAATCCCCGCCGAGGTCGTGGCCCCTCTCGGGGCCAAAGTCGTTGGCCTTGACGAGCTCTTCAGGAGCTCAGATTTCATCACGCTACACGTGCCAATGACACCAGAGACCGCCTACATGATAGACACCCATAGGCTCGGTCAGATGAAGAAGACAGCTTTCCTCATCAACACGTCGAGGGGAGGTGTTATCGATGAGGCGGCCCTTGCTGCCGCCCTCCAGGGCGGCGCCATCGCCGGGGCTGCACTCGATGTGTTCGAGAAGGAGCCACCTGCAGGTCCAATACTCACGGCCCCGAACACCATCCTCACGCCCCACATAGGGGGGCAGACAGAGGAGGCACAGACCAGCGCGATTATCGTCGCAGGGGAAAAAGTCCGGGATTTCTTCTCATCCGGCTAGAAACTCGAAGAACGTTTATTTGCCGACCGAAAACGAGGCGCCCCGATGCCCATGTACCGCCATATCTCGAAGACGTGGGAGGACATCTTCCATCAGAAGGGAGGGGACATCAGAACTCGGGCAGTAGAGTTGAGAAAGCAGCCGGCGATGCTGAGAGTTGACCGGCCCTGGAGACTCGACAGGGCAAGAGCCCTAGGCTACAAGGCAAAGGAAGGAGTGGTGGTCATCCGGATGCGCGTCTCGAGAGGTGGGATGCGGAGGCAGCGCCCGACCTCAGGGAGAAGGCCGAAGCACATGGGTGTCCTGAGGATTAAGTCGGCGGTGTCCTCCCAGAAAGTCGCAGAGAGAAGGGCTGCGGAAAGGCACCCCAACATGAGGCTCTTGGGCTCCTATCCTGTTTGGGAGGACGGCATCCACGCCTGGTACGAGTGCATCCTAGTCGACCCCATGCACCCTGCGATCAGGAATGACTACAACTACAGACGGACCCTCGGGATCATCGACTAGGTTACTTCTTCATCTCGCTGCTGTGGCCGGGGAATATCTTCGAGTTGGGATCCACGTATGTCTTCGCCACGTTAACCGCCAGGGCCGCCTGTGCGTAGCCCGTGGCGATGAGGTTCAGCTTCACGCCATCCAGTGGGCCCGCGATGTCACCGGCAACGTAGACGCCCGGTATGTTGGTTTCCATCTTCCCATTGACCCTAATCTCCCTGCCGTCTATCTGCAGCCCCCAGTCCTTGATGGGCCCGAGGTCGGCTCTGAACCCTATGTTTACGAGGATGGCGTCCACATCAAGCGTCTCCTCCGCCTGAGTCCTGTTGTCGAAGATGACGGCCTTTGTGATCCTGGTCCCGTCCCCGCTGACACTCCTCACTTCGTAGAAGAGCTTGACATCAACGCTCGAATTCTTCAGCGCTATGACGCTGCCTTCATGCGCCCTGAAAACGTCTCTCCTGTGGACCAGAGTGATTTTCTTGGCGATGTCCTTGATGTTGAGCGCCCAGTCGACCGCCGAGTCCCCTCCCCCAACGATCAGTAGGTTCTTGCCCTTGAATACACTTTTGTCCTTGACAAAGTAGTAGACTCCTTTTCCCTCATAGTCGGAGGCTCCTTTCGCTTCCAGCTTGTTGGGAGAGAAAGCGCCAACGCCGGCCGCCACCAGAACCGCCTTCGAAAGGTGCTTGGTCCCCTTGTCCGTGGTAAGCTCGAAAATCCCATCGGTCCTGTGCAGCGTCGTCACGCGTTCACCGAAGACGACAGTCGGGTTGTATTGGAATGCCTGATCCACCAAGTTCTTCACCAGGTCCTTTGCAAGAATCTTGGAGTATCCCGGGACGTCGAAAATGTACTTCTCGGGGTAGAGGACGGCAACCTGACCACCAGGCTCTTCAAGCGCGTCGACTATCTTGGTCTTCATCTGTCTGAGACCGGCATAGAATGTAGCGAAAAGGCCCGTTGGACCCGCCCCTATTATGGTCAGGTCATACACGTCACCGGACATGGGCTTTCTGGTCGGCCATCTGCAAATGGCGTATAAGTATTAGCGAGTTCAGATGAGCCCTGACGCCACGGGGTCCCTTGGCTTCAAGATTTCCCTGATTAGTATGGTCGCGTACTGGCCCCTCCCAAGGGTGAACTTGATCGTTACTGTTTGCCCGTCGATGTTCCAGGACGCATCCCTCAGTGCAAGATGTGGGCGCCTGAAGCCCCCCTCCGCTGAGACTTCCTGCATTTCTTTCACATAGAACGAGCTCGGCTTCACCCCTTCCGATTCAAGCACCGCCCCCAAGCCCCTGTCGAACCTCGAACCGTAATCTCTGAAGGCGTATCCGACCACTTGGGCCATAGGCACTGCCCTCGCTGTAGGAATCTCCCTGACCCCTCGTGGTGCTGAGGTGAGGAGTCCGTCAAGAGACTCCTCCGCCCAGTTATCGCCTGGCTCCATCTTCGAGATGTCTTCTCCTTCTGCGATCGCTCTGCTGAGAGTCCGGTTGAAGATGTATGACTGGTACGCCTGGACGTAAAGCCTCCTCAGCCTGATGGGCACTCTGCGGAGCGCCCTCACCCACTCGTGCGGATGCTGAATCAGCTCCATTGCGACTAGCCTTTCGACGTCCTTCCCAGCTGGCATGAACCTGATTCCTTCATCATACCTCTGCATCAACACCGCTTCCGTGGCGGCCCGGTCGGCCTCGGATTCCCCGGGGAAGGAGGCTCCAAGCAGCAGCCTGACCGCCTCTTCGAACTCTCTTTTCACGATGGTCTTCCCGATCAGATGCGTGCCAGCTCCGAAGGTACCGAATCGCTGCAGCCCATAGTAGTTCGGCACTCTCCTTCGTTCCGAAAGGCGCATTGCCTCTTCCACCCTCGCGCCTACATCTTCGCAGCAGTCCCTGAGTACCACATTGAAACTGTTCCCGGCGATTCTCGCCCTGGACATGGGCTGCGCAACGTACCCCACCAGCTCAGCTGTGTAGTTCTCTTTGGCGACTCGGGCGGGACGAAGCGATCTGCGACTCGTCGGGGTCACGTACTGAACGGCGACTGCCCGCTTGTCCTTCAGCCCCCCATAGCTCACGTCACACCTGAGTTCACGGGCAAGATCCTTCGCCATGTGGAGCGTGTCGACGGAACGCTTCTGGACCCTATAGAGAGGATAACTATCGGGACGTCCCTCTTCTGCGAATGAGACGTCTGTGAGCCGTTCTTCGACAACGAAGTCGTCCGGGAACGACTTCGCTCGCCCAGAGCAGGGGGCCCCGCCACTGGCGTAGAATTCGATGCCTACCGCCCGTTCGGCTTCGGCGGCGGGTGTCAAAGGAGCTTAAGCTTCCCCGTTATCTCGTCTATTGCTACGTCCGGACCCGGCCCTATCCCCAGGCACGTTACTGTCCCAGGCTCGACCTGGGTCAGGCCCCTGTCCTGTATGAGAGATGCGGGCAGCCCTGCGCTCCTCGCCTTGCGGAAGAGTTGGTTCAGTTCCGCTTCCGACTCGACCTTGAGCACGATTTTTGCCTGTCCCTCCTCCTTCCATCCTTCGTACCAGGCCGACTTCCTTTCCCTGGCCGCCTCCGCCGATGCCAGGGATGCGTGGGCAACCTGAGCGGCGACCTTCCCCTTCCCCATCTTCAGATCTGACCTCACAACTATGGCCTGTTTCATGTGGGCGTTCGCCAACCGTTAATACGGGTCGATTAAGGGTTTGCAGCCAGTTCCAGACGTTGGCTGAGACCTACGACATCGTAGTGGCAGGGGGGAGCGTTGCGGGGCTTGCGTTCGCCGCCGAGGCCTCGATGCGCGGCCGCAGCGTCATGGTAGCCGAAGAGCACGCGGAAGTGGGCGAGCCTGAGAAATGCGACGGCCTCGTGAGCCTCCGGGGACTGCGCAGGTACGGTTACCCCCCAGACGAAGCGGTCATCCAGAACAGGATTGCCTCTGCCGTCGTCCACTCCCCTGCAGGGAAGGAGCTCGCGGTCAGCGCCTCTTCACTCGAGGTTGTGGTCCTCGACAGGAGCGAATTCGACAAGCAGGTCATGAGGACAGCCCTGGAAAAGGGTGCCGAAGTCCGAACGGGCGTCCGTGTGTCGTCCGCCATCGAGAAGGATGGCGCCGTGGCAGTGAAGGTCGGAGACTCGATTGTCTGGTCGAAATACTACGTCGACGCGACCGGGCCGTCATCAAGTCCGAGACAGGGGATCCTTCCTGCCGCGAAGTACGAACTCGAGGGGGATTGGGTGAGGGAGCACGTGGTGGAGGTGTTCATGGATGCCGACAGGTATCCGGGGTTCTTCGCATGGGTGATTCCCTGCGGAAAGCACCTCGCCAAGGTGGGGGCCGCCGGCCGTGGTATCAACCCCTTTCGGGCTCTGGATGGTTTCCTTTCCTCCAGGCCAAGCACAATAGTGCGTAAGGTCTCCGCGCCAATTTACGTGGGTGGCCCCACCGGAAGGTTCGTGAACGGGAGGCGGATTCTCGTGGGCGAGTCCGCAGGGCAGGTCAAGCCGACCACTGCTGGCGGGATAATGACTTCGGTCGCAGGAGCGGCAATTGCCGCGAAGTGGGCCTCTGTCAGCCTTGAGAAGAATCAGCCCAAGCTTCTGGCCAACTACCAGACGGAGTGGGAGAGCGCCTTCCTTGGGGAGATGAGAACGATGCTGAGGCTCAGGGGAGTGCTAGAGAAGTTGTCGAACGCCGATTTGGAGGCGATGCTGGGCGCCCTGGCGACACCAAAACTGATGCAGAAGCTCTCTTCCACAGATTTTGATTTCCATGGTTCGGCAATTCTGGGTGCGCTCGGGGTTCCGGGGGTTCTCAGGATAGCGAAAGTCGTCGCCTCAGCTGAGGTCAGGTCGCTCTTGGTCGAGGGTTAGCCCCGGGCCTTCCCAGGGTTCTGTCGACTTGGCTTCGACTCGGAGTTCTCACTGTTAACCGATTGGTGCTCGTTGTTCCACTAATTTGAGCAGAACCAAGACTATGAACAGGGCTACTGAAAGGATGACCACTATAGTCAGAAGATAGTTCACGGGAACCAAGAATTGCTGGGGAGAGTGGTTGCCCATGACGCTGAACGTGGTGATGACCGCTACGCAGCTGTCCAAGATTAACGAGGCGTAGGCGAGTGTGTCGAGCGTCCGTCTGACTCGCCTTGTATGCATCCCGCATCCAGGGGGCTCCTCCTTCTGACAATAAGGCTTCTGCCCACGATTTCTTCTCGTGGCTAGCGTTTTGGATTATCGTGAGCCATTTGTCGTCCTCCTCTACCCTGATTCCGGCCCGGTCCGCCGGAGTCTCCCCACCTAGAGCCAGATGAGGCCTGGTGTAATTGTGTAAAATCTGCTATCCTCGGATTGTCGGGGAGTCCATCCTCTTGACCCCTCGCATGACCTTCTCTCTGTCTCTGAACTTCCCGTTGAGGCGCTCCATCCGATTGTTGTTCTTTTCTCCCTTGAGCGTGATGTGCCGGATGTGGATGGTCTTGACTTCGTTAGGGTTGTAGATGTTCCTGTATTCCTTCATCCAAGCCTGATGATAGGCAAAGTCCGTCCGTGACGAACCACTTCGACTTCTTTCCCATCAGCCTTCTTGACTCCGAAAGCAGGCCTCGCGCGTTGTGCTACTCCTTGTCATGAATCCGCCGATTGCGATGGGTTTACCTTTTCCGAATTGGCTCCCCATGGTAGTATCGAATGTGCCGGTGCTCCGCTTTGCCCACCAGATAGCCTTCAGCGACGTAGTGTTCCTCCTCCTGACCCATCATGAATCCTTATCGGAGTGGGGTTGTGAATGACGACTGCGGATGGGTTAACAGAACCCTTCTCAGCAACCTATATCTGCCGGCGCAAAAGGGCTTCCTGAGAAATGTCCCAGGGAACGGTCACACTCCCCCTCTGCAACTCCTGCAACAGGCCCATCAAACCCGCCGAGAGGGCCGTCCACTTCAACTGCCCCAACTGCCATGAGTCTGTCATCTGGCGCTCCGAGAAGTGCAGGAAGTTCTCGAGGCGATACAGATGCGTGAACTGTGGGTTCGAAGGCCCGTAGGCGGTAGCTCCCTTGGGTTCCTACGTGATCCGGCTGAAGCTCCTCCCGGAGGACACAACCACCGATCCCCAGAAACTAGTGGACAACGTTGCCGGCTTGCTCCCCCCACCTGCCCAGATCAGGAGCCACAAGATCGAGCCAATAGCGTTCGGTCTCTCTGCGATCATCGTAGACGTCGTCGCCCCAGAAGAGGAAGGGTCAATCGACAGGATCGAGGAGATTGTCTCGAAGGCGCCCCTGGTGAGCCAGTACGAGCTAATAGCCGTCAGCCGCATGTCCAGCAAGCTCCCACCTCGGTGAGAAGCTACCAGGATAGGCAATCGGCATTCCTTTTATACCTCCGCAGGATGTGCACCTTCGCCGTTTCTCATACGATGTGGACCTAATGAGATATCCCCTCACATACGCTGCATTCGAATGGATCAAGGAGAAGAGGAGCGCTACGGACGACGACCTACTGGAAGCCCTGAACAAGAACGGGAGCAGGTGCTCTCCTGCCGAGCTGGACAAGGTCCTCATGCAGCTTGAGATACTGGGGCTGGTCACCATAAGGTGGGTGGCCAAAGAGAAACGAAGGATAGAGTTCCAGGAGAAGCCCACCGAGGAGCCGCGGATGCCGCGCATCAGCGAATAGACCGAAGCGATAAATCGAACGAGGTCAGGTGGCGCAACGATGGGCGTAGACTTCGGCGACTCCATTCCGAGAGAGAAGATTCAGCTCGAAGACATAGCGGGCTGGAAGCTTGCGGTCGACGGCTACAACACCCTATACCAGTTCCTCGCCATCATTAGAGGGATGGATGGCGGTCACCTGAAAGATTCCCGGGGAAGGGTCACGTCTCACATCTCTGGCCTCTTCTACAGGAACATCAACCTTCTCGAGCTCGGGATGAAGCTGGTCTATGTTTTCGACGGGGAGCCCCCCGAGCTGAAAATGGAGGAGATCAGAAGACGATCGGAGCAGCGACGGGAGGCGAAAGACCAGTACCTCCGCGCTCTTCAGAGCGGGGACATGGTCCAGGCGAGGAAGTACGCGGAAGCATCGACTGTCCTCAGGAGAGACATGGTGGCGGACGCAAAGGAGCTCCTGGATGCAATGGGGATTCCTTGGGTGGACGCGCCATCAGAAGGGGAGGCGCAGGCTTCGACTATGGCAATCGAAGGGGCAGTTAACGCAGTTGCTTCCCAGGACCACGACTCACTCGTCTTCGGGTCACCTGTCCTGATTCGGAACGTCACCATATCCGGGAAACGCAGGCTCCCTGGCAAAGGGATAGTGATCAACGTTGTCCCTGAGCGAATACAGCTGTCCTCGGTACTCGTTGCGACGGGACTGACCCGTGAGCAGCTGGTCGACTTTGCAATACTCCTTGGGACGGATTTCAACCCCGACGGCTTTGAAGGCGTCGGCCCTGCGACTGCCCTCAAATATCTTAAGAAGTACGGCAGGCTGGAAGAAATCAAGGAGCTGAAGGAGCCCCTCCAGGCCGTGAACTACCAGGAGATTAGGAACCTGTATCTGAACCCGCCCGTAGAGAAGGGGGTGCAGCCCGAATGGATGCCCATGAACAGGGAGAGAATTGTCTCGTTCCTCGTCGGCGAGCATTCCTTCTCGCGGGAGAGGGTTGAGGCGGCCGTTGCCAGGGTGCAGTCGAGCAGGCCCGCTCAGTCGGAGACGCTTGAGAAGTGGTTCAGCTGAGCCAGCCCCGGCTCCCTTCCCTCCGGGAAATCGAGTCGGCGGAGGGACGCATAAGAGAATTCTTTCCCCCGACTCCCCTTGAACACTCGAAGGGGGTCTCGGAACTTCTCGGACGCGAAGTGTACCTCAAGCTAGAGACTGTTCTCCCAATTCGCGTGTTCAAGTTGAGGGGCGCTCTGAACAGGCTCCAGACACTCCCAGAGTCTGCCCTGAAAAGAGGTGTGATCACTGCTTCGTCAGGAAACCATGGATTCGCCATCGCCTACGTCTCCAGGCTTCTCGGCATTGGGGCCGTCATCTGCGTCCCTGAGAACGTGAACCCCCAGAAGCTGAAGGCAATAGAGGAGCAGGGTGCCGAAGTAATCAGGTACGGAAAGGGGTACGACGAGGCATACGAGCATGCCCTAGCGACTGCTCAGAAACGAGGACTTACCTTCATTCATGCGTTCAACGACCCGGAAATAATTGCGGGCCAGGGGACCTGCGGCCTCGAAATCACCCGACAACTGCCAGATCTCGACGCGGCCGCCGTGGCGATCGGAGGCGGCGGGCTGATATCCGGAGTCGCCATCGCCCTAAAGGAGACCTTCCCTCGTGTTCGGGTCTACGGAGCGGAGACGGTAGCCATCCCCTCGATGTACAAGTCTCTCGAGAGAGGTTCGCTCTTCAGGGTTGACCCGAAACCCACCATCGCCGATGGAATGCAGGCCGCGATTCCGGGGGAATTGACGTTCGAGTCCGTGAAGAAGCACGTGGACAGGGTCGGGCTTGTCAACGACTTGGAGCTCGAAGACGCGATCTATGACCTGCTGACCCTTGCCAGGGTCCTAGCAGAGCCTGCTGGCGCGTCCCCCCTTGCGGTAATGAAAGGTTCGCTGAAAGGGGAGCCCGGGCAAAAGCTGGTGCTGGTCATCAGCGGAGGCAACATATCGGTCGACCTGCTGCGCACTATCCTTGCGAAAAGGGAGAAAGGAAGCTCCTAAAGTCCCGCGTCACGAGAAAGGGGTTAGCTGCTTTCTCTTCTCCCAGCGTTCTCCATGGCACCTCCCCATAGTCGTGGCCGGGATACATCACAGTCAAGGGTGGAAGCTTTAGTATCACTCCATGGAGGCTTGAATACATCGCCTCTGCCCTTTCGTTCTCGCACCTCCCTATGGTCCCTACGAAGAGAGTGTCCCCGGTGAACACTTCTTTGCCGTCGTAGAGGCAGATGCTGTCCTCCGTGTGTCCCGGGGTCAAAAGCACCTTGACCCCTTTCCCGCCCAGATTCAACTCGTCGCCGTCTCTGACTCGCAGGTCGCATTCTATGGGGGAATTCTCGTGAGCCGCAACTATCGCTCCCAGTTTCGAAGCCAGTTCGGAGATTGTGGAAACATGGTCAAAATGTTCGTGGGTCGCCACCGCGAACTTCACCTTCGCTCCCGTGTTCCCAACTGCCTGCTTCGATAGGTCCAATCTCCCACCCGGAGTCGACTACCATCGCCTCTCTGCTCCCTTCCTCGACCACCAAGTAAACGAAGTTCGCCATTGTCCCGACGGGTATCTGCTTCACTATCATTAGAGTCGCACCTTTGCGCCCCAGAGCGCCAGAGTTCACATTTATCAAGTTCAGATGCCCCTTGAACGCACGTTGGCGAACCTCAAGGGGAAGAAGCCCTCGGAATCTGCGATGGTGACCGCCAGGCTGATGATGCCGACCGACGCCAACGTACTTGGGAATGTTTTCGGCGGTGCCATCATGAAGTACATGGACGAAGTAGCCGCGATTGTAGCCTGGCGTCACGCCGGAAAGAACGTTGTCACTGCGTCCATCGACAGGATGAACTTCTTCGCCCCTGTCTATGTCGGGGACCTGCTAATCCTCAAGGCCTCGGTGAACTACGTCGGCACTACGTCCATGGAGATAGGGGTGAGGATAGAGGCTCAGGACCCGTCGACCCGCAAGGGAGACCACGCCGGTTCCTGCTACCTCACCTACGTTGCCCTGGACCAGAAGGGGAAACCGACCCCCATACCTCCCCTCATAATCACAACCGCCACAGGAAAGAGACGTTTCAAGGAAGCAGCCGCACGGAGAAAACTCAGAGAAGCCGAGAACGCCGTCCTCAAAGAGGACTGATCACCTAGCCGCCGGTTGATTCCC
>Ga0187780_10004456_pt1 | contig 10490 bp, 7 predicted proteins | sample 1015_Q2_SP10_20__FD_132429 | JGI IMG/M metagenome (GOLD analysis project Ga0187780, IMG submission 132429) | Tropical peat soil microbial communities from peatlands in Department of Meta, Colombia - 1015_Q2_SP10_20_MG | ecosystem: Environmental > Terrestrial > Soil > Wetlands > Peat | place...
CTTGAGCAGCGTCGTCAGCGTTCATAAGGATACGGCGCCGCATTCGAATTCGGCTGACCAAGTGCATTGTCACTATCGTGTGGCCACGCTGGCCCTAGGACGGATGCGAAAAATCTTCGCAGCCCTATAACACGCCAGCCAAACGTCTCCGCGTTTCTGGTCCACGTTTATGTTGCGCGATTCACATCCGTTGATCGGCAGCCGGTAGATATCCCAATGCTGCGTGGCCGGATCGAAGGACAGGACACGGTCGTCTGACTCGGAGTTGATCCACACGACGTGGTTTCTGTCGACCTGCACGAAATATGGATGTACGTCGATCGGCAGCCGGTAATAGGTCACCTGCTTGGACTCGGCGTCGATTCGGGCAAGGTTGCGGCCGAAGTAGTTCGGCACCCAGATGACCGTTCCGTTCTTGTCCGCTGCCAGGCGGCGCGGATACTGGAATCCCGGCTTGTAGACGCCCCAGGTTTGACCGCCGCCGATCGGTACCTGGAATGCGCGGTCGCCGGGCGTCGCGAGGGCCTCCTCTGTGGCAATCCAAGGCGGATGCATGACGATTTCTGTGGTCTTCCCGGTTGACGGGTTGGCCGTCTGGACCACATTTCCGACGCCCAATGTCCACCAGCCGTTACCGCGCGGGTCGCCGGCGACGCCGTAGGTGAAAAAGAACGGCGATTCGTGCTGCGCGTTTTCGTAGTACGAGAATGTGGCCGTGACCGGATCGAACCGCATGATGCCGGGAACCCCTTCGTTCCACAGCTTGTCATTGCCGTCGGCATCGATACCGATGTTGCCCATGTGATCGATCAGCTGCGCTGGGGGCGTGAACTGTTCGAATGAGTCGGCATCCGCACGGATCCTGACCAGCCTCTGGTCGATTCCGAACCACACGCTGCCTTTCGAATCCAGGGCGAGTCCGTGGGTACGCACCTGGAGGACTCCAGTTCGAGCGGTCTTGGGGAAGTCGAAGGCGCTGACCTGGCCGTTCGCCGCGTCGACCTTCATGATCTCGCGGGTGTCGTCGAAGAACACCTGGGTGACCCAGGCGTCGCCCGCCTGGTTCACGATGACGTCGTGAACGCCGACGGCGCTGTGCGTGCCCGAGGCCGCGCCGTTCGACCATATCGTCCCGTCCTGCCACGACAACTCAGTCGGCGCCCGCACTGTCGGGATATCGTAGCCCGTGATGACAGCCCTAGCGGCCGCTCCCGAGGGCCGCGGCGCCAGTTTGGGCGCGATGGCCGGAGAGTCCGGGCCGCGAACCCGCGCCAGGTACTTGGCGAGCTCGCCAGCGTAGTGGCGATTCATCTCATTGAGCGCGCCGGTCGAGCCGAAACCTGGATTCGCTGGATCCGTCGGCCCGTGCCAGCCGTCGTAATCCATCTGGCGCATGAGCTCGATGATCGCCGCCCAGCCTTTCTCATCGAAGCGGCGCTGCAGCGGAATGCTGAGCGAATGGCATTCCACGCAGTTCAGCCGCAGGATCTCCTTCATTCGCCGATCGTCGGCTGTCTGCGCGGGAAGTGAATCGAGCCACTCGCCCGACGAGAGCTGTCGGGCCAGGTCGTCGGCGTTTTGCAGCTTGGCCATCTGAAAATCGCGCTTCACGACTCGCGATTCAGCCAAATCCGCAGTCGCCGCGGTGGCGCCATAACCTTCCGCCTGGGCCCACATGTGGTATAGGCCCGCCGCGAGCGGCGGAAAGACGTACCGCCCGCCGGCATCAGTGAACACGGTCGTCGTGACCGTCCGGCCGGCGCCGCGCGCCGAGACCGCAACACCATCGAGCGGCCGGTCGCCTTCCGTGACCTTGCCCTCGATTACGGTAGCACCGTCCAGCGCGGCCGCTTTCGGTGTCGGGCTGCTGGCGACGGCCGCCGGCGCCCGGCCCGAGTAACTGGCCAGGAACCCCAGAATGTCGTTCAGATCGCTGGCGCTCAGGAGGTACCGAAATCCAGGCATCAGCTGCGAGCCGTCAAGCACCCCTTTGCGGACGGTCGCAGGATCCAGACCTTTCAGAAGCTCGCCGCTGAGGGGGGGGCCGTACACAGCGGCGGTCGGCTGGCTCACCGCGTCGTGGCAGACGGCGCAGTACTTGGCGTACAGCATGCGGCCGTGGAGTTCGCTGCTCGACAGCCGCGGTGCCTGTGCCGCCAGCGGCATGTTGTAGTCGGTCCGGGTCGGGGCGGGTGCCGGCTGAGCCGTGTCCTGGCTCGCGGCGCTGGCGGTCGCGGCGACTGCCAGGAGAATCCAGGCCCCGTTCGCCGAGAGCGCCCGCCGCGCAGGGCCAGCCATCAGGTTCACGGTGACGCGTTTCGACGCCAGTGGGGTCATTGTCGAGCTTCCGATGGTAAATGGGCGGCCGACATCGGCGTGTCAGTCTGTCCGCGATGGGACTCGAGGGCCGGCACCGGGTGCGTGCGGGCAACCGCCCGACCGGCGCCGGCTCCCGGGAGAGTTCCGCTGTTTCGCTGGCGGCGATTCCCGGCCCCAGGAGCGGCAACCGGTTCACTCAACCGCATCTGGGCGGTTCCACCGGCCGCCACAACTCGCGGACGTGGCAGGCGAAGCACATCGTTCTGATTCACGCCCACGGGACCGTATGCCGCGTAAAGCGGAGTAGCAATCGCCAAATGTCGACGAGTCACCGGACCGGCCGCGGCGGCTGCCCGCCCGCACGGTGCGCCCCGCGATGCTCCCTCACGCAGCAGCTGCGTGCGTCTGGCCTCTTGTCGACGCTCGCCGCTCAGGAGCGTGAGGCGCATGCGACGGACTATCAGCGGCCACCCCCAGTCCACGCCGACACGAGCGCATCTGACCATGGTCGGCTTTGGCCAGGCATGGATTTTCTTAGGAGTTACGCGAAATATGGCGCGCGAACACCGGAACCCGGCACTTGTGCAGCGCACAACCCGAGCCCCGGCGCGGGACGCGATGCGTTCTTCGGTCTCGAGCGAGTGCGCCGGAGAGCGCGGTGAAACACGGGACCACATCTCGTTGCTATCAGTGGTCGCCTAGGCCGACTCCCGACGACCTGCCGGCCCCCTTTGCGCTCCAGCGCGCCTCGGCCTCGCGAGCCGCAGCCTGAATCGGAATGCGCCCCCGCCGCCTCGGTTCTCCGCGCATATCGTGCCGCCAAGACTTGCAGCGATGGTGCGGGATATCGAAACGCCCATGCCCATGCCACCTTCTTTCGTAGTGAAGAACGGCTGAAAGATCCGTCTGAATGCTCGCAGACTGGGCGTGGGTGTTCCCGGTCGTACTTGCTGCGGCGGCTCTGCGGCTCACCCCATGAATGTCGGTCCGGGCCAGATGGACCACATCTCGCAATTCGTGTTTGCAGCTGACGCGATACTCCACGTCTAGCGTCGCGCAGGAACGAGTTCGACATTGATTTGGGCACGACGCTTCGCGCAGCATCTGGGATCGAGGAAGCCCGCGCACAAGAAACTAGATTGGCGCCACATAGGTCGTGTGCCATTGATATGCGAGCCATATGGTTTACACAGGCAATTAAGTCGTGCGAGTCGTGGATGCCAGCGTTCAAAGTGACCGCGCACGACCGGGCGATCAGGATCGTCGGGTAGCCCCAGAACGTGTTTATCTCGGGGTGCTTGCGAGGGCGGCCACCCTTGTTACGTACATTAGGGACTGGAAAACCTCTCCATCGTCAAATATCTGCTGCTCGCCGTGGTCGTGCTCCTTCACGGTCACGGCGTTTCAGGATGAGAAGTTTGGCAGGGGGGAGGAGGGGCGGGCGGCACAGAACCGAGGACACGCCACTTGTATATAGAGTGGAACGCCGCGCCGCAGCCGCCCCATTTTGCATAACTTTTTTCTCGTTACGGCGCGGGCGCGGAGCGCCCGGCGCCCCCATATCGCCGTCGCGCGCCGATGTCGTATAAAGCCATCTACGTAGCAGGCACGGCGCAGCCAGGTCGTATAAGCGCGCCTACGCCATAGGCGTTTTTGAGTGCACAGAATCGCCGCCTCAAGTGCGGCGCGCGATTCAGCCGTCGTTCCGGACCGGCGCGATCGGGGACAACGCCAGATCCCGTCGACCGCGCGGGAGCGCTCTCGGGGTGGCCTTGTACCCGGCACCGCTCTAGCGCCGGACGCGCGACGCTGCTGCGTTGTAGCAGTACCTCTGACCGCACGACGCCGTACCCGAGATCGCGGGACGGAACTCGTACTTCAGGGAGATCGCCCGCTCGGCGAGTCGTTTTTCGGCCCCATTGACCAGGAGTCAGCCATCATGGGTGTAGCGACTGTCGTAAGATTCACTTCGGCGCGAATGCTTCGCGCCGTGTTGCCGCTCTTGCTCAGCGCACCCGCGCTCGCGGCACCACACTATTCTTTTTACGACTATCCGGGTGCCATCGCAACGCTGTTCCTTGGCTTGAACGACCGCGGCGTGGCCGTAGGGTTCACGCCCCTGAATTCGCCGGAGATCTCGTTCTACTTCGATATCCACGGGCACCTCTTTACGCCGATCGCCAACATACCAGGCTTCGACGAGACCGAAGTCTGGAACGTCAACGACGCGGGCACGACGGTCGGAATCGCGCACGCCGACGACTACAGCACGGAATCCGCCTTCTTCCGCGACTCGGACGGCAACGTGACGCTGCTGCCGCACCCGGGGCTTCCGTATTCCGAGGCGCAGGGCATCAATGATGCCGGCGACGTCGTCGGTGAGGCTTGGAACGCGGACTGGAGCCAGGCCGTCGGATATCTGTACCGACCCGCGGATGGCTCGTTCACCGATTTCCTGCCGAGCCCCGACACGGAAGTCCACGGCATCAACAACAAAGGCGAGGTCGTCGGGTCCGTCCAGCTCGACGCCGGTGCCGCGTACAAGAATTCCCCTGCGGGTGGCTATGGCTTCTACCGCTCTCGCAATGGCGCCATCACCTTCTTCCTGGTGGACGGGATGGGTCCGGTGCCCCGGTCGATCAACGATGAAGGCATCGTATCCGGCGAGATCTTCGAAGCCGACGGGACCATCAAGGGATTCGTGGTCGCGTTCGACGATGCCAATTGTGTGCCGGGTACCGCGCACTTCCGCGCGGTCCACACGTCCTTGATCGTCGCGCCCGGCCAGGTCTCGACCCTGGTTCAGGCGGTGACAGATCGTGGTGAGACGGCTGGCGTGGTCGTCGACGCATCGGGCGGCACACACGGCTTCGTTGCGACGCCGTGAGCTGCATGACGTTCAAGGCAGGCTTGAAGGTTCCTGCCAAGTCGCCTGGATATGGGACACCGGAATCCGCCTTCGCCTCGCCCGATGCGTACCGGGGTAACGACGCCAGCATGCGAGAACGGGCCCTCGGCGGATGCTGATTGACGAGCGACGCGATTCGCACGGCGGCGGAGGCCGGCCGGGGCCGGCCTCCGCCGTCGCCGATGCGTGACCGGACGCGGTCCGCGACGCAGAATCGGATGCCCGATCGGGTGCCCGCACCGCTCTTAAAGGTGTGCGCCGAGAGTTCGCGGCGGGGACGCCAGGCTTCAACGATGGCCGATGCGAAGAAGACTCTGGTTGAGCGCCTGTTCGCCGAGCAGGCCGGCACTCTGCGCGCCTACCTGCTGCGCCGGGTTCGCCGGCAATCCGACGCGGCGGAGCTCGCCCAGGAGGTCTACGTACGCATGCTGCGGGTGTCCGACGCCGAGGCGATTCGCAATCCCGAGGCGTACCTCTACACGGTGGCGAGCAACCTCGCAAAGGAGCATGCACGGCACGAACGCGGAGCCGGCGCACCGCTGGATGTCAACGACCCGACCGTGCAGGCGCAGCTCGCCGCGCTGCCTGGACTGTGCGGCGATCTCGATGCCGAGCGCCGCGTTGCTCGGCTGCGTGAAGTGCTGCAGCAACTCCCTCCCAAGTGGCGGGCAGCGATCGTGCTGCAGTACTGGCACGGACTCAGCTACGAGGAGATCGGCACGCGCCTCGGCGTCTCGTCCAACATGGTCAAGAAGTACCTGAACCAGGCGCTGGCGCACTGCCGCCGGCGCATGGCACGGCTCAGGTGAACCCATGAGCGCCAACCCGGAACGCGTGCGTAGCCTCATCACCAGCAACGCGGCTGACTGGTTCATGGCCAACCGTGCGGGTCTCTCGGCCCGGGAGCGGGAAGCGTTTGGCGAGTGGCTGCGCGCCTCCTCGATGCACGTCGAGGAGTACCTGGCGATCGCAGTGGTCGCGCGCGACCTGAACTTGGCGTCCGCTGTGCCCTGGGATTCGCTTGAACGGCTCGTGGAAGAGGCCCGGCGCGATGCGGAGCCGACCGTGGCCCGAATCTCACAGAGCGCGTCCGTGCGGAGCTGGCGGAGCGCCGCAATGGCAGTTGCCGCGCTATGCGTCTTGGGTTCTGGCTTGCTTTTGTGGTGGCACTTGAGACCCGTTGAGGACGGTCTGGCCTCCAAAGAGATGACCGTTCTGCACTTCGAGACTCGTCACGGCGAACAGCAGACACATCAGCTGGCTGACCACTCGGTCCTCCACCTGAACACTGACACTACAGTCACAGTCCGATACGGAAAGACGGAACGGCTCGTCATCCTTGGCTCCGGCGAGGCGGATATTGCGGTGGCCCATGAACGCGATCGACCGTTTCGGGTGTTAGCCGGATTGGCAGAGGTACTCGACCTCGGAACTCGATTCGACGTGCGCCTCACTGAGGGTTCAACCGTCGTGACCGTGGCCGAAGGGCAGGTATCCGTCGGACTGTCCGCGACATCCGCAGCCGGCGGCGCGAGTGCCGGCCCTGGCCGTGCCGCCCCGACGGTACGAGTTGGCGCCAACCAGCAGGTCGTGGTCACCGAAGGCGATTGGCCAGTCGCTCCGGTGACAGTCGATGCGCAGCGCAGCACCGCCTGGCTGCATCGGCAGATCTCGTTTCGTCACGAGCCGCTCGAGCGCGTTGCACGGGAATTTAACCGTTACTCACGTACGCCGATCGAGATCACAACACCGGCGTTGCGGAAACTCGAGATCAGCGGGGTATTCTCAATCGACGACATTGACGCCTTTGTCGCGTTCCTGAGGACTCTCGATGGGGTACACGTGGACGTGACTGCAACACGCATTGTCGTCTCGCAGGACTAGGCACCGCTACGCCGGGTACACTTCCGGGCAACACGAAAGTAGGAATACGAGGCGCATGGGGGCCTCACCTCAGCGATCCGCACGGATCGCGACAGTCGTGTCCGAAGTGCTCCGGGCGCTTGCACTGTGTGCGCCGACGGCGCTCGCCTGCGCACCCGCAGCGTTGGCCCAGAGCATGCCCGGGACGCTGTCCGCCGAGATCCCGGCCCAGCCTCTCGACCAGGCGCTTACCGAGTTTGCCGACCAGACCGGTCTGGAGCTCGTCTATGTTGCTGAACTCGTACACAACCAGAACTCCCATAACGCGCCTGCAGGCCTGAGTCCTCCGGAAGCGCTCACTCGCCTGCTGCGCGGCACGGGGCTGAAGTTCGAATACCTGACTCCGCACAGCATCCTAATCCTGGCCACGACGCCTTCCGCGGTGTCGACGTTCACTGCCGCCTCCGCCGAGCCCCAGGAAGTGACCGTCACGGCGAGCCGCCGCGTGGAATCCATCCAAGACGTTCCGATGTCGATCCAGGTCCTGACGGGCGCGACCCTCGCCAAGCTTAGTGCCCGGACGTTCGATGACTTTGTAGGGTATCTCCCGGGCGTCACCTCGCACGGGGTTGGCCCCAGTCAGAACCACATTCTTATGCGCGGACTGGGCGGGGCGGAGACCAGCGTCCAGGGGGGAGCATTCGGCGCCGTGTTTCCCAGTGTCGCGATTTACCTCGATGAGCAGTCCGGCCAGCTACCCAGCCGCAACCTCGACGTGTACACGGCAGACCTCGAGCGCATCGAGGTGCTGGCGGGGCCCCAAGGCACGCTGTTCGGTGCCGGGGCGGAAGCGGGTGTGCTGCGGTACATCACCAATAAACCAAAGCTGAATGTCACCGAGGGCCTAGCCGAAGGTGGCGCCGCGGCCACCGCGCACGGCAGCCCCAGCTACGCCGTGGACGCGGTACTCAACCTGCCGCTCATCGCCGACCACCTGGCGCTGCGCGCCGTGGTCTACGACGACCGGCGCGGTGGCTACATCGACAACATTCCCGGGCTCTTCTATCGCACCCCGAACGATCCCATCATTGCTGCTTACAACGGCGGCGTGGTGCCACCCAACAGCCCGGTGATCAACAACAGTGCCTTAGTCGCCGACGACTTCAATCCGGTCACCTATCAGGGCGGGCGTTTCGAGGCACTGTACGCATTCGACGACAGCTGGAGCGCGCTCATCGCCCAGTCCTACCAGGGCATCGAGGCTGACGGCGTCTTCACCCCTATGGCGGCCAACGCCTTTGGCCAGCCTCTGCCCGATCTCACCGTGCAGCTCTTCAACCCCTCGTACCACAAAGACAGATTTGAGAACACCGCACTCACGATTGATGGCCGCATCGGCGCCGTCAAGCTGCTCTACGCCGGCTCTTACTTGCTTCGTAACATCGACGATCAACAGGACTACACGGCCTACTCGCACGGGGGCTTCTATGCCGATTACTACCAGTGCATCAATTTCAGCGGCAACAGCACGTCTGCTAACCCCAACGCGCGGTGCTACAGTCCGAGTAGCTACTGGCGCGACCTGGTGCGTAATACGCATCAGAGCCACGAGTTGCGCCTCACGACGCCGGACAGATGGCGTCTGCGCGGCGTCGCCGGCCTCTTTTATGAGGACTTCACCATTCACGATCAGCTCGATTTCTACTATCGCACGAGTCCGTTCTTCACTCCCATCGCACCGCCCACTGGCTACTATGTCGTGAACGGCCAGGTCGTCCCTCCGGGTACGGCGGGAGCCATTTTTGTTCCCGGTGCCGCGACCTCGAACAATCCGAACGTTCGGCCGGGGAACGATGCGTTCTTCGACGACGTCACACGCGGCTACACGCAGCGGGCCGCGTACGCTTCGCTCGACTTCGGGCTGGTTCCCCAGGTGCTGACGCTCACCCTTGGGACCCGTTACTACCACACGGCCGACGTCGAGGTCGGGTCCAGCGTGTACAGCATGGGGTGCGGCCCCAACTTCACCACCTCACCGCCGCCCAACCCCTGCATAAACATCAATGCACGGAACCTCGACGCACTGCACCTCGAGCGCAACTACTCAGGCTTCAAGAGCCGCTTCAGCCTCTCCTGGAAGCCCGGCGAAGACGCTCTCCTCTACTACGCATGGTCACAAGGTTATCGCCCCGGCGTGTTCAATCGTAGCTATGCACCACCCTTTATCTCGCCGCTGGCCTACAACCCAACACCTGGACCAGGGCAGGCTCAGGCACACGCCCATGGGGGGTGGACGCCTGCAATCTTTCTGGCCCCGGACACGCTGAGCAACAACGAGGTGGGCTGGAAATCGAGCTGGCTCGGCCAGCGATTGCAATGGAATGGCGCCGTGTATCAAGAGAACTGGAGCAACGTGCAGACCGCCGCGGTCGATCCGGATGTCATCGGGATCTCCCTGGTCAACGGCGGCAATTACCGCGTGGAGGGCGTGGAAACCTCAGTAGTGGCACGGGTCGGCAGCGGATTCACCATTGACTTCGCAGCAGCCTGGAATCGCAGTGAGCTCACGAAGGAAGCGCAGTTTCTCTGGGCCGACGGCACGCCGATTAATTTCGGCACTCTCAGGGATCCGAGGAACCACGAGCCGCTCTCGAATCCCGCCGGAGTACTGGGCAGTCCCTTGGCCGGTGCGCCGCCCTTCCAGGCGAACCTTCGCGTGCGCTATGACCGCGATTTCCGCGGGTTCAACACGTTTGCGCAAGTCAACGTCGGATATCAGTCCCATTCGCTGACGACCACTAACCAGCAGACACTCGATGCACAAGGCCAGTCCATCTACTACCGGCTCCCGCCTTTCACGACCTACGATGCGGCGCTCGGCGCCGGCCGGGGCGCATGGCTCGTGCAGTTGTATGGCGTCAATCTGACCAACACGCGCGGCGAGCTCTACGCAAACTATTTCCAATATTACAAAGGCATCACTGTTATCCGTCCGCGCACCATGGGGCTGCGCGTAAGCTACGGCTTCCCCGGTAGTTGATCGCTGAGATGGCAGTAACCTGCTAACGATCGGAGCCAGATCTGTATCTAATATTTGATCACGCTCTGGTTCGGAGCTGGCAACATTCGCCCCACGAAAACCAGCACATCCTGCGGCCGGCTGGTCTTACGGTTTTAGCCGGTTAAAAACTTTCGTGATCGTGAGGCGCACCATGATGGGCTCGAGCGGATGCTGATGAACGTCAGCGCGCCCATCTGGATATGCCTCGATCTCGGATTGCAGGCGGTCGATGTACCAGAACTCGGCGGCCGCGGCGTGCGTGTTGAGCACGTTGTAAACGGCGAGTTCGGCGCTCCAGCCCGAGGCAATGGCGTATCGAACATCGAGGTTCAACTCGCC
>Ga0187780_10004457_pt1 | contig 10488 bp, 11 predicted proteins | sample 1015_Q2_SP10_20__FD_132429 | JGI IMG/M metagenome (GOLD analysis project Ga0187780, IMG submission 132429) | Tropical peat soil microbial communities from peatlands in Department of Meta, Colombia - 1015_Q2_SP10_20_MG | ecosystem: Environmental > Terrestrial > Soil > Wetlands > Peat | place...
GAACGTGACCCGCATGGCGCAGACGCGGCGCGCGCGGTGGCCGTGGATCGTGTGGTCTGCGGTCGTCGCGGCGATCCTCGTCGCGGGGGCGGTGTTCGCCGCGGTGAGGCTCGGCGCACCGCCGCCCGCCGCAACCGTGAGCATCGACGCGCCGGCCGCCCTCGCGGTGAACACCGGGGTCGCCCCGCCGGTGCCGGTGCCGCGGCAGGGAAGCTTCGCCGTCGCCACGAGCCTCGACGGGACCGTCGCCGCCCGGGCTGACACGGCCGTGCGGCCGATCGGATCCGTCGCCAAGGCGATGACCGCGCTGGTGGTCGTCACCGCCATGCCGCTCACCCCCGGCGGCAGCGGGCCGTCGCGGACCATGACCGCCGCGGACGTGCTGCTGTACCACCAGACGGTGTCGGCCGGAGGCTCCAACGTCCCGGTGCGCGCCGGCGAGGTGCTCACCGAGCGCGATCTGCTGCTCGCGCTGCTGCTGCCATCGGCCAACAACATCGCCGAGACGCTCGCCGTCTGGGTGTCCGGAACGCGCGCGGCGTTCATCGCGAAGCTGAACGCGACGGCGGCCGCGCTCGGCATGGGCCACACCCACTTTGCCGATCCGAGCGGGGTGAGCGCGCAGACCGTTTCCACGGCCGCTGATCTCGTCCTTCTCGCGCGGGCGGTGCTCGCCAATCCCGCCCTCGCCCAGCTGGTCGCGATCCGGCAGGCCACTCTGCCCGGCGGAACCGTCCTGACCAACCTCGACATCATGCTGGCCAGACAGCCCGGCTGGCTCGGCATCAAGACGGGCTGGACGAGCGCGGCCGGCGGATGCCTGCTCTTCGCCGCGAGCCATACATACGCGCCGGGCCTCGTGATGATGGTCTGGGGCGCTGCTCTCGGCGAGCCTCCGCTGCGAGCGGTGGATCCCGCGCACCCCGAGCTCGGGGCTGCGTTTGCGGCGGCGCAGGGCGCCGTCGTCGCCTCGTTCGGCCGTCACGTCGCGGTCGATCTCAGCACGCTGCAACCCGAGGTGACCGGCGACGTCACGACCGCCTGGGGCAGCGCCACCGAGGTCGGCCTGGGCACGCACGCTCGGGATGTCGCCGTGGTCTCCGTTGGGGCGTCGATGCGGTTGACGGTCACGCGTGTGGCGCCGCCCGCGCCGTTCGGATCAGGGGTGACCGTCGCGCGGCTCACCGGGGTGGTCGACGCTCACACGTCGATCACGTGGCAGATCGTGAGCCGGAGCGCGCTGCCGGGGCCGTCGCCCTGGTGGAAGCTGTTCCACGGGTGAGGACCGGCTCACCAGCTCGCGTCGGTTCGTTCCGCGGCGTCGCGCAGGGCCGCGAGCACCTCCGCTCCACGTCCGCCGAGATCGGGGGCGATCCTGAGACTCTCGATCCGATCCTTCGCGGTGACCATCTCCAACTCGTGCAGACCGAGATGCGGCCGCATCGACGCCTGGCCGTGGAATCCGAGGAGCGGCTCGCGCCACTTCTGGCGCAGCGCGCGGGGCGAGAGCTCGCCGGCCCTGACGGTGAGGCCGTTCCCGCCGCGCGCCGGCAGCACGCGGAACCGGAACGCGATCCGGCCCGCCTTCACGCACTGCTCGCAGCGACCGTAGCGCTCCTCGGGGATCTCCGGTCGCTTGAGGCACACACGGCACACGCCGCGAGGATACGCCGCGGGGCGGTTTGACTCGCCGGAGCGCAGCATCTAACATCCGGCTTCGGTCGTCGGATTCCCGTCAGAGGAAAGGCTTTTCGTGAACGGCATCAATTGCATCGGTCTCGGGCTCGCCCCGTTCGGGGAGCGGGCCCGCACGTCAGGTGTCGCGCCTTGACCTGTTGAGCTTCGACGCGTTTCCGCTCACAGGATCGTGCGGCACCGGCCGGCACGATCTTTTTGTTTGTCCAGACAACAGCGGCATGTGAGCAGGAGACAGCGGTGTCCAGGGTAGGTGACGGCGGTATCGCCGTCGAGGTGACCGGGCTGGTGAAGTCGTTCCGTCGCGAGCGGCGCGGCCGGCCATGGCGAAGGCGACCGGGGGGTGGTGAGCTCCAGCGCGCCATCGACCGCGTCGACATGTCCGTCCGCGACGGCGAGATGGTGGCGATCGTCGGGCTCAACGGGAGCGGCAAGTCGACGCTGTTGCGCGTGCTCGCGACGCTCACCCTTCCCGACTCGGGAAGCGCGCGCGTCTTCGGCCGCGACGTCGTCGCGGAAGGCGGCGAGGTTCGCCGTCACGTGAATCGCGTCTCCGTCGAGGCGAGCTTCTTCAAGGAGATGAGCCCCTGGGAGAACCTCTCGTACGCAACCCGCCTCTACGGGCGGGGCGGCCGGGGAACCCGTGCCGCGGCGATCGCGGCGCTGACGCGTCTCGGACTGCCGCGCGACACGATCGACCGGCCGATGAAGCAGCTGTCGCGCGGACAGCAGCAGAAGGTCGCGATCGCGCGCAGTCTCCTGACGAGCCCGTCGCTCCTGCTCATGGACGAGCCGACCACCGGCCTCGACCCTCGCTCCAAGCGGGAGGTGCAGGGATTCGTGCGCGACATCAGACGGCAGTCCGGCGTCACGGTGCTGCTCAGCACCCACGACCTGGACGAGGCGGAACGCCTCTGCGACCGCGTGATCGTCCTCGACCACGGCCGGATCCTCGCCGAGGGGACCCCGCACGAGCTGCGCGCCGAGCACGCCACCGCAGGCGACGGCGCGACGCTGGAGGACGTCTTCCTCAGGCTCACCGGCAAGAGCTTCGACGATGACACCGAGCCCGGTGCCGGCGAGGAGGCGTCATGAGCGCGCTTCGCGTCGAGGCCAACGCGTTCCTCGGCTTCTTCGAGCGGCAGCGCAACCTGTACCGGCGGTACTGGGTGTGGGAGGTGGTCTGGCTTGCCTACAGCATCGTCAGCACGCTCAGCATCGGCTACCTCGCGTCCGGGCTCACGACGTTCAACGGGCCGGGCGCGCACGCCGAGATCGCTCGCGTCCAGCTGTACCTCCTGGTCGGATCGCTGCTGTGGAGCTACCTCTCGCTCGTGTTCTTCGAGGTGTCGTTCGCGATCGGCTGGGAGCGCTGGGAGGGCACGATCGAGTACACGTTCATGGCGCCGGTGCGGCGGGTCACCCACCTGCTGGGCATCTGCTCGTTCGCGATCGTGTACGCGATGCTGCGCAGCGTCATCATCCTGGCGTTCGTCGCCCTGGCCTTCCATCTCGACCTGTCCCATGCCGACGTGACCGCGGCGCTCGTGGTGCTCGGCGCGGCGACCCTCCCCGTGCTGGGGCTCGGCATCTTCACCTCGGTGCTCCCGCTGCTCTCGCCGGAGAAGGGCGAGCAGATGACCGTCGCGGTCCAGGGTGTGCTGCTGCTCGTGTCGGGCGTGTACTACCCGGTGCAGGTGCTGCCCAAGGTGCTCCGCGCCGTCGGCCAGGCGTCACCGCTCACCTACACCCTCACCGGGATCCGCGGAGCGCTGCTCGACCACATGGGCGTCGGTGGGTTGCGCGGCACGATCTGCCTGCTCCTGGCGATGGGCGCCGTGCTCATCCCGGCCGGCATGCTCGTCTTCGCGAGGGCGGAACGCCGGGCGAAGCGCCTCGGGCTGCTCAAGCGAAGCGGCTGACATGAGGATTCATGGTTGCGTTGACGAACACACTCACAGGTGCGTATATTTGTTCGCATGAACGTGGAGGTGAGAGCGGTCGGTCTTCGCGCGATGCGTGACAAACATCACCTCACGCAGCGCGAGCTCGCGCGCCGGCTGGGGGTCACGCAGAACTACATCCCGGCGCTCGAGGCGGGGACGCGCAACCCGGGCCCCAAGCTCCGTCAGGCGCTGATGCAGCTCTTCGCGTGCGATTTCGAGGACCTCTTCCAGGTCGTGATGGTCAACCCGGTCGACCACCGTGAGCAGGTGCTCCGTCCCGAGGGCGAGGTTCGCGGGGTCTGATCGGCCGGCCGGCCGAGCCGGGCGCGCCCGTGCGCCTTCGTACAATCGATCGGTGCCCGGCGAACGCGATCTGCTCGTGCTCGAGGGGATGTCGTTCTACGGTCACCACGGCGAGAGCGACGCGGAGCGGACCCTCGGGAACCGCTTCGCGGTGGACGTCGAGCTCCGCCTCGACCTCGCCGCGGCGGGACGCAGCGACGACATCGCCGACACGCTCGACTACGCGCACGCGTTCGAGCTGGTGCGCGAGATCGTCGAGGACCGGCGCTTCAACCTGCTCGAGGCGCTCGCCGCGCAGGTTGCGGCGCGCCTCCTCGCCGAGCCTCGGGTCGAGGGCGTCCGGGTCCGCGTGGGCAAGAGGCCGCCGATCGCCGGTCACATCGAGCAGTGCTCGGTGATCATCGATCGGACCAGGGGAGGCGACGGATGAGCGCTCATATCGTCGACGGCAAGGCGGTCGCCGCGGAGATCCGCGCAGAGCTCGCAGAGGAGATCGCGCGCATGCGCGCGGCCGGTGAGGAGCCGCCGTCGCTCGCGGTGGTCCTCTGCGGCGACGACCCCGCGTCGGCGCTGTACGTCCGCAACAAGGGTCGCGCCGCGGAGAAGACCGGAGTGCGCTTCGCCCTCCACACCCCCGCTGCGGCGAGCACGACCGCCGAGCTCGTCGACCTGGTCCGAAGCCTCGACGCCGACGATGGTATCGACGGAATCCTCGTGCAGCTGCCCCTTCCCGGCCACGTCGACGCCACGGCGGTGACCGAGTGCGTCTCGCCCGGCAAGGACGCGGACGGGTTCCACCCGTACAACTTCGGGCGGCTCGCCGAGGGGCATCCCGCGGAGGTGGCGCCGTGCACGCCGATGGGGTGCATGGAACTGTTGCGCCGCAGCGGGATCACGCTGCGCGGCAGCCGAGCCGTGGTCGTCGGCCGCAGCACGATCGTCGGGCGTCCGCTGGCGCTCCTGCTCACCAACGCCGACGCGACGGTGACCATCTGCCACTCGCGGACGCAGGGGCTCGCCTCGGTCTGCAGGGAGGCGGACATCCTGGTCGCGGCGATCGGGCGGCCGCACATGATCGACGCCTCCTACGTCAAGCCCGGGGCGTTCGTGATCGACGTGGGGACGACGCCCAAGGACGGTGGGGTGGCAGGCGACGTGGATCGAGCGTCGGTGGAGCCGGTCGCCGGGTGGCTGACGCCGGTGCCAGGCGGCGTCGGTCCGATGACCGTGGCCATGCTGCTCCGGAACACCGTCGCCCTGGCTCGCGCACGGCGCGGCCTCGCGCGGGTGTGAGCGATGCCGTCGCTGCGCGTCCGCTGGAGTGAATCGGAGGCCCGCAAGCCGTACGCGCGCCCTTTCATGGTGACGTTCGTGGCGGACGACGGCGCCGACATCGGCAGCGTCGCAGTGAACGGCGCCGACCTCCTGTACTACTCGCAGTTCCAGGCCGCGGTCCTCGCGCTGACGGGCGAGCTCTTTGCCGACCGCGCGGTCGAGGCGGCCGCGGACCCGCAGGGAGCGTGGCTCGACTCGCTGGGAGCCCTGCTCCCCACGCTCGACGGCATCGCGGTGACACCCGTCTCCACCTTCGACGAGCACCACGGACGGGTGTTCCGCTTCTCGGTCACGTCCGGCGCGAGCGCGGCGAGCGTCGACGCCGCGGGGCTGCTCGACTACCAGGAGGTCCAGGCGCTGCTCGCCCATCAGACCGGCCGCCTCTATCGCGATCCCGGCATCGAGTCGGTTGCCGATCCCGCCGCTCGGCGCATCGCCTGGACCGCTGCGCTGACGAGGGTGGTGAGCCGCCCCGAGCCGGGTGAGGCGATGAGCGAACGCTGGCCGTGGCGATGACCGGGACGGCCTACGCGCGAGCGGTCGCGACGCTCGACTCGGTCGCGTGGCGCGGGATCATGCCCGGGCTCGAGCGGACGCGGGCGCTGCTCGCGGCGCTCGGCAATCCCCAGACCGGCCTTCGCGGAGCGCTGGTCGCGGGCACCAACGGGAAGGGGTCGGTGTGCGCGACGGTGGAGTCGGTGTGCCGCGCCGCGGGGCTGCGCACCGTGCTGCTGACGAGCCCGCACCTCCAGTCGTACTGCGAGCGCATCGTCCGTGACGGCGTCGCGGTGAGCGAGACCGAGTTCGGCGCGCTGGTCGCGACCGTGACCGAGGCGGCGGAAGCGCTTCCCGCGGAACTGCAGCCCACCGGCTTCGAGGTGCTCACCGCCGCCGGGATCCTCGCCGCGCGCCGGGCGGACGCCGAGGTGCTGGTCTGCGAGGTGGGGCTCGGTGGACGCCTGGACAGCACCAACGTGCTCGATCTCGGTGTTGCCGTGGTCACCAACGTGGCGCTCGACCACCAGGATCTTCTCGGCGCGACCATCCCCGAGATCGCCCGCGAGAAGGCGGCGATCATCAAGCCGGGGTCTCGCGCCGTCACCGGGGCGGCGGAGCCCGCGCTGACCGCCGTGCGGGCGCGGACCGCGGACGTCGGGGCCACGCTCACCGTCGTCGGCGAGGACGTGCCGTTCAGCGGGCGAGCCGCCGGGCTGGGCGGTGTCGACGTCGAGACCCGGTTCGACGGCCGGCCGATCGCGGTGCACGCGCCGCTGCGTGGAGCATTCCAGGTGGCCAACATCGCCACCGCGGTCGCGGTCTGCGACGCGCTTCGCGCGAGTGGGTTCTCACTCGACGCCGCCGCCGTGGAGGCGGGGTGCCGCAGCGTCCGGTGGCGGGGGCGCATGCAGTGGATCCCGGGAGAGCCCGCCATCCTCATCGACGGCGCCCACAACCCCGCGGGGATGGCGGCGATGGTGGCGTCGGCGCGTGACCTCGCCGGCGGGCGCCGCTGCGTCGCCGTCTTCGCGGCGATGCGCAACAAGGACGTCGCCTCCATGGCGAGCGGCCTCGCCGAGTTGACGTCCGAGATCGTGGTCACCGCTCCGGCGGTGGAGCGGGCGACGCCTCCCGAGGATCTCGCCGGGTTCTTTCAGCCGCGCCCCACGGTCGCCGCCGGCGTCGCCGTGGCTCTCGAGGAGGCGCGCCGCCGCAGCGGACCGGACGGCGTCGTGGTGGTCTGCGGCTCCCTCTACCTCGCGGGAGAGGCGCTCACACTCCTCGGCGTGTGAGCGTCAGGCGGCGAGGACCGCCTGGAGCTTGGCCTCGAGGGACTGCTTGGGCTGATAGCCGACGATGCGCTCCTCGGCCTTGCCGCCCCGGAAGATCATCAGGGTCGGGATGCTCATGATCCCGAACATCCCCGGCGTGATCGGGTTCGCATCGACGTCGACCTTGGCCACCTTCACCTGACCGTCGTACTGGGTCGCGAACTCCTCGACGATCGGGGCGATCATCTTGCAGGGGGTGCACCACGACGCCCAGAAGTCGACCAGGACGGGGATGTCGGAGTCCAACACCTCGTCCTTGAAGGTGGTGTCGGTGACGGTGACGGGGTGGGCCATTGGGGTCTCCTGATGGTGGGCCAGGTGCTGGTCCATCGTACTCAACGGGTCGGGTCGGTCGAGGCGGGCTTGGTGTCGGACGGCTTGGAGGGCGAGGTGCCCGGCGAGGTGTCGGCCTTCGTCGCCGAGGACTTGTCCGCCGTGGAAGACGTGTCCGAGGTGATCGACGAGGAGGACGCTCCGCGGCTGTCGGTCTTGTAGAAGCCGGAGCCCTTGAAGACGATGCCGGCGGGGAAGAACAGCCGTGCCGACGCACCGCCACACGAAGGGCACGAGGCCCTCGGCTCGTCGCGCATCGTCTGCCAGACCTCGAACTCGGTCGAGCAGCTGCGGCAGCGGTATCCGTAGGTGGGCAAAGGTGTGATTTCCCTGTTCGGTGGTGATGCGACTCTACCCGCCCGCGGTCTCGGCCCAAACACGCCGAAAGGACGGGGTGGCGTCAGACCTCGTAGAGCACGAGCCCGGTCGGGACCTTGGGGTAGAAGTACGTGGACTTCTGCGGGAGGGTCTCGCGCGCGTCGGAGACGGCCATGACCTCCGGCGTGGTGACCGGCGCCACGCCGAACCCGAGGACTGCCTCCCCGTCCCGCACGGCGGCGTCGAGCATGGCGACGTCCCGTGTGTAGGTGAGCGCGCCCGCGGTGATCGCGTCCGGCGACACGCCGGCCGGTCCCAGCACCTCGGTCTCGAGGACCATGACGTCGAGCGACTCGCGGGGCGACTCCACGGGGCTTCGCGGGCGGCTCAGCACCGCGGCGCCGTCGTGGGCGACCACGGCAAAGGCGTGATGCGTCTCCCGGAGCTCGGCGCCCCGCGTGAGCGCGGAGCGAGCGTCGGCGGCAGGCGTCATCTCGTAGGCGTCGTCGAGCCGGGCGGCGAGGTCGTCGAGGCTGAACGCGATCCCCGGACCGGGGCGGACCAGCCGGTGCGTGGGCAGGATCGTGATCCCGGGGTCGTGCGCCGCCGTCAGGTAGACGAGGCTGCGCTCGAAGGGAGCGTCCGTTGGTGCGGAGGGATCGGCGGCCCTGCGCTCGGCGGCGTACGCGGCGGCCGTCTCGTAGCGATGATGACCGTCCGCCACGTACAGCTCGGCGCCTCGGAACGCCTCCGTGATGGCCGCGACGTGCTCCGGGTCGGCGAGCCGCCACACCAGCAGCTTCTCGGAGCCGAACTCGCCGTCGATCCGCCCCCCGAGCAGCGCGTGCCCGGACGCGCTCTGCGCGAGCACGTCCTCGACGCAGCCCGCCCCCGTCCACATGGCGAACACCGGGCTCGTCTGGGCATGGGTGGCGTGCATCAGGGCGAGGCGGTCGGCCTTGGGGCCGCTCATGGTGAGCTCGTGGGGCCGCAGGTCGGAGCGCTCCCACGCGGTGGCGGGGACGGTCGCGAGCACGCCGCGGCGGCGCAGCTCGTGCCCGTCGGGATGCGGGAAGTGGTGGTCGACGACGTAGTAGCCGGGCGTCGGATCGCGCACGAGCACGCCGAGGTCGAGCCACGACGTGAGGAACCCCGCCGCGCGGGTGTACCGGTCGCGTACGCCGTCGACGTCGTCCTCGAGGCGTTCACCGTCGTCGATGCGCACGATGTTGCGCATGTCCCGGCCGTAGAGCTCGGCGCGCTTCGCGTCGCTGATGACGTCGTACGGAGGCGCGAGCACCCCGCCGAGCTTGATGTGCTCGGGGTTGTAGCGCGTTCCCGCGAAGGGCTTGATGTCGGCCATTCGTGCTGCCGCCCCGGGCGGGACCTCAGGGCCTCAGAGCCGGACCTGGCGGAGCTGGTCGAGCTTGGCGGTGGCGCGGATCTCCTCGAGGAGCTCGGCGGGGACCGGGTCGTCGATCTCCATGAGCATCACCGCGCGGCCGCGCGGGCGATCGCGTCCGAGCTCGATGCCCGCGATGTTCACGTCGTTGCGCGCGAGCAGCGTGGAGATCGCGGCGATGACACCGGGCCGGTCCTGGTGCGTGACCACGAGGAAGGTGCCGACGGGCTGCATGTCGACCCGGAAGTCGTTGATGCGCGTGATCCGAGGCCCGTCGTCGAACTGCGCGCCCGCGATGCGGAGCCGCTCCTCCCCGAACACCTCGACCCTCAGCGACCCCTCGGGGTCGAGGCTGCGAGTCGTCTGCCGCTCCTCGACGTCGACGCCCATGGACATCGCCACGGCCTTCGCGTTGACGGGGTTCACGCGCACCTCGGTGAAGTGCGCGAAGAGGCCGCGCAGGACGTGCGCGGTGATCATCGAGGTGTCGACGCCGGCGAGCTCGCCGGCGTAGCTGCACACCACCCTGCTGAGCTTGCGGCCCTCGAGCTGGGCGGCGAGCGAGCCCATCTTGCGTCCGAGCTCGAGGTAGGGACGGAGCCGGGCGAGCTCCTCGGGGAGCACTGTCGGCGCGTTCACCGCGTAGCGAGGCGTGCCTCCGGCAAGGTACTCGACGATCTGGTCGGCGACATCGAAGGCCACGTTCACCTGCGCCTCACGCGTGCTCGCTCCGAGGTGCGGCGTGACCACCACCTGCTCCAGCTGCAGCAGCGGATGAGCGGGGTCGGGAGGCTCCTTGGTGAACACGTCGATGGCGGCGCCGGCGATGTGGCCGGCACGGATCGCGGCGGCGAGCGCCTCCTCGTCGATGATGCCTCCCCGGGCGACGTTGACCAGACGCGCGCCGGTGCGCATGCGCCCCAGCTCGGCAGCGCCGATGACGCCCCGGGTCGCGTCGCTGAGCGGCACGTGCACGGTCAGGAAGTCAGATTGTGTCAAGAGTGTCTCGAAGTCGCAGACCTCGGCCCCGGCCTGCTGGGCGCGGTCCGCGGTGACCAGCGGGTCGTGGGCGATCACGCGCATGTGCAGACCCTCGCGAGCGATGCGCGCAACCTCGAAGCCGATCTTGCCGAGACCGAGGACCCCGAGGGTCTTGTCGCGCAGCTCGATACCCATGAACCGCGACCGTTCCCACAGCCCCGCGTGCAGCGAGCGATCGGCGGCGGGGAGGTTGCGCGCGAGCGCGAGCATCATCGCGATCGCGTGCTCGGTGGCGGCGATGGTGTTGCCCGTCGGGGCGTTGAGGACCAGCACCCCGCGCTGCGTC
>Ga0187780_10004458_pt1 | contig 10485 bp, 7 predicted proteins | sample 1015_Q2_SP10_20__FD_132429 | JGI IMG/M metagenome (GOLD analysis project Ga0187780, IMG submission 132429) | Tropical peat soil microbial communities from peatlands in Department of Meta, Colombia - 1015_Q2_SP10_20_MG | ecosystem: Environmental > Terrestrial > Soil > Wetlands > Peat | place...
AATACTTGCCCTTTCTGTGAAGGGCTCCTTGATGAAGGCGCTCAGGTTGACCGAGCCTAGGCAGCAACACCCGTAGCTCTCGAGCGTCTGCTCGCTACAGGGGTTCACCCCCTGGACCTCCATGCCGTTGTACTCGGTCGTAGAGTACCTCTTGATGGCGTCCCAGAAGAGGACCCCGGGCTCAGCCGACTGCCAGGCGCCCTTGATTAGTGACTTCCAAACGTCCCTTGCCCTTACCGTCTTGTTCATTTCGACCTTCTCGTTCTTGAAGTGGAGCAGAAAGTCCCCATCTGTCTCCACGACTCTCATGAAGTCGTCGGTGATTTTCACTGAGATGTTCGCATAATTCACCTTCTTGAGGTCCTTCTTCACGTTGATGAATTCCATGATGTCGGGGTGGTCGACCCTAATGGTGATCATCAGGGCCCCTCTCCTCCCCGCCTGACCGATGGTCCCCGTCGTGGTCGAGAGGAGCTCCATGAAAGACACCGCCCCGGAGCTGTAGATGGCGGAGTTGTTCACGGGCGCGCCGCGTGGCCTGAGCACCGAAATGTCGGTACCAACGCCCCCTCCGAAACTGTAGGTCCGCGCCGCCTCCTTACACCAGTCGAAAATTGCTTCAATCGAGTCTTCACGGATACCGAAGAAGTAGCAGTTTAGCAGCGTTGACTTCCTCTTCTGGCCCGCGCCAAAGAGTACTCTTCCACCGGGCACGAATCTCCAGTTCTCAAGCAGCCAGTAGAACTTTGACCCCCATTCCTTCCTCGTTTCGTCGTCCTTCTCGGGGGATGCAAGCTCCCTCGCCACCCTGCGCCACATGTCCTCGGGGCGCTTTTCAATCTGCATCCCATCAGCATCTCTAAGCGCATATTTCTCGTAGAAGACCCTCGAGCGCAGTTCATCTCCTCCGAACGCTTCGAGGGTTTCAGTTGGAAGCTTGACTTCCTTTGTCAGTTCTCCGGCATCCGGAGAGTCACGTGGTTGTTCAACAATTGACGTCATAACTTTGACCTTGACCCCATCGCCCGACGTATATATTTCAACCGTGGCTGATTTCTAGTTAACCATTTAGCAGGGGGCGTCGACCGCAAATCGACGACATGAAGCACGGGCCTGTGAACTCTTCTTGACAAGATGTAAAACCGCTTCGCGGAGGACTACGAAGCGGTCGAGTATTGGATTATCGCCACCGATTTGCATCGTGGGCATCGAGCCGCGTTCTGCGGAAGTTTGGAGCCGCAATTCCTACACACAGATATCGTCCTGTCCACCTTGAAGTAGGGAAGCTTCGGCGTCGCGTTAAGAATGAGGTTGTAGATGCCTCTGACCTCATCCGACGAACCGTCGAGGGTCATGGACGCACCGCCGTGGAGCCCGACTGAGAGCTTCGAAAGGTAGTCCATCTTCTCGGGGTTCTCTAGGTCCGCCAGCTGAAGCCTCGGCGCCTGGGTGTAGGCTCCCTTCTGCAACGGCTGCAGGTTCGCCTTCCCATATTTCTCAGAGTCGAGCGTTGCCAGTCTCAGGGCTCCGTCGAGTTCCAGCATGGCCACCCCCAGCCTGTCTATCTTGGTGGACTTGTCGTCCGCAACCTGGGAGGCGGTGCCCACTATCTTATCGGCCAGGTCGTATCGTGAGGCTGTCGTCGGGTCCCTGATGAGGCTCGCGAGGGTCTCATCCAGGCCTACCATGTTCATTATCAGGGGCATGGTGTCAGATGTGACCGCATCCGATCCGGCAGCGAGAGAGGGCAGGAGACCACGTTTCAACGTCCTCTCAATCAATCTCCTTCGGGTCGAAAGAGCGTCGGAAGCGACACCGATGAGGAGTGCGAGCTTTGCCCTGAAGTACGTCTCATCCTGGTTGGAGTCATAGGCAAGCCTGGGAAGGTTGAGACTCAGCCCGTGGAGCACGCTCACGTTGTCCGCCTGGGACTCGGGGGAGAGCACATTGGCGTTCAACCCGAGGAAGCTCCTCCGTTGGTCCGACGAGAAGAACGCGATCCTGCCGCCATTGAAGATTATCGAAGCCGCGTCCTTCAGGACCTTGGTGTCGTCCACCCTATTTGGCTTGGCGAGAAGGAGGCGCACGTCAGGGTTTGGCGTCTCCTGGACGTAGCTCCTGTAGGCTCCCAAAGTGGCGTCTAGGGTCTTGTCCATCACCTCTCGAGGGACGTCGTCGTGCCTGTAGGGATTCAGGTCCAGGCTGATGGCCGGGCCCACCGAGCCTGCGGCAGGGGCGCCGATGGTCTCGAAGAACCTCAGCAGGACGGACTCCAGCTCCCTCTTGCCTCTTGACTTGCAGTAGGGACCCAGGAACTGAAGGAAGTTCCTGAATGTGACTTCATCTGACACCTCGCGCGTCATCATGGAGGCCATGTTCAGTACTATGTTCAGGGCTCTCTCCGCGTTCTCAGGGCTCGGGACCATCGAGATGTTTGGAATTCTTCCCCTGGAGTTGAGCCCGGCGTTTCTTATCGACAGGAGGTCGACGAACACCGTGTCGGGGGTGAGCCCCCAGGACCCGGCGTTGGTGATGTGAATATCCCCCGAGAGGTGCGCGTCCGCAACATCCCTCGGGAGTTGCTCGAGCAGGAGATACTCCGAGAAGACCTGCTTCCCCGTCTGGTGGATAAGCGACTCGACGCTCCCACCGTCGTCCCCCGCCTTGCCAAGCAGCTGGGTCACGTCGTAGATGGGCATCCCCAGTCTCGTGAGCTTGTGCCTGTATTCCTCCATGCTATGCTCCACCAGCAGCGCATTCACAATCTCACGGATGAGAGGGGCCGTGAGATACTGGTTCTGGAACTTGTAGAGTCTCGACTCGGTCTCACTTGTTATCTTCTGTGCAAGCTCGACAGGCATTCCCGCCTCTTTCACGAGCGACTGGAGGATCTTGTTGGCGTTGAACTCCTCCATCGTCTGGTGAGATGTCCTCACATACAGCTTCCCGCTCTCGACCAAGGACTGCTCCTCGATCTGACGAGTGAGATTAAGCACCAGCCTGCCAAGGTTGGTGACAGTGTACTTCCTCTCCTGCCTATTCAGCTGGATGAGCAGCTGCTTGACTAGCTTCCGGAGGTGGTAGGCGAATTTCCCGGACTCCTTCTTCGACTTGAACCCTGCCAGGGTCTTCAGGGCGCTGTAGGTGAGAGGACCCTTTATGTTCAGAATCCTGAGAATCTCCAGTCTCTGAGGAGAAGCAATCACGCTGTAAATCGTCTTGACTCTGCGAGGGGCCGCCTGCAACGCGGCGGGGACTTCTCTGAATAAACTATATCAAGCTATGTGCACCGTTGGTCAAAAGAAGTTCTCCCAGGGTTATTCCGCTTGGAAACAAAAGGGACAAGCCCATCGATGGCCTCCCTGGATTTGGCCGTGGGGGCCAGAGTCACGACCGCAAGTCATATTATGTAAGTCAAGTAAGGCAGAAGGTGCCACGATATCTCGACGTGCATAAGAACATGAAGGGTGTCAAACTGAAGGATGTGGCCGAGGCCCACGCGAAGGACCTCAAGGTGCAAGGCAAATACGGAGTCAACTTCCAGAAATATTGGTTGGATGAGAAGCAAGGAACCATATTCTGCCTTTCAGAAGCGCCAAACAAGGAAGCCATAGCGAAAGCACACAAAGAGGCCCATGGTCTTCTGCCTTCAGAGACTTTCGAAGTCCAAGAAGGGAGCTAGAACCCGGCTCCCTCTTTCTTTGCAGTGGTTCAAGAGCATCTCCTTAGCAGTTGGACAATGGGGTCGCCCGGACCCACACGGTTTACCGTGCAAATCCATTTTGTCCCAGTGCGAGATACGACGGAAATGCGATGGCAGTTGGCTGGGGTCGGTTTCCTAAGGTCCTTTCCAATTGACGGGTTCGTGCTTGCTACTCTTGCCGCTCAAATCCCACTTGAAGCCAAAGGCGTCTATCCTTGATGATTTTGCCCTCCCAGGACTTATTGGACCTGTTCCAGTTTCTATCACGGGGGCGTAGAGGATCTGCGCATAGTTACCACTCGCATCTTTTACTGCCTCTGTCTCGACATTTACCTTATCTCCAATCGAGACTCCCCAGCCTTCTTTGCTGTATTGAAAGTTGATCGGGGCGAACTCGAGCCCAACTATCTTTGACATGAGGGAGGCCAGCATCGCGGGGGGCCCCCCTGCCTTTCCAGTCATGATGGTCTGGAGGGCATCTCTTTGACCAGGATTTGCCTTCTCGTCCATTATCACCCCTGCTGTCCAACCTCCCTTCCAGACATTTCCTTCACCCAGGTCTGCGACTATGACAACATTCAAGCCGTCCAACCGTGTATCACCATACTTTCCTTGGTTAACATGAATCGCGACAACGCCTACACAGTGGTTACCAGTTGGAATGGAGTTGAAGTTGCAGGGACATGTAACTTCGCATGTACAGCTATCGAAGAATTCCCCTTTCAGTTCCCAGTTGGCCATCGCGCCGTTACACTAACAGGTAAGGGATTTAAGGCTGGTCCATGCCCTAACGGGCGTGGTCTCATCTACTCCCCAATAAGACCCAGGCGCCTTTGAAGGGAGGCCCAGCGCGGATCCTTCCTGACCTCACTGAACAACGGCCGGAATGCGAAATCCAGCATCATGTCCGACCTGTCTTCGTAGGCTCGTTCTAGGTGGGCGAATGCCTCATCGTTCTTCCCCACGCCAAAGAGGGCAAACGCTATTGCTGCTTCGTCCACATAGGTAGTTTCTGATAGGCGTTTGATTTCCTCGATAATCTTGTTCGCATCGTCATGTCTGCCGATGAACCCGAGAAGGCTGGCGAGTTCTGCTTTGTAATGGGGGTCATTCCCCAGGAAGGTTAGCGGTTTCTGCACTACTTCGACAGCGTCGTCAATTCGCGACTGGAAGAAGTAGGCCCAGGCAAGTTCAACGTAAGCTAAAGCAAAGAGGGGATTGATCTCAATAACTCTCCTCAATTGTTCAATTGCCTCTTTCTCTTTGCGCATGACGAGCAGCACCTCTCCCACATTGGCGGTGATTATCATTGACGCAGGGTCTAGCTCAGCGGCGCGCTTGATTTGCTCATAGGATTCGTCGATTCTGCCCATGATACGGAGAACCAGCGAAAACCAGTGGTAAGCCGTCGCATAGCTGGGTTTGAGGTCCATGGCTTTTCTTAGCTCACTTTCGGCTTCCTTCCACTTGTGGTCATAATGAGCGAGAATCGTTCCCAGTGAAGCATGAGGTTCAGCTTGGCGGGGATCCAGCTCGATTGCTTTCAACGAGTAATGCTTACCCTTCGGAAAAGCTTCCATCGGCCTGAGCCATCCGTAGTTAGGATAGACTATGTAACAGTCAGCCAACCCGGAGTAAGCGAGGGCATAGGTCGGATCGTATCTGACAGCCTCTTCGAAGTACTTCACGGCCTTGTCCGTGCCATCTCGCGACCTCTCGTTCCAATAGTAACGACCCTTCAAATAGAGTGTGTAGGCCGTCAAGTCCTCTGTCGCTTTCTTCTCTATGGCCGTCTTCTCATCAGGGAGAAGCTGAACCCTTAATGCTCCAACCACCTGCTCTGCTATGTCGCTCTGGACGGCGAAGATGTCGTCTAGATTCTTGTCGTAGTGGGAAGACCAGAGGTGCTCCTCATTGCTGGCGTTTATGAGCTGGGCGGTCACCCTAATCCTGTTTCCTGCCTTTCGTACGCTCCCCTCGACTAGACTTCCTGCCCTGAGTTCCCTTCCAATTTGAGAGGCATTCTTCCTCTCCCCCTTGTAGTTCATTACAGATGTTCTGGCTATGACCCGAAGTTCTCTTACCTGACAGAGTCTATCAATCAACTCTTCGGTCAGACCGTCTGCGAAGTACTCGTCGTTGGGATCAGGGCTCATGTTTCTGAAGGGGAGGACAGCCACCCTGAGCCTGTCTGAAGCGATGGCTTCATGACCGAGTCCCTCTTCCCAAGTCATCACAATGCGGTAGACCTCTATTTCCTGATCAACGTTCTTGAGGTTGGTCAGTTCCAGCTTCTCAAACCGGTTATGGACTTTGTTGCCCACTTGGTCGAAAACCTGTTCCGAAACGCAGATCTCACCGCCCTTGGCCAGGGGTTCGATTCTGGACGCGATGTTAACAGCATCGCCAACTATGTCACTCCCTTGGTGCACGACGTCTCCGACATGGACCCCGATTCTGACGGAGATCTTGTCGTTTTCAACGGCATTATATTCATGAAAAGCCTTTTGAATCTCCAACGCACAGTTCGTTGCTTCGAGGGCGCTATCGAACTCTACAAGAAATGCGTCGCCGATGGTTTTGACCTCTCGCCCTCTATGCTTCGCAAGTATGGGCCTGATCAAGTCTCGATGTCTTTCGAGCAGCCTTAGGGCGAGGGATTCGTCTCTTTGGGACAGGGACGTGAATCCAACAATGTCAGTGAACATAATCGCTGCGAGTCGCCGCTGCCCTTCGGACAAAATCTACTTCACCTGTTCTATGATGCTGAGCGATAAATCCGTTGTGGGATGCTAGACGCGGAGTCACATTCCTGCGAATCAGAGCATATGATTCTAAATAGGCAGAATCAGTCTCCGTTAGCCAGACGGAGTACTTCGCAGGCTCATCTGAAAATGGGGTCGCCCGGATTTGAACCGGGGATCTCAAGCGCCCAAGGCTTGAAGCCTAGACCAGACTAGCCGACGACCCCACAATCTCGCCATCCCGCCTTGGCGTAGTTATGGATTCTGGGGCGGAAACGCCGAGGGCTTTCCCCGAGACACGAAACTGTTACCTGCGATGAAGTACCTCCACCTGCGTTCCGTCGCCACTTTGATTCCCACCCTACTGCTTCTGCCGATTCTCTCCGGCTCGGTCCCCCTTTCTATGAAAAGATTTTTTGAAGTGGCCATGTCTTCGCCGTTCAGGCGGCTATTGATTCCGAGGGCCTCGGTGAGCCTCCCTGGTCCGTCTGCCACATGAACCGCGGAGCCAAGCCCCCTGTTCTTGAGCATCCTTCGCATACCCTCGGCGGGCTCTATCGCCCTCAGGAGGACTGCCCCGGGAGTCCCTGGGTACTCCGTCGTCACATTGAGGCAATAGTGCATTCCCATTGTGAAGTAGACATAGGCATGCCCGGCCGGCCCGAACATCACCTCGTTGCGTCTGGTCCTCCCCCTGAACGCGTGGCTCGCAGGGTCCCTCCTCCCCCGGTAGGCTTCCGTCTCGACTATCAATCCGGCCAGTCTCTCACCTCGATCAACTCTCACCAATCTCATCCCCAGGAGCTCTCTCGCTACGAGAGGCGTGTACCTTTCGAAGAACGACCGGGGAAGCCTCTCCATGGTTCACCCGCCCCTAGAGCGTCGGCCTGACGTTTCGGAAATTCACATACAGCAGCACTATCCCTACCACGTACAGTACGGTGGCGAGTACCCAGGGGAGGTCCAGGTGTGATATCCCCAGCGAGGGGAGGTCGAAGAGGCTGTAGGTGAGGATGTACCCGCCGATGAATGTGCTCACGTTGTTGGGAATCCGCCAGATCACAGCGTTCAGTGTGCTAGCGAGACCCCTCCGGTTAGGCGGAGTGATTCCCATCAGGAACGAATCCATCAGGGGGGAGTTCATGTTCATCAGGGCGGCCCTGACCAGATACACCCCCCCTACCGCGAGCACGTTTGGGATGAACGCAAGGCTGACCATGAAGACGGTCGAACTCCCCATGGTGGCAAGCATCGCCGGGAAGAGCCCGACCCGCTTCGATAGTCTGGGACTCACTATCGCAGAGAAGGCGATGGTGACACCGGAGAGCGCCAGGTACGGGCCGCTATAGCCGTCCGGGACTCCGAACTTTAGCCAGAGCCACGTCCCGATGAGGGGGATGATGAGGCCCGCGCCGAACCCGATGATACTGTTAATCAGGGAGAACTTGATGGTCTGCTTCATCACCCCCACCCCGCCCCCATCTGTCCTCCTTTCAGGGGGCTTCTCTGCATATTTCCTCAGCAGCAGCCACAAGGCGATCGGCGCGCTCACCGTCGAGGCGCCGATGAATAGGAAAGCCCAGCTATGGACCGTGAGGGCGCTGAGACCGCTTGCGCTTTCGAGCGGGCCGAAGGCAAGAGGGAGGGCGGAGCCCGCGGAGAACGCCGCAGTACTGACGATGAACGAAAGGGAGAAGGCCGAGTCCCGACTGGAGAGGGCTGTCTGGTCTGCTATCATGGCGTTCCACGACGAGAGAAACGCGGCCTCGCTCACTCCGCCTACCGCCGAAGCAACGTAAAGGATGTCCACATTTAGCGTCAATCCGAAAACGAGGACGCTGGGCGCCCATATGACACCCCCTAGAATCAGGAACCACTTCCTTCCTAGCCTGTCCGAGAGCATCGCGAGTGGGATCCCTGCAAAGACCAGAGCAATGCCTTCGATGGCCAGAATGGTGCCGACGACGGCTGCGGAGAACCCTATCTCAGGGAGGAATGCCATCACATAGATCAGGAAGTATCCCACAGCGAAGTTGTTCATCGTGGTGGCAAGAATCAGCAGCCTGACCCTGGGCGGCACGGCACTCCATATGCCGTGCTTGGAGGGGCCTTCGGACAACGGCCCGACGCCTCTCCGGTGGCTAATTAAGAGAACAAGCTAGACGGAGGGCCTACGGCTGAAAGTGGGTGCGTCGGTCCATTGAGGCGATGAGCCACTCTCAGAGGGATACAGCGGGGGAACCCACCGTTACCACAGTATTGTGATTGGGTTCGCCCATCCGTGCGTACAAGGGAAGCACAGCGAGGAAAAATCCCAGGAAGATAGCGTACCCGATCCAATCATGTACCCCCCAAAGAGCGATTGATCCGTACTCGTACCCCACCCAAAGAAGGATGAGAATCCTCACAGAATTCAGGAGAACCAGCGCCAGTACTCCAACGACGGCGAGCTTAGCCGTGACGCGTGAATCCTTCTTCATGTCAAGGTGCATTAGTGCCAGCAGCCCCAGGAACATCGTCACCGAGGATATGCTGGAGCAGCCGGGCGTCACCACCCCACTCACGACATCTCCGGCCCTTGATATTAGCTGGAACCCGGTCCCCTGCCAAGTCACTGGGAAGCCTGCCACATGAACGAGCCCGGCCGACATTCCCGAAGAGAGGACCGCCAGCGGCTCGCCGAAGGCCCAAAGGAGAACTGCAGGAGCCCCCACAGCGGCACTGTAAACGGCGGCGTAGGGGAGCATGAATCGAGCCGTGGAGGGGTTCACCACCAGCGCCGCCGCGTAGAAAGCGAGGACCACCGCGATTCCAGAGGTTGCTAGGGCCTCGCTAGTTGTCGGTTCTAGCACGAACAGGGCCAAGATAGTGGCGGCCCCAACAATGCGGACTGGAAGCCGGGACAAGCCACCAGTCTCCTCGGTCATCATCTGCGCAAGTTCCTTCCACCTGAGGGCAAAGATCAGGGTAAGGAGGGCTACGATGGGGATGGCCACAAAAAGGCCATCGAAGGCATCCCCCACAGATTGGTTGAGAAGAGACGGGAAGTTGGGGGCGGTCAGTGCAGAAAGCACGACTGCTGCTCCGATCCAGGCGCCGAAACGGATCCTGACGTTACTGCCGAAACTGAGGTATGCCCTCATACCGAGACGATACATGAAGCGCTTCTGCCTAGATAAGTATAGCAATTTGAACGAGGTAATTCGCATGAGACTAGAGCGGCCCTATGCTGTGTGGGGGCGGTCGGATTTGAACCGACGGTCTACAGGTGTCTTAGGCCGCTCCACTGTTCTGTCATCCACGTTTCCGTGTCAGCCATTGGTTTTCACTGGAGCCTGTCGCCCTGCCTAGCTGCCCACCTTCGTCAAGATTCTGGGCTACGCCCCCACCCGTTTCATTGCGGCTTTGTGTACGCTAATTAAACTATGGCCGAGAGTTGGGTTGAGCTGGCTAAGACCTCTCTACCAAGGTCGAGTCACCTCTCTCCAGTTCCAGGCTCGACAGTTTCATAGACTTCACTTCTGCTGGGGACACAAAGGGCGACCCGCTCTTATCGAGGTGCCACGCGAGCTGGACTCCTCGAGATTGAAGTGCAGCATAGTAGGATGTGACCATGAAGCTGCCAGGTATCAAAAATTCTGCTGGAAACACGATTACTTGGTTCGCTATTGGACAAATCCCGTGTACAGAGAGAAACGCAAAGCCACGAAGAGGACATATGGATGCAAGCGGCTCCAAGTCAAACGCGACGTGATCGCAGACGCTCTCGGAGGATGGAGATGCGTGGTCTGTGGGAACTCGGACCGCGATGTCCTGACATTCGACCATAAAGATGGTCGAGGTGAAGCTGAACGTAACCAGATGGGCGGGCAATTCCCAACCATCAACTACTATTTCATGAATCCAAATGAGGCGAAGCGGAAACTGCAAGTCCTGTGCGCCAATTGTAATTGGCGGAAGAACTTCGATGGGGCTGGAATCACAGGAGTAGAATCGATTTCAAATACAAAGCTGCTGAGAAGCCAGTTGATTGAGCTC
>Ga0187780_10004460_pt1 | contig 10483 bp, 9 predicted proteins | sample 1015_Q2_SP10_20__FD_132429 | JGI IMG/M metagenome (GOLD analysis project Ga0187780, IMG submission 132429) | Tropical peat soil microbial communities from peatlands in Department of Meta, Colombia - 1015_Q2_SP10_20_MG | ecosystem: Environmental > Terrestrial > Soil > Wetlands > Peat | place...
GTCTGGCCTTGTGGAGCGGGAAGGAGAAACGCGCTCTGCTGAGGATTATTCGCGCAAAAACAGCAGCCAATGAGATGCTTTATCTCAGGCTTTCAAAGGAGCATCTGAGGCTGCGCGAGGCGCTGCTGAAGCTAGGTTCGTAGTTGACTTCGACCCGAAGAGAGGTTAACGAGTCGTCTTCTAGCGCTCACGACGGATTTTGAGTTCACATGAGGGATCTGATCGGTTGTGAAAATTTTCTACTCTACTCCATTTGTCAAGCAGTTACCAGCCGCCTGATGTGATCCGAATTGATCCGTTTCGACCCATTCTGAACATGGAACTACTACAGTCTTACTACAGTAGACTTGCGCGTTGTCCTGACCAAGTCTGATTCTTAGTTGGTGGGCAGAGCAAATCTGAACACATTCGAGCCTCCTCTCCGAGAGTGAAGCAAGCACCCGACCGGCCTGGCTCAAGCTGCCAACTTATGTGCGTGCCGCGCCTTGGCGCTTCTCAGGCGTGTGCTCAGCCACGACCATACGACGCTTAACCAAAACACGATCGCGACAGTCGCCATGGTTAGCAGGCCGAGTAGGGCAAGTCCGATGAGAATGAAGAATGCGAATTTGAAGAATATGGCTTCCATGGCAAACCTCGTTTGACTTCAGCGATACCGTGCAGCACCGGCCCGCCGAGGTTTTGTGGTTGCAGGGTGGATGTGACACCCTTATCTGCTACGCTGCGGCCACAGGTTGAGGGTCTTTACTCTTGACCGAGGTTGCAGGCGCTGACACGCCACCCCGCTCGTCAAAGAGCAGCCGTCGCAGAGTGCGAAGATCATTGAGGACCCGACGGCTTCGATTCATATCAAGCTCAAGTTTCTTTAGGTTGTATAGTGCGACTCGGAGGGCGTCCAGGCGACGGGATGGATTTAATTCTTCTCGGGCAATGTCAGCTTCAAGTTCTCGCTTAGCGTCGTCCACGGTTGCGGCCAGGAGTCTGACAAACCCATGGGCGCTTTCTATGCTGTCAAACGGATTTTCCAATCCTGGGTTCATGGACCATCTCCTCAATTTACGCGATTGGGCTCTAACCCAGCTATTTCCATCAGTGCGGACTTGTTGAGGATTACGAGAGTGTTACCTTTGCCTTCAAGGATATGCTGTTTCTTAAAGGCAGCAAACGTGCGAATCACAGTCATGCGGGTAGTTCCGATCAGCTGTGCGATCTCTTCTTGGGTTAGCGTCAACTGCAGACATCGTTCGGTCTTACCGCATTCAAGGTTCTGACGGCTCCAATCCAGCAATAGCTTTGCCAGTCTCTGGTCGGCAGTGGTCTTTAATCCAAGCCAGCGCGCTTCGTCGCACGCAACTCTGTATTTTTCGCTTAACTGCTCGGCCACCTTAAAGCAAGCATCGGGGTGCCCTTTGAGGAACGGCAAGAAATAATCCCGCTTCACGAAATTTATCAGACACGGTTCGGCAGTCTCGGCGGTCAACTCGTAGGCCTTGCCAGACATAGTAGCGCTTAAACCCAGAACTTCACCCGGTTCGGCAATTCTGACGACTAACATCTTCCCGTCGCTTGCACTGGCAGACATTTTGACTCTGCCAGTGCACAGGACAAAAATGCCGCTTGGCATTTGCCCTTCCACAAACAGTACCGCACCCTTTGGATACGGGGTTACACATTTGATCGCATCAAAGGCTTGCAGCGTTTTCGGAAACAGAGAGCAGAACAGCCGTGCAGGTCGCACCCGGCAGATTTGGCAGTTTTCGATGATGTCCAGTCGGTATGGTGCGAGCACAAATCACCTCCCCGCTTACGGGTGTGCGCAGGTGATGATTTACTCTCTGCCCTTCGAAGAACACTTCGCGGTGTGCTGAAACACATCCAACGGTGATGGATCTCACAAAATAGGTTGCCCACACAAACATGTGTGATTTGGCTCACAGCCAAGTGACAAGCCGGATAGCGATTCTAGGGCGGTATCGCATCCAATGAGCAATCCACAACAATGGGGTGCACACGAAACAGAACTGCTCAACAGGGCCGTGGACAAGATTATTCGCTACGGCGAACGGGTAGGGGCACGCCCGGAGGAAATGATTTCACTTCTCGACTCGGGAATGAGCATCCGCGATCTCCTTTTATTCTTGGCATCCAAAGATTCTCGATGTGCGTCATGATTACGTCTTTCTTAGATTCTGAAATGGTTGTGCGATGTCCATATTGCACAAGTAGGATTGTTGAGTCCAAGCGGATGGTAGGCCACCTCGATCGGCGTTTTATTTGTCACAAATGTGGGCACACGACACGACCTGTGGACCCTGGGTACAGATGTTCGTGTGGCAAGTGTCGCACTCAGCAAAAAATGGATTTCTTCCCAGCGATACGTCGATAGTGTTTTCTGCGCTGAAAGCCCACCAAAAACCGGGCGAAGAAGCACAAAACTAGCGAAGACACAATGTCACAAATGCGCAAAGACGCTCCGCCCAGTCTGCCAATTTCGGCGTCCTTCAAGGATCTTTCGGCTTTTTGCAGAAGGCGGTGAGATTCTCAGGCCGCGAAAGATTGGCACAGCCCATAATGTCGTGAACAGAGCAAAGCGCGTAATGCATCCAGCAGAGGAGTCGCGTCTCCTTTTTGAACGCATCCATCGGCATATCGAAGTTGTCGGCACGGAACGCCACAATATCCGGACATCATGATAATGGGAGTGTCTGGGCTTATCCGCCTCAGTGCAGGAGCAATTGCTTCGTGGCAGGATGTTTCGACATGACAGTCCATTAGGACCGCGTCCACAGCACACAGCCGGAACAGACTAATAGCTTCGTCTGCATCCGGTGCAATTTCAATCTCGTATCCACAGCGCCGAAGTTCGCCCAAAAGCGTGCGCAAAGCACGGTATGATCGTCGATGAAGAGAATCGACGGCATCAGATGTTTTACTCTCGTTAAGAAAACCTGTGGAATGCAGTGATTCGGGTCACCAAAGCCTAGCGCTAAGGCACCATAACATTTGGAGGTCGAGGATCACAACAGACGATGATCTAGGTCACTGCAGGGATGTTCGGGGAGTCAGAGACTCAAGGTGTGCCGGATGCTTGAACATCCCATTCCCTAACCCCCGGCGCACGGCTGCAGAGTGCTTCGCTAGAGGGTAATGGAGACAAACATCAAACGGTTAGGACTTGCTCAAGCATCCGGTTTTTCATTCTGCTGGCTCGCCATAGTAAAACGCAGTCTGGGAAGCTCGGTGACAAAGCTCCCACCGCGAAGACACCACTGTTTGCTACCCTAGCGGCTCATTCTTCGGCCCGCATGCTCTAGCTCGCAGTGTGCCGAGGCGTCACCTAGGACTGTGACGCAAATCACCATCACTTGAATCATCACTCTGACATCATCGGTTCAATGATGACAGCAATAAAAGACGAGCTATTGTGGCGATTGTGGTGGACCGTTGCTGTCCTGGTGATTGCCGCGCTAGGGTTCATGTTTTGGATTGGGCGTCCCGTGGGATTTTGATAAACCTGCTTGCGCTTTCGTCCAGCTACTCACAAGGCAACTTTATGAGAACACAGTAGGGTTCTGCACCGTTTAGAAAACTTTTACTGTATTCTATTTTCAACTCTTTACAAAACGGAAGCATCTGACAGTCCCTGCCCTGATCGTACTTGTTCTGATCATCAACACATTATCAAGTTCATTCCAGTTGGAGTGTTTCTGAGGAACAAGCCGCCTGACCTCGCCATGCTGAACCGCCTGTCAGCTTGGCGGCATTTCCGAAGCCCGAGCGCGGATCAACAGGGCAAATGAGAAAGTGAGCGTAGCGCGGTGCCACGTGCTAAGGTTTTTGCCGGTCTAAGAGAGCGGCGGTGCTCATTTCAACTGCTGCCCCCGAAGTGCGGTCCGGTGTGCCCGCAGCTGGAGTTGCGGCCCTTGAAGGCACCTTTAAGGTGTGAAGGTAGAGAATGATGTCTTGGATGTCTTCGTCGCTTAGGCTTCCCTCGAAAGAAGGCATAACGCCGCTTCGCCCAGTCAGTATCGTGGAGCGAACCAGATCATCCGTGGCAAATCTTCCACTAGGAAGGAGCCTGCGGTCGAAGACACCGTGCAAGTCAGGAGGCACTTTTTCTAGGTCGACTCTTTTACGACCATGGCAGCCCCTGCAGTGAATCTCGAAAAGATCATTTCCGTGTAAGATGGCTTTTGCTCGGCGGCTTTCCCAATATGAACAGCCAGACGATCCCGGTAAGGAACAGGCAAGGGCAAGAAAACAGATAAGCGTCACTTTGAAGGTTGAGTGGAACACGGGTCCCCAGTATGGGCGCTTAGCGTCAGCTTGCGCCGAACCGGGCCACGATTCAAGCCCCCAACATCCCCCTTGTCTGCCGAGACGCAAGCACAAGCGCATACGGCAATAAGGGCATTGCAGGTGATCCCGCTTATTGTTCGCCCTGTACAGTGTCCCGGCAACCGAAAGCCCCTTCGACGTGAATATAAAGCAGGCCATTGCTCTCCAGCCCGGCCCTGCGGGTCGAGCGGTGGTTTGCAAGGTAGGAGGGCGTTCGGGACTTAGGCACGTGCCGGATGAAATTGTAACGAGCAATGTGATAACTGGGGTCGAAACCGAAGAAATTGAGTTTCATCCGTTCCAATTCCTCCATCCGATAGCAGGCAAGCATTTTTATTGCTTCGTCGTGCTCCCGCCGGCGTCGTTTTTCCTCCACAAAGTGTGCGAGAGCGCGGTCGCCTGCAAGCGCCTCGGCTCGTTCTTTGACAAGCAAGACGAATTTCTCTGGGTTTTCTCCGAAGCAGTCATCGATCAATCTCCAACGTAGCGCCTCGTTTGCACCAACGGGCAGTCTGGCCTGGGCGATCTCGCTAGCCCTGGCGTTCCCTGTACGCCCGGGCAACAGATAGGTCCAATATTCCGAACCGTATAAGTTTCCCATGCCCTTATAATGCGGGTTCAAAACGACGCCGTTTCTCGCCCAAACGTGATCGGCAGCCAAAGCCAAGAACGCTCCTCCTGCCCCGGCGTTTCCTTGCAGGGCTGATATCGTAATGTGATGGGGTGTGTCGACGATCTCCAATACCAAATCATTCATGGCTTCAATATTGCGCCACGATTCTTCGGCGGGGCTTGTGGCGTTTTCGATCACGGCCAAGTGGATCCCGTTGCTCCAAAACTCCGGGCCGCCTAGGAGAACAATGACTTTAGTGGGACGCAACTTGGCCTTTTTAAGCGCGCGACGCAGGCGCGCGCAGTGGTCTACGCTCATGGCTCCGTTATAAAACGGGAAGTGAAGATAACCCACCTCGTTACGTTCCTCGTACCAGAGGTCCCGGTAAGTCCGCCCCCGCCATGGTGGTAGCTCTGGAACGCCGACAAGCTTCTGCTCGCCCAAAACCGCAACAGCAGGAAGCTTCAAAGGTGGGAGTTCGTCTTTCTGATCGCGTCGCAGGTGGCCAATCCAGACCGCCCCGTCCGTGGTTCCGACACAGACTGCACCATTGCGTTTTCCGATCAGGCGTCCGGGTTCTCCTCGCAAGCCGCCATCAGGATACGCATCGTAGAAGTGGAATTCCTCGCCAAACCATTCTCCTGCCGCACCTGGGGTGCCATCGGCCGATCGGATCCGGCGCAGAATCTCATCCGTATCATGCAGTGCAAAGTCCACAGAGCGGTCGGGCTTTCGTATCGGGGGATGGGGCCGACCGACGACATCGCGGGAGGAATAGTCCAGCGCTTGGGCGTACTCCGTTCCAGAGGAGACCTTCTCAATCGCTTCGAAAATGCACGATACTGCGGTCTCACTGATTTCATTCCGATAGAGGCTTCCTTTTGTGGCTTCTCGCATTGGAAACCTTCGGCTTGCCCAGATATCACCCGCGTCGAATACCCCATTTGCTTCGAGGACAGTCACGCCCCACTCCCGCTCCTGGCGCAGGATCGCCCAGTCCAGGGCGGAAGGCCCGCGATCACCCTTGATGCCCGGATGAACGATCAGACATCGGCAGCGTCGCCATACGCTCTCCGGGATGGCTCGTTTCAAGAAAGGGGCGATCACTAGGTCAGGGCGAAACAGAGCCACGGCCTCTTCCGTGATAGAGTCGTGGATGTCCAGCTCCACGGTGACTGCATGTCGAGCTTCTCTCAATTCGACGTGAAGGCGCTGGGCGAGGCTATTAAACGAATGACATAAGAGGAGGATCCTCATAACGTCGCCCCCCGGTAATTGTAATAAGCCGCGCAGGCGCCCTCCGATGAAACCATGCAGGAACCCAAAGGTCTCTCTGGACTGCACGCTTTTCCGAAAAGGCGACAGTCGGTTGGCTGCTTCAATCCTCGAAGAATCGCGCCGCACGCGCAAGCAGGATGATCGGGCACGGGAGGTACAGGTATTGGGTAGCGCTTCTCGGCATCAAAGTCTGCAAAAGCAGCTTTGAGGCGAAGAGCGCTGTAGGGAATTGGCCCCAGCCCGCGCCACTCAAAGAGTTTACGAAGTTCGAACACCTCTGCCACGACGGCCTGGGCTGCTCGGTTACCATCCCGCGTAACCACCCGAGTGTATTGGTTTTCCACTTCGGCTCGGCCTTCATTAATCTGGCAGACCAGCATTCCCACGGCTTGAAGAACGTCAATCGGTTCAAAGCCGGTAATCACCACCGGCCGGCGGTATTCTTCGGCAAAGAATTCATATGGGTGAGAACCGATGATCGCACTGACATGGGACGGGCCAAGAAAGCCGTCCAGTGAAGGTGCTCCCCATTTGCGAAGCTCGGGGCTCTCGAGAATGTTCTGGATCGCGGAGGGGGTGAGCACATGGTTGCAGTGTACGAGGAAGTTGCTCAATCTGTGCTCCCGAGCATAAACGACCGCGAATGCCGTGGTCGGGGCAGTTGTTTCAAAACCCACCGCAAAGAAGACCACGGTTCGATCGGGGTTCCGCTCGGCGAATCGCAAGGCATCCATCGGTGAGTAGACCATGCGAACGTCGGCCCCACTCGCTTTCGCCGAGAGCAGGCTTCGGCCCTTTGCCCCGGGCACCCGGAGCACGTCTCCGAACGTGCAAAGCATCACCCCCTCTTCGATAGCGATTTTGATGGCCGTATCAACGCGCGAAGCCGGGAGGACACACACCGGACAACCGGGACCATGAACAAACTCGACGTTTGGTGGAAGAAGCTGGTGAAGTCCGAATCGGAAAATAGCGTGGGTATGCCCCCCACAAAATTCCATCAGGCGGTACGTACGGTCCCTGTGAGTCAGGTTGCGGATCTCGCTCGCTAACTTTCGAGCAATCGCCGGATCCCGAAAGTCGTCCACGTACTTCATCGCTCGTCAGTCATTTCTGCTTGTGAGCGCATTATGAAAGGGGCTTATGCGGCTAACTCCGCCTGCACCTTCTGGCGCAACTCTCGTATCGCAGCCTCCGCAAGCGCGTCCATCGCCTCCGAGACTGCGGGGGACAACTCGGTGCTCCAATCCGTGTTCCCTGGCTGAACTCCCAGCAGCACGACCGCTGGTTGCCGCTGTGCCATCATTCGCAGCGCCACAAGCAGGTCAGAGACTCCCAATTGATGAACGTTGCTGTTGCCAGGGAGGGAATTCAACTCTTCCCCCGACATCCGCACTAACGTGCCCGCTGCCTGTCCCACCTCCACTGCATCGATCACGATGAGGCGTGAACAGTCCCAAACGTAGGGAAGCAACTCCAGACCGAGAGTACCACCTTCGATCAGACTCACATCGCGGGGTACGCGCGCATCATCGCGCAGGCGCTTGATGACTTGTGCTCCCGCCCCGTCGTCGGCGTGCAGAACGTTCCCCAGTCCCAGCACTACGGTCTCCATCACTTCACCTGCCGCGCGTCTTCTTGCAATTCGTGCCTGGGGATGAACTTGTACCCCGTGAAAATGCTCTCGATCAGTCCGTTGCGCTCCTCCCACGAGACCAGCACGGCGCTGTAGACGTGGTGAATCACGAACGCAAAAAAGGTAAACATGACGCAGAAATGGATGAGCCGCAAGTACTGGATGTCGATCACGCCAGGAATCCACCGGAACAGCCATCCCAGCAGCCACGGTCCCCGCACATGCGTATAGAGCGTAAGCCCAGTGATGATCTCGATCAGCATGAAGGTGAACATCAGGAGGTAGGTCACTGCGGCCAGCGCGTTGTGGCCGACGTGGTGTACGAGATCCTTCCTCAGAAAGCTGTAATATGCGACCATGTGCCCCATGCCGCGCCACTGCCGCTTCTTGATGGGCCAGAATGACCGCCAGTTCGACCAGTCATTCCCCACAAAGAACCAATACATCCGCAGGATGAACGCGCTGATGAACACGGCTGCCGCCACTTCGTGAACGAAGCGCATCCGGGCCATCAGAAACGATGTGCTGCTCTTGGCCACGATGAACGGATCGTGCATGTAGTAGCCCGTGAAGCCCAGCACGCCAATGGACAGGACAATGAACCAATGCGAGACCCGCACCGGCAACTCCCAGATATAAGTCCGGACCGGCAAGGTAAGTGGGTAGGGTCTGTGCGCCTCGCTCCATGCATGTTCTCCTGGTGCCAGTGAGCCCATTGCGGGCCTCCTTTCCGGGTGACTCCTCCACACCTCAGCTCGCCTTTACCTGTGCGTACCTTCTTCCACGTGCGTCCACTACGTGCACCGCACACGCCAGGCAGGGATCGAACGAATGCACCGTCCGCAGAATTTCCACGGGGCGCTCGGGGTCGGCAATGGGCGTCTTCAGCAGCGCAGCCTCGTACGCTCCCCGCTGCCCTTTTGCATCCCGCGGTCCGGCATTCCAAGTCGTCGGCACCACACATTGATAGTTCTTGATCTTCTTGTCTTCGATCTCGACCCAGTGTCCCAGCGATCCCCGCGGCGCTTCGTGGAATCCACACCCTTGCGCCTGTTTCGGCCAGTCGTCCGGGTCCCACTTCTCGCCGTTGTGAATACGAAGGTCGCCGTGTCCCAGCTTGTCGCCCAGCTCCGCCACCCACTTCGTTACCTGCGCCGCCATCACCTTCGCTTCGATGGCCCGTGCGCCTACGCGCCCCAGCGTCGAGAACAACGCGGTTGCCGGAGCATTCAGCTTCGCCAGCACTGCATCTACCACCGGCTTCACGTCCGGATGGCCCGAGGCATACGCTACCAGCATCCTCGAGAGCGGCCCGACTTCCATAGCATGGTCCTGATACCGTGGCGCCTTGAGCCACGAATACTTTTGATCTACATCCAGGTGCTCGAACGGCGGCTTCGGGCCCGTATACTTGGGGTTGGTCTCGCCCTGATAGGGATTCTTGCCGTTCTGATCCCCATCGCCGTACTCATACCATGAATGCGTTACGTACTCGCTGACGTTAGCTGGATCAACGGGATGCACCTTTGACAGATCGTGCCCGAAGATTGCGCCGCGAGGCAGGTAAAACTGCGCCGCATTCTTCACGTCTGCCTGCGGATAGTCGCCGTATGAGAGGAAATTTCCCAGGCCCTCACCGCGACCAAACCAGTCGCGATAAAAACCGGCCACGGCGAGCACGTCCGGCACGTAGACCTGATCCACAAACACCTGCGCCTTGCCTGCCAACTCTGTCAGGAATGTCATGCGCTCTGGGTTGATCGTCGCGCCCGGCTCGTTTGGATCCATGGACGTCGACATGCCGCCGACTAGATAAGTCTGCAAGTGTGGATTCTTGCCACCCAGCACGGCATGAATCCGGATGTAGTCCTTCTGGAACTCCAGCGCCTCAATGTAGTGCGCCACCGCCAGCAGGTTCGCCTCGGGCGGCAGATGATACGCTGGATGTCCCCAATAACCGCTGCTGAACAGGCTGAGCTGCTTACTCTCGACCAGCGCCTTCACTCGGTCCTGAATCGCCTTGAAGTAGGTGCGGCTCGACTTCGGCCAGGGAGAAATCGACTCTGCCAGTTGAGACGTTTTCGCCGGGTCGGCTTTCAGGGCTAGGGTTACGTCGACCCAATCCAGTGCGTGCAGGTGGTAAAAGTGAATCACGTGATCCTGCACATATTGACTCGCGCCAATGATGTTGCGGATCAGATTCGCGTTCTCCGGGACCTCGATGCCCAGAGCATCCTCGACCGCACGCACCGAAGTCAGTGCGTGCACGGTCGTGCATACGCCGCAGATGCGCTGCGTCCAAATCCACGCCTCCCGTGGATCGCGCCCCCGCAGGATCAGCTCGATCCCGCGAAACATCGTTCCCGAACTCCAGGCATCGGAGACCGCGCCACCGTTCACCTCGGCTTCAATGCGCAGATGGCCTTCAATGCGAGTCACTGGATCGACTACGATGCGTGCCATACGCTCCTCCTCTGCCTACTCTTAAGATTTTTCGGGCGGGGGTGTGGTCCGTACCCTGTCCCGAATCGCGCTGGCGATGCCATGCACGATCGTGGCTCCCGCCACCGCCGCCGTGATCCCGACTCCAATCTTTCCAGCACTGACGTCTACCCCGA
>Ga0187780_10004464_pt1 | contig 10479 bp, 10 predicted proteins | sample 1015_Q2_SP10_20__FD_132429 | JGI IMG/M metagenome (GOLD analysis project Ga0187780, IMG submission 132429) | Tropical peat soil microbial communities from peatlands in Department of Meta, Colombia - 1015_Q2_SP10_20_MG | ecosystem: Environmental > Terrestrial > Soil > Wetlands > Peat | place...
CAGTTGCGCGCGCTCCCCGGCCGGGCCAGCCACCAGACGACCGAGAAGATGTAGGGCTCGACCAGGTAATAGTCGAAGACGGTCTTGGCGAACAGCGGGAAGCAGGCGGCGGTCACGGTGAGAAGCCCGAACAATCCGGCCGGTGTGAACGCCACCGCGATGTGTCGCCGGAGCGTGATCGCCATGAGCGCGACCCCCGCCACTGCGGCGATGGCGACGTCACCGTATCGCGCCACCGCGATCCACCCGGTCTGGCGCGCGGCGAACCAGAAGGACCCGCCGCCGACGGGCAGGGTGCCGCGGTACGTGACCAATGAGTGCGTTACGGCCGTTCCGTCGGCGATCAGAAAGGGCGCGATGCCGGCCACGACCGTGACAGTGCACGTCGCGATGGTCACCGCCGAACAGCGTGCCGAATGCCGGGCAAGGGGCACCACGGCCACGGGGATCATGGAGAAGGCGGCGATGGTTCGTGTCAGGACGGCGGCGCCGGCGGCGACACCGGCGGCTGCCGATCGGCCGCGGAGCGCCCAGCCGGCTCCGAGGAGCACGACGCAGAGCTCGATGGGCTGCTCGATGTGGCCGTAATCGATGACGCCGACCCAGAGTGCTGGAGCGAGGAGGACGGTGCTCGCGACGGCCGGCCGCCACTCGCCCGCGCCGTGACCCAGGCGGACCAGGCGAACCACCTGATACGCGAGGAGCATCACGAAGACTGACACCACCGCTCCCGCGAGTGCCGAACGAGCACCGATGTCGCCTGCCCATCCGAGCGCATCGGCGAGTGCCACCACCGGGATGAGGGGGACGAGGCCGAGTGGGCCGTTGGCGTTCGGATAGACGTCGTGGCCGTACGCGCTGTAGATGAGCAGCGGATGACCGTGGACGACCGTCTCGGCCGACGGCCAGAAGTACAGATCCAGGTCCGACGGCGTGGTCTTCAACACCAGCGAGAACACGACCCACGCGGCCGCGTACAGCACAACCAGGATCGCGGTTGCGGCTCGCCGGCGCGGGGTCGCTACGTGGTGGATGCGCGGGGAGCCTAGCCGATCCCGCAGGGTCCAGCGTCGCCGCGAGCACCGGTCGCGGGCTACCCGACCGGCTGCGTTCCCGTCGACTCCTCGATTCGAAGCGCGAGCAGGGTCGGCGGCGTGTCCGCCTTGACCGGTTCGTTGCCCGATTCGCGTTGGTTGCGATGCACGCGTAAGGCACACGTCGTGCCGCGACGGCATGCAACCATTGAGCGGTGGGTGCGGAGGAACTGAAGCAGCTCTACCGGCGCTGGCTCCTGGAGGTCTGGGGCGACGGTGACGTCAAGGCGGCAGAGGAGATCCTCGCCGAGGACCTCCTCGACCACAATCCGATCACGGGGCAGCCGGCAGGACGCGCCGGCGATCTCTGGGCCGCGCGGATGGTCCGAAAGGCCTTCCCCGACCTGAAGTTCACGCCCGACGTGGTCCTCTCCGACGGCGAGTACGTCGTGGGCCGCTGGACGATGACCGGAACCAATCTGGGAGTACTCGACCTCTTCAACCTGCCGCCCACCGGGCGGCCGGTCACCATGACCGGACAGGAGATCTTCCGGGCGCGCGACGGGCAATTCGTCGAGGTCTGGCACCAGGAGGACCTGCCGGGGATGCTCACCCAGCTCGGGCTGCAGCCGCCGGGGATGATGATCCGTCTCGCGGCGCGTCGCAGTGCGCGGCGCTACCGGCGAGAGCAGGCAAAGGGCCTCGCGTCGCAGCGCTGACCTTCGGCCGGGCTTAGCAACCCGTTATCCGGTCGCTAGGACCGCCTTAACGTCCGCGGCTTCAAGGTGGTCGCAAGGACGGCTCGGGTTCGACGAGGAGGAGTCATGCTCAGACGACCACTGATCACGCTTGCGGTGGTGGGGTCGGCCACGATCGCGAGCGCAACGCTTGCCGGGGTGACGGGAGTGAGCGCTGCACCCGTCGTGAACAACAGCGCGGCCACGACGTCGCCGATCAAGCACGTCGTGGTGCTCTTCCAGGAGAACGTCTCCTTCGATCACTACTTCGGCACGTATCCGCATGCGACCAACACCGATGGGAACCCGTTCACCGCGAAGCCGGGAACGCCGAGCGTCAACGGGTTGACACACGCGTTGCTGACGGCCAATCCCAACGGGGTGAATCCGGAGCGGCTCTCGGCGGCGCAGGCCCTCACGTGCGATCAGGATCACGACTACACGCCGGAGCAGCAGGCCATGGACGGCGGCCTCATGGACAAGTTCCCGGAGTACACCGAGGTCGAGAGCTGCTCGCCACCCGACCTCGCGCCGCCAGGCCTGGTCATGGACTACTACGACGGGAACACGGTGACCGCGCTCTGGAACTACGCGCAGCGCTTCGCCATGAGCGACAACGACTTCGACACCGAGTTCGGTCCCTCCACCCCGGGCGTGCTGAACCTCGTCTCGGGGCAGACCCACGGCGCGGTGCCGGCCGTTCTCGCCGATGTCACCGACAACGGCACCGACTACGGCGATGCTGATCCCACCTACGACGAGTGCTCCTCGGGTTCGACGATCGCCATGACCGGGACCAACATCGGCAACCTGCTCAACGCCAAGCACGTCACCTGGGGCTGGTTCCAGGGCGGCTTCACGCCGACCGGCCAGACGAACGGGACGGTGGTGTGCGGAGCGGCGCACACCAATGTCGGCGGCGCCTCCGTCAGCGACTACAGCGCGCACCACAACCCCTTCGAGTACTACGCCAGCACCGCCAACCCGGCACACCTCCCGCCCGCGAGCGAGGCGGAGATCGGGCACAACGGGCAGGCGAACCATCAGTACGACCTCTCGTACTTCTACGAGAGCCTGACCCACGGCAACCTACCGGCGGTGAGCTTCGTGAAGGCACCGAAGTACGAGGACGGCCACGCCGGCTACTCGGACCCGATCGACGAGCAGACCTACCTGGTCAACACCATCAACGCGATCGAGCAGTCGCGGTTCTGGAAGTCCACCGCGATCATCATCACGTACGACGACTCCGACGGCTGGTACGACCAGGTGATGCCGCCGATCGTCAACTCGTCGACGTCCGCCGAGGACGCGCTGACCGGCACCGGGCAGTGCGGCACCGGAACGCCCCGAGGCGGGTTCGAGGATCGCTGCGGCTACGGCCAGCGCCTGCCGCTGCTCGTGATCTCGCCGTACGCGCGCGAGAACTCCGTCGACAACTCGCTGACGGACACCACGTCGATCCTCAAGTTCATCGAGAACAACTGGTCGCTCGGCCGCATCGGTGGAGGTTCCTTCGACGCGCTGGCAGGGAGCCTCAACGGGATGTTCAACTTCCATCACCCGATCCTCCGCCGGCTGATCCTCGATCCCACAACCGGGGAGCCGGCGGCCTAGCTCACCTCGAGATTCGCCCGCAACGAGTGGAGCGGGACGGGTTCGCCCGTCCCGCTCTCGCGTTTCCGGAAGGATTCTCGCCCTGCGTCACCGCCGCGCGAAGCGCGCGATGGCGAGCGGCGCGAAGACCGCGATGATGCCGGCCGTCCACAAGAGCGAACCGACGACGTAGTACGCGGTCGTGTGGCCGAGGAGCGCCTCGATGCGCGGGCCCTGGGTGAGACAGCGCACCGCGTTGACCATGTAGGTCACCGGTTGGTAGTTGGCCACCGGCTGCATCCAGCTCGGCATGGTGGACACGGGGATGTACGCGCTCGAGATGAAGGTGAACGCCCTGAGAGTCCACCCGGCAGGTGAGCCTGGGTGGACTCCTTGGGAGGAGGGTCGCGCTGGGCCGGCCGGACGGCCGGCCACGGATTTCCCAGGTTACCCGCGTGTACCGGGCGTGTCCAAAGCGCGGTGATCCGCAACGTAGCGCTCGGGATCCTTGTCCTCCATCGAGAGGCCGCGGCCACGCGGGTGCTCGGCCTCGAACGCGAGAAACGCCTCTGCCAGCTCGGCCTGTTCGTCCCTCGACGCGCGGCCGTCGAAGTCCGGCAGCGGGCCCTCTTCCTCCTCCGTTATGTGCTCGGTGTTGGCGGAGCCGGTCGCGCGGACGCCCTCCCACCACCCGGCGTCACCCGTCTCGTGCTCCTCCGCGGCGCGAATCCCGTCACGGATCTCGTTGTGGTCGCGGATCGCGTCCTCGGTGTCGTCGTCGGCGTCGGCGACATCCTCGAGGAGCCGCGGATAGAAGAGCGCCTCCTCGGCGGCAGCGTGGACCTCGAGCCGGGCGCTCAGCGTCGCCCACAGGTCCTTCAACGCCGGGAGATCGTGCTTCGCCGCCTCGAGAGCCGCGAACTGATGCCGGAACCACTCGTGCTCCTCGCGGATGTGATCGGTGATTCGAGGTTTCATGACAGGGATACTATCATCCGATACCGAGGCTCACCTCCGCCTCCGACCCCGGCATCGCGTGCGAGTCCACCGTCCCCGTAGACTCGCGACCGAGCGATCGAACCCGGCCCAGGAGGAACTGCGTGCGCGTTGCGGTGACCGGAGGAACCGGGTTCGTCGGCATCCACACGGTCCGTGCGTTGAAGAGCGCGGGCCACGAGGTCGTCGTGGTGGCCAGGGGCAGCGCCCGCCGGCCTCAGGGCGAGCGCGTCACGTTCGTCCCCGCCGATCTCACCAACTCGCCGAAGCTCGCCGAGACGTTCGCCGGCTGCGACGCGGTGGTCCATCTCGCGGCGGTCATTCACGAGCGCGGCCGCCAGACCTTCGACCGGGTCAACCGCCAGGCGGCCGAGCGTGTTGCCGCCGCGGCGAAGGAGGCGCAGGTCGGCCATCTCGTGCACCAGAGCGTGCTCGGCGCGGACCCTGACCCCCGGTACCGCTACCTCGAGAGCAAGTGGGCCGGCGAGCAGGCGGTGCGCGCGAGCGGGGTGCCGTACACGGCGCTCCGCCCTGGGTTGATCTTCGGCCCGGGTGACGGGTTCTTCACGCTGCTCACCCGGCTCATGCGGCTCAACCCGGTCATCCCCGTCGCCGGCGACGGACGCACGCTCTTCCAGCCGATCTTCGTCGGCGACGTGACGCGATGCATCACGCTCGCGCTCGAGCGAGGCCCGTCCTCGCGCGTCCACGAGCTCGGCGGCCCGGACCAGATGAGCTACGAGGAGATCATCCTCACCATCAAGTCGACGCTCGGCCTCCATCGCAAGATCGCGCACGTCCCGCTCCCGATGATGACGCCGCTCGCCTTCATGATGGAGAAGCTTCTTCGCAAGCCGCCCGTCACGCGCGACGAGCTGCGCATGCTGGCTCGCAACAACGTCACGCGCACCGATTCGGTCCGGGTCGCGTTCGGATTCGACGCGACCCCGTTCCCCGGCAACTGCGACTACCTCGGCGACTACTGACCACGGGAGCTGCGCATGAGCATCGATGAGCGCCTGACCGAGCTCGGCATCGTCATCCCCGAGGCGACGGCGCCGGTCGCCAACTACGTGAGCGCCCGGCGGTCGGGGAACCTTGTCTACATCTCGGGTCATATCGGCAAGCGCGACGGCGCGGTCGTCACCGGGAAGGTCGGTGACACGGTCGACACCGAGACGGCGTATGCAGTCGCCCGTCAGACCGCGATCGACCTCCTCGGCAGCGCGCGCGCTTTGCTCGGCTCGCTCGACGATGTCGCAGTGGTCCGGATCACGGGCTACGTCAGGAGCGCCCCGGGGTTCAGCAACCAGCCCGCGGTGATCAACGGCGCCTCCGACCTCCTGACCGAGGTGTTCGGACCCGAGCGCGGGCGCCATGCGCGCAGCGCGATCGGTGTGGCCGAGCTGCCCCTCGGCGCAGCCGTCGAGATCGAGGCCATCCTCGAGATCGTCTGACCCGGCGCCTGCGTCCCACCGGCTACGCTCGACCGGTCAGCGACCACAGGAGTCCGCGCATGCCCGAGATGCTCGCCAGCTACGTCGCCGGGGCGTGGTACACGGCCCCCGACGAAGGCACCCTCCTCGTCGACGCGGTGACCGGTGACGGGGTCGCGCGCCTGTCGAGCACCGGCCTCGACACGCGAGCGATGGTCGAGCACGCGCGCCGGGCCGGCGGGCCCGCGCTCCGGGCGATGACCTTCCAGGCACGGGCCGCCGCGCTCAAGGACCTCGCCACCCACCTGGACGGAAACAAGGCCGCCTACCACGAACTGTCGCTTGCGACCGGTGCAACGCGACGGGACGCCACGGGCGACATCGACGGTGGCATCGGCACCACCTTCGTCTTCAGCAGCCGTGCGCGCCGCGAGCTTCCCGACGGCCATCTGCTCGTCGACGGCGACACCGAGCCCATCGGCAAAGGCGGCACCTTCGTCGGACGTCATGTGTACACACCGCTGGCCGGCGTCGCCGTCCAGATCAACGCCTTCAACTTCCCCGTGTGGGGGATGCTCGAGAAGCTCGCGCCCGCGGTGCTCGCCGGAGTGCCGTCGATCGTCAAGCCCGCAAGCCAGACCGCGTACCTCACCGCGGCCGTGGTGCGCGACATCGTCGCGTCAGGTGCGCTCCCCGAGGGCTCAATCCAGATGGTGTGCGGTGGGATCGGCGACCTGCTCGACCAACTCGGCGGTGGGGACTTCGTCACCTTCACCGGGAGCGCGTCCACAGCGTCGCTGCTGCGGGCGTCCGACGCGGTCACCAGGCGCGCCATGCGCTTCAACGCCGAGACCGATTCGCTCAACTGCTCGATCCTCGGGCTCGACGCGTCGCCGGGGACCGAGGAGTTCGAACTCTACGTCCGCGAGGTCACCCGCGAGATCACGACCAAGGCGGGGCAGCGCTGCACGGCGATCCGGCGCGCGCTCGTACCCGCGAGCGCGCTCGAGGACGTCATCTCCGCGGTGCGCGCGCGCCTCGCCAGGGTGATCGTCGGCAACCCGCGCAACGACACCGTGACCATGGGCGCGCTGGTCGGTCTGCGGCAGCGCGAGGAGGTGCGCGACGCCGTCCGCACCCTGTCTCACGCCGCGCGCATCGTGTGCGGCGATCCCGGCGAGGTCGATCCCGTCGACGCGGATCCGGAGCGCGGCGCGTTCATGGCACCAGTAGTCCTCCTGTGCGAGGACAGCGCGCGCCCAGAGCCGCACGAGGTCGAGGCCTTCGGCCCGGTGACCACGCTCATCCCCTACCGCACCGCCGCGGAGGCGGGCGACATCGCCGCGCGTGGGAACGGCAGCCTGGTCGGGTCGATCGTCTCGTATGACGGCGACTTCATTCGTGACGTGGTGACCGCGATGGCTCCGCATCACGGACGCATCCTGGTGCTGGACCGCGACTGCGCCGGCGAGTCGACCGGCCACGGCACCCCGATGCCGCAGCTCGTGCACGGCGGACCGGGACGAGCCGGTGGCGGTGAGGAGCTCGGTGGCATGCGCGCCGTCAAGCACTTCATGCAGCGCACCGCACTCCAGGGATCACCGGCGGTCATCGCCGGTTTGACTGGCTCGTGACCCCGGCCGTAGACTGCGCCAGCCCGTCCAGCGGCCCACCGGTTGCGGCGGCGCCGAGGTACCTGTAGTGGACCGGTTTCTCCTCTATCGCACCTACGATGAGTTGGAGGTCGGCCAGACGCAGCGAACCCGGGGACGCACCATCACCGAGACCGACATCGTCAACTGGTGCGCGCTGACGGGCGACTGGTTCTACCCGCACATCGATCGTGTCGCTGCGGAGCGCTCGATGTTCGGACAGCGCGTGGCGCCGGGGATCATGGTGTTCGCGCTCGGGACCGGGCTCGGCGTCCCCGCGGATGCGACGACCATCCTCGCCAACTACGGCACCGATCGTCTCCGCTACACCGCCCCCACATGGATCGACGACACCATCTACCTCGACATCGAGGTGATCGAGAAGTCGGATCGCGACGCGAAGTCGGGAATCGTGACCTACCGCTGGGATGTGCTCAACCAGAACGGCGTGACCGTCTGCGCCAGCCAGCTCAAGATCCTCACCGCCAAGGAGCGTGCCCCCTATGCCGGGATCTGAGGACCCGGGAACCGTCCTCCTGACGATCACAGCCGGCGTCGCCGAGCTGGTGCTCAACCGTCCCGACAAGATGAACGCGATGAACGGCGTCATGCTGCGGGAGCTCGCGGAGAAGCTGGACAGCGTCGAGGCGGGCGACGCCCGGGCGCTGCTCGTCCGCGGCGAGGGACGTGCCTTCTGCAGCGGGCGTGACCTCGCCGGCGCGGATCCGCTGCACGAGGACGGCGAGGCGATCCTCCGCGACGTGTTCAACCCGCTGATCGAGCGTGTCGCCGGCATCGCCGTCCCGACGATCGCCGCCGTGCACGGCGCCTGCCTCGGCACCGGCCTCGGCCTCGCGCTCGCCTGCGACGTCATCTATGCCGCCGACGACGCGCGCATCGGCTCGCCGTTCGCCCGCATCGGCGCCGTCCTCGACAGCGGCGCGCACGCCGCATTCGTGGCCAGGGTCGGTTCGCACCGGGCGCTCGAGCTCGTCTACACGGGCCGCCTTCTCTCGGGGCGCGAGGCCGCCGAGTGGGGCCTCGTCAACCGCAGTGTCGCGGGCGGTGATCTCGTCCGGCGGACGCGCGAGACGGCCGCGGCGATCGCCCGCGGTCCCACGGCGGCGTTCCTCGAATCCAAACGGATCGTGCGCTCCATCGCGGACGCCGGGCTTTCACTGAGCGATGTGCTCGCCGCCGAAGCTGCCGCCCAGGGGCGCGCCTCGCGGACGCACGACTACCAGGACGGCATCGCGGCCTTCCAGGAGAAGCGCAAACCCTCCTTCACGGGCCGGTGACCTCGGGCGCATGACCGATCTCGCCGCCGCGTTTCCAAGCCTCGAGTTCGAGCGTCCCGAGGACGGAATCCTCGTCATCACCATGCGCGCGGAGGGGCGCCTCAACGCCACCGATGCGGCCATGCACCGGGACCTCGCCGATGTCTGGCGCGCGGTTGACACCGATGCGGACACCCGGGCGGTGATCATCCGCGGCGCCGGCGGCTCCTTCTCCTCAGGGGGCGACTTCGCCCTCATCGAGGAGATCATCGGTGACTTCGACGCGCGGGCACGGGTGCTGCGCGAGGCCCGAGATCTGGTCTACAACGTCATCAACTGCCGGCGGCCGATCATCTCCGCCATGGACGGCGTCGCCGTGGGAGCCGGGCTTGTGGTCGGGCTCCTCGCCGACGTGTCGATCGCGGCCCGATCGGTGCGCCTCATCGACGGCCACACCAGGATCGGGGTCGCGGCCGGCGATCACGCCGCGATCGTCTGGCCGCTGCTCTGTGGGATGGCCAAGGCGAAGTACCACCTGCTGACGTGCGAGCCGGTGAGCGGCGAGGAGGCGGAGCGCATCGGGCTCGTCTCGCTCTGCGTGCCGGATGCCGAGGTCCACACCCGGGCTCTCGAGGTCGCCCGCCGGCTGGCGGCGGGCTCGGAGACTGCGATCAGCTGGACCAAGTACGCGCTCAACAGCTGGCTGCGCATGGCCGGACCCATCTTCGACAGCTCGCTCGCCCTCGAGTTCCTCGGCTTCACCGGGCCCGACGCGCCGGAAGGCGTCGCCGCGCGCCGCGAGCACCGCACCCCGGATTTCGGCGCGGGCAGGACGCCGGGGTAGGATCGGTGGACGTGAGCACCGAAGCGGCATCACTGTCGAGCGAGACGCCGCCGGGGGAGCAGCGCGTCGTCGCCACCTGGCAGGAGGTGGCGCCGGAGGGCAGCCTCGGCGATTCGACCGCTCACGAGCTGACCCTGACGCACGAGCAGCTGCGCAGCCTCTACCGGCTGATGGCGACGAGCCGGCGCGTGGATCGCCAGGCGATCAACCTCACCCGGCAGGGAGCGCTCGGGGTCTTCGCGTCCAGCCTCGGACAGGAGGCCGCGCAGGTCGGGGCGGTCTTCGCCCTCGGCGAGGACGACTGGCTCTTCCCGACGTACCGCGACACGGTGGGCACGTTCGCGCGCGGCGTGGACATCGTCGAATCGCTGGCGCTGTTCCAGGGAAGCTGGCACTGCGGTTTCGACCCCATGCGGTACCGGGTCGCGCCGCAGACGACGCCGCTCGCCACGCAGTCGCTGCACGCGGTCGGCTTCGCCATGGCCGCGCGGATCAAGCACGACCCCGTCGTGGCCCTCGCCTTCTTCGGCGACGGTGCCGCGAGCGAGGGGGACACCCACGAGGCGCTCAACCTCGCGTCGGTGTTCGCGGCCCCGGTCGTGTTCCTCGTGCAGAACAACCAGTACGCGATCAGCGTGCCGATCCGCGATCAGATGCACACCTCGTCGATCGCGCTTCGGGCCGCCGGATACGGGATGCCCGGGGTGCGCGTCGACGGCAACGACGTGCTCTCCGTGTACGGCGCCGTGCGCGAGGCGGTCGAGCGAGCCCGCGCCGGCGGCGGTCCGACGCTCATCGAGGCCGTGACCTATCGCATCGAGGCGCAGACGACGGCCGACGACCCGAGCCGCTACCGGAGCGACGACGAGGTGGAGGCGTGGCGGCACCGCGATCCGGTCGAGCGGTA
>Ga0187780_10004465_pt1 | contig 10479 bp, 10 predicted proteins | sample 1015_Q2_SP10_20__FD_132429 | JGI IMG/M metagenome (GOLD analysis project Ga0187780, IMG submission 132429) | Tropical peat soil microbial communities from peatlands in Department of Meta, Colombia - 1015_Q2_SP10_20_MG | ecosystem: Environmental > Terrestrial > Soil > Wetlands > Peat | place...
CGCCCGGCGGCGGGCGCATCGGCTTCCCCGAGGATCACGCGCAGTTCCTCGGCATCCTGCCGCCCGCCATCGCCGCGCTCTCGCAGACGCTCGCCGGCCACGACCTCGTGCTCGTCATCGGTTCCTCCGTCTTCCCCTACTACCCCTACCTGCCCGGGCCGCTGCTGCCCGACGGCGCCACGCTCGCGCACATCACCAGCGACCCCAGCGAGGCCGCGCGCGCGCCGATGGGCCAGGCGATCGTCGGCGACGTAGCAAGCGCGCTGCACACGCTCGTCGAGCTGCTCGGCGCGTCTCAGCGCGAGGCGCCCCAGCCGCGGCCCGCACCCGGCGAGCCCGCCGCAGCCGACGAGGCCGGACGGCTCAGCGGCTCCGCCGCGATGGCCGCGCTCGCCGACGCCTGGCCCGCCGACGCGATCGCCGTGCTCGAGGCGCCCTCGAGCACGCTCGCGCTGCGCAACCGCCTGCGGCTGTCGCGGCCCGGCAGCTACTACTTCTCCTCCAGTGGCGGCCTCGGCTTCGGCATCGCCGCCGCCGTCGGCGTGCAGCTCGCACAACCCCAGCGCCCCGTCGTGTGCGTGCTAGGCGAGGGCTCCGCGCAGTACGGCATCACCGCGCTGTGGACCGCAGCCACCTACAAGCTGCCCGTCACCTTCCTCGTACTGCGCAACCAGGAGTACATGATCCTCAAGTGGTTCGCGCAGCTCGAGAACGTCGCCGGCGCGCCCGGGCTTGACCTCGCGGGCCTCGACGTCGCCGCCGTCGCCCGCGCCTACGGCGTGCCCGCGTCTGAGGCCGGCACGCGCGAGCAGCTCACCGACGCGCTGCGTGACGCGATCGGCGCGCACAACGGCCCGCGGCTCGTGCAGACGCCCGTCGCTTCCGGGATGTGGTTGGAGTGAGGGGCTTGACGACGGAGACAAGCCCGCGGCCCCTCGATAACTCGGGGGCGAAATGAGTTTCCAGCTCTCGTTCAGGCGCCGAGCGAGAGTTGATCCGGATGGACTGTCGGCTCAGGCGCCGGTGGCAGTGCAACCTGCGTCATATGCGCGCCACCGGCGGGCATATCGATGGTCTTGCCCGAGAGCAATTCGCTGACCGTTAGGAGCTGCACGGTCGGATGTTGTCCCCAAGGGCTGGAGTAGAACCCGGCGGCCGCCGCCTCTTCGCGCATAGGCCCGGTTGGCTCGTTGAGCGAGATCAGGATGCCGATCTGCGCCTGTTCTCGTTGCAGCACCCCCACGAGATCGCGGACATGGCTCACGTGCACCTTCCCGGCCTTGACGCTCACGATGGCCTGCTTGGCTTTGTCTGTCCCCTCATCAAAGAAGTAGAGTCGTCCGTCAACCCCTTTGTCTGCGCCCTTCTTGCCTTCCTGCGGGCGAGCGCCGATGAGCCCGAGCGCCCACCATTGAAACTGGTAAGGGTCCTCTTCAGCAAGCTGGGCTGCGTCGTCGGCTGTCGTAGGCTCCCCGACGATCTTGTAGTCGGAGCTTCCCATTGTGGTGAGGCGACTCTTGATGAGCGACACCGCAAGATACGCGATGTCTATCCCGATCCACTTCCGCCCAAGCTTTTCCGAGGCGGCGACCGCCGTACCGCAACCGCAGAACGGATCGAGCACGACATCGCCGGGACTGCTGCTCGCTTCGATGATCCGTTCGAGGATGGCGAGCGGCTTTTGGGTTGGGTAGCCCAATGCCTCAGGCTGGTTGCCTCGCAGCGCAGGAATGTCCCAAACGTCGCGCATCCCGACCAACGTGAAGAAGCCATCGTCGTCCTGCTCGATCGTGACGTTCGAGAACCCGTATTTGTGGGCCAGATAGGACTTTTCCTTCTGCAGCGTGAACTTGTATTTGGCTCCCTTGGCATAGAACAGAATGACGTCGTGCTTGCGCCCAAACCATCGCTTGCTCATACCGCCCGTCTTGTAGAACCAGATGATCTCGTTGACGAAGTTCTTCGCTCCGAAGATCGCGTCCATCAGAAGGCGCAGGTGGGCGCTCGCCTTCGGGTCGCAGTGCAGATAGATCGAGCCGGTCGGCTTGAGGACGCGCCGCAGCTCGATCAGGCGGGGAGCCATCATCGATAGATAGGCGAGCATGGTGCTTGGACCCAGCAGCGTCCGAAACGCAACCATCGCCTGGGCGACGTCTTCGCCGTGCGTAACGACTTCTTGGAATGCCTCGGCGGCTGCGTGATCCCAATGCCACGTGTCGTCGAACGCCTTGATCTGCGCAGCGGCCTTCGTTCCATCGGCCTGGCCGAATAGGACGTTGTAGGTTGCGTTGGAATTGAACGGCGGGTCGAGGTAGATCAGATCAACGGACTCGTCCGCGACGTGACGTCTGAGCACGTCGAGGTTGTCGCCGTAGTACAGGACGTTGCTCGTCAGCTCGGGCACTCCGCCGGCAGCGTATCTGGCACTTCGGCTGCTTCTGGCGAACGCTATGCGGCCACAGGGGGCTCGTAGAGCGCGCTCGTAGCCGCTTCCGACACGCCGTATGCCTGGAGATCGACCGGCACGTGGGGGGAAGTCAGAGGGCCGAGCCTGCGCAGAGCATCAAGCGTCCTCGAGAGGTCGATATCGCCGGTGGCCTGCGGGGTGGGACGGAACATGATCTCCTGACCGTCGGGAAACACGAGCACGAACGGCGCCCTGCCCTCGACCGCGTCGGCCACCGCGACTCCGAACTCCAGCGGATCGCTCGGGATGACGACAGCTCCGTCGGGTTCTCCGTCATGGTCTAGGCGCAGACCGCCGGTGAGTGGCGGACGATTTGCTTGATCGACGACGCCGAGGGCAAGGGCACGTGACCAATATCCGCCGGCGCGCACTAGACAAGGCGGTCAAGCACGCAAACACGCAGCTCACCGCGGGCGGCTTCGAGTCTCTGCCCGACGATCTGACGCCATATTCGCTGCGGCGGACGTTCGCCTCGCTCCTGTTCGCCATCGGCGCGACACCGCCCTAACGTCATGGCGCAGATGGGCCACACCACGCCGAACCTCACGCTCGCGATCTACGCCCGGCAGATGGATCGGCGCGACAGCGAACCGGAGCGCCTCAACGCGCTCGTGGAGGTCATGGTTTGGCATTCGACGCAGGCTCTTTGTCCGACCGCCCGGACGCCAGCGCGATAGCCTCGGGCTCATGGGTCGACAGACGATTGCAGTTGTTCTCCTGAGCGATGGGGCCAGCACCGACCCGTGTTCGTCGGCCGCAGGCATTGATCCGGCGACTACGCGAGGATGATGCGACTGTGCTGCGTCGGTTCGCCATCCGTGGGTTCAAGTCGCTGGAGAGCGTTGAGCTTCAGCTACCGCGGCTTGCGGTATTCGCGGGGCCGAACGCCGCCGGTAAGAGCAACTTGCTTGACGCAATACAGATGCTTTCCCGCGTCGGCACAGAGCGCACATTGGCGGAAGCATTGTCCGACCCGATCCGTGGCTTCCCGACCGAGGCGTTTACGCTGCCCCCCGGCGGTCTGCCGGAGCTGCTGGCGCAGCCGCGCGCGATGTTGACTCTGGAAGCCGATCTTGAGATCACCGACGCGAAAGCAAACGGCTCGCCCGAGCGGGTGCGCTACAAGGTCGAGATCGAAGTCGATCCTGACGCTGGCTCCCTCCGAGTCGCGGACGAGTACCTGACTGCCCTTGACAGGGGCTGGAAACCCAAGGGGAAGCCTCGGATAGAGCGGGAAGGAGGCCACCTCATTCTGCGGCGCGCACGCGGATCGGGTCGGCCGCCAAACGAGCCGCTCGGCCTTGGCCACACGTTGCTCTCCGACGCAAGGCACTCGGGCACGTCTTATCCGCTGTTTGACTCGGTGCGAGGCGAGTTCCGGAGGTGGCGCGCGTACTATCTCGACCCCCTAACCGCGATGCGTGCGGCCCAACCACCGCGAGAGGTTCCCGACATCGACGTTCGTGGCGAGAACCTCGCGCCGTTCCTGTACGGTCTGAAGACGCGCGATCCAAAGGCGTTTGACGCCGTGCGCCGGTCGCTGCGAGCAGCAGTACCGGCAGTCAGTGACCTAGAGGTTGATCTCGACACCAAGCGCGGGACGCTCGACATCCAGATCAAGCAGGATGGCACCCTTTTCTCGTCGAGGGTCGTATCGGAGGGCACGCTGCGCGTGCTCGGTCTGTGCGCAATAGCGGTTACCGCTTCGGGCGGGATCGTGGCCTTCGAGGAGCCTGAGAACGGTGTCCAGCCGCAGCGACTCGACCGGATTGCTGATCTACTGACCTCCGCCGCACGTCGCGGTAGCGCTCAAATCATTCTTACGACTCACTCGCCCGGGTTCATCGCGGCGATGTTGGAGCGAGCGCGCCCAGAGGGTCAGGACATCGGCCTATTTGGCGTCGCCCGCGATGGCAGAACGACAGTCATCCGCCCCATACGAGACCCGGGTGTCTGGTCGGAGCCAGCTCTGGACGAGCTTCTCACCGAGCCCGATGAGCACGACAAGATCGCAGCGCTCGCGCGGCGCGGCTGGCTTGACCTCTAGCGCCGTGGCCCATCACGTCGAGCTGTTTTGTGAGGACAGCGCACATGAAAGCTGCGCTCGCGCTGTAATCTCACGAATCGCACGCGAGTTGCAGATCGACGTGAGCGTGCATATCGGGTCGGCAAGGTTCGGCCTCCCACGACTCAAACGCGAGCTTCGAGACTTTCAGTCGCTACTTCGGCAGGGGTCTGGCACGCCCGACCTGCTCGTCGTGGTCGCCGATGGCAACGACGCGGGCCCGAACGAGCGCCAGCGGGAGGTAGCGGAAGTGATCGACCCGGCCGTATTTCCACGGTACATCGTTGGCGCGCCTGACCCCTACGTCGAGCGATGGCTGCTTGCCGACCCAGTGTCTTTTGCTCAGTGCTTTGGCCGACAGCCGGTGCTGGGCACACCGCAAGGGCGCGATGGCTGGAGGCAACGGCTCGTCGAGTCACTTGAGGCCGCTGGTGAGATCGTTACGCAGGGAGGAGCCGAGTTCGCCGAGGAGATCATCGACGTGATGGACTTCTACCGCGCCGGGAAGACTGTTCCCACGATCCAGACATTTGCCGACGATGTGCGCGCGGCTCTGAAACAGCTTGCAGCCTGACCAACAGCCGATGATCCGGCTCGAAGTTGGCGCGGCGCGGCGTTCTTTGCTCCCGGGAGAGCCCTGAATGGGCAGCAATGGGGTCGCAGCGGCCCCGAGAGGACCCTGCTGCGGCTGCCGGCACCGCGCCAACCCCAATAGAATCAACAGCCCAGGGCGCGTAGCTCAGTGGGAGAGCGCTCGCTTCACACGCGAGAGGTCGCAGGTTCGAAACCCGCCGCGCCCATCGTCAGTTTCCCCAATATCCGAGCCAATCTCGGGAGACGGGCAAATGTCCGACGAGGGGCCAAAATCGCTTCGTGGGCCAAAAGGTGGGGGGCGCTGGGCGCCCCCAAGCGTCGCGAAGAACTCGTCGGCCCGGGGGCGCTCGTGGAGTGCTGCCTGAAATCCTCCGGAACCGTTGCTTTGCTGAGGCGAGGCGGTTTCCGCGTCACCGTCCCCTCTCGGGAAGCAGTAGCGCGCCGGTCTCGCCGCAGCGTTGCTGGGATTGAGCCGGCACTCCTCCCTGCAAATCCGCCTAGCGCGCCCCCGACGGCTCGCCAGCCGGCCGCGACTGACGAAACTCGGCATTGGCCTGCGCCACGGGCTGCGGCTTGCTCACGCTGACCGTCGCCGTCCTCGCGGCGAGCTCCACCCGCAGCAGCGCAGTGCCAAAGCTGTGGGCGACCGCGCTCGCGCGCGCGAGCGCCTGGTCGATGTCCGCTGCTGGCACCACGCACGTCTGCAGGAAGCGCCGAACGCGCGGTCCGCTGAGCGCTTTGCCGTCGGCCTCGAGTTCCTCGATGTGCACGCGCGCGCCGATCACGCTCACCTCGGGTGCGACGATGCACGCCGCCATGTCGTCGGGCGTCGCCAGCGCCGCGGAGCTCACACGCGCGAGCAGCTTCGACGCGTTCGGCCGCGTGCCGAGCGTGTCGAGGAGCTCGCTCAGCCGTGCGCGTCCCAACAGCCCGCTCTCACAGCGCGCCTCGATGAGGCCATCGCTGTAGAAGCACGCGACCGCGCCCGGCGGCAGCGACACGATCGTCTGACGGCGCCCGGTCGGGACCGTCCAGCCGAGCGGCGGCGACGCGCACAGCGTCAGCGGCTCGCGCGTCTGCAATCCATGCAGGATCGGCGGCGGGTGTCCAGCGCTCGCGTACATGAGGCGCCCGTCGCGCGCGTCATACACGCCCAGCGTGACCGTCGCGAAATGCTCTGTGGAGGGATCGGCCAGGACCTGGCCCGCTAGCGCGAGCGCCGCGCGCGGCTGCATGCCCGCCTGCAGGTAGGCGCGCAGCGTGTAGCGCGTGAGCGCCGCCTGCGTCAGCGCCTCGTGCCCGTGACCGGCAACGTCGCCGAGGATGATCGCCACCTTGCCGCGCTCGGGCACGAACACGTCGTAGAAGTCACCGCCCGCCGCCGGTCCCTCGGCGGGCCGATATGCGACCGACACGGCCAGCCCGCCGACGCGGGCGGGAATCTCCGGCACGAGCGCCGCCTGCATCACGCCAACGTCGCGCAGCAGCGTCGCACGCTGGCGTTCCAGGCGCCGCGCGCGGCGTGCTGCCGTGCGTGAACGCAGCGCGAACCACAGCGCGAGCACGAGCAGCGCGAGGATGATCGGCTTGCTCCAATCGGGCACCGGAAGTGGCAGCGGGATTTGCCCGCCGATCGATTCGAGCGCATTGCTCGCATGGTGCTCGGCACCCGCCGATCGAGCATGCGTCGCACCGGCCGCGAGCAGCCCGCCCGCACCGCCCGCGAGCCCACCCGCGCTCGCGCCTCCCCCGCCGCCAGCTACGCGCGTACCCTCGCTGCTCCCGCGCCGCCCCACCCCAGTCGGCTGCGAGTGTGACGTGGCCGTATTGCCGCCCACCACGCCCGGCGTATTCACGCCCGCCGCGGCGCCGGCCAGGTTGGACGTCGCGTACAACAACGACGCCGACCCGGCACGCGGGCCGGCCGCGCTGCCAGAGCCGCCGCCCGAGTGTGAGCCACCCCCCGGGGAGCTCGGGGGAGGGGAGCCCTCGCCGCCACCGCCGGAGCCGCCGCTCGGTGGGTTGCCGGCGCCTGACGATTCGCCCTTGCCGGACCCTGACGTCGGCGTGGAGACGCCCACGCTCGGCACCGACACGGTCGTGCTCGGCACCGACACGGTCACACCGGCGCCCGACGCGCCCCCGCCCGACGCGCTCACGCCGGCGCCCGATGCGCTCACACCCCCACCCGACGCGCTCACAGTCGGCGTCGACGCGCTCACAGTCGGCGTGGAGACGCTGACGCCGGGGACGGACACGGTCACGCTCGGCACAGACACGGTCACACTCGGCAGCGTCAGACCAAGCAGAGAAGCGTTCGGCCGCGATGCACGCGGTGCGGATGCCACCGGCGGCGCACCGCTCGACGAGCTCGACCGGCCGCTGGCCAGCGCGCCCGCGTAGCCGCCCGCGAGCACACCCGCGCTCGCGACGACGCCTACCAGCGAGGCGCGTACCGCAATCTGGGCCTTGTGTGTGCGCCTGGGCGCCATCCTCAGTCACCAGCTCTTCGCGTGCGTGAGCGAGACTCCCACGATCAGCCTGCCGACGCCAGCGCTGAGAGCGCCTCCTCGCGCGAGTAGTGCAGCTCGATCAGGCTTTCCACGCCCGCGATTTCGAAGATGCGCAGCACCCGCTTGTTCTCCTCGTTGCATACGACCGCGAGCGAGCCGCCGCCAAGCTCGTGCATCCTCATCACGGCTCCCACCAGCACACCGATCGCCGTTGAGTCGATGAACGTGACCGCCGACAGGTCAAGCATTAGCCGTCGCTTGCCCGCGATCACGCAATCGGCGAGTCGCTCACGCAGCTGCGGGCTCGCCGCGTAGTCGATCTCGCCGCCGGCGACCAGGACGACGACATCACCGAAGCGAGCGAGGCCCTCGGTGGTCACCTCGTCGCTGATGAAGAAGAAGCTCATCTCCGCCTCCCCTCAGCCGAACGCGATCGTCGTACTCGCCGCCGAGCTCGACCCCGCCACCGGCTTGAACGAGATCCTCAGCGTGACCTTCAGGCGACGGTGATGTGCCCGCAGCGAGGCGGCGCCGGTCCTGGTCAGGACCGATCGCAGCGTCAGGCGCTCGGCCGCGTCTGCCTGCCTGCGTGCTGACCTGAGACCCGTTCCCGACAGCGCAACCCGGCCGGCCGCGGGGACCTGCACGATGACCGTGACCGCGTCGCCTTTGACCTTGCGGCTGACGATCCTGACCCTCCGCAGCGTTGCCGCCGCGCCGGAGCCCGGCACGGATGCGCTCTGCGCGGTGGGCTCGTCGATGACGACCGTCGTGCTGCCGGGCGCGCCACCCGCGCTCCCGCCGTTGCCGCCCGAGCCGCCTGAACCACCGCTGGAACCCGAGCCACCAGAGCCCGACCCACCCGAGCCACCGGCGGAGCCAGAGCCGCCAGAGCCACCGCTGGAGCCCGACCCACCCGACCCGCCCGAGCCGCCGGGATTCGTGAGCGTGCCGAGGTCGATCCCTTCGAGGCCGTCGAGCACTCCCAGCGTTTTGCCGCCTTTGAGCGGCGCCGTCAGCGCGATCGCATTCGCCGGCAGCTTTTCAGCGGTCGTGCCCAGCTCTTTGGCGAGCCCTTCCGCGCTCGTCCCCGCCTTGCCCGCGAGTTCTTCCACCGTGCTCTTGCTGAACGGTTCGCTCGACAGACCTGTCCCCAGGACTTCTTTGAGCCGACCTTCGGGACTCGGCTGCTCGAGCAGTTCCCCGACCAGCTTTTCGGGTTGCACACCCGGAGCGCTCAGAAGCTCGCCTAGCGCTTCGCGCGCCTTGACCGAGCCGAGCGCGCCCGTGATGAGTCCCGACAGACCTCCGCCTTCGCCCTTCAACAGCTGCCCCAGCGTGCCGCCTTTCGCAGCGAGCAGTTCGATCGCCGCCTTCAGCTGCGGACCAATCAGAGGCAGGCCTTCCAGGGCCGGGAACTTCGCGAGGATTTCGCTCAGATCGGCCGCTGAAATGTCTTCGAGCGGGACGCCCGCGAGAATCTTTTCGACTTCGGGCGTCTTGATCGCGGACACTTCCACCGCTTCGGCCGCGCTCGCCCGAGTGGGGACCGCGAGGCCCGCCGCAAGCGCAGCCGAGACACCAGCGACGATAGTCACGACCAGGCCCCGCGCACGCGGTGACACTCGTGTCGGCAGCCAGACGAATGATGCAAGCATGTCGAGGACTCCTTGTTGGAACTGTTGACATACGCCTTATCGCTGGATTTTGTCCGGAAAATCTACTTACTAAAATCAAATCGAACATCCGGCCAATGTGAGAAACACGAACCGGCGCCGGCTGCACAGGGCGCCGCTAGCATGCGCGCCATGCAATACGTGAACCTCGGCGCGACCGGCCTGCGCGTCTCGCGCGTGTGCCTGGGGATGATGAGCTTCGGCAGCGACAGCGACCGCGCGTGGGTGCTCGACGAGGCAGCCGCCGAGCCGATCGTGCGAGCCGCCGCCGAGGGCGGCATCACCTTCTTCGACACCGCCGACACCTACTCCCACGGCGCCAGCGAGGTCGCCACGGGCAGGCTGCTGGGCAAGCTGTTCACGCGCGAGGAGGTCGTGGTCGCGACCAAGGTGTTCATGCCGATGACACCCGGCGAGAACGGCGGCGGCCTGTCGCGCAAGCACGTGCTCAGCGCGATCGACGCATCGCTGCAGCGTCTAGGCATGGACTACGTCGACCTCTACCAGATCCACCGCTTCGACAACCGCACGCCGATCGAGGAGACGATGCAGGCGCTGCACGACGTCGTGCGCGCGGGCAAGGCGCGCTACATCGGCGCGAGCAGCATGTTCGCGTGGCAGTTCGCCAAGGCGCAGCACGTCGCCGAGCGCGCCGCGCTGACGCGCTTCGTCTCGATGCAGAACCACTACAACCTGGTCTATCGCGAGGAGGAGCGCGAGATGATCCCGCAGTGCATCGACCAGGGCGTCGGCGTGATCCCGTGGAGCCCGCTCGCGCGCGGCATGCTCGCGGGCAACCGCACGCGCGCGGGCGAGCGCCTGACCGCGCGCTCCGACAGCGACGCGTTCACCGACTTTCTATACGCGCAACCCACCGACTTCGATGTGGTCGAGCGGGTGGCAGAAGTGGCGGGAGAGCGCGGCGTGCCGCCGGCGCAGGTCGCGCTCGCCTGGCTGCTGCACAAGCCCGGCGTAACCGCGCCGATCGTCGGCGCGACCAAGCTCGGCCACGTGCAGGACGCGCTCGCCGCCGAGCAGCTGGCGCTCAGCGAGCAGGAGATCGCGCGCCTGGAGGAGCCGTACGTGCCCCACCCGGTGCTCGGCCACGGCTAGCCGCGAGCCGGCTACAACTGCACGGGCAGCGTCTTCAGCTGGTTGATGAAC
>Ga0187780_10004466_pt1 | contig 10478 bp, 7 predicted proteins | sample 1015_Q2_SP10_20__FD_132429 | JGI IMG/M metagenome (GOLD analysis project Ga0187780, IMG submission 132429) | Tropical peat soil microbial communities from peatlands in Department of Meta, Colombia - 1015_Q2_SP10_20_MG | ecosystem: Environmental > Terrestrial > Soil > Wetlands > Peat | place...
GACGGTGCACCTCATCGGCATCCCGTTGACGGGCACCTCCGTCAACCCGGCCCGCTCGTTCGGCCCGGCCCTGGTCGTCGGCGGCGACGCCCTCAAGCAGGTGTGGCTCTTCATCGTGGCCCCTCTCGTCGGCGGCATCGTGGCCGCCTTCGTGAGCCGGCTCGTCGTCCTCGGCGACATCGAGCTGACCGGCGGGAAGCCGCTGGCCGAGGCCGAATGACGACCGCAGGTTCGCGCTCCCGTCACCAAGAATTAGCCTCTGAGCTGGGAGTTCGTCGGGTGCAGGCCTGGAACCACGAAACACGTAATAAGTAAGGTGCGATCGGGCGGAGAACCGGAATCGATGTGTGTGCCATGACGCCTGAGTCCGACATCCCCCAGGGCCTGCGACCGCCCATCCGGGTCGTCCCTCCTGTCCCGTCGGTCCAGGAGCCGGACCAGCAAGGCGACGACGAGGCCCTCGAGGCGGTCGCGTCCTCGCTCTCGCACGTCGCTGGGCTCATGGACCATCTGACGGAGCAGCTGACCCGGCTCACCGACGCCTTCGGGCGCTCTCGAGCCGCCCGGGTGACCGAGGCCGAGATCGGCCGGCTCTTCGTCGAAGCCCAGGCGCACGTCGACGGATCGGTCGCAGAGGCCGAGCGACGGGCGGGCGAGATCGTCGCCAAGGCGAACCTGGACGCGGTGGCGATCGTCGCGGGGGCGAGGGCGCAGGCCGCCTCCATCATCGACCAGGCCAACGCCGAAGCGGCCCGGATCGCCGACGAGGCTCGGCGACAGGCGATGCTCGACCCCGAGGCGACCTCCCGGCTCTCGGACACGATCGAGACCTTCGCCAAGATGAACGACACGATCGTGTCCGAGCTGACGAGGCTGCGCGCCTCGCTGTCGTCGGCCACGGCCATGCACCCCGGCCCCACGGCGACCGCAGCACCGGGCCTGCCGCCGCCCGCACCGCCCACCCCGCCCGTGCCCGGGGGAGCGGTCCCGACCCCGTCTCCATCGGTCGGCCCGTCCCCTGCGCCGGGCACCACGGCCACCGTCCCCGCTCCCGCGCCGCGGGCTGGTGTGCGCCGCGAGCCGATGCCGACCTATCCGCCACCGCCACCCCCCGGTGGACCGCCGGCGGGGATGAGCCAACCGCACCCCCTCGCCGGGTGACACGCTCCTGCCGGTGTCTCAGACGGTCGCCGGCAGGAGGGCGCTCAGCCCGACGAACAGGAAGTAGACGCCGGCGACCCAGATCGGCGTGACCAGGACCCAGCTCGCCTTCCCCAGTCGTGTCCGGATGCGCCCCTGGGAGAGCCCGAGCGCGACCAACAGGGCGGCCGCGAGGACGACCTCGGGAAGGTATCGCCAGTTCCACCCTGTCGAGCCGACGGCGATCGCCTCGTGCCGAACGCGATGACGGGCGGCTTGGCCCGACACCGTCGGCATCTGCAACGAGGCGACGACGATCAGGCGCTGGGTGGCGAAGAACCTCGGCGTGCACGTCGTGAGGGTCAGCCGGTTGTCCCCCTGGTCGTTCAGGACGGCGACGTCACTGGGCGACACGGCGAAGGGAGCCATCGACACGACGTAGGTGAGGCGCCGCCCGCTGGTCGAGGTCAGGTAGATCCGATCGCCCGCTGCCAGCTGGTCGAGCTCGTCGAACGGTGCGCCATGCGTGGTCCTGTGTCCTGCGATGGCGACGTTCCCCTGCTGGCCGGGCATCGACGTCCCCACGTAGTGTCCTGGACCCTGGGCGAGGTCGGTCTGGTTGGTGCCCTGCACCACGTACTGGTCGAGCGCGATCGCCGGGATCTGCAGATGCGCCACCGGCGTCCCCTCGGGCGGTTGCGCGACCCCTGGTCCCGCCGGCAGCAACGGCCTGCTCGCCGTCGTCGACACGTGCGGGACCCGGGCGTGGAATTCGGAGGCGAGCGCGACCTGGGCGTGATGGTTCGAGATGCTCGTGCCCCACAGGAGCCACGCGGCGAACAGGATCATGAGGAGCCCGATGTTGCGGACCCACGTCGCCGCGACGTACATCCGCCGACGCCGCACCGTGCCGGCGTCGCGCCGCGGCGCCGGCAGGACCACCACGGGTGGCGTGCCGCTCGCCACCGGGATCGCCCTGCCCACGGCGACCGGCATGGCGGGCATGGCGGGCATGGCGGGCACGGCCGGCACGGCCGGCACGATCGCGGGCGCCCCTCGGACCGTCGCCGAGACCGGTCCGCCGTCGGGCTCGGAAGCGGCCACCGCGCCGGACTCGGCATCGACGGTGCGCGCCACCCGGAAGGCGAGGCGGATCGCCCTGCCCACGGCCACGTCCCGGGGTTCGAGGGCACGACAGCGGGCCCAGATCTCGTCCCAGGTGCTGACCGTCACGGTCCGTTCGGGATCGGCCCGCCGGGCCCGCGCCACGGCGTCGTCGATCAGGCGCTCGGCGAAGGTCCGCCCGATGGCGGGCACGTCACCGTCGAATTCGGCGTCGCCGGCCGCGGGGCCGTCGACGCGCCGCACAGTCGCGATCACGCTCTCCACCGACACCGCCCTACTGCTTGAGGCTCACGAAGGCGGTCTCCCGAGGCGCCATGGGCGTCTGCGAGGCCGGTGGTCCCCCCGCCGCCTGCGTCGGTCCGGGGGTGCCGGCAGCCGCCTCGCTCACCGGCGACGCCACCGCCGACGCCTTGGCCACGGCCAGGCGCGTCTGCGTGGGCGACGCCTGCGCCCGGAGGAGCTCGTCGGCGAAGGACACGAGGAAGGCCCGGTTGACGGCGAGCGCCCGGTCGGCAGGGGACGTGCCCAGCGCGCCCCCGAGGTCGGAGAGGCTCGTGCCCCGGGGAAGCGTGACCTGCGCGCGCACCTGCCCGTCGAGGAGATAGAGGACCAGGCGCTCGTAGCGCACCGCCTGACCGGGCAACTTGACGGGGACGATCCAGTAGACGATCGACCAGCTCTGATGGTCGGCCGTGTACGACAACGTCTGCCCGACGATCCCGCCGGCCAGGCGCACCTGGGCGACGTTGCGCAACGAGAACCCGTGGAACTGGTAGCACGCCTCGATCCCGTAGGCGGCGAAGCTCTGGAGGTTCCCGGAGTCGATCACGTCGAAGGTCATGCCCAGGTCGCTGTGCAGGTCCCCGCCGCCCGCGTCCGGCTGGAACGAGTACCGGTCCCACGTGGAGTCGTCGCCGAACAGCGGCTTCGCCCAGTCGAAGGTCGCGACCTGGCTGACCGTCCAGCCGCCGGGGGCCACCGGCGCGGTCCGGTACGCCAGCAGGCGGGGCGTGCCCGACGCGTCGGCGACCAGGTTGTAGGAGCGGAGCCCGGCGTCGGTCGCGCCCAGGACGATGGCCGAGGCCGCCACGACCGCCAGCGCAGTGAACGGCCGAAAGCCCCGTGCCGACGGTGCAGGGCGCGTCGGCGCGTCGAGATCCCGCCGGAGCACGGTGAGGCCGGGGATCTCGAGGCCGATCGGATGCAGCAGGAGCACCATGATCAGCACGCCGATGCTGAAGGTCACGAGGCCGACGAACGGGTGCAAGACGCCGATGGCGATGTGCTCACCCCACTCCTTTCCGGCCCAGAAGATGAAGAGCAGCCTGCCGATGTTGATGCACCACAGGAGGAGCATGCCGCCGAACAGCCAGAGCGCCTTGCGGAGGCGAGGCCCGCGCACGATCGCTCCGAAGGCGACCCCGATGAGGAGGAAGCCGACGATCCCGTTCACGCCGGAGCACGCCGAGACCACGCTGAGGTCGAAGCTGGCACCGTGGTGGGTCACGGAGAAGATCGAGTAGTCCGAGTTGGTGGAGGCGGTGGCCAGCGGCAGGAGGTGCACTGCTGCGTGCAGGCCGGCCAAGGTCAGCGTGGTGAAGGCGTTGAGCACCCACAGGAGCACCATGGTGTACGGGAGGGGCCAGGCGAGGAACAGGTACCCCACGGCCAGCTTCTGTCGCCACAGGACGCGAGTGCCGAAGAGGATGGCCACGGCACCGGCGACGAAGAACGGCAACGACAGGAGGTCGAGCCGGTACACCCAGAACATCGCCGAGAGCTTGCCGGGAAGCCACACCTCGATGGTGATGGCCAGCATGACGAGGGGGATGCCCACGATGTAGTCGACCTGGCGGTCGTTGATGTCCGGCTCCGGACGGAGGGGGCGGGCCCGCAGCGCGGCGAGGGCCACCGCGATGAAGGGCACGAGGCTGGCGTATGCGAGGGGGGTCTCGAGCCCGGCGCTCTGGACCAGGGTCTCGAGCGAGTAGCTGTAGGCCACGACGACGGCGACGCCGAGCACGGCGAGCTTGATCGTGGTCCTGGTCCGCTCGGGCCATTCGCTCCAGCGCCGCTCCCAGCCCGGGATCGCCCGCCGCGTTCTGCTGCCCGCCGCCGGCGGCGCGGCGGGGACCCGGTGATGACCCAGCAGCGACGTCACCCGAACCGCCCCTGGACGTAGTCCGCCGTCCGCGGGTCACGCGGCGCGGAGAAGACCTGGGTCGTAGGACCCGACTCGACCACCCGTCCCGGCTTGTCCTCGCCGTCCACAAGGAAGAGCGCGCAGTGGTCGGACACCCGCTGTGCCTGTTGCATGTTGTGGGTGACGATCACGATCGTCACCTCGTGACAGAGCTCGCGGATGGTCTCCTCGATGATCCGTGTCGAGATCGGGTCGAGCGCCGAGCACGGCTCGTCCATCAGCAGGACCTTGGGCCGGACGGCGAGGGCCCGCGCGATGCAGAGCCGCTGCTGCTGGCCTCCCGACATCGCCGCCCCCGGCTCGTTCAGCCTGTTGCGTGCCTCCCTCCACAACCCGGCCCGCGTCAGGGCCTCCTGGACGACGGCGTCCGGATTGTCGGTCTTCGTGCCCGACAGGCGCAGGCCCGAGAGCACGTTCTGCGCGATGGTCATGGACGGGAACGGGTTCGGCTTCTGGAACACCATCCCGATGTGCAGCCGCGTGTCGGTGACCGGGATCGCCGGTCCGTACACGTCGATCCCGTCCAAGGAGACCGAGCCGGCCAGGGCGGCCCCGGGGACGAGCTCGTGCATGCGGTTGAGGATGCGCAGGAAGGTGGACTTCCCGCACCCCGACGGGCCGATCAAGGCGGTGACCCGGCCCGGGCGCATGTCGAGGGACACGCGTTCGAGGACTTTCATGGTCCCGAACCAGGCACTGACGTCACGGGCCATGAGCGTCGACGGTGCCGCTCGCGTCGACGACGGGGCGTCGGGCGGCGCCGGTGACGGCGCGTCGGGCGTCGCTGGCGTCGGTGACGGCGCGGACGGTGCCACCCCCGGCGGGAACCGGAGCGCCGGCGGCAGGTCCATCACCATCTCGCACCTCGGAGACCGGGCCGTCGGCGCAGGATCCGCCGCACCGTGGTCGCCCCGACGACCAGCGATGCCCCGACGAGCGCCAGGGTCCAGGGTGCGCCCCCGGTCATGGCCAACGTCGCGCCGGACTCGGAGGTCAACGCCGTGTTCGTGGCCGTCGACCCGCCGGATTCGCCGCCGGCCGCCGTGGCGCTGGTGGCGGTCGACGACGTCGAGCTCGTGGTGGTCGCCGAACCCGTCGAACCCGACGACCCCGACGACCCCGACGACCCCGACTGGCTGGCCACCTCGTCGGCGACCTTCAGTCCGGCGCTGACCATGGCCGGCGTCACCGGCGCCGCCCCCAGGGCTTCGACGTCGGCCTGGCCCTGCGTGCTCAGCACGAACCGGATGAATGCGGCCAGCGCGGTCGCCTTGGCGGTGCTCAGGCCCGACGTGGGCACGACCAGGTAGCTCATCGTCGGGATCGGGTAGGCGGTCTTGTCGGTCGTACTGAACCCGAAGGTGACGAGGTTCGTGGCCGGGTCCATCGTCGAGTACTGCTCCGCAGCGGTCATGGCGGCGGGGGTCGGCTTCACGAAGGCACCCGCCGCGTTGTCGATCGCCACCGTCGGGACGTTGCGCGGCGCGCCCAGCCAGTCCGACGGCAACGGCCCGATCGCCCCTTGCCCCCACTGCGTCGGATCCGGCTGCACGGTCCCGGTCACCTCGTTGACGGGCACGAGGAGGTTGGCCAGCGCCAGGTCCTCACCCGTGGCGCCACCACTCGTCGGCCAGAGCTCCGACGGGGTGTCCGGCGTGACCTTGTTGAGCGAGAGGAACGCCTCCCAGATCGGCTTGGCCACCGTGTTGTTCTCGAACAGCGTCGCCAGGCCCAGGTTCGACGCGTTCGGGGAGACCTCGTTGATGGGAATCACCGTCTTGCTGCTGTCCACCGGGAGGATCGGGCTCCCACCCGACGCCTGCGAGAACAACGGGTCGGTCCACGTGGGGACTGCATGGGTGAACACCTTCGCCAGTTGCGGAACGGTCAGCTGCAGGTTCGGGCACAGTGTCCCCGACATGAGCGTGTGGTCGAAGCTGCAGAGGATGACGGCTCCGATGGCGACGGCATTCGCCGCGAAAGGCACGTAGGCGTAGCTGCGCCCGTTCTTGGCCGCGGTGGTGGCCTGCGCGTCGGTCAGCGGGACCTCGGAGACCGAGTAGTCGGCCTGACCGGCGGCGAAATCGTCGTTGGCCAGGTCCACCGTGGCGTCGAAGAACGCCGGGGTCAACGGCGCGATGAGCGAGGCGGCGTCCGCCTGAAGCTTGTTGATGATCGGCTCCGAGAACGACCCCCCCTCGGCGAAGAGGACGGTCGACGAGTCGACCGCCCGGCTGGGCGCCGGCGACACGAACGCCCACACCACTGCGAGCAACACGACGGCCGCCACCGCACGCCCACGGCGTGCCCATCCCTGTCGGGCGGGCTCCCGTCCTGTCGCCATCCTCGTCACCGTGCTCGCACGAGGCGGCGCCGGGCGTACCAGCCGATGCCCGCCAACAACGCGCCGACGACGACCAGGGGTGCCGGATTCGTGCCGGTGTACGCCATGGCGGGTGCGCCGCCGAGGGACACACCGGCGTTCACGGAGCCGCCCGTACCCGACCCGCCCGTGCCCGACCCGCCCGTGCCCGACCCGCCCGTACCCCCGGCGCCGGACCCCGCGACCGCCGCGCTGTTGTTGGGGTTGAGGACCCCGCAGGTCGGTGCGGTGGCACCCGCCGCAACCTCGCTCGGGGTCAGGTCACCGCACTGGTACGCGTTCTGCTCGTCCGTGGTGAGCGGCACGGCCCCCGGCACCTTGGCCTTGACGGCGTTGACCCCGTACTGCTCGAGAGAGAGACCCAACGAGGCGTACCCGATCTCGGGCGCCTTCTCCTGTCCCAACGTGAGCGAGTAGTTGACGAATTGGCTCATCGTCGCGCCTTTGGCCGCACTCCAGCCGGTGGTGGGGGTGAGCAAGTAGCTGTAGGTCGAGGGGTTGTAGACGTGCGGCCCTGCGCCGTCGAAGTTCAGGTTGTGGGTCCCGTCGGCGTTCTGCGTGGCGTACGCCAGCGCCGATGCGACGTCCAGGGCCGTCGGCTGGGTGTAGTCGCCGCTCGCGTTCTTGACCGACGCCGTCGGCATGTGCCGCTGCAGCGCATAGGCCGTCTCCACCGCCGTGATGTACCCGTTGTTGTTCGGCGCGGCCACGTCGTCCGCCGCGGTCGCCGATCCGCTGACCGGGATGGCGGCCTGGAACAGGGGCCAGTCCGAGCGCGGCTGGGTCGCGCTCAGGTCCCCCACCTGACCGGGGAGCTGGGTGATGGTCGGCGACGTCACGAACGCGGCCCACAGCTTCGGCTGCTCGTGGATGCAGTACTCCTCGAACACGAAATTCGTGCCGGCCAGGTCCGACCGTGTCACGGGGATCACGGGGATGTGCGGCAGGTTGAGCCCGGGGTTGTCCGCCTTGATGATGGGATCGTCCCAGTACGGAGCGGCGCCGGTGAACACGGCGCACGCGGAGTAGCTCGAGAGCTGCAGTGTGCCGTTGAGGCCGTTGATGTGGTACATGAACGCCAGCCCGCCGGCCGTCACCGGGACGTACATGAACGGGAAGCTCGGCTGCTTGGTGTCGAACGCCAGACCCTGGTACGGGATGTCGCTCACCGCGAAGTCCACCGTCTCGTTCCCGAAGTTGAAGCGGCCGTCGCCCGAGCTGGTCGACGTGTAGTCGATCGTGAGCAGGTACGGGGGCTTGGCCGTGTCCGTCGTCCACTGGAGGACCTCGGGGCCGGCGAAGGACGAACCCGATCCGACGAGGCCGGCGGAGGTGTTCGGGCTCACGACGGCACTGGACACGCCCACGCCGGAGGGGATCACGCTCCACGACTGCGAGTGCGGGTCACCGGCGGCACCCGAGGACGACGCCGCCGTGGTGGCGGTCGTGGTGCCGCCCGGATCCGCGAACGCGGCGCCCGGTCCGGCCAGGCCCAGTCCGGCGACCCCCAGAGCGGCGAGCGCGGCGATGCGGGCGATCAGCGCACACTCGCCATGGGCACGACGGAACGTCACGAGACGACGACCTCCTTGGCACGACGTCGGCGAAGGTGGACACGGCGCCGACCCGGGGTCGACGAGCCGATGAACCGGGCGACGACGAACAGCGACAGGACCATGAAGATGAGGACGAAGGCGGCGCCGTAGCCTTCGCGCACGAAATTGGGCGAGAAGCTCTCGATGTTGGCGAAGATCTGCAGCGGCAGGTTGGCCTGATTGCCCTGGAAGGGATTCCAGTTGTAGTGCGCCGACCCGTGGGCCGTGAAGAGCGTGGGCGCGGTCTCGCCGACGGCGAGCGCGACCCCGAGGATCAATGCGGTGATGACGCCCGTGCGGACCGTCGGCAGCACGATGCGCAGGCTGACACGCCAATTGGGGGCGCCCAGGGCGTGACCCGCCTCGCGAAGGGACCCTGGGACGACCCGGATGACCTCCTCCGCCGTCCTGATCATGAGGGGCAGCATGAGAATGCCCAGCGCGATGGCGGCGGCGAAGCCCGAGTAGCCGCTGACCCCACGCGGCTGCACCCAGAACAGGTAGACGAAGAGGCCGGCGATGATCGAGGGCGTCCCCATCATGGCGTTGACCATCGTGCGGATGAATCCCGACAGTGGGGAGTCCGACTCGCTGAGGTAGAGGGCCGAGAGCGTGGCGATCGGCACGGTCAGCAGCGTGGCGATGCCGACCTGCTCCACCGTCCCCACGATGGCGTGGCCGACACCGGACTGCCAGACGGGTGTCAGCGGGCCGGCATTGGCCGAGTCGTTGACGAGGAACTTCGGGAAGTGGTCGAGGACCACGGGCGCGCCCTTGGCCGTGACGGTCCAGATGATCTGCGCCAGGGGGAACAAGGCGAGGGCGCCGCCGACCCAGACGTAGACCGCAGCCAGACGGTCCTTCATGACGAACGGGCCGTGCCGAAGCCGCGAGACCACGCCGTAGACGACCAGGAACACGATCAGGGCGACGACGAAGGTGCCGACCGGCGGCACCGATCCGACCAGGATCGTGAACAGGACCACGGTGATCCCGAGGGCGGCCACCACCGACAGGCCGAGCTCGAGGCCGGCGTCGGGCAGCCTGCGCGCCAGGCGGCGCGGACGATCTTCCGGGTCGAGGCGCGCCCCGTCCGAGCGGGGCGTGCCCGGCGCCAGCACGAGGTCCGGCCCCAGGGTGCTCATGTATAGGCCGCCGACGAGCGCCCCATGACCACGCGCCGGGCGAGGACGTTGAGCAGCAGGATCGTCACGAAGAGCAGGAGGCCGGCCACCGTCAAGGCGCTCTGCCCGAGGTGCGGCACGGAGGTGAAGTCCTGGGCGATGAGCGCCGGGATCTGCCCGCCACCCGGGGTGAGGATCTGCCAGTGCACGACGTTGGTCTGGGACAGGATGAGGAGCACGGCGACGGTCTCGCCGAGTGCCCGCCCCAGGCCGAGCAACGCCCCGCCGACGATCCCGTTGCGGGAGAAGGGCAGGATGACGTCGGTGATGGTCCCCCATTTCGTGCCGCCCAGCGCCAACGCGGCCTCGCACGCCTCGCGCGGCGCCTGGGACATGACCTCGCGGCTGACCGATGTGCAGATGGGGATGCACATGATCCCGACCACGATGCCACAGAGGAAGATGGAGTTCCCGAGCGGCTGATTGGGGCCCACCCGGAAGAAGGGGATGAAGGCCAGGTGCTCGCTCATCCACTTGGTGGCCGGGTAGATCTCCGGGCTGAGCGTCTTCAGGCCCCACAACCCGTACAGGATGCTGGGAAGTACCGCCAGCAGGTCGATGACGGACGTGAGCGTTCGCCGGGACTGGCGCGGTGCGTACTCGTTGATGAGCAGGGCCAGCGCGATGGAGACGGGCACGGCGATGATCAGGGCGAGCACGGCGATGGTGACCGTCCCCTGCAGGATCCCCACCATCCCGAACGAGGGGTGGACGCCGACCGGCGCGAAGTGGTCGCTGCGGACGATGGACTGCTTGGCATAGCTCAGAGCGGCCTTGGAGTTCCAGGCCAAGAACGCGGCGATGGCGGCGATGGCGAGCAGGACCATGAGGCTGGCCGCCAGGAGGCA
>Ga0187780_10004467_pt1 | contig 10477 bp, 8 predicted proteins | sample 1015_Q2_SP10_20__FD_132429 | JGI IMG/M metagenome (GOLD analysis project Ga0187780, IMG submission 132429) | Tropical peat soil microbial communities from peatlands in Department of Meta, Colombia - 1015_Q2_SP10_20_MG | ecosystem: Environmental > Terrestrial > Soil > Wetlands > Peat | place...
AGTCCCCTTGGGTTGCCCTTCTCCAGAATCGGAACCAGCACTTCCTCGGTGGTTCCCGGGTAAGTTGTGCTTTCAAGCACAATCAAATGTCCGGAGCGCAAGTGAGGAGCAATCGACGTCGCCGTTCCGGTGATATAGCTCATGTCCGGCTCGTGATACTCATCAAGCGGCGTGGGCACGCAGATGATGACGGCGTCCATGTCGCGCAGCCGCGAAAAGTCTTCTGTCGCCAAAAAGCCTGATTGCTGCGCGGCTTTAATCTCCGCCGGCAGTATGCGATGGATGTACGATCCACCCTGGTTCAGCGTGGTTACTTTACGCGCGTCGATGTCAAATCCGGTAACCACAAACTTCTGGTCGCTGAACAGCAGAGCCAGAGGCAGCCCGACGTACCCCATGCCGATGATTCCCACACGCGCGGTGCGGGTCTGAATCTTGCTGTTAAACTGTTGTGAAAAGGATCCTGCAATCGTCTTGACTTCACTAGGCATAAACGATGAGTATCAACCTCACTAAGATTTAATAGTCCCTACAAGCCCAAGGGGTTAACCAACAACTCAACCTGGTGCCGCTCAGGACCCCAATTATCTCATGGAGTGGTTCCCTGACTCCGTGATCGGATGGCGTCCGCTAAGTTGAGGATTTTGCTGCCTCTTGCAGAAACTCCAACCAACATTACCTTTGGTTACCTTCGCCACACTTCGGTAGTAGATGTGCATGATTTTTGGACCCTCTCAAACCAAGCCATCTGCAGACCCCGTCTCGACCTTCCGCGACCTACCGCGAGCGCCGCAGCGCGCTCACAATACAGTTTCGCCCTCCCCTTGATTACGCTGACCCAGCCCGGCTGGGCCAGGCAGGCGCTACGAAAGTGGTCACCCACAACCCCTATGAGTGCCCAAGCAAGACGGCTGCGAATCAAGACAAGAGTCGGCTGGGATGTATTGGTCGTTTTCCTTTCCTTAGCCCTGCTGGTGGGATGCCAGGGGCTAAGTGCAGGCGCACCGTCCAGCCAACAGCAGCCACCGCCCGCTGGCACCTTGGCTCTGGCTAGCTCCAGTGTGAACTTTGGCAGCGTTAAGGTGGGCGCAAGCAAGACACTGACCGTCACAGCCAGCAACAGCGGTAAAGCATCCCTCACAGTGAACAGCGCTGTGCCTTCGTCGAAGGACTTCTCGCTGACTCAGCCGGCCCTCCCTCTCACTATCGCAGCCGGTCAAAATGCAACCTTAAGCCTGATGTTCAAACCGAGCGCGTCTGGGACAGACAGCGCCTCGCTGGCCATCGGCAGCGATGCGTCGAACAGTTCTCTGTCGCTGCCGCTTACGGGTACAGGCGTAGCTGCTGGGCAGCTTGCGTTGAGCCCCACGACCATCGCTTTTGGGAATGTCACCGTAGGTGTCAGCCTGACCCAATCGGAGACTCTCACAAACATCGGTGGAACAACAGTAACTGTATCTCAGGCGGCGGTGTCTGGATCGGGATTGAGCATTAACGGATTGGCGCTGCCATTCACCCTGACGGCTGGTCAGAGCGCCAACTTCAATGTCGTTTTTGCCCCGCAGACGACCGGCGCTGTAAGCGGCAATGTGGCCTTCACCAGCGACGCCTCAAATTCTTCCCTGAGCTTGCCGCTAACCGGCACGGGTGTGAGCGAGGGCTTGCTCGCGGTGAATCCAACCAGCATTGCCCTGAACAACGTCGTTGTCGGCAGCAGCCAAAAGCAGCAAGTGACTTTGACGAATTCTGGCGGGTCCACTCTCACAGTGTCACAGGCAACCGTCACCGGATCGGGATTCAGCCTTAGCGGGCTTACGCTTCCGCTGAGTTTGACGGCCGGTCAGAGCGCAGGTTTCAATGTGGTGTTCGCCCCGCAAACCGTCGGAGCCGTGAACGGCAACATCGCCTTTACGAGCGATGCTTCTGATCCAACGTTGAATCTGCCGCTCTCTGGCACGGGTGTCAACCCGGGCTTGCTCGCGGTGAATCCATCTAGTGTGGCGATTGGCAGCGTGTTGGTCGGCAGCAGCCAGAAACAACAGGTCATGCTCACCAACTCAGGCGGCGTCACGGTTACAGTTTCTCAAGCCACTGTCACTGGATCGGGGTTCGGCCTCAGTGGCCTGACTCTGCCGCTGACCTTAACAGCCGGCCAGAGCGCGAACTTCAATGTCGTATTTGCGCCGCAGTCGGCTGGAGCGGTCAGCGGCAATGTTGCGTTTACGAGTGACGCCTCCAACCCTTCGTTGAACTTGCCGCTTTCCGGCACAGGCCTGACGGCCGGTTCACTATCGGCGAATCCCTCGAGCGTCAACTTCGGGACAGTAGAAATAGGCAACACGCAGACCGTATTGGAAACGCTGACCAATACCGGCGGCTCCAGTGTCACGATCACGCAAGGAACACTCAGCGGAACAGGATTCAGCGTGAATGGCCTGAGTCTGCCTCTGACCCTTGGGGCTGGTCAGAGCGCAAGCTTCAACCTGCAGTTTGCACCGCAATCGGCCGGCGCAGCCAGCGGCAGTCTCAGTATTACGAGCAACGCTCCCAATCCAAGCCTCGTGATCCCCCTGGCAGGAAATGCGGTGACGCCGGGGTTATTGACGGCCAGCATCCTTAGCCTGAACTTCGGAACTGTCACCACTGGTAAGAGCAAGACTCTGTCCGAAACCTTGAGCAACACTGGTGGTTCCAGTGTGACGATCACACAGGCAAGCGTGAGCGGCAGCGGCTTCAGCATGAACGGCTTGAGCCTGCCCTTGACTCTAGCTCCGGGTCAGAGCAGTCCGAGCTTCAACGTGGTGTTCGCGCCGCAATCGGCGGGGGCGGCCAGCGGCAATCTCTCGGTTACCAGCGACGCCTCCGACCCGAATTTCACCGTTCCGCTGTCCGGCACCGGAGTCACGCCCGGAACCTTGGGAGCAAATCCAGCGAGCTTGAGCTTTGGCAGCGTTCAAGTCGGCAACAACAAGAGTCTGTCAGAAACGGTGACCAACACCGGCGGCACGAACGTGAACATTTCCGGGGACACGGTCACGGGAACCGGTTTCAGTGTCAGCGGCCTGAATCCGCCCTTGACGCTTACGCCGTCACAGAGCGTAACTTTCAACGTTGTCTTTACTCCGCAATCGGCCGGAAGTGCCAGTGGCAATCTCGCCATTGCTTCGGACGCTTCCAACCCGACTTTGAACATTTCTTTATCCGGTACGGGCACGGCACTTGGGCAGCTGGCAGTTTCGCCCACCAGTCTGAGCTTCGGCAGCGTGGTTGTGGGAACAAACTCGACTCTTCCGGCGCAGCTGAACGCGACCGGCGCCAGCGTGAAGGTGACCTCCGTCAATATCAGTAACTCTGAATTTACCTTGAGTGGGATTTCGTTTCCCGTCACCATTCCGGCTGGCCAGAGCGCGCAATTTAACGTGATTTTCGCACCCCAGGCCAACGGTGCGGCGTCGGGTACCGCATCTTTCACAAGCAATGCTTCCAACTCGCCTACGGTTCTCTCCCTGAGCGGAACCGGGACTGCCCCTCCCGTGCACAGTGTTCTTCTGTCCTGGACGGCCAGCGTTTCCCCCAACATCACGGGCTATAACGTTTACCGTGGTACGCAGTCGGGTGGACCCTATCCCTCGAAGCTCACCTCGACGCCAAATCCTGGCACGACCTACACTGACAATTCCGTCGTCGACGGACAGACGTACTACTATGTGACCACCGCCGTCGACTCGAACAACCAGGAGAGCGCGAACTCCAACGAAACATCGGCCGTGATTCCACCCCCATAGGGCTCGCGTACGTGTTCACGTTCTGCGACTGTGATCCAGCTATAATCCATCGCCCTTTCGTACACGTAACCTCGAATCCGGTTACGTACCCCTGGCCTCCTAATCAGGGACCAGATTCCAAAAGCGGAACTGCTCAGCCAAGCAGAGGCCAAAATGTACCAATGAGACCTAGCCGGTTGCGCTAGCAAACTGCAGACTGGTGTTGTTATGACACTCCCCCGGCCAAGTTTCCTTTGCAGCGTGCTCTGTGCCCTCACCCTGATTTCCCTGCCGCTCCCAGCCACCGCGAAGGCAAACAACAACAATCAACAACTGGTCTGCGATCCGGCGAGCTTACTGTTTGGCAGGGTCATAATCGGCCAACCGTCTACTCTGCCCGCGACTATGACCAACACAGGGTCCAGCGCGGTTACCGTTACATCGGTGAAGATCCCGAATCCTGCACTCACCCTGAATAACCTCAGCTTGCCTTTAACTCTGGCAGCTGGTCAGAGCGTGGCGTTCAGTGTCACCTTCGCTCCCACGGTTCCGGGTTCTATACCGGGGTCGATCGTGTTTATCAGCAATGCCTCCAATGGCAGGTTGAGTGTCTCCCTGGGGGCGGTAGGAGTGACCAATTGGGCGCTCACCGCCAACCCGCCCAGCTTGAATTTCGGAAACGTGCAGACGGGGAGCAGCGTGACCTTGCCTGTTGCTCTCACCAACGCCGGAGGTTCAAGTCTCACCATCACGCAGGGGCGGCCCAGCGGAAGTGGGTTTAGCGTCAGCGGAGCGAAACTGCCTTTGACCTTGTCGGGAGGACAAAGCTATACGTTCAGCGTCACCTTTACCCCGCAATCGGTTGGTGCAGCGAGCGGAGATGTCTTCGCCTCGGGCTCGTTGACCCCCATCCTGGATGTTCCCCTAACCGGTACAGGAATCTCATCCGGTCAACTAGCCGATTCTCCTGCAACGATGAATTTTGGCAACGTCACCGTGGGACAGACTGCCAGCCAGACCGGAACCCTCACTGCCAGCGGCACAAGTGTGACCATTTCTTCTGCCAGCAGCAGTAATTCAGAGCTAGCCGTGAGTGGAATATCATTCCCCTTGACTCTCGCCGCCGGCCAAAGTGTTTCCTACACGGTGACGTTTACGCCGCAAGGCAGCGGATCGGTGTCAGCTACCGCCTCCTTTGTCAGTAATGCCAGCAATTCCCCTACGGTAGAGTCGCTGCTTGGGGCCGGCGTAGCAGCACCGGTCGTTACTCTCTCCTGGAACGCCAGCTCCTCTCCCGTGGCCGGCTATAACGTGTACCGGGGTGGCGTGTCGGGTGGGTCATATTCCAAGATCAATTCCGGTGTCGATCCCGCCACAACTTACTCGGACAGCACCGTTGCTTCCGGTCAAACCTACTATTACGTGACCACTGCCGTAGATTCCAGCGGTATGGAAAGCAGCTACTCGAACCAGGTCCAGGCCATCATTCCCTGAGCCTGGGTCTCGATACTCGATACTCGATTCTCGATTCTCCAATACTGTGCCGACCGCTCGTTCCTCGCGAGCATCCTGCCTTCTACATTCCATTTCAGTTGAGATGACGGCTTGCTGGTCTTGGCCGACGTGCTGTACTACTAGAATTGCGGCACCTTTCGGCGATGGGGACTCGGATGAGTCGGATTGTGATGAAATTCGGTGGGACTTCGGTCGGCAGCGCAGAGCGCATTCGCCAGGCCGCCGGAATCGTGAAGCAGCACTGGACGGCCGGTTGCGAGGTCGTGGTTGTGGTTTCAGCGCTCTCCCAGGTCACCGACTTGATTCTCAAGGTACTCAATGCTTCTCGTGAAGGCAGAGCGGCCGAGATGGAGCAGGGACTGCGGCAGCTCAACTTGCGGCACGAGGAAGTGCTCCGGGGATTGTTTCTGAAGGATGGCCTGGAATCTGTCTCTTCCCAAGTGAAAACCTCTCTGCAGCGCCTCCACGATCTCTGTTCGGCAGTTCTGTTGTTGGGCTCGGCTACCCCACAGGTGATGGACATGGCGCTTCCTTTGGGAGAGCAGGTATCGGCGCATATCTTTGCCGCTTGCTTGAATCAACTGGGTGCCGCCGCTGACTTTGTCGATTCTTCCCGCGTCCTGATTACCGATGACAACTTTGGCGACGCGAGTCCGGAGATGGAATTGACTGGGCGCAAATGCGAACAGCTAATCCTTCCGCTTCTGCAGCCGCATCGCATACCGGTAGTGATGGGCTATAGCGGAGCTACCGTCCAAGGGCAGGTGACGACCCTGGGGCGAGGAGGCTCGGATTACTCCGGAACGATCCTGGGTGCGGCCCTCGACGCCGACGAAGTTTGGATCTGGACCGATGTGGACGGTGTGCTCACAGCCGATCCTCGCATCTGTCCCGATGCCACTACCCTGCCGGAGATCGCCTTCGCCGAGGCTGTGGAGCTTTCCTACTATGGGGCAAAGGTCGTCCATCGCAAGGCTATTCGTCCTGCCATGGAGCGTGGGATTCCCGTGTGGATCAAGAACTCCTTTAAGCCCGAAGTTGCCGGGACCAAGATTGTGCCGTCACTCCCCGAAAGCAAACGCCCGGTAAAGGCGGTCACGGCAGTGACTAATGCTTCTCTGGTTACCCTGACGACGCGCCGCGATACTCACTTCGCGGAGATCTTTGGGCGCCTTTTCTTGCGCCTCGGCCATGAACATATCGATGTCTTGTTCTCTACTCAATCGTCTTCCGAGGACTCCCTCGGACTCGTGCTCAGGGAACCGGACACTGAACGTGTGGTGAATGCGATACGGCGGCTGTTTCGCACCGAACTCAAGCATGGAGTCTTGAACCCCGTCTCGGTTCACGAGAACATCGCCGTTATCGCGGTACTAGGCTCAGGCATGAAGGGCACGTGTGGCATCCTCGGCCGTTTGTTCTCCGCAGTCGCGGGGACGAATGTCAGCGTGATTGCGGTAGCGCAGGGAGCTAGTGAATTGAACATCTGCTTTGCAGTCGAGGCATCGCGAGCGAATGACGTACTGCGGGCCGTGCATGCCGAATTTCTGAGCCCTGGCGGCTCAAGACCGGTAGCGCGCAACTCGTAGGGTCGGTGAGAAAGACTCTGCCAGGGCAAACTATGAACCAGGTACGCGTAGGAATCGCGGGGTTTGGCACGGTAGGTCGTGCCACCGTAGAAATCATTTCTACGCATAGGGAGTTGATCGCCCAACGCAGTGGAGTTCGGCTCGAGGTTTCGGTGGTGTGCCGGCGGTCTGGCGTGAGGAAGGAAGACACTCCGCCGGGCTCACGATCAGTCTCCGACTGGAGACAGTTGGTCGCAGCCAACGATGTGGATGTCATCGTTGAGACCATGGGAGGCACCCGCGAAGCCCGTGAGCTTCTGCTGGCCAGCCTGAAGCAAGGCAAGCCGGTTGTTACGGCGAACAAGAATCTGCTGGCAGAGCACGGCGATGAACTCTTGGCTCTGGCTGCCTCGCATAATTTGCCAATTGGTTTTGAAGCAAGTGTGGCAGGCGGGATCCCCATTCTGCGAGTGATTCACGAGTCCACCGCGGGAGACCGCTTGCGTGCCGTACAGGGCATTCTCAACGGCACCGCAAACTACATTCTTACGCAGATGGAGCGGCTCGGAATCGAGCTCGATCAGGCCCTGGCAGAAGCGCAGAAGGCCGGGTACGCCGAGGCCGATCCTTCATTTGATATCGATGGCCTGGATGCCCGGGACAAACTCTGCATTCTGGCTCGCATGGCCTTCGGCGGTCGGCTGAACGTCTCTCGGATCCCCACATGCGGCATTCGCCACGTGCGGGCGGTTGATATCCATTCGGCAAATCGCCTGGATAGCACGATCCGCCTGGTGGGACTGGCCGAGCAAACTGATAAAGGTCTGGAGGTTTCCGTCCGCCCCTGGTTGGTCAGCCGGCGGTCGATGCTGGCAAAGGTCGAGGGTGTAAATAACGCAATCTTTCTGGTCGGAGATAAGCTTGGGACCCAGATGTTCTATGGACGCGGCGCCGGCGGCGACGCCACAGGCGCCGCCGTGGTGTCCGATCTGATTGAGATTGCTCGCGACCTGTCGGCCGGGCGGTTACGAGCCAAAAAGGTTTCCGGTTTCCTGGATCCTAGTGAGCTCGAAATCTGCGAGAATCCCCGCCCAGTGAGCTGGTATCTGCGTCTCACGGTAAAAGATCAGAAAGGTATCGTGGCTCGCGTAGCCCAAGTGATCGCCAATCGAGACATCAATATCGACTCCTTGGAGCAGGAGCCGCACCTGCCCAAGGACCGAGTGTCGTTCGTGATTACCGTGGAACCAGTTTCTGAGCCTGTGATCCGCGATGCGGTCGAGGCCATCAATGCTTTCGACTTTATGGTAGAGCCGGTCTTAGTGTTGCGGATTGAGTAGTCCTGCCACCGAAAAACTGCTGTCGCCCTGAAAGATTCCAGGTCGCAAGCCTTTGCATACAGTTGCAAGGAAGTTCAACCTTGACAGGGAGCGGTAGGCCAATTAGATTTCGGGCATTTATTGCGATTCTCCTTAGCAGTCATTTGAGCTCGAACCCGTTGTAGTGCCATGCCACTCCTCCAAGTCAGTCTACGGTCGCAGTTTGCGCTCGTCCTTACCCTCACACTCTTGCTCGTTCACTCCAAGGGCGCTACAGCCTCCGACGACTCGGGGCGATCACAGCCAGATGGCGCTCAACAGCTGATCTGCTCACCGGCATCGTTGAACTTTATGAGGGTTGGGATCGGCTCGCCGGCCACCTGGTGGGTCACCATGAAGAACACGGGATCGACCAGCGTTACCGTATCAACTATGCAGGCAAACGCCCCGCAGTTCAGTGTGGGCCACCTCAATCTGCCGGTGACTCTTGGGGCTGGACAGAGCTTGCGCTTTACCGTAACCTTCGCCCCGACCGCTCAGGGTTCCTCGAAGGGCGATTTTGCTTTCGACAGCAACGCATCCAACAGTGTCCTGTACCTCCCGGTGAATGGTATCGGCGTAACGAACTGGGCGCTTCGCGCCAATCCTCCCGCTCTTCAATTCGGAAGCGTGAAAGGAGGACAGAGTGCGACATTGCCCGTGTCCCTGACGAACTACGGCAGCTCGAGTATTACGATTACTCAGGATGGAATGATGGGAGCAGAGTTCTCCTTCAGCGGATTGAAATTGCCACTGGTGCTGGCGGGAGGACAAAGCTTTACTTTCAATGTCAGCTTTAAGCCGAAGTCGCTAGGCATAGTTACTGGTGGCATGCTGGCTTCCAATCCGTCGGCTCCGGTTGTTATTATTCCGTTGTCAGGAACCGGTACCCAGCCGTACAACGTAAACCTCTCGTGGAATCCAAGCTCCTCACCAAATGTGGGCTATGTCGTGTATCGCAGCGTGGGTGGCGCGCCATTTATCCGGATCAATGCAAGCCTGGACCCGACTACCAGCTACACGGATAACACCGTGATCCCCGGCCATGCCTACACCTATTACGCCATCGCCGTCGATTCCAGTGGACTTCAAAGCGCGCCCTCCAACCCGGTCCAGGTGTGGGTCCCGTAGGCTTTTCTAAGCGCCAGTGGTATGAAGTGTTCGATGGAAAACAGTTGGGGCAGCGATCTTAATACAAGCGGGAGATGTTATTGGCTACGAAGCCACCTTCCACGGCAATCATGGTGCGCACCGCGATCCGCTCTGCCTTGTAGTGGTGAGTCCTGTGAAGCAGGTAAGCAGTACCAAGGGCTGCGCCCATACCCAGGGTCGTAGCTGCCGCTTCCCCTGCAGCACCTCTGGTAACCAACGGACGCATTACTGGATTGGCTTCCCGAAAACCTCTTTCCAGGCCTTTTTGGGTCGTGATAGCGTCGGCGGCCATTTGACCGGCCAGAATCGAGAAATCGACCTTGTTTTCTGCATTCCAGAACTTCTGCGGGCTGGGGGCGCTGGGTAAGGACTTGGCCTCCGTAAAGGTCTGCTGTGCCTGCGCTGCGCTGACGAGCAGTAGGACAGTCAAGAGGGCGGTTTTCATGGGCCTCCGGAAGTACAGCGCCAACAAGGCAAGGGTAGCGGATGTACCTCCGAGCGTACATGGCCCAAAAGTGTATGTTCGCTTCCCTTTAGTAACTCGGAGAGGGTACTGATGGAGACTCCTCAACCGGCTCCCAACAGTACCCTTTCTCTGGCGGTTCTAGCCATTTGCAGGAAGGCTGCGGGTGCGGATGTACGCAGCGATAAACAACATTCCAAATACCGGATCGACAAGCGAAAGCCACAGAATATCGGCGGACACTTTGCCTGGCGAGTAAAGAATGATTACCGGCACCGTGTAGATGAACTTCTCCAGAATGGTCACCATCATGACTGGTTGATAGCGAGCCGGATTGGTGGCGATCAGGATGAAGACCAGCTGCCACAAGAGACCAAGTCCAACAAACCCATAATAGAACTCAGGATGGGTGATCGGCGGAGGCGCAGCCTGCCCGATTCTCCCCATCAGAAAATACAAAGGAGCGAGAGAAACAAAGCCGTAGGCCGCCGCGATGCCGTAGACGGTTCGTGCGAATTTCATGAGGTCCTCAGCTTGAATTGATCGATGAGTTGTTCGTGAGGAAGCTGGCCGCTCGATACGCAAAAGTAAGATAAACTATCCGGCTGCATCCTCTTCCGGAGAATAACTCTGATGAAACACATTTGCAGGCGTTTG
>Ga0187780_10004468_pt1 | contig 10473 bp, 10 predicted proteins | sample 1015_Q2_SP10_20__FD_132429 | JGI IMG/M metagenome (GOLD analysis project Ga0187780, IMG submission 132429) | Tropical peat soil microbial communities from peatlands in Department of Meta, Colombia - 1015_Q2_SP10_20_MG | ecosystem: Environmental > Terrestrial > Soil > Wetlands > Peat | place...
AAACATCAACGATCAAGATGAGGATTCCTAGCGAGATTGCTAGATAGGCCTTAACGTTGATCATCTGGAACCATACAAACGACATCTGTCTAGTCTAATGAGCTTAACGACTCATGATGATATTCAAAGCATCATTTATGTCCCTACTAAACGTAAGCGCGAGGCGACCTGATTTGCATAAGGTGAATGTAAGCAACGTGACGGAGGCACCCGTCACCGAAGACGAATCTAAAGGCGCGAGCATAAGATGGCTTATCAATGGCGACGATGGTGCGCCGAATTTTCTTATGCGTCATTTCACCATCGAATCCGGAGGTTTCACCCCTTATCATCAACACGACTGGGAGCATGAGGTCTATGTCCTTGAAGGACACGGCAAAGTCCGCTATGAAGATCGCGAAGAGAAGATCGAGCCGGGTGACGCTATACTCATTCCACCTAGCAAGAAGCATCAATTCAGGGCAGGGTCAGAGCAGTTGAAGTTCTTGTGTATCGTACCAAAGTGACGTAAAGTGAAAACGCGAATAGTCATAGAAGACGTTGCATCATTGTTATGGATTTCGGCTCCAGCCAGCTTAAGCGATAGTTCTCCCATTGACTAACACGACTGCTTTGAAAGTAGCGATAGTCTGGTTAGCTCTGGTTCTGGTTTGTGTTGGTATAGTCCCGGTTCTCGCAGATCAGCTTTTCATAAAATCATTTGGATGCTACAAGGACGGCGCTTGGCAAGCGCACTGCAAGGCCGTCATCATACTTCCATCTCTAACTGGCCCGACCTCTGTGAATCTAGTTATGTCTGAATACGTGGACGGGAGTATTCGGAATTCGCGTACTTTCTCTTATGTGACATACACTTGGGCTTTTACGGCCGTGGACACTTTTAGTTTGGTTGGATTGGGTACGGGTCAGCACCAGATCTATGCATCCATTAGCCTCCAGGTCAGTTCGGGTATTCCACCGATTGAGGGTTCACTCTCCGGACAGAGCCCCGTTGCTGCAATTGTGGTGGGCTAGAGTGCCTTTCACGCTTGACTTTTGTAAATCCAGAACTGTTATATCCCGAGTATCGCCCCCGTAATTCGATGCGCAACCATACCGAACTCTTGCTCCTTCTCATGAGCATAGGGATACTCTATACGTTGCCTGCTGTCACTTCCCAGAGCGCAGGATGCTATTTTACGGCAATGAATCTTTTTGGCCCTCCCAGTATTCAAGAAGGACAGAAGTTCGAGGTCCAGACGTTGTTTAGCGTCACCTGCACGGGACCTGGATTCTATACAGTGAGGGCGGACCTTGCAGACTCGAGAACGGGGCAGATTCTCTCGACTAGCCGAATGACGTATTCGGTTCTTGGTCCTTTCGCTGCTGTAATTACGAGCAGCCTTCAGGCTCCGAAAGCAGCTGGATGGTGGTCATTACAAATGAACTTGTATGTGCTGACTATGACTGGGGTTCCAATAGGACCGCAATCGCAGCAACTATTTGGCCTGGCTATTACAACATCGTTACCTTCGACATCGAAAGTTTCACGTTAATGGTATGTTTATTCTCATTGCACGAGTGTAAGTCTTCCTTCACCAAGGTGACCATTCAATCTTAACCATTCCACAACAAATGGAGCAACTACAATTATCTCCCTCTTCCGGAAGCAGTAGCTGAACCTCCCGCCAGGATCAAAAACCAATTAGCCCGATGCGCCTCCCTGATAAGTCGCCTTTGCTAACTCAGAACTCAAGGCGCATCATCACAATACCGAAATGGCAGCTTATGAGCAGTTCCCTTGAGGACGCCTGTGACGTTGGAGTGACGATCGATCGAAGGTTGGCGGAGACCTCTCGAACCAAGTATGATAACGTTCGATTCGAGTACCTAGTATAACCTTGAAGAGTTTTCACGCTTATCGCGTGCTATACGGCTTCCCTGCACTCGGGCGCGCGCTAGTCGCTGAATGTCTGCTCTGTCGAGAACGGATAACTTATATTCTGTTTTTTTGGAGTAGTTTGAAGTCACCAACGTACTGTAGTAAGCTGGTAGATATTTCATATGAACGGTCGGACACTAGTCGTAGGTCTTCTACTCGCGACGGTCTTCTTACCTTTCTTCTCCCTGCCTGTGGTCACAAGCAGTCAAACAACCGTCACAGCGACTACCATGACCATTGCGCAACCTGCTTCTCAAGGTCAATGTACAACCCTCACGCTTCCTTTCTCGGCTCATTCTGGCGAACAGATTACCGGGACCTACGGTTCAGATGTTTCGATTAATTTTTACATTCTATCGCAGAGTGACCTCAACTCCATACAAAATTGTCGGCTTGAACCGAGCGCGAGACCCGTCTTCATTGAGGAGAAGTCGGTAGGTCATAATAATCCGTATAGATCACTCTCATTCCCAGCGAACGGAACTTACTATTTCGTATTCGTGTTTGTCAGAGGTCCGACCCAGCTCACCAAAGGATATGCGACGGTTGAACTGAGTTATCCTTCAGCCGTCGTTATCATCGGCGCTACGGGAAGTGCTTCTGTTTCGCTGTTGTCTACTATGCTCTCTCCGACTTCGCTCTCAACTACCACCTCAATGGTCTCATCTGTGACAGCCATTTCTACCCCGCCACCTTCAACAGCCGAGACAACATCCATTCCAGCTCCATCTGCATCGACAACATCACTTGTGACCGAGACGAGCGCGCCCTCTAGTTACTCAATTTTTGGATTGCCCCTTACAAGCCTGTTGCTAGCGATAGTGGTGATTATTGTGGGAGTTGGAGGCGTCGCTGGAGCAACTGTGTTTAGGAATAGTAAACGCCGAACGCTCTCGAATTATTTAGCTAGGATAGATTCAACATACAATGAATTCGCGGTCGACCGGGAAGAGTGCAGGACTCGCCTCGAGGAGCTGAAGAGCGATGTTATCGGAATGCTCAACAAAGGCAAGATTGATGAAGGCCACTTTCTCATGCTTGACGAGAAAATTACTGAATATCTCAAAGATCTGATCCAGGCAACGCCAAAATATAAGCGGGCGTCAGGGGCTGAAGATGCAACCGCCGGAACTGGCGTTCGTAGTGGTACCGTCGACCAGTTCAAATATTGTAGTAACTGTGGCGCTAAAGTCTCACTTGACGATAAGGTGTGCAAGCAATGTGGTGCTGCACTGTAACGGCTGGATTAACTACCTGAGTGACCAACGTTTTCTCTGCGAGCTAGCACCCGCTGGAAATAGCATTTTCCTAACTTGTCCAGAATCAGCTCCTTCTCTTTCCCTTTACCTCCCGCCGAGCTAACCAAATCCAGAGCTCGTTTGAAGACGATTATAGCTTGTTCATATTCGTGAACTGCCATATTTGCATCGCCGGAGACTATGAGAAATTTGATTGCCTGATTCAAGTCCCCGCCTTGAGCGAAGTGATAGCCTATTACCGACGCGTTTTGCTCCAGACTCTTTGCGTACACTCTTTCCATTGACTCCGCTATCTTCAAATGATATCTTGCTCTCCTCATTTGAATGAGATCCTCAAGCAGCAATTCTCTGATTCGCACATCTGTGAATTTGAATCGGCTCTCTTGTTCAGGAACTTCTACGATGACTCCTTGCGCGATCGCCGTTTCAAGGTTCGCTAGGACACTGTCTTCATTTTCCTGGACACTTTCACGGAGTACTGCGAAGTCGAATTCGGTGCCAATGACGGCAGCAAGCGTGAGCATGCTAACTGCACTCGGTTCAAGTTTCTTTAACCTTAGACGGAGGCCGGATTTCGCTGATTGCGCCAATTGAGCCGACTTGTCGACCGGTTGGAGCGATATCGAATAGACCAAGACTGGATATTGCACGTTCTTCAACTCATGCTCGCCAAGTTCAGTAATCTCGTAGTCGAGTTTATTCCACACCTGTGCGTAAACCTCACGTGAGACACAGATGCCTCCTGGGACCGCCAATGGTTCAATTCGTGAGGCAATATTCACTGCGTCACCATAAACGTCTCCTTCACGGAACACTACGTCGCCAACGTGTATTCCAATCCGGAGCAGTAGTTTCTTCTCTTCGTGGCTTGTTACGACGGATAGAGTGCGCTGGATATCAACTGCGCACTGGACAGCTTGTAACGCACTTGGAAATTCCACCAGAAAAGCATCTCCAATTGTTTTTATCTCATGGCCCGAATACTTTGCCAATATGGGGCGGACAGTCCGCCGCTGAAGTTCCAGATTACTTAACGCAAGCGATTCATTCTCCTGGGTAAGCGCAGTGTAACCTACGATATCAGTGAACATTATAGCTGCAAGTTTTCGCTCTTCACTCAACTGAGTACGGCTTGAAATTTACAAGGGATGGAGATAAAGTCTTGCAAGTTCAGGGGTGTTCGCTTATCTTCATGAGATACTGGTAGATTGGCGTTACAGACCTCTTTGTTTCATGAGAGTTTATGTCGGTCTAGTTCAACTGCTGTGTCGGAATACTTCCTAGCGTACATCTTCCTGACGATCATATAGCGCTTCGACTGCTCAGGAAGCTCCTTCTCATAGACCTCTACGACTCCGTCGAATAGATCAATCAGCGCCTGCCGTTGCTGGTCTGCGACCATAAGCGGATTCAAGGTTACGATAACAGTGAAACCTTCAGATTTGCGTCTCACGAGAAACTCATCGAGCCATCTCCTCGTTGCGAGAGCTTTATGCTCTAGCAAGATGTCGGAGACCAGTTGATCTAGGATGATGAGTTTTTTCTTTCCGCCATCCATTAGGGGTTCCATTGCTTTCGAGAGGGATATGTTGAAGTCATTAGGGTTCTGCACGTCCATGATTTTGATGATGTTACCTCCCCTCGGCATTTTGTCAGCTCTAGGATTGAATGCATAGAAATTTTCATTGAATTTGCTTGTTAGCGTACGCGTTTTGAGCATCTGACGAGAAACGAAAAAGACAGAGAAGCCACTCTTTATGGAAGATGAAATAATCTTCTCAATTAAAAGATCCTTCTCATCGTATGGGGGTGATACGATGATTATGGAATGTCCTACCGGAACGCCTCCGCCCATAGATCTGTCAATTTCAGGGTACCCTGTGAGAACGGTAAGAATTCTTTCAGAACGACTTTCATGGACGAGGGACACTCGTTTCTTCTTCAACACAATCGCTACAGATGCTGCTACGATCGCAATAGCCAACGGTCCTCCGACTGTGATCGTAGCCTGTGGGATCACAAGCAGCGAACTTGAGCTTGTCTGCGTGATTGAAGTAGAGGATGTTAGGACTAATGAGGAGCCGGTGGTGTTGGTCAGTGATGCTGTAACTACCTGAATAGGTGCGGATCGAGTTACAACTTGCACGGTGATTGTCAGATTGTCGACGTCGAGCGTGTACACCCCCGCGAATACCCACGCTTTGACATCTAGTCCCCATGGCCCCATTGTCACGGGTGAACGCAGATTGTTGGTGATTGTGATGTTCCAAGCTTTTTTCCCCCACGGGTCAGGTATGCTGCCTAATCCCATGCTGTTACTTGCCAAGATCTGGTGTGATCCATGTGGTGAAATGTCGACGCGCGCTAGAATGTTGTCTGTGGTTGATGTACAGGTTATCTTCAGGGAAACATTCATCTGAAAACTCCGGTCAGCGATCAATTTCGTCGGTACGTTTGTGCCCACGATCTCAATCTTGCCAGTTACTGCGTATACTGCATGCATCGAAGCTGTTAAAACGAACAGGGTCAGGATGGAGACCAAAACGTACTTTTGCATGACGATCATCATGTGGGCTTAAATTTCGACCCTAACTCGACCCTTCTTTATCACGACTTCATTCTTTTCGTCTACGAAGACGACGAGATCACCCTTCTCAAGTTTAACGACCTCCCTTACAGCTTTTGGAATAGTCACTTGAGATTTTCCGGTGATCCTTGAGCTTCCCAAGATTCTCATAGTACGGCATCACAGAAGTATGGAAGTAATATCGTATGGTAAGCATGATGTAACCAAGCCGTACAACTCGAAGTGACAGCTCGATCGTCTATCAACCCCCTGACAGGTCAAGTCCACAGGTGGGGGAGAGCCTGTGAAAACCGATGAGCCTCTGTTTCGCTACGAGAAACTACATAGCAAGACATACGAGTTGTCGACGGTTGAAGTAGGTTGAGGCGAGACAAAGTGTACATCGATTCTCCGAATCCGATACTACCACTCGTATGCCGCATTCAGGGCAAAGATGAGGAATCAACTTATCGTCACACTGCGATACCTCTCTTGCAATTGAATTCTACGTATTAGCCTCTATGCATATTTCTACCAGAGAAATAGACTAGAAGATTTCCAAATCGCCATCCGACTCAATGCTCAGTAGCGTTAGAAAATATCACATCTTGAGAAACTCGGAGCAGACTACATGATCTCTATTACGAGAACTTTCGAGTGGGTGGTAATCTGAACATACAGGGAAACTGCACAACCAATTGGTTCAGAAATCTCGGTCAAAAATGTCGACCTTTCATAATGAACTGAGATTCTCGCTGTTCGCCGAAAAGGTACGGATCTAGTATATAGCATATCGATGTGGTCGATACATCCGTATGCTGACACTGCTCCAGTTACATGTAATTTAAGCGCCCGCTGCTCGTAACACTTAGCGAGCTCAGAGAAGAGTGAATAATACTAGGATTATGTCACAAGCCGACTTGATTTTTAAATCTAGCCCGGCAATCCAGTACGTAGCTACGATCGATTACAGTAACAAGGTTATCGAGTGCAAAGGGCGCGGAAAATACTCTCTCGCACAAACTCAAGAGAAAATTAGGGAATTCGTTTCAATCGGGCCATTGCTTGTTATGGGTGCATTAGGTCACAAACTGGAAGTTTCTTGTGGGCGCCTAGGATATGTTATAGGCCGATTTGAGCAAGCGCTAGTAGCGATTTATCAACTTCGTACCGAGATGGTAGTTCTTGTGACAACCATAATCGGAATGGATGAGCTTGAAGAGATTGCAAGATTCCTCGAGACAATGGACAAGAAGTGTTGGGTTAACTGACGCTCCCTTTTGAAGCCCAAATGAGTTAGAACACGCGGTATGCGTGATTATGCCTCTGGCCTTAACTACGCGCCCTTGACACTGGCTACTGTCAAAGCCGATCCAGTGCGGATACTCTATGAGAAATGCCGAGGTTTATAGATGTCCACTTTGCAGATCAAATGATCATATCCCAATAGTCTATGGATTCCCATCAGAGGTAATTCAACAGGCTGTTCAGAACGGAGAAGTTGAATTGGGAGGGTGTATTGTGCGCGAGAACCTTCCCTCTCGGCATTGCAGGAATTGCGGTCACTATTTCAGTTTTGAGTAGGCCGCTATTCTCAGGCGTTAAGGTAGATCACCAGCGTGTGATATCTATCGAGTTTGGACTCAGGCTGCTATGATCGGGTATACGCTATTATGGAATATAGATTCCTACCGAAAAATAATCGATAAAATCATTATCGATATGAACGGTTGGGCCTTATTACTCCTGATATCCAACAGGTGGTTTATGCCTTATCAGTTCGATTTCGACCTCACAAGGGTGTCTAGATCGTTCTTCTTGGAAGTAGCTGAGGCTGCGCACAAGAGACAGCTTCATCGAAGAATTGGAGACGCGGCAGTGCATCTTCTTGAACGCTGCAAAATTCAGGAAATCACCGGATTAGATTTCAGTCAAGCATTAATGCTGCTCGAAGATTTCATTGATATTCAAATGCAGAACATAAAGGATCGAGAGCGATTTCTTAAGAGTTCGAGGCGGGTTCTACTTCTTCCCCACTGTTCGCGGAAGTTCATGGATAAGAGGTGCAAAGCGATATTCGATCCAACGGTCCCATCATATAGTTGCTCTCATTGCTCGCCTGACTGCTTGGTTAATCAAGCTACAGTTGCAGCAAAAAGAAAGCGTTACGATGTGTATGTCCTACCGGGGGGATCTTGTATTCATCGGATCTTGGAACGTGGAGGTTACGAAGGTTTAGTGGGAGTTGCTTGCGGGGAAGAGATAAGGCTCGCGGGAGGATTGCTCGAGAAGACAGGAGTGCCTGGTCAAAATGTGCCGCTAATCAAAAACGGATGCGCTAATACAACTTTCAGCATAGAGACATTGGAAAGAGTTCTCTAAAAGAAGGTTACTGCACAAGATATTGCTTCTGCCGCTCTCAGAGTTATTTCGTGGCGAGTCTATTTCAGGTATAGAGATGTATCGTCCATAATACTTAAAGGCGGTCTCCGCACGACCGCGATGCAGTGATGAGCAATGTTTTGTTCCCAATGTGGGGCTCCCCTTCCTCCTGGACAAAGCGTATGCATAAAGTGTACTAGACCAATTGATTGCCAGAATCCCAATGACCTCATAGTAGAGGAGACCCGTGAGAAGGATGCACAAGTAGCTTCGAAGATTCCCTTGAGTGACGGCGAGAGAATCCTATGGCACAGGGATTCAACTCACGGTCTAATTCATAAAGAGCTGACTTTCGAGGAGGCAGTTACCAACATGCGTTGCCTAAGATACGACGTTCCGAATAGGCGAATTATCGCTCAAGTGAGCATCGATAATAACCCGGAAGTCGTTGTGATGAACGTGCGTAGAGTTAATGATTCGTTAGGTGGTGGCATATTTCTGACACCTCGAATGCTGGGTCTGCCAGGATTACCAGTAGGCCTCTACGGCGGTCCTCGCCGTGGAAATCTGAAGATCTTCGGAGATGTCTCACTCATGGCGAGTGGAAACATCGTAATGACTCTAGAGAACATTAAGGACCCTCAGGGATTGCGTCAGTTGATCCAAGCTTTGAAACGAGCTCGTTTAGGACCGACGACCGGAAGAACGTGGGCAGGTCGAATACCACGAGGTCCGTATCGGAGATTTGATAGACCATTCGAGTCAGTCTCTTGCTAATTTGCTCGGCTTCTAATTTACTCGGATCTCTGAGATTTGCGCGATGAAGACGTCGTGGGTCCAGCTAGCTCATTACAGACGGGCTTTGCATACACAACATTGTTTTGAGTTGTGTTCTTGTCTTTGCAACCTCTAAGCTCTGAATACTAACATGATTCTTATGCAACATGGACACATATCAGACCATATTCAACTGAAGCGAAATAGCTTGGACCTTCAAAGTCTTCTTGGACCGGTGCAGACCGCATTAGTTCCGGTAGTGTTGTCATCTACCGGCGGTCTGCTTTGCTTGTTAGTTCAAACCCGATACGGACGAATTATCGATCGGACTCGTGAACTACTTAAACTGAATTACGACGCTGAAGTGGACATTAGTTTGGAAATGCTTTTCAAACGGGCGCGGTACGCGAAATGGTCCCTGTTCGGTCTATTCTTCGGAATATCATCCTTCCTTACACTGTCATTAATCATCCTAGTGACAATTCTATTTCCTGGTATGTTGCAGCCGTATGTCATCGTAGCAGTTTTCCTAGTAGGCATGACGTCAATGCTGATAGGAGTTTGGTATGAAGTTCTCGAACTGGGAGCCTCGTTTAGAGGACTAAGCCTAGACTACTCTAGATACAAAGAGAAGAGGGATTCTCGACTAAATCAGAATCCTTGATCCCCGACGTATTGATCGTCAAGCTAGAATGTACCCAGACCGACAGCTTGGAGAACCCGTCGGGTGTTGTCAGTAATCTCACCTAGCCTCTGCGATTCGTAATAGTCTATCAGAAATTGAAGCCCTTTCGTTGTCAAAATATATGTCTTCTCTTGATTTGATTTAGTGTCACTATCGACGAGACCAATTTTTTCAAGCATGACGAAATATCTCCGCACGAGGTCTGGATTAAGTTCACCCTGATTCAATATTGGAGTCTTATTCGCGCCGCTGTGCACAATTTCGAGAAGTCCGACTGCCGTTTCAAGTGTCGGTGCGTCTGCATCGTCGTGATTTATGTTTTGAGAGAGATCCGTGTGGTTAAGTCTAGGCACTCTAGTCCACAGCGACGACCTAATCGTTTCAAGAGTTTCAATCGATTTGACTGTGATAGGGTCTACCACGAGATCATCTTGCACTATTCGGCCCGTAAAACGGTGAATTTCATTAGGAATTGTATCGGTCGGAGTGATTGGAACCTTTGTGATCTTGCCGGCTGAATATTGGATTAGACGTTGATTCGCACAGTCAACGTCAAGGGTTGCTTGCGAGCCAACGATGATGACCTCCCTAATCGTTCTAGGATGGAGGCCGTTGAGTTCGACATGTGCGAAAACTCCATTGGGATATTGAGCAAAGATATGCACAAGCTCGTCATGTTTAGAGCCTCGGTATGACCCGGAAACTCCACTCACCTCTCTCGGCGATTCTCCTATGAGAAACTCTAGAATCCCTATCGGCTCCGGCCCCAGATCGAAAAGTACGTCAGCATCGGATGACTTTGCTGTCTCGGTCCATTGTGCTCTTGCGTATTGAATCAGCCCGATATCTCCGCGTTTTACTATCTCACGTGCCGTTCGCACCG
>Ga0187780_10004469_pt1 | contig 10473 bp, 8 predicted proteins | sample 1015_Q2_SP10_20__FD_132429 | JGI IMG/M metagenome (GOLD analysis project Ga0187780, IMG submission 132429) | Tropical peat soil microbial communities from peatlands in Department of Meta, Colombia - 1015_Q2_SP10_20_MG | ecosystem: Environmental > Terrestrial > Soil > Wetlands > Peat | place...
AAAACCACGTTCGCTGTTGGTATCTCTACACGAAGGCAGCGCCAGCCTTACAAAAACGTCCAGGTCTTCCGGCTTTTGGTCAACAAAATGCCCCTCAAGCGTATTTGTGAAGCAGCGGACATTTCCATGCCGACCCTGTACGATAAGATAGATTTCTTGCATAAGCAGTGCATTGAGTTCGCGTCTATCAGGGAGAAGGAACTATTGAACGGCATGCATATACGAAGGCTTTATGTCGCCATCGATCGTCAGGACTACGTTATCAACTGGAACAGGTCGTTAGACAAGCGGAATGTCGTGCTCTCCTCCGTCGGAAGCGCAGACAGCACGACGGGTTACGTTTTCGGGATGCATCTTAACTTCGACCCCGTTGCTGATCCAGTAGCGATAGAATACGATAGTGAAGGCTTAAAGGATTACGAGAAGAGGGCGCCTTTCAGAAAATATGCAAGGCTGTGGTTAAGGCAGGATTATGATGACGCCGCCGCCAATCCCAGCCCTCAGATATGGAACAACAGCTCTTCTCTGATGGGCGACATAGAGTCGACCTACCAGAATTCGCTGAACCGGGAGGACGTGGAGGTCCCCGATGCTCCTGACGAGACCACCAAGCTGCCGTCATACGGCATGCAAATACATACCGACTATACGCTATATGGTCACTTCTTCTTTTTAAAGAAGCTTTTCACGGGCGTGGATAAAATACGGTTTTTCATGGACCAGGAGTCCGGCATACGCAGTGCCTGTCTGTCCGCCTTTGTCGACGAGATAAAGGCCGGGAAGTGCGACGCGTTCTATGTGCGTATCAATAAGGCCCTCACAGTGGACGAGCGCAGGAAGGCTCTTGCGAAGGTCAAGAAAAGGTGGAAGATCCTGAAAAAGGCAAACCCCGGCCTTTCCGATTCTGAACTGAAGCTCCAAATTATAAAGGAGCAGATAAGTAAGTTAAGGAAGATCGGTAAATGGCAGGACAAGTGGGTGATCCATCCGTTCCCCGACATGAGCGAGCCGGAGAAGGCTATATGCTACCTGACTGACATGGGTAGATACGATGAGGACCATATGGCATGGCTCTACAACAAAGCCTCGCTCCATGCCATTGACCGGTTTTTCATGCAGGCAAGGAGGCGTATTTCATTGCTTGAACGCCCGATTACGACGCCGAGCGCGGGTAAAAGGAGGTGGTTCGGGTACAGCCCCTATAATCCGGTAATGGTCATGAAGATGCTTGATATCTTCAGGGTGTTTTACAACTTTATAGAAGCCGGTAAGGATAATCATACGCCTGCTATGAAGCTGGGGCTTGCAAAGGGGGTAGTGAGTATGGAGGATGTGATCTATTATGCTCGATGATTACTATTATATGATGAAATATATTGAACTTAAACATTAAAATAAATATAATGAATATGAAGAAAAATTAGGGGGCTGATTTTGCATTTGCCGATTTCTGTTTATAGTCTCACCACAAAGCGCGTGATAGTAAAAGCCGCTTCTTCTCTCTTGCCAAGTAGACGTATCAATTTGTCACCTCAAGAGAATAAATTATTAATCAATAACAATAAAGAACGGCTTGGGAAGGAGGAGACAGAAAATCTTAAATTCCTCATCAGAAGCGGACAGGATCCGCTAGGCGATGCATATTGTGCTCTTCGTTCTCAAGACGAACGGAGAAAAGCCGGTGCCATATACACACCATACACTATAATCGCCCCGATGGTTAATTGGCCTCATTTCGAGAATCTATCACCCGCTCGCATTGTAGATGCGGGTGCGGGTTCAGGACGATTTATCCTGAGAGCTGGTGCCGTTTACAACAGTGCATTGTTGATTGGGATAGAGCGTGATCCCATCGCAGCGTTAATACTAAGAGCAAATGCTTCAGTTTTAAATATGCTGCCACGGTTGCAGGTGATCGTTGGTGATTACCGATCCGTCAATCTTAACAGGATTAATGGTGCCACTCTATTCATAGGGAATCCTCCCTATACAAGGCATCACAACATCTCTAAAACCTGGAAGGATTGGTTTTCAAATCTGCTATCAGGCCATAATATACCATCGAGCAAACTGGCAGGGTTACACGTTCACTTTTTCGCCAAAACACTGCAACTATCCAAAGAAGGCGACTATGGCGTATTTATAACTTCTTCTGAATGGCTCGATGTTAATTATGGTAAGGTCCTGCGTCATATGCTTACAAATGGCCTGGGTGGATTATCTATTCACGTATTATCTCCGGAAAGTCTGCCGTTTAACGATGCTCATACCACCGGGGCAATCACTTGTTTCAAGGTTGGCAGTACACAAACAAGCATTAAATTTAGAAGCGTAGATTCGCCATCTGACCTAAAAAACCTGTCAGAAGGCGGGCATAAGGTATCGAAGAGTTTACTTAATGCGTCGTCAAGATGGTCGATCTATGTTAAACGCACTCGGTCATCAACCGCCGGTAGTGTAAAGATCGGCGATATATTCCGAGTTCATAGGGGCCAAGTTACAGGTTGCAATAGGGTCTTTATTGAAGGGGGATATGATGGAGAACTACCTGGCACTATACTATATCCCACGGTGACTCGCGCCCAGGAGTTGTTTGACAGCGCAATAATGCTTACGTCAAGTGAAGGATTTAAAAACGTAATTGACATCCCCGAAGATCTATCACAGTTTGGTCGAGCAGAGAGAAAAAAAATAAATAGATTCTTGACCTGGGCAATACAGCAGAAGGCCAATGAATCGTATATTGCCAAACATCGCAAACCTTGGTGGTCTGTCCGACTTTATCAGCCAGCACCAATAATATGCACATATATGGCAAGACGCTCTCCCCGGTTTATACGCAATCTTTGCGACATGCGACATATTAACATAGCACACGGATTATATCCTGTCACACATTTAAGCAATGAAGATTTGGACTTGGTTGTTAATTGGCTGAATCATAATGTTTCAAAAAAATCTGGACGTACATATGCCGGTGGATTAACCAAGTTTGAGCCAGGAGAAGTCGCAAATATTATTATCCCCAGCATAGACCAGTTGAGAGATGGAGGCGGTTTGTGAGCAACTGGCCTAAAGGCACGCGAAAGTGGACATCTAAGGAAATCACCAATGATTGTATAAAAGCGAAAGAAGATTTCCGGAGGCGTCGCCTTGATGAGCCTAAAGTGAATTATCTTCGATCTTTTAGGGAATTTGAAAAAGCAACAGCAAGCACTATTAATAAATTTAATGCACTGTTCAGCAGGTCAATAAAACCAAGTGTCTTGGCTGCTTCAATAAAAGATAGGCATTTATTTGATGCTCTTCGGTATATTGGAGCGCCGCCAATATCAAAGGATGATCTTAAAACATTATCAGAATCAAAACTGTCCTGGACAAAAATAGAAAAGAATCGAGATGAAGCAAAAAGAATACTAAAAATAATCCGCAGAACAATAGATCCAAAACGATTTCCTTGGATAGTTAAGCGTAGGAAGCCAAAAAGAAATGAAAAAAAAGCTGCGATATTAGCAACCACTGTAGTAGTGGCTGTGCAAAGGATTCAAACCCAACGAAGAATGACCGAGAAATCCTTAGTTGAAACTGCGGTGGAGAAAATTATTGAAGATAACGGATTTTTAAAAGTTGAATCACCGAAACAAGGTATCCAGGCATTAGTAAGTGATGCGCCAGCGCCAGGGAAATTCATGAAGAATATTCTCGTTGGTCAAGATATGGCTGATTTTATCGTCGGACTACGTAATGGCAAATTTCTAATAATTGAATGCAAAGGCTCTAATAACGAAGTGAATAGTCGAAAACGAATAAATAAAGATGTTATGCAGAACGCAAGGCACTGGCGGGATCAGTTTGGTACACAAATTATTCCATCAGCAGCCATTCAAGGAGTTTTTAAGGATGTGTATATAAAAGATGCGCAAGAGACGCCAGTGGTATTTTTCTGGGCTCATCGTCTGTCAGATTTGAAAAAAATTATTAAATAAAAGCGGTAAAGAAAAATCGCTAGCTAATATTCAAATAACCATCAAACAAACTTTCACCTCATATTTCGTCCATCGCTCATTATCCGATTTATTAATATCCATATTTCAGCAGTGCTCTTCGCATCCTCCAGAGCGCGATGCATGACAACCGGTTCTGTTTTAAAGAGATGTCTGTAGATGCTTCCCAGATCGTGACGTTCCAATTCAGGGAACAGCTTCCTCGCCAATGACAGCGTACAGAAATAAGGCTGTCGGAATTCGATTTTTAATCGTCTGAATTCTTTTCCGACCATGCTCAGGTCGAAATCGGCATAATGCGCCACCATGATGCTGTCTTCAATGAATGCGCGGAATTTAGGCATCACTTTCTTGGGTTTCGGCTGGCCCGCGAGCATGCCCCTCGTTATGCCGTGTACCCTTTGCGCAGCCGGATCAATAGCACGGTCCGTGTCGATCAGGCTATGGAATTCATCGGCTATCTTTCCACCCTCTAAAGCCACGGCGCCGATCTCGATGACGCGGTCGCCGGCCTCGGGCGACAACCCCGTCGTCTCTACATCAAATACGATTGTCCGACGGTAAGGCCTTCCGTTAAGATCAAAAAACATCATGAGCAATATTATAAGTCATTTCAGTGGTTCCTGGCAAATAACGTGATTTAGAAACGAGAACCTGCAGAAAATATCTTCTGCAAAAAGCACGGCCCCTAACTTGTTGTAGTTAGGGGCTTATTCATTATTTTTGCCGGAAAATATCAACACCTTAAGCTACCGGCTTGGCTTTCCCCCGCACGGGCTTTTTTGTGATGATCTGGCGGAAGCGTAACACCGCGACATCTCAAGGCTTCTCCAACTTTGTGAGCGCAAAGCTGGAAATTTGGGATGAATCGTGCACTTAATGGGATTTGGTAACTGCTATCTGCAAGCTAAGAGCAGATCAGAATAATTGCGACTTGCACCAGCGCTGCGGTTGGTGACTATTCCAATTTCGCATATTTCACTACATTGTTACCAGCTTCCTTGGCGGTATTTGCAAGGTCTTCGGCCATTTTGATCAGTTCATGTATTGTGCCAGTGGCGCCGTCGCGGGTAACGACTCCTGTACTGAACGTTACTGGCCAGCCATTCTTTTTCACGATATCCTGAAGACGCTCCTGAACCTTATCAATAATACCTGCGGCGTTCTCCTGCTTGGTTTCCGGCATAAGAATAGCAAACTTGGCACCCCCAAGTCTTGAAAGTATATCTTTTGGCCGCAACGCTGATCTCATTATTTGTGCCACTTCGTGGAGGAGGTAATCGCCGGCTATATGACCAAGAGTGTCATTTATGTGCTTTAAATTATCTATATCGATATAAGCGAGCGTAAGAGGTCTTTTATGCATGGCAGATTTACTGATTTCAGCACGAGCCTGCTCATAAAAGGCTCTTATGTTCGATGCTCCCGTTAAATCGTCTGTGTTCGCATGCTCTCGTTCCTTCATCACTAATTTCTTTATAGCCGCAATGGAATACGCAACAATCAAGAACATTCCGAGCACCATTACTGCGTTCCAGATAGGAACAGTGATATTAGAATAAGCATGCCCAGACACCAGATCTGACACGGCCCAGGTTATAGCACTAAAGATTGATATTATAACTGCGGGAACTCCTCCCTCGAACCATGCAATCAACATGATCGGAAGAAGGTAGAGAAGTGATATGGAGGTATCATAGCTCGTGATAGTATCAATACTGCCGATTGCTAACACGAGCAGATATCCGAGAACTGTGAGATATTGTTTAGGTAGTTTTTCAGCAAATTCTAAGATTGGTCTGATCTGCATAATATTCAATGCTTGCAGTTATGGTTAATTTCAAATTGTGTTCTTTGACAAAATTGTAATTTGGACCTCGGGAACCGGTATGTCACGGTTTATGATATCATTTCTGTCCAGAGAATATCGTAAGGTAATTAAAGATGCCTGTCAGGATATTATAAGTTTCAAAGATATTTCCTTGTAAGTTACCATTTCCCGGGCCTTCTGTCTTTTCCGCTCCTGCGTTCAGGCCCCTTATAGTTTGGATCATGCACTTTACGTCGATCTTCATCTAATCTGAGCTCCCGAAGAATCCTGCGGATTCGTTCCGTCAAGTCGCCGTTCATAGTTCTCCTATGTTCTCGCGGGATTAATATGCTATTGCCAGTAATAATAACACAGACGGGTTCTAATGAAAAGGACAAGGTTGATTCATTGATAAAACAGCTGCTAATGACCAGGGGCCCTTACCCCGGGGAAAGTGGGAATGAGCTGAACGTCTACCTTATGATGGGTCCGTCGATCCATACATGTCAAGTTTGGCATCCGAATGAAACAAGACCTGCTCTTTGATGAGGAAGTTCTGGATCGGAAATAGGGGCCCCGTTGATATAATAGACCACTTCGCTGCGAGTCTCGATCGTTCCTGCCTATATAAGTAGTACAGAGGATATTCCACGAATAGATACCGGCGCTTTACATCTTCTCCTGATCCACCTTCATTTCGACAAGATATCTGATTTTCGGCAGCAGAGACGCAGCTGACGGGTATGCTTTCCCGGACAAAGCGATCATTTTCTGCTCCTCGCCGTAGAGAGCCCGGACACTCTTTAACACATCATCGACACAGGCTGCAACAGAAGCGTCCCTGTTCTCTCCCCGGACCCTTAAAACACCGAAGACAGTTCGGGAACTGTTGTCGACAAAGAATACCCTCGCTCTTTCCTTGCTCCCCCGTATTATGACTGCAGACAGCTTGACATTGATGACATCACCCTTTTCGCTCACAAGGCTGAACTCGATCTGTTTAAGGAGCCTTGGCGTTCCCGTCTTTTCTTCGGGTCTTTCGTTCCTCAGGAACCTCCAAGGTGCGTATGCAGGATAGCGGGAATCCAATTCAGCGGCCAATCTTTCATATTCCGGCGTACCATAGCGTCCGGCAAGGTTCAGGACATGTGTCTGGTCATCCAGGAGCGCTGCTGTCAAATTCCTTTCCCACATTATTTTCTGATTTGTTCGTCCGGACTCATCGGCAGGGGCGGCCAGATAGGGCAGAATGTTCTCCCTATACTTAGCCAGGTTGTACACATTGGTGTCCAGAAGGCGAGACTTCCCGACACTATGGGGAGCTGAAAATTCGAGGTACAGATTGTTATCCGTATTAATCCTCCCGCCGCTGCTGTAAGCCGTTGCCCCTTCGGTCCCCATCACGAAATAGCTCAGGAAATCCTCAGCCGACCCCATTTTGACCGGCACCAGGTCTTCTTGGATTGCCGGCGCTTTGATCCGCTGCGCCAGGTCCTTTTCGTCGATGACGATGGGGGAGTTGCTGCCGACCAGTTCTGCGTCGTGATGGGTGAGCCACACCATGATGTATGAGAAGTTATCTCTCATGGTCGCGACAACGGATTTGAGATTTTCTTCGGTAAGTTCGTACAGGGGAAGCCACTGACAAACAATGCCGCCGGGGTTGAGATGTTGCGCGGCAAGCTTGAAATACTCAGTTGAATAGAGGTATCCGGCCCCACTGAACCACGGATGGATCGGGTCGGCGGTGATGACGTCGAATTTCTCCTGCGTGGTCAGAAGGAAATTCCGGCCGTCGTTGAAGACGAGCCGCAGCTTCGGACTGTCCAGAGCATAGTGGTTGTAAATGCCGAAGGTCCTGGTCACACCGAGCACTTTCGGTTCGATCTCGGCAAGCGTGACCTGTTCCACGCTCGGATGCACTAAGGTCGCCCCCAGGGTCATGCCGCTCCCCGTACCGAGCACGAACACTTTCTTCGGATTCTTGTTGAGCAGCATAGGCAGGTGCCCCAAGGTGTACTGACATTGCATATCTTTGTAGGCGTCCGATGCCTCTACCCTGCCATTGGTTATGAAAAACCGGGTTTCTGCCGCCTGAACGGAGCTTACGATTGCCTGGACGCCCTCCCCATAATAAAGGACGTCATTATTTTCCATGGCTTCCCGTATCCTCTCCGGCGTGCCGTACATCTCGGGGTGGTTGGACTGATAGATGGCGTAAAACTTGGGATCCCACAATGCCCATATGCTGGGATTTAAGGCCAGGACAAGGATTGCAATCGTCACTGCGATCGATATCCCCCAATTCAGCGTTTTTCTCCCCAACACGCTCACCATCACAAGCAGGCCGAACCCGATGTTGATCAGGATTATCACCTGCAGGGACTGCTGTATGCCGAGGAGATAGATGAGGATAAAACCGCTGACTGCCGACCCGAGGATCGCCCCGATCGTGTTGTATGACAGAATTTCGCCGACTGCCCGGCCCACCAGCTTCTTGTATTCCCCGTGGATCGTCCCGGCCAGGGGGAACGCCACCCCCATGAAGAAGGCGGGCACGAACAGGAAAGAAAACGCGAGCACAAAATTGGCCAATTGCCTGGTCTTGAAAGGCTGGATCCTCAATTGGAGGTCATGGAAAAAATCGTACACAGAAACCGCGAGTGTTGGCAAATCCCTGATGTGCAATGTTACGACCAAGGCGGACACGCCGATGAGCACCTGCACGAGGCCAAAACCGATTATGGATCTCAGGGAATGACTTCCCGTCCCTTTATGCCGCGCTCCGTATATTCTGAGAAACAGGCCGTATGCGGCGCTCCCAAGGCCGATTCCCGCAAGGAAGGCCATCAAGAGGAGGGTAAACCCGTATACGCTCGCGCCGATGACGATGCTCAGGATCCTGGTCCAGAGCACCTCATAGGCTAATGCGCAGAACCCGCTAACCCCGATCCCCCAGAGCACGAGCTTAAGCGAAAATATGTCCTTCCTCTGCCCTTCGGGAGGGACAGAGGGGGTACCGGCATCGGTCACTGCTTCCCCTCCGGCGGCCGACGCGTCCAGAACCGCCTGCGCCTTGGCCTGCAGCACAATGCCCAAAGTGCCAGCAAGCACATTTATCAGCACAGCCAGAGACAGGGTAGTGCTCACAGTATAATGGGGCAGCAAAAAGAAACCTGTTGCCGAGGCGCCAACGACGGCCCCGATAGTGTTGAACCCGTAGAGGAAAGAGAGGCGGCTGCCCAGACCTGCCGCGCGATTTGAAATGAAGCTCGACAATACGGGGAGCGTCCCGCCCATCAGCGTGGTCGGTACGATCAGGGCAACAGCGGCAAATGTAACGCGGATAATGGAGAGATAAACAGGAGAGGAGTCGGATATTTGGGCAAGCGGTACATAAATAATCGGATAGAGACGCATCAGTGCCACGAATACTAGGGCTGACGCGGCGATGCCGAGCTCAAGGAACCCGTACAGGCGCAACAATTTTCTGTAGTCGCCTACCTTCTTGCCGATCGTGTAACTCCCGAGAGCAAGCCCACCCATAAAAACAGCCAATACGGTGGTCACAGCGAGGTGGGAACCTCCAAAGACGAGACTCAGGTAGCGGACCCACAGAACCTCATAGACCAGTGCGGCTGCGCCGGATAGAAAAAAGATCAAGTAGATAATGCCCAGAACAAGTTGCTGCATAGCCACTCCTCGTTACTCCGTAAATCTCCGTCTTCGAGGGCCACCTCCGTCAATACAACGGACGACACCTTGCCTGCACGGACAAGTTTGGCGCAGTCAAAGCATTTTTATTATAGCCGCAATGGTCTTTCCAGAATATTTCAGTCATATTAACATTTGGAAAGGTTGTGCATAGTTATGTTATGAATGAGCCTTTTAAGCTCATGGTTTCGCAGTATAAAAGTAATATTTAGCCTTGTAGGGCACTCGAACCTCTTTGCCTTCTTGCGCCTGCTTACAGCCTTCGGCAGGCGCTTTACCGCCGGAAGTATATAGACGCTGAATACTTTGCGTCTTACTGAAGACGCCGTTCCCCGAATTTGATTTTGCACTAAGCAGCAGCCATGGGATGGCGTTCGGGTCTGGACCATTGTCTCGCGCCTTAACTTCGCCTACTACTTTGCTTCCATCACTCGATTCCCAGGTCGGTCCAGCATAGTGCCTACCGATTTTTTTACCGGCGCTGTCGAACAGGTCAGCTTCCGGGGCTTTGAAGACCCATTCAAACCGTGTCCGATCGTCTTTACTGGCCTTACACTCATAAATTTGCACGCCGGTGGCTTGTGTCTCAAGCAATAACACCTGATTCGCGGGAGCCTTCAGGGTTTCAGGGACCTCAGGCATCGTTCCAGCTTTCACCACCGCGAAACCTGCAAAAAGCACGATGATTGATACTCCGACTATTACATATAGTTGTTTCATGGCTACGGTCCCTCCCTTGGGGTTTTTGCATACGGGAATTAACAATTAAAAATGCAACATAAAGCGCTGCGATGAGCACAAACTATGACAACTTCATGTAGAAGTGTTGCTAAAACTATGAATAGCACCCATTTAAAGGGCACCTGTAAAGAGAAAAAACTATCTCGTTGACGAGAAAATTACATTTTCTCGTCGATGTTTTTATTTAAGCTACCATCATCCCTA
>Ga0187780_10004470_pt1 | contig 10472 bp, 8 predicted proteins | sample 1015_Q2_SP10_20__FD_132429 | JGI IMG/M metagenome (GOLD analysis project Ga0187780, IMG submission 132429) | Tropical peat soil microbial communities from peatlands in Department of Meta, Colombia - 1015_Q2_SP10_20_MG | ecosystem: Environmental > Terrestrial > Soil > Wetlands > Peat | place...
AGGAGCATGGAGAGCAGGTCTCCCCGGTCCCCTCCGGTCGCGCGCCGCTCGGCGAGAATGCGCGCCACCTCGGCGTCGAGCCGCGCCCGGCCCCGCCGGAAGCGCCGCACCGCCGGCAGCGGGAGCCGCAGGACCAGCTCTCCGAAGGGGAGGGAGAGTGCGCCGAACAGCCCGAGCGTGTCGGTGAGCGCCCGCCCGACCTCCGCCGCGGTGCCCTCCACGTCTGCATCGAACAGCGTCTTGGCCACCACCGCCAGGGTGAGCCGCGCCATCTCGGCGGGGATGTCGAGCTCGGCGCCGTCCACCCAGCGGCCTGCCGCCGCCTGACCGGCGTCGACCATCGCCTCGGCGTAGGCAGCGATGCGCGTCCGATGGAAGGCGGGCTGCATCAGGCGCCGCTGCCGGAGGTGGAAGGCCCCCTCGCTGGTGAGCAGCCCCTCGCCGAGGAGGATCTTCGCCCGCTCCAGCCCGAGGCCCTTGTGAAAGCTCTGGGCGCGGGTGAGCAGCACGTCCCGGACGAGGTCAGGATGGGAGAGCAGGTAGACGGTCTCCGGTCCGAAGCGGAAGCGCACCGCGTCGCCGTGCGCATCGCGCGCCCGCTCGAAGAAGCCCAAGGGGTCGCGCTGCATCCGGAGGAGGAGCTGACCCGGCCAGGTGGATCGCAGGGTGGGGGGGCCCGGCACGGCGCCGGCGGCCGCGTGCGGCGCGGTCACGGAGAGGGGACCAGCCCCTCGCCCGGCCGGACGAGGATGGCCCGGGTGTAGGCCATGCGAAAGCCGAGGCGGGCGGCGTTTCGCTCGGTGGGGATCCCCGGATGGGAGACGATGGTCGCCAGCCGGCTTCCCCGCTCCCGCCCGCGCTCCAGCCGGGCGACGATGAGCGCCTGCTGGATTCCCCGGCGCCGGAAGGCGGGGAGGACCGATGTCCCGAATAGCGATGTGACGCCGCCCCGGGAGGCGCACCCCCCGGCACCGGCGACCTCTCCGTCGAGCCGGGCGATGAAGCTGTCATGGGCCGGCAGGTGCACCGCGCGCAGGCTGGTGCGGAGGAAGCTCTCCGACATCGAGGCACCTCCGGGGAAGAACCCGCTCGACGAGACGCGGACGTAGAGCGCGGCGGCCTCGGCATCGGCGGCGTCGATGCGCTCCACCTCCAGGCCGGCCGGCCAGAGATGGGGCATCGCCGCCCGGAGCCCCTCCGCGGGCGGGAGCGGGCGGAAGAGGACGTTCTCGAACTCCTGGAGCCGGAACGATTCGCCGGCCAGCGCGCGGAGGAGGCTCTCGTGGACGAAGGGGCAGATCTCCACCCTCGGCTCGGCGCCTCGCTCCCGGAAGAAGTCGCCCAGGACCCCGGCCACGGACGGCGGGACCGGGCCTTCCAGCCCCAGCCCGCAGGCCTTGTTCACGAAGGATGCGGGCCCGCCGAAGGTCATCCAGCCGCCGCCGACCGGGGCGGCGTCCAGCGCCAGCTCCACCATCGCCTCCGCCTGGCCGCGCTCGACCGAGGCAGCCAGGCCGGCGAAGTCTTCCACCCGCGCCCTAGATGTCGAAGTAGAGGGCGAACTCCATGGGGTGCGGACGCAGCCGCACGGCGTTCAGCTCTCGCTCCGTCTTGAGGTGGATCCAGGTGTCGATGACGTCGGTGCTGAAGACGTCGCCCTTGAGGAGGAACTTGTGGTCCCGCCGCAGACAGTCCAGCGCCTCCTCAAGGCTGCCGGGCATCTTCGGCACGTCCTTGAGCTCCTCCGGGCTGAGGCCATAGATGTCCTTGTCCAGCGGCTCCCCGGGGTCGATCTTGTTCTCCACGCCGTCCAGCCCGGCCATCATCTGGGCGGCGAAGGCGAGGTAGGGATTGCAGGACGGGTCCGGGCTCCGGAACTCGAGCCGCTTGGCCTTGGGGCTCGGGCTGTACATGGGGATGCGGATCGACGCGCTCCGGTTCCGGCTGGAGTAGGCCAGGTTGACCGGCGCCTCGAAGCCCGGCACCAGCCGCTTGTAGCTGTTGGTGGTCGGGTTGCAGATCGCCGCCAGGGCCCGGGCGTGCTTGAGGATGCCGCCGATGTAGTGCAGCGCCATCTCGGACAGCCCGGCATAGCCGTCCCCGGCGAAGAGCGGCTTGCCGTTCTTCCAGAGCGACTGGTGGGTGTGCATCCCGCTCCCGTTGTCTCCGAAGAGCGGCTTGGGCATGAAGGTCGCCGTCTTCCCGTGGCGCCAGGCGACGTTCTTCACCACGTGCTTGAACCAGCTCAGGTGGTCGGCGCACTTCACCAGGGTGTCGAAGCGGAAGTCGATCTCCGCCTGACCGGCGGTGGCCACCTCGTGGTGCTGGCGCTCGACCTCGATGCCCAGGGCCTCGAGGACGAGGACCATCTCGGTGCGGATGTCGTTCTGGCTGTCCAGCGGCGGGACCGGGAAGTACCCCTCCTTGTGGCGGATCTTGTACCCGCGGTTCCCTCCTTCCGCCTCCTCGGCGCCGCTGCTCCAGGCGCCCTCGCTCGAGCCGAGCTCGTAGAAGGCTCCGTTCACCCGGTTGTCGAAGCGCACCGTGTCGAAGACGAAGAACTCCGCCTCCGGGCCGAAGTACGCCGTGTCGGCGATGCCGGTGGACCGGAGGTACTTCTCCGCCTTGAGCGCGATGGTGCGTGGATCGCGGCCGTAGGGCTCCTTGGTGATGGGATCGACGATGGTGCAGATCAGGCTCAGGGTGGCATCCTTGGTGAAAGGATCCATCACCGCCGTCGCCGGGTCGGGCATGACCAGCATGTCCGAGGCGTGGATCTCGGCCCAGCCGCGGATCGACGAGCCGTCGAATCCGAGGCCCTCCTCGAAGCTCTCCTCCTTCAGCTCGTGGAGCGGCACGGTGAAGTGCTGCCAGGTGCCGACGAAATCCATGAACTTGAGGTCGACCATCACCGCATTGCGGTCCTTGGCCAGGCCCAGAACTTCCTTCGGTCTCATCGCTGCCATGCCTCCCTCGGACGGTGTGCGGCGCACATGAAGCCTCAAGGCGCTGGAAAAGGAAACGACGAACGACAGGCCTGTTCCGGCCCCGGATCCCCCCTGCTGATCCCAGGGCCTGCCGGCCCTGGGGGCCAGCGTTTGCGGGGGGTTGCACGGGCCGGCGGCGGTTGAAACGGGCAACCCGCCGGACCTACCATGAGAGCGGTCCCGGAGTTCATGGAAGACCTGAACGAGCGCGCCTGCTCCGTCCTTCACGCCGTCATCCGCGAGTACGTGGCGACGGGGGATCCGGTGGGGAGCCAGCAACTCGCCCGGACCCAGTTCGACGTCTCCAGCGCCACCCTCCGCAACGTGATGGCCGACCTGGAGGCGCTCGGCTACCTGGAAAAGCCGCACACCTCCGCCGGGCGCGTGCCCACCGGTCGCGCCTACCGCTTCTACGTCGACACCCTGATGCAGCTGCGCCAGCCCCCGCCGCGCGACCGCGAGCTCATCCAGCGAGGAATTCCCAGCGGCGCCGGCCTGGAGGAGTCGCTGCAGGAGGCGAGCCGGGTCCTCCACTTCCTCACCCGGCATGCCTGCGTGGTGGTCTCGCCGCGGCCGTCGGCGGGCGTGTTTCACCGCATCGAGTTCGTCCGCCTGCGCGACACCCGTGTCCTGGCCATCCTCGTCGGCCGGGATGGGCAGGTGCTCAACAAGCCGCTCACCCTCGACGTGCAGATGTCGGAGGCCGAGCTGGCGCGGGCCTCGAACTACCTCTCCGAGCTCCTCCACGAGGTCCCCTTCGAGGCGCTCCGCGACCGCATCGAGGCCGAGCTGGCCCAGGAGCAGGCGCTCTACGACGAGCTCCAGGCCCGGGCGCTGCGGCTCGGCTACCTGGCCACCGACCTGCACTCCACCGACCGGGTTCACATCGAAGGCACCGGGTCCTTCCTCGAGGCCCCGGAGTTCGCCGACGTGGAGCGGATGCGGGCGCTGTTCCGCGCACTCGACGAGAAGGGCAAGCTCCTCGCCCTGCTCGACCGGGTCCAGCAGGCCGGGGCGATGCAGATCTTCATCGGCAACGAGAGCGAGTTCTCGTCCGCCGGCGACGTGACCGTCGTCGCCAGCCCCTACGGGACGGAGGACCGCCCGCTGGGCACCGTGGGGGTCATCGGCCCCACCCGGATGAACTACTCCCGGGTCATCCCGCTGGTGCAGTTCACCGCCCAGACCCTTCGCTCGGTCCTCGAGCAGGGCTAGGCCCGCGTCCCGGGGGCCCGCGGGCCGGAAGTGTTGCGGCGCCCGGCCGGCGCTGATAGCCGACCCCCCCTCGCATGGACACCGTCGCCCCCAGGGCCTCGCAGCGGCCCCTGCTCCACGTCTTCCTCTTCGCCGCGACGCTGGTCACCACCTTCCAGGCGTACCGGTCCGGAGCCGTCTCCGGCGAGGCCGGCTCGGGGGATGCCCTGGCCTTCAGCCTCTCGCTGGTGGCCATCCTCGGGAGTCACGAGATGGGGCACTGGCTCATGGCCCGCCGCCACGGGGTGGACGCCTCGCTCCCCTACTTCATCCCCTTGCCGTACCTGGGCTTCGGAACGCTCGGCGCGGTGATCCGCATCCGGAGCCGCATTCCCACCCGGAACGCGCTGGTGGACATCGGCGCGGCCGGGCCGCTGGCCGGCTTCCTGGTCGCCGTCCCCATCCTCGTCTGGGGGTACGCCCACGCGCAGCTCATCGACGTTCCCCAGGTGCCGGCTCCCTTCCCCCCGCTCGAGTCGGCGGTGGGGGTGGTCGGGCTCCTCGTGCAGGGCCGGGCCCCGGACATCGTCGCCCAGAGCTTCGGCGACAGCCTGCTCACGCTGCTCGTCCAGTTCCTGGTCGTCGGACCCCTGCCCGCCGGGCGAGACGTCCTGGCCAATCCATACATCGTCGCCGGGTGGTTCGGCTGTCTGGTCACGACCCTGAACCTCTTCCCCATCGGGCAGCTCGACGGCGGGCACCTGGCCTTCGCCAATCTCGGCGCGCGGGCGGTGGTGGTGGGCAAGGTGGCCGCGCTCGGCCTGCTCGCCCTGGTGCTCCTCTTCAACCTGTCCTGGACGGCCTGGCTCCTGGTCGTCTCGCTGCTGGTGGGATTCCGACACCCGGAGGTCGAGCGGCCCGGGGAGCCGCTGGGAGTCGCCCGGGTCGTCACCTGCATCGCCTGCCTGGTGGTCTTCGCGCTGTGCATCATCCCGTCGCCGGTGCGGCTCGTCGCCGGCCCGTGACCGGCCGCGGGGTGTGTGGTCAGCTGGTGCGCCAGGGATGACGGGGTCGTGCTCGGCATGCGGGCAACGGGTGGAGCTGGTCGACGTCCGGCTCGACCAGGGGCTGGTGCTGGTGCGCTGCCCGGCCTGCGGAAGCGAGCAGCGACTGTCGCTGGCCGCCGCTCCGACGGCGACCGTCCAGCGCCCGGGGGCCGAGGCCTCCCCCCGGACCGCGGACGTCCCCCCGGGCTCCATCGACGCGGCCGTGGAGCCCCCCGCCGGCGTCTGCCCGAAGTGCATCTCACCGCGTCCGGCCGGCGCCGCCGCCTGCTCCGCCTGCGGCCTGGTCTTCGCCAACTTCCGGCCCGCCGACCACGAGCCGCCGGCGGCCGTGCTCGGCGCCTGGAGGACGCTTGCCGCTCGCTGGGGTCAGGCCGCCGAGCACACCCGCTTCCTCCAGCTGGCCGGCGCCGCGGACGGGCTCGCCGCCGCCGGCCGGCTGTACCGCATCCGCTTGGCGCAGTCCCCGGGGGACGCCCTGGCGCAGGCGGGCGTCGAGGCCACGGTGAAGATGGCCTCGGCTCCGGTGGCGGTGGCCGGGATGCGCCGCCCGGAATCGGCGCCGCCCCGCCGCCGGAGGTGGACGCTGGCCGTGGCGGCCATGGTCCTTCTTCTGCCGGTGGCCGCCGCCTTCGTCCTCCTGCGGCTGCTCGGGGGTCACTGACGCGATGGCGGTGGAGACCCTGCTCGCGCCCGGTGGACCGCTCTCCCGCGCGCTTCCGGGCTGGGAAGAGAGACCGGAGCAGGTGGCGCTTGCCCGCGAGGTGGAGCGCGCCTTCGCCGAGCGGCGGGTGCTGGTCGCCGAGGCCGGCACCGGCACGGGCAAGACCCTGGCCTACCTCGTCCCGGCCGCGCTGAGCGGGCGGAAGGTGGTCATCTCCACCGCCACCAAGAACCTCCAGGACCAGCTCTTCCACAAGGACCTCCCTCTCTTGCAGCGCGGCCTCCGGCTCGAGCTGCGCGCCACGCTGGTCAAGGGACGGTCCAACTACCTCTGCCTGCACCGTCTGGAGCGCATCGAGCGGGAGCCGGCCCTGCTCGGGCCGGGGACCGACGAGGCCTGGGCGGATGTGCGGGCCTGGGCGGACCACACCGAGACCGGCGACCGGGCCGAGCTGGCTCTGCCCGAGGACTTCCCCGGCTGGCCCCGGCTGACCACCACCCGGGAGACGTGCCTCGGGACGCGCTGTCCGCTCCACGAGGCGTGCTTCGTCACCCGCCTCCGGGCCCGGGCCGAGGCATCCGACCTGGTGGTGGTGAACCACGCCCTCTTCTTCGCCGACCTCGCCCTGCGCACCACCCGCGGGAACGGCGAGGGGGTGCTTCCCCGGTACGATGCGGTGGTCTTCGACGAGGCGCATGCGCTGGAGGACGCGGCCACCGAGTTCTTCGGCGTGGGCGTCTCCAGCCACCGCTTCGAGGAGCTGGCGCGGGATGCCCAGGTGGCGCTCGAGCCCACCGACTCCCGGTCGGGCATGCTGGCCGCGCTGGCGTTCAAGCTGCGCTCCCAGGCGGAGTCGCTCTTCACCGGCGCGCCGCGCGCGCTCGGGCTGGGCGCCGAGCAAGCGGTGAGGCTCACCCCCGACCTGCTCCGCCCCCTCTCCCGCCAGGTGGAGGAGCTGCTCCAGGGCCTGGCCGCGCTGGGGGCCTTCGCCGGCGAGGCGGAGGAGCCGGAGGTCCAGGCTCTGGGCCGGCGCAGCGACGAGCTGGGGAGCGAGCTGGACTTCGTGCGCCGGGCCGAGTCGACGGACCACGTCTACTGGGCCGAGGGCCGAGGCCGCGGGGTGGCGCTGCGCGCCGCGCCCATCTCCGTCGCCGAGGTGCTGCGGGAGAAGCTCTATGCCTCCGTGGACACGCTCGTGTTCACCTCGGCCACGCTCCGCGCCGGGAGCTCGTTCGGCTATTTCTGCCGCCGGCTCGGGCTGGTCGACGATGCCGGCGAGCCCGTCCACCCGCTCACCCAGCTGGCCGTGCCCTCCTCCTTCGATTACCGCGAGCAGTCGGCCCTCTACCTGCCCACCCACCTCCCCGAGCCGAACCAGCCCGGCTTCGTCGAGGCGGTGGCCGAGGAAGTCGTCGCGCTCAGCGAGCTCACCGGAGGGCGCGCCTTCGTCCTCTTCACCTCCCTCAGGAACATGGAGGCGGTGCACGGGCTGCTCCGGGACCGCCTGCCATGGCCGGCGCTGAAGCAGGGCGAGGCCCCGAAGCACGTCCTCCTCGAGGCCTTCCGTGCCCAGCCCTCGGTGCTCTTCGCCGCCCACAGCTTCTGGGAAGGCGTGGACGTCCCCGGTGAGGCGCTGTCGCTGGTGGTCATGGACAAGCTGCCCTTCGCCTCGCCCGGGCACCCCCTCACCGCGGCGCGCATCGAGCAGCTCGAGGCGAGGGGCGAGGAGCCGTTCTCCGCCTACCAGCTCCCCGAGGCGGCGCTCGCGCTCCGCCAGGGGTTCGGCCGGCTCATCCGCACCCGCGCCGACCGCGGCATCGTCGCCCTGCTCGACGTCCGGGTCTCCCGGCGGGCCTACGGACGGATGCTCGTCCAGTCGCTGCCGCCCGCCCGGCGCTTCCGGAGGCTCGAGCCGCTCGCCGCCTGGCTGTCCGCCGGACGGGGCCGGAGCTCGGGACGACCGGACAGTGACCTCGCGGCGGCGGGAGACGAGGCATCGCCGCGGCGGTGAGGACGCGGCCCCGGCGCGGTCGCAGTCAGGGGAGGCCGGCGAGCGGGCAGCCCGCGCGGGCCTCGAGGGTATGCTGGAGGGCGCTTCCGGCGAGGGTCAGCTTCCGCTCGGCCCGCGCCACCGCCGCCGCCAGCCCGCTCCGCCATCCGCAGGGCGCCGGCGCCGGGGGTGGCCCCTGCAACCGACCTCCCTCGGCCCAGGTCCAGAGCGCCTCGGCGTCGATGCCCAGCGCCTCGGCATGCCTGCCGAGGGCCGTCCGGAGCCGGCCGGCCGCCTCCTCCGGCGCATCGCTCGGCTCGAGGTAGGCCGCCACCACGCCGCTCGCGGCCGCCGCCCGTGCCCACTCGCGCAGGGGCCGGGGGTGCTCGGCGCGGGCGTCGGCGGCGAAGATGACCAGGCTCCGGGCACGCTCCCCGTCCCCTGCGGGCCGGTAAAGTGTGAAGAGCACGCGCGGCCCGCCCTGCGCCTCGAGAAGCCCCTCGCTCTCGAGCACGGCCGGTCCCCGGGTGCACGCCGCGTCCCCCGAGAGGAGCCATCCGGCCATGCCTGCGCCCAGGGCGAGGGCGCCGGCGAAGAGACCGAGGACGAGCGGTCGAGACATGAAGGCCTCCGGAAAGCGAGGGGGAGCATCGCTCGCCGGGCGGGGGACCGCGGGGCGGGGAGCAGCCGGGAACCGGCCCGGTGCAGCGAACGGCTCCGCCGGGGCCCCGGAGGACGCCGGACCGGACGGATCAGCCCGAGAGGCGCCGGACCTGGGCCTGGTGGCTCCGGGCGACGGGCAGGCAGACGCCGCTGGCCAGGACGGCGACCAGCGCCCCTCCCGACTCCCGCCTCACCTCGCGCAGACAGCGGAGGTTGACGATGGCCTTGCGGTGGATGCGCACGAAGCGCCGAGGGTCGAGCCGTGCTTCGAGGGCGGCCATGGACTCGCGGTGCAGGTAGGCGTGGGCGCCGACGTGGAGCTCGACGTAGTAATCGGCCGCTTCGATCCAGTCGATCTCATCCTCGGAGAGGAAGGTCACCCGGCCGCGGTCCCGGACCACCACCCGGGTTCGCTCCAGGGCCTCCAGACCCTGGAGCATCCGCTCCCCGATGCGGGCCGCCGCGTCCCGCCGCAGCTCGTCCTTCGCCCGGCGCAGGGCCTGGGTGAAGCGCTCGTCGTCGAACGGCTTGAGCACGTAGTCCAGGGCGTGCACGGCGAAGGCCTGGAGCGCGTGGGCATCGTAGGCGGTGACGAAGACCACCAGCGGGAGCGGGCGCTCGGCCCGGGAAAGGACCTCGAAGCCGTCCCCTCCGGGCATCTGGACGTCGAGGAAGACCAGCTGCGGCCGGGTCGACCTGAGCAGGGCCAGCGCTTCCCCGGCGTTGGCCGCCTCCCCGACCACGGTCACCTCGGGGTCGCGGGCCAGGAGCAGCCGGACCCCCTCGCGGGCGAGCGGCTCGTCGTCGACCACCGCCACCCGGAGGGGCTCAGGCATCGGCCATCGCCTCGCGGTGGAAGGGAATGGCCAGGGTGGCCAGGGTGCCTCCGGCCGGGTGGTTCTCGAGCGTGAAGCGGTGGGCGTCCGGGTAGAGCACCGCCAGCCGCGCGCGGACGTTCTGCAGGCCCACCCCGCCGCGTCGCTCGGATTCCGGCGGGAGCCCGACGCCGGTGTCCCTCAGCGAGAGCACCAGGTCCGGGCCGGAGCGCTCGGCGGCGATTTCCAGGACGCCGCCCTGTTCCCTGGGCCCCAGCCCGTGGCGGACGGCGTTCTCCGCCAGGGGCTGGAGCACCAGCGAGGGAACGCTGGCGTCGAGCACCTCGGGCGAGATGTGCATCCGGACCTCGAGGCGGTCGGAGAAGCGGACCTGCTGCAGGGCCAGGTAGCGCTCGAGAAAGTCCAGCTCCTGCCGGAGCGGGACCTCCTGCTTCCCGACGCTGGCCAGCGTCAGCCGGAGCAGGTCGCTCAGCCCGGCGAGCATGCGCACCGCCCCCTCGGTCTCCCCCTTGCGGACCATCATCGAGATGGCGTTCAGCGTGTTGAACAGGAAGTGGGGATGCAGCTGGACCTTGAGCGCCTCGAGCTGGGCGCGGGCGAGCTGGGTCTCCAGCCGGACGGCGGCCATCTCCTGGGTGCGCAGCCGGCGGCGGGCGTCGATGGCATAGATGACGCCGCAGGCGCCGCAGTAGGCGATGAGGTCGTTGATCGCCGACTTGCGGAGCATGTCCAGGAGGAGCGGGAAGAACTGCATCGCCTGGATGCTCGGCCAGGGAGCCCAGGGCTTGAGCGCCGTCTGGACCACCTCGTTGCCCACCCAGCCCACGCCCAGCGTTCCCAGATGTGCCAGCCACCAGCTGGGCTGGCCGAGGCTCTTGAGCGGAGCCCAGTGGCGGACCACCCAGAAGATGACCGGGCAGTAGAGGGCCCAGGCCACCCAGGGCAGGGCGTACCAGAAGAAGGGGCCCCAGCCATGCTCGGCCCTTTCCGCGTAGAGCATGCCCGACCAGGCCACCACACCGGGGACGAGCCCGAGGACCACCAGCCCGAGAAGCTGAAGCGCGCGGCGACGCA
>Ga0187780_10004472_pt1 | contig 10470 bp, 8 predicted proteins | sample 1015_Q2_SP10_20__FD_132429 | JGI IMG/M metagenome (GOLD analysis project Ga0187780, IMG submission 132429) | Tropical peat soil microbial communities from peatlands in Department of Meta, Colombia - 1015_Q2_SP10_20_MG | ecosystem: Environmental > Terrestrial > Soil > Wetlands > Peat | place...
CTTCCTGATATAGGTAATTTAAAATAAGTGGAGATCATACTCCCAATAAAATAAAAAACAAATAATAGCATCACTTGTAATATTAATATAATAAATTTCATATCTATCAAACCTCCTTATTTTTCAGATTATTTAAAAAAACAGAATTAATTCTATTTTTAATTTTATCAATCAGTTAAATTAAGTCAGTGAATCTGACCTTTTCAAATTATCACAACATAATTTTTAAGTCAATAGACCTGAACTATTTTATTTTGTTATACTAATCCTAAAGGAGTGAGTCATATTGACCTTTCATAATGAAGACATCTATAAGAAGCAAGCACTTTTTTATTTTGCTTATAGAAGTTTTAAAGAAAAACCAGATCTTGTAGCTGAAAAATACGGTATTCAAAGAGTCCATCATAGAATCTTGTTTTTTATCGCACAAATTCCGGGTGTTAATGTTAATCAATTGTTAACCGTTCTTGAAGTAACTAAACAATCCCTAAACTTACCACTCCGTCAGTTGAAAGATAAAGGGTATATCGTAACTGTTTCTCCAGAAGAAGATAAAAGAATTAAACAACTTTATCTGACTGATAGCGGTAAGGATTTACTGAAAGAATTATCCAAGGGGCAAATTGAACAAATGGAAGAAATTTTTTCAATTTTAGGAAAAGATTATGAAGAAAAATGGACAACGGTTATGCAAGAATATGCAAAAATTCGTCCTGGAGTTAAATTATTGAATTTGGATTTAGAATGAAACTTGTAGAGTTTTAGAAAATTTATATGGGAATCGGTGGGAGAACTAAATGGAGAAAGAAAAGTTACATAAGAAAACAACCAGAAAAATAAACACTAAGACAATTGTTTTCCTTGCTTTATTAATAGGAATGAGTGCGATCCTATCAAATATTAAGATTTTTGAGACGATTTCATTTGATTCATTTCCTGCTTTTTTTGCAGCGATGTTTATATCACCTTTAGCAGGAGCAATCGTAGCAAGCCTTGGGCATTTATTTACTGCCTACACTTCGGGTTTTCCTCTTACAGTACCGATTCACATTTTTATCATGTTTGAGATGTTTATTGTCGTTTATCTATTCGGTAAGATTTTTAAGAAGACAAATGCGATAATGGCAACTCTAGTTGCTGTATTATTAAATGGCCCAGTAAGTGCAATTGTATCTGGATGGGTCGTTCAAAAGGTAGTTGGAGGTATTACTGCCTATAAATTTTTTCTATTAATGGTAATCCCATTAACTTTGGCAACTTTCGCAAATGTATTGTTAGCTTATTTAGTATACAGGGTGATGAAAAATGTTAATAACTAAAAACAGAGATCTTACATTGATTCATCAAAGTAAAGATAAAATTTTAACGATTGCATGTGATAGCTGTGGTGGAATTGGAAACAGTGAACTTGATGTTGTCAAAGTAGATGAAGAAATTGTGGGGTATTTTACTGCAAGAGTTTGTCTTTTTGAAACAATAGCCTTTCGTTCAAAGCCTTTAGTTTTAGTCAATACTCTATCTGTTGAAATGAATGGTAGAGGAGAAAAACTATTAAAAGGCATACATAGAGCAATAAATGAATACAACGAAGCAAAATTTTATGAAGAGTTTTTATCAGAAAGTGTAACGGGAAGTACAGAAGAAAATATTCCAACTCTTCAAACGGCGATGGGAATAACGTTAATTGGTGAAAAGGAAAATACTAAAGAAAAGAAAAAAGTTGAAAGTGGAGATATTCTAGTTTTAATCGGAATCCCCAAAGTAGGGTATGAGGTAATTGAAGATGAAACTCTAGCACAGCCCGAGGTTATTTCGTTCCGTTCTTTAAAAACTTTATCAAACAATCTTAAATCAATTGATCTATTACCTGTTGGTTCAAAAGGAATAAAATATGAAATTGGTGTATTAGAAAGGGAGCATAATCTAATACTAGAAATGTACGATGTGAAAGAAATCGATTTAGTTAAATCTGGTGGTCCTTCTACCTGTGTACTTGCAATCATGAAAGAAGATGATTATCAGCTATCTAAAAAGGGAATAAATGAACCCGTTACAAGATTAGGTGTTTTTTTATAGAAATATTTGGTGTACCATAGATGAATGGTCTTTTTTGTTGTGGGACACTTTTTTTAAGTAAGGAGCAAGAATATGAATTTAAAGTTAAATCTTATATGTACTTTTTTAATCAGTCTAGTTTGTGCAATTGGATTTGGCTGGATTGCGATATTAGTTGGAGAACATCACTTGTTACAATTTGACTCTAGTATTATTTCATTTGTACAAGGGTTTGAATCGCCAACCTTAACTTCGCTATTTAAATTTTTTACTTTTATAGGATCTACACCTGTTGTAGTTGTTTTATGTGTGCTAATTATCATTTATTTATATAAAGTATTGCACCATAGATCAGAAATTATTTTATTCATAGTGGTCATGGGTGGTTCAACTGTATTAAATTTCGTGTTAAAACATTTATTTCACCGAGCTAGACCTACTATTCATCGATTAATTCAAGAAACTGGTTATAGTTTTCCAAGTGGCCATTCGATGGAGGCATTTGCACTTTATGGAGTCCTTGCTTATTTACTATGGCGCCATATTTCAAGTAGTTTAGGGAAAACCTTATTAATTATATTTAGTGTTTTCATGACATTGATGATTGGAATCAGTCGTATATACTTAGGTGTTCACTATCCTACTGACGTAATGGGTGCTTATCTTGTAAGTGGATTTTGGCTTGCTGGATCAATTGGGGTTTATGAACAATATCTTGGTAGAAGAAAGAACAGATCATATATTTAATGAGAAAAATAAGCTCGAACAAAGGAATTTTGACATCTTTTGTTCGGCTTTTTTATTTTAGAAAGTGGACTTCATCTTTTGTTATTTTATCGACAAACTTTCATAAATATTTTATTATAAAAAATTGCAGTGTGTTTGTTTAACATTAATAGCTTCTTTATATTAACTTTTAAGGGGAAAAGTTAATTAATACAATTTTTTAGTTTTATTTTTGGCTCTTTTCCTAATACATTGTTGCTTTTGAGATTTTTAATTTTATAGACAGAAGTTGATTACAATGGAAGGTGCGAGACTCCTGTGGGAATAGCGGGAAGGCTGAGACCCCGCAGGCTTGCCGAGGAGGCTCAGCTCACGCCCCACGGAAAGGGAGCAACCTGGAGTTGAAATCAACTAACGCATTCTAAAATAGCAACAATGTATACGAAAACAGTATTTTTAAAGAAAGTGTAAAACGATATCTCTGAAAAGATTAAGATCAGTTTTATCAAACAATGAAAGAAGTTGTCATCAGTAATTTTTTTAGAGGAGAAATGAAATGAATATTGGTATTTTTATTTTAACGATTGTAACATTTGTTTCTGGTACTGTGGAATTTATGATCGCTGGTATGCTTGATATCATTGCGAAGGATTTAGGTATTTCTAACGGAGCAGTTGGGCAATTAGTTTCTATTTTTTCAATCGTTTTTGCAATTGGGACTCCAATATTAGTTGCATTAACATCGAAAATGGAGAGAAGAAAATTATTACTTATTGCAATGAGTGTTTTCATTCTAGGAAATATACTTTCTTTCTTCAGTCCAAATTTTACAACATTATTATTGGCTAGGATCATTTTAGCTGCTAGTTGTTCGATTGTCATTGTTGTTTCTATTACTACGGCTGCAAATATAGTTTCTCCTGAAATGAGAGGACGAGCTATTGGCGTTATTTTTATGGGAATCAGTTCTTCTTTAGTATTGGGTGTTCCGTTAGGCAGATTAGTTGGTCAACATTTTGGTTGGAGAATGACATTTCTACTACTTGCGCTACTAAGCTTAATTTCTATGGCAGGAATTATGAAATTTCTACCAAAAGTTCCACCGCAACCAACGGTACCTGTAAAGGAGCAACTTGCTACCTTAAAAAGTAAAACTGTTTTATCAATCCAATTAATATCATTTTTAGAATTAACTGGTCATTTTACAATCTACACATACTTAACACCGCTTCTTCAGCAAACGACGGGGCTATCAACTAATATGATTAGTATTGTTTTAGTTGTTATGGGTATATCTGGAATAATTGGTGGAGGAATCGGTGGCTGGGCTTCCGATAAATTTGGAGGAGATCGAACGATCATCGTCATACTTGGCTTACTTGCAGTTTCCTTATTTTCATTGCCATATACAGCAAAATCAACCGTAAGTATATTAATTGTTGTTATCCTATGGGGTGCTCTTACTTGGGCAATTAGCCCATCTATACAAGATAAACTAGCAAAGGCAGCACCAGATACAGCGGATATTCAAATTGGGTTAAATAACTCATTTTCGCAATTTGGAATTGCTTTAGGATCTAGCTTAGGTGGGATTCTAATTAACAATTTTTCTGTTATTACGAATACTTGGGTTTCGGGAATAATTGTGACGCTTGCATTATGTTCAGCAATTTATTCTGTTCAGAAGAAACATAAAGTAGTCTTGCCGAATTGAGATTAAGATCAAAATAGGATAGAAATTAACAGGAGCTGATCATCAGATTTGATGGTTGGCTCCTCTTTAATTTACCCGTTGAAATATTGTTCCAGTACTTGTCCAACGCTCACACAATTGTTCTCCAGTAAAGACAACTTGGTCTTCTTCTAATCTAATGATTACGGGAATGTTGTTTAAATAAAATTCATTATTATTTTTTCGGCTTAAACGCTTTTGTTCTCCATTTGGTGTAATAAAGATATCGTCATATATTTCAATCACTTTATTTAATTCGCTATTAAAAAATTTCTGATAAGGTAATGAAACCTTTGGAGTTTGAGAAAATGATATATTTAAAAATGACAATAGCTGATCTACGTATTCATCCCATTTTCCACCGGTGATCTCCAATGATAATTTATTAAATGGAGATTGATTAAATAACCTTCTAGCGGAATTTTCATAGTCCCTTAAAAATAGTTTATACCCTTCCACTCCAAGCGGTTTTCCTTGATAATATGGTAGATGTTTATCCCTCTCCCATATGCCATTTAACCAATCGATCCCTCTATCCTTAATAAGATACTCAATTGTGTTTTCGAAATTATCCCGATATAAATAGACCATAGTAGGTTCAAGAGGTTTGATAATTTTGTATAAACTTTGAATAAAATCTGATAACATATCAAACGGTGCGTTCTCTAATAAAAATGTATAGATTTGAAATTGGAAAATACTGCTGTCTAAAATAATTACTTCATTTGTCTTTTGGAGCTGAGTAGTGGCAAAATGTTTCCATTTTTCTAATGCAACCTTCATAAAGCGTTTTAATGAAAAATTCCATGCATCATATTTTTTGAGAGCATTTAGGGCATCTTCTCTAAATAGTTCTAGATGGTTCCATTCTATTTCAAGTAAGTCAATACAAATGAAATGATCTAAATTTCTTTTTATTTTATTTAATATTGGTACTGTATGTGGATAAGTTCGGATAACCTTTTCAAATTCATATTGTTCCAAACAAGCTTCATAAAAAAACAAGGTTGGGTGAGGACGGGCAATTTCATGAATCCATTTTACAATATATCCATTCTGTTCTAATTTAGAAAATATGATACTAGAATTTGTAGATTTACCAGTGGATGGAAGTCCTTCCATCATCATTAATTTTGTTTCAGTAAAGTTAAAATTCACTTTTTTACCTTCTTTTTCTAATATAGATTAATTATTTTTCATTTTAACAGATTTTTTATTTGATTTTGAATATAATTATTTTTGTGCAATTAGGTATAAACTGAACCAGAAACTCAAATTAGTGAGAGAAATAATAAAGGTTTGGTATGATAATAGTAGGCAGTTTTTTAAGGGGTGGATTTATGAGGAGTAATGTAAGTGAAACAAGTTTATGGAAAAGAGTTGGAGGCGGAATTTATAAATTTCGTTTTTTGATTATTACGTGTTTAGTGATATGTTCAGTCTTGTTAGCTATTCAAGCGAAAAGTTTACCAAATATTTTAGGTGGAGATGGCTTTCGGACACCTGGAGAATATGAGAAAGCAAAATCGATATTAGAAAATGAGTTTAAACAATCACCAAATTCAGTCATTGTCCTTCTAGAAAAAAAAGATGGGGCTACAGATCAACAATTTCAAGCAAAAATTAATCGAGTTGCAAGTCAATTAAATAAAGACAAAAATAAGAAAGTTTTTTTGAATCCTATTAATGATCCAAGTATGAAAAAAGGAAATATCGCGTATATGTCCTTTTTATATGATGAAAAAAATAATGACAAAATTAATGAACTAAATAATAAATTAGCGAAACGAATAGACTCAATGTCTAGTGATACCGTAAAGGTTAGCGCGTCAGGATTTACAATCATTAATGATGTAATAAATAAAACAAGTCAGCATGATTTGGAAAAAGCAGAGCTAATTGGTATTCCAATTGCATTTATCGTTCTGTTCTTTGCATTTGGAAGCGTGATTGCATCAATTATTCCGATTGTAATAGGGATGTTGAGTATTTTAACAACGTTTGGGATTTTAACGTATATTGGCAAAACGGTTGATTTATCAATTTTTGTGTTAAATGTAGCGCCAATGGTAGGTTTAGCATTGTCGATCGATTTTGCTTTATTATTTGTAAGTCGATACAAGGAGGAATTAACTCACTCTTCTGTAAAAGAAGCAATAGCAACAACCTATGCCACAGCGGGAAGAGCGATTATTTTTTCTGGTCTTTGTGTATTTATTGGTTTATCAGCTCTTTATTTTATCAATATTGATTTATTCAGAAGTGTCGCAATAAGTGGAGCAATCGTAGTTCTTGTAAGCTTATTCTTTTCTTTATCTTTACTACCAGCAATTTTATCTGTTATTGGTTTAAACATTAATAAGGGGAGTTTTAAAAGATTTGATAAGAATAATGATGAACAAGGGGAAAGTGTATGGAGAAAATTTGCTGGTTTTGTTATGAAGCGCCCAGTAAAAATGATCTGTTTATCATTAATACTTTTATTATTATTTGTAATTCCATTGAAAAATGTAGTATTGAATATCCCGACAACTGATGCATTGCCTAAAAATGCTCAGGCAAGAATTACATATGAAAAATATCAAAATACTTTTATACCAGATATGAAGAATCATGCCAGCGTGCTTTTTATTCTTCAGTCAAATGGGGATATGCTTCAAAAAAACAATTTAACAACATTAGAAAAAACTGTTACTCAGCTTAAAAAAGATCCAAAAGTATATAAAGTAAATAGTGTATTTGACACAGTAAATATGAGTGCACCGGTGTTATCAAAAGCTTTATCTTCACCAATGGCCGGTAAAATTAAACCAGCAGTTGCTCCTTTTGTTCAAAATGATAAAACATTTTTACAAATTTATTTAAAGTCAAAACCAAAATCGGAACAAGGAAAACAGTGGGTTCGAGACTATGATTATAAATACAAAGGACACTTGAATGGATTTAAACTGACAATGGGTGGTCAAGTGAAATTCGAACAAGAGTTATTTGATGAAATTACAAATCATTTAAAATATGGTCTCATTCTCATCATTTGTAGTACGTTTATCATCTTAATGATCGCTTTTCGTTCACTATTAATCCCAATAAAAGCAATCTTAATGAACGTCATATCATTAAGTGCGACATTTGGAATTATTACATGGTTATTTCAAGGTGGACATTTTGGGTTGCCAAAATCTGATATGATGTTAATCTTACCTGTATTTATTTTTGGTCTTGTCTTTGGATTGAGTATGGACTATGAAGTGTTTTTAATGTCTCGTATGCAGGAATTATATGAGGAAACTGGGGACAATGAATATTCCACAAGGGAAGGCCTTGTATCGACTAGTAGAATCATTACATCTGCTGCTTCCATTATGATTGTTATAACTGGAGCATTTGCATTTACAGATTTAGTACCAGTAAAACAAATGGGAATTGGTATTGCTGTTGCTATTTTTCTAGATGCGACAATGATTCGATTAATTCTGGTTCCAAGTCTAATGCAGTTATTTGGAAAATGGAACTGGTGGCTTCCGTTTGTTAAAAGAAAAACGATGGAATCGCAGAAGAAAGTTGGTTGATTGTTTACTTTTGATGTATATTTTCAAAAAAAGTAAATGATATTATTAAAAAATGGTTTGATTTTTCTAACTATTTTTGCTATAATTTCTCTAACATTTTAATTAAATAAAGGCAATGAAGAGGAAAAGTAAAGTGATGATATTTATTACAGAGAGCTTCGGTAGCTGAAAAGAAGCATAAAAACTCATTTGAACAATGGCCTCTGAGCTTCGTACTGAACGTGTGATTCATACAAGTAGGCTACGACAAGTGTTGACACTTGTTATCAAAGTCACAGTATAAGAGTTTTTATTGCTCCGTACTTGTTAAGGCAATTGTGCGAAAGTGCATTGTGAATTAAGGTGGTACCACGAGAGTTTATATACCTCGTCCTTATCTATTTGAGATAAGGACGAGGTTTTTTTGTTTTATATCAAAAAATCAGGAGGATGAGAAGGATGAGTATTTTTATTGGTGGAGCTTGGCCATATGCAAATGGCTCGTTACATTTAGGGCATATTGCATCTCTTTTACCAGGAGATATTTTAGCTAGATACTATCGCTTAAAACAGGAAAAGGTTTTATATGTTTCAGGTAGTGATTGCAATGGAACACCAATTTCAATCAAAGCGAAACAAGAAAACGTTTCAGTAAAAGCAATTGCAGATCGATATCATCAAGAATTCGCTGAAAACTTTAAAAGGTTAGGATTTTCATTTGATTGTTATACTCGAACAGACACATTACAACATCATCATACGGTACAAGGAATCTTTTTAAAGTTAATTGAAAACGGACTGATTTATAAAAAGGAAATCGAACAAACATACTGTGACGAATGTGAACAATTTCTACCAGATCGTTATGTCGAAGGAACTTGTCCGAATTGTGGTGAACACGCACGTGGGGACCAATGTGATCACTGTTCGACTATACTAGATCCTCTTGATTTAGTTGATAAAAAATGTAAATTATGTGGAAATTCTCCTACCATAAAGAGGACAGAACATTTCTATTTTGAATTAAGTAAATTGCAACCTGAACTTGAAAGATATGTTGAATTCGCTAAATTAAATGCAAATTGGCGATCGAACGCAATTCAATTGACAGAACGTTATTTAAAAGAAGGGCTTCATGATCGAGCTGCTTCAAGGGACCTACCAAATGGTGTAAGTGTACCTGTTAAAGGATATGAAGAAAAGAAGATATATGTTTGGATTGAAGCCGTTTTAGGATATTATTCCGCAAGTAAACAATGGGCGAATGAATCAGGTTTTGACGATGAGATTTTTTGGTTAGAAAATACCAAATCACATTATGTACATGGAAAAGATAATATTCCTTTTCATACAATTATTTGGCCATCTATTTTGATCGGAATAGAAAATGCTGCTCTCCCTACTCACATCGTTTCGAATGAATATTTAACACTTGAGAAAAAGAAGCTTTCGACAAGTAAAAATTGGGCTGTTTGGGTTCCGGATATATTAGAAAGATATCACCCAGATTCAATTCGCTATTTCTTAACAATTAATGCTCCAGAAAACCGTGATACAGACTTTTCTTGGCGTGAATTTATATATAGTTATAACAGTGAACTATTAGGTGCGTATGGTAACTTCGTCAATCGTACATTAAAGTTTATCGAAAAATACTTTGGTGAAAGAATTCCAGGGGGAGAGGTGAATTCTTCTATTAATGAAAAAGTAAATGAACTTTATGATAAAGTTGGTCAGTTGATTGAACAGACTCAATTTAAAAATGCTTTAGAAGAAATATTCGAATTTATTCGATCAGCTAATAAATATTTCGATAGAGAGCAACCTTGGAAACAAATCAATGATCATCCAGATGATTGTAAGAATACAATGGCTAGTTGTATTTTTGTAATAGCAAATTTTTCACAGCTATTAGCTCCTTTTTTACCTTTTTCAAGCGATGAAGTAAAAGTTATGTTAGGTATTACTGGACTGAAATGGGAGGTAATTAATGTTTCACCAAGTAAACTTTCTAATGTGAAACCTTTATTTGAACGAATTGATGTACTAAGGATAGAGGGAGAATTGCACCGATTAAATAGTCAAGTGACAAAGTAAAAAGGTAAATAAATTTAAAATAATCTTTTTAAATTTTAAAGTAAGAAGTGGTCTACAAATAATTAGGAAGAAGTACTCAACCTTCCTAATTATTAAATTTAGTACTGGGGGCTATGTTAGATCTACAATAATATTTTTTACGAATAGAAAATGTTTTCTTTTGATCTTTTTAATTTTAAAGCCAGAAGTTGATTACAATGGAAGGTGCGAGACTCCTGTGGGAATAGCGGGAAGGCTGAGCCTCCGTAGGCTTGCCGAGGAGGCTAGATCACGCCACGCGGAAAGGGAGCATCCTGGAGTTGTAATCAACTA
>Ga0187780_10004473_pt1 | contig 10470 bp, 11 predicted proteins | sample 1015_Q2_SP10_20__FD_132429 | JGI IMG/M metagenome (GOLD analysis project Ga0187780, IMG submission 132429) | Tropical peat soil microbial communities from peatlands in Department of Meta, Colombia - 1015_Q2_SP10_20_MG | ecosystem: Environmental > Terrestrial > Soil > Wetlands > Peat | place...
AACAACGAGATCTCCCGGGCGGAGCAAGCGGAGTTGAACGTTCTGAGTTCTGCAGGTGCCTACACCGACAGCCAGGTCTTTCTTGAGAAGACCCGCGCACTCGGTGGCGAGCAGACTCTTACGACGAACCTCAACAACGAGATTTCCCGGGCGGAAAGCGCCGAGCAGGCTCTTACGACGAACCTCAACAACGAGATCTCGCGGGCGGTAAGCGCTGAGCAGACTCTTACGACGAACCTCAACAACGAGATCTCCCGGGCGGAAAGCGCCGAGGCCACTCTCCAAGGCGAGATCGCCAGCCTTCAGAGTTTGGTCCGGTCCGGTGTCGGGTCACCCGAGAGCGTTGTCAATGCGCCCGTAGGAACGCTCTACCTTCGATCCGATGGCGGCCCTGGCACAACCTTGTACGTGAAAGAGAGCGGCACTGGTAACACGGGTTGGGCAGCCAAGTAGCTCGCGGCGCCACGGGCTTAGACTTGCGCAGACGATGACGAATGTGGCCCAGCGGTCGGTCCATGCTGCCCGCCCGTGCCGGGGTTGCGCTACCTGGCGATACATCGCCAGCCCAGACCAGGAGGCCGAAAGCGCCCTGGATCGCTCGGGACTTCGCGAATACCGGACGGGCGAGCCCCAGGGCCGGGGGCACTGCATCGGCACTTCTCGATCGGGAACGGGTGTTCGGTTTGTGCTCCCCTGGGTGTCAGAGGCTTTCGTCCCTAGCGACCGCCGGACGGGGGCACCAAGACTGATTGTGTGAGCGTGATCACGGTGGATCACCTTCGCAAGACCTACCGTCATGTCATGGCCGTCGACGACCTGTCGTTCGAGGTCGAAGCGGGAGAGATCTTCGGCATCCTCGGCCCGAACGGCGCAGGCAAGACGACGACCGTCGAGTGCGCCCAAGGTCTTCGTCGCCCCGATGGCGGACAGATTCGGGTGCTCGGCCTCGACCCGACAACTCAGGCTGCGGAGCTGCGGCAGCGAATCGGCTCACAGTTGCAGGACTCCGCACTGCCAGGCCGGTTGAGGGTCGCCGAGTCCATCGAGCTGTTCGCCGCCTTCGCCCACCGCCCCGTCAACTGCGACGAGCTCCTCACTCGCTGGCGCTTGGAGGAGCAGCGCGCTCAGAGTTTCGACACTCTCTCTGGCGGTCAGCGCCAGCGACTGTTCATTGCGCTCGCGTTCGTCAACTCACCCGAGTTGGTCTTCCTCGACGAACTGACGCGAGGGCTCGATCCCCAGGCTCGACGAGCGACGTGGGAGCTGATCCGGGAGATCCGACAAGGTGGTACGACGGTCGTGCTGGTGACGCACTTCATGGACGAGGCGGAATATCTTTGCGACCGGGTTGCTGTCGTCGACGGCGGGAAGGTGGTCGCGCTCGATACCCCGCAGGGACTGATCGACGGGTTGGGGCTCCCATCGGTCGTGCGGTTCACCACGTCCGAGCCCGATCTCGCCTGGTTGGAGAAGACGGACGTGGTCGAGTCCATGGCACGACACGGGCAGGCGGTGGAGATCCGAGGCACCGGCCCGGTGCTGGCGCTTGTGGCATCCGAGCTCGTCGCGCACGGGATCGCCCCCCTCGACCTCCGGGTCGAACGCCCGACAGTCGAGGACGCGTTCCTGGCCTTGACCGGACGGGAGATCCGCGAATGAGCACGATGGGCGGCTACCTCGCGATGACACGGGCCGAGTTCCGGCTCTTCCGTCGCGAACCTTTCTCCGTGGTCTTCGTGCTCGTCTTCCCACTGATGATGATGATGCTGCTCGCCGCCGTGTTCGGGAACAAGCAAGCCGACGCCCACAAGATCCAAAACGGGATGCTCATGTGGCGCGGCGTGACCCCCGCTAACTACTACACGGCGGCCTCCGTGGCGGGGATCGTCGCGGCGCTCGGTTTGTTGACCCTTCCCATCAGCCTCGCCAGTTACCGCGAGCGCGGCATTCTGCGCCGCTTCCACGCCTCCTCGGTCTCCGCATCGACCCTCGTCAGCGCCATACTCACGCTCGCGCTCGTTACGTTCGTGGCCGGCACGATCGTGATGGCCGTCGTCGCCCGGCTCGTATACCACGCGATGCTGCCCCAGAACGTTCTCGGCGTCATCGTCGCCCTCCTGGCCGGAACCGCTGCCTTCGGAGCGATCGGGTTGCTGCTCGCGACCGTGATCCGAACCAGTCGGTCAGCCCAGGGCATCGGCCTGTTGCTGTTCTTCGCGCTGTGGCTCATCTCGGGGACCGCGCCGCCCCGAGCCGTTCTACCCGCGAGCCTCCGCGACGTCGGAGGCCTGCTGCCACTCTCCCACCTTGTGACCGCAATACAGAACCCGTGGTTCGGGTTTGGCTGGAGCGGCACCGATCTCGCGGTCCTCGCCGCCTGGGCGGTCGTAGCCGGCCTCCCCGCGCTGTGGCTCTTCCGCTGGGACTAAGCGAAGTCCCCCGGGGCGAGTGGACAGCGTGATCACCGAGGGCTTGATCGAAACCACCGGTGCCAAGCTCTACTACCAGGTGCGTGGGTCGGGCCCCTTGCTGCTGGTGATCCAGGGGGGTGCGGCCGATGCGGACGGCTCGGACGCCCTCGCAACCCGGCTCGAGAGCAACTTTATGGTGGTGAGCTACGACCGCCGGGGACTTTCCCGCAGTGCCGTTGTTCCGGGCTCCGAGCCAACCGATCTCAGCGTGCACGGGTCGGACGCGGCTGTGGTCCTGCGAGAGCTGACGGACAGGCCCGCCTACGTCTTCGGTGTGAGCATCGGCGCTCTCATCGGCCTGGACCTGGTTACGAGGTATCCCGACGCCATCCGTGTGCTCGTGGCCCATGAGGCTCCAGCGACACAACTCCTCGCCGAGCCTGAACGCGAGCAAGCGATCCGAGAGCAGGAAGAGGTCGAAGCTGCTTTCCGCAACGAGGGCGTGCGAGCGGCCTTGATGCGCTTCCTCCGGCTGTCCGGAGTGGACTTCGCCGATCGCGAAGAAGACGCCCCTGCACCGGCGTCGTCGGCATTCATGGCAGCCAACCTGGAGTTCTTCCTCACCTACGACGCCCCGGCTGTCCGGCGGTATCACCTTGACGAGGAAGCGTTGAAGAGGCAGGCCAACCGTGTTGTACCCGCCGCTGGAGCGTCCTCATCGTCGCACTGGCCCCACCATTGTGCGAGTTGCCTCGCCGAGTTGCTTGGCGTCGGCCTCGTCGAGTTTCCCGGTGGCCACAACGCCTACGGCAGTCGCCCAAAGGCCGTCGCTCAGAGGTTGCGACAAGTACTCCGCGGCTGAGGACGGAAGCGCCCGCTATTGCCGGGAGGCACGCCCCCTGGGACACACCGCCGGCCCTGGCCAGAGGGCAGGAACCGCCCTGGATCGCGCGTGGTGTCGTTACGGAGCCGTCGGGCCGGCCTGACGATGCTCGCAAGCGGCACTTCCCGGATGCCCGCTCCCTTCGATGCCACGAGCGTTCCCGAGTGGGCCAGCCCTGACAGGAGGGAACGGACCGGGCCTTCAATGCGTCTGAGTGAGTGACAGGACATTGCCGTCGGGGTCTCTGAACCAAGCAACTCGATCGCCGCCAGGTGTTGTCCAGACTCCAAGCTCGTCCTGCTCCATCCCCGGGAAGCGCTCAAACGCGACGGCCTTGGCCTGGAGTGATCGAACGCTCCCTTCGATGTCATTAACTGTCCAGCCGAGGACCGTGAAGGGAGCTGGAACAAGCTCATCGACGAGTGTAACCCGGAGCTTCGTTCCGTTCGCGTTGAAGACGCGAACAATAGGCGACTCATAAATCGGGGCTAAGCCCAGCACGCCTCCATAGAATCTGCCGGCTCGGTCAAGATCAGTTGTGGCCACAAACCCAACGAGTTGACTTGATCCGAGCATTTCTGGTTCGCTCCTCTTACGGCGATCTTGGATGTCCTGGCATTGCACTGTACGCCCGAGGCGGACGGGATCAATCAGCGCCGGTGGATAGGGCGGGTGCCCTCGAGCGGTGCGAGATATCGGCAGTTTGCCGGATGGGGTCAGGGGGCACGGCTGACGAACCGCCCGCCCCCGGCGTCCCAGCGGTGAGAGTGCCCTAGGCCTTCCCGCTACCGTCTTTGGTACGACCCCGGAGGTGGACGTGCGAACTATCGGCGTGATCGGCGTCCCAACCAGTGCCGGTGCCCATGCTCCCGGTCAAGAGCGTGCCCCGGCTGCGTTCCGTCAGGCGGGGATCGTCAACCTTCTCATGGAGCAGGGCCTGCAAGTGCACGACCGAGGGGATCTCCCCAAACTCCGATGGAGCCCAGACCAGGCCAGCCCCCGTGCGCAGCACTCTGAGCAGGTGGCCCAAGTGGCTACGAGGGTCTCCGATGCCACCGTATCGGCGCTCGATGACAACGAGGTGTTGCTCGTCCTCGGCGGGGACTGCACGATCGAGGTCGGTGTGGTCTCCGGCTTCTCCCACAGGCCGGAGCGCATCGGTCTGATCTACCTTGACGCAGGCCCCGACCTCAATGTGCCCTCGTCCGTGCGTCTCGGATTCTTGGATTGGATGGTAAGTGCCCACCTCCTTGGACTACCCGAGGCCACACAGCCACTTAGTCATATCGGTCCCCGCTTTCCTCTGCTCGGGCCAAACCAGATCGTCTACATCGGAGCTGTCCCCGACGAACTCACTGACTGGGAGCATCGTGTCGTCCACGAGAAGGCTTTACGAGTGCACTGGGTCGATCAGGTGAAGGGTCGGGCTCGCCAGGCTGCCCAGGAAGCGCTGGCCGACCTTGCAGACACCGTTGACCACCTCCTGGTCCACTTCGACGTTGACGTAGTTGACTTCATCGACTTCCCAGCGGCCGATTTCCCAACGATCAACGCCGGATTGACGCTGGCCGAGGCGCTCGAATGCGTTGAAGTATTCGCACGCCACCCCAAGTTCGCCGCCTTGACGGTCTGCGAGTTCAACCCCGACCATGTTGACGAGGAGCACAGACTCGTCCGTGGGTTTGTTGAAGGGCTGGCCACTGCCCTTACACCTTGAGGCAGCCGTGCGAACGGGGCATCTCCGATCCGAAGACGCTCCGCATATGGGCCAAGCGACAATGCCGGATCATTCGCCCCCTCGGATACACGGCCCAGGCAGGTCAGGAGGCTGGAACCGCTCGGGATCACGCCCCGGGGTGGGTGGCCGGAGCCGCCGACCGATACTCGCAAGCGGCACTTCTAGGGCGGTCAGCCAGCAAGCGCCAGAGTCTCGGGTCTCACTGCCAAGGAGGCTCTGTGCTGCCGTGGGGCTTGAACGGCCGCGACTACGAGGAGCGGGTAGAACCAGACGATGTAGCTGTAGAACCAGTACCCGAGCAACAGCTGTACACCGCAAAGGAGTGCAGCACCTAGAGCGGCGAACTGGCGCTGGTCGTACTCGCGACCCCTGCTCGACATCGGTGAGATTGCGAGCATCCCCAGGCCGGCAGCCAGTAAGGGCCTGGCCAGCGTCGCCGCGTGGGGCATATAGGTCCAGATGCTGAATTGGGTGCCACCGCCGCGCTGGAGAAGATGGTAGCCGAAGGTTGAGTCAAGAAACGGCGCCACCCCCGAGGTAACGAGCGGCCATGCGAGCATCCCTACAAGCGCGGCAACGAGCGTCAAGACATAGCGATACCGCCCAGGCTTCACAGCCAGGAACGGCAAGGCGAGTAGGAGGGGCACGAATTTGGTCAGGGCGGCAGCTGCGATGAGCAGCCCGCGGATAATCGGACGCTCTATTGCCACCAGGGTCCACACACAGAGCGCGGCGATGAGTGAGTCATTGGTTTCTGCCATCAACGCCAGGGCGGTGAAGGGAAAGAGCAGGTACGCAAACAGGAATGCCTGTGCGAGCGTCCGACCTCCGAGTCGGGAACCGAGCTTGTACAACCCTGCCAGTGTCAATACGTCGAACACCACCGCAGGCAACAATGTAGCGATCAGCGCGGGCGGCGGTGGAAGGAGTGTGACGAAGGGAATGTACGCGTAGTAGGCGAACGGGCCATATGAGTCAGGCCGGGAGAGTTGAAGCCCATGGGGACCTTGCCAGCTCAGCGCTCCGTAGAGGTGTTGTCCGTGCAACAGGCGCCAGGCGCCGAGCGAACTGGCCTGCCCGACGTCCAGGACGTTGCCATCGGCGATGCTTCCGAACCGGATCAAGAACAGGATCCCGATCGCCACGAGCAACCACCGAGAGTTGATGGATGGCTGTAGCTGCGGCATCGGCCACCTGCCGAAGGAGGCGCCGAGCATCCGGACAAACAGCCAGCCGAGGCAGGCAGCTCCAAGCCATAGGCCAGCGTCAGTGATGCCATCACTGAGCAGCATGGTCACAGGGACGAAGCCAGCGAGCGCCAGCAGGTCAAGATGGTCGACTCGCCACGGGTGATGCCAATCAAGCAGACCGAGCACAAAGCAGGATGCCGACGGTACCGCGATCAGCAGCGGATGCAGCGTGAACTGACCGCCGACCACCTCCGGAAAGAACCGGCCGCCGCCCTTCGGTGCAATGCCGTGGCTGAGCGGAACGCACGCGGCCAACAGCGCGAGGGCGGCGATGAACGCGAACACGAGCAGACCCATGATCATCCGCTGTCCCGATAGCCCGGCTTGCCATCGAGATTCGTTCGGATGAGGCGTCCACATGCTCACGGTGGTGGTCCTCCTGCCCAGCGCTGCCCCCAAGCTAAAGCGGCTCAGGCGCCTCAGGATGCCGATCCGGTGCTGGCGCCTCGGCACTGTGCCTCCGTCCGCCATTGCCGGGAGGCGTGCCCCCTCCGATACACACCCCGGCCTGGTCGGGGGCCTAAAACCATCCTGGATCGCTCAGCGGGCGTCATTTGCGATCGGGTCGGCCTCGGTGCCGGCGGCGCGCCCACGGCATCTCGGATGGCTGGGACTCATCCGGGACCGACGGACTTAGATCGGGGGGTCGACCCCTGGGCTCGCTTCCTGCCAGTGAACAGTTAGCGCCCAGATGACGAGCACATCGACTCCGATGATGATCATGGCCCACCATCGATACAAAGGAATGATGAAGAAGCCGTCAATCAGGCTGAAACCCGCAAAGACCACGCCGATCACGCGGGCGACGCCGCTGCCCAGGATGACACCAACGCCTGAAACGAACACCAGCGCTCCAACGGCGATCTGAACCCATCCCCACGCCGAGACCGAGAGGAACGCGTGAGCTCTATGGGTCCAACCGACCCAAGTGTCATCGAGGACTGCGACGAGGCCAAACGTCAGATGCAGACCCCCGGCGATCATCAACATGATGGCCGCGAACGAAGCCCAGCCGCCGATCCACCCCTCGAGGACGCTGGTTTGCCCCTGGGCTGCTGATCGTTGACCCTCGACCACGGCCACCTCGTTTCGATCCCTGTTGGTGTCATAGGCCGCTTCCGATGACCGCGTCAAGATATTCGCGCGCTGAGTAGGAAAGTATCGCCTGAGGGTCACAAGCCAGCCCACCGTCGGGATGAGGAAGCCCTTTTCGACATCGCCATCGGCCGCGTCACCGGCAATCGGTCAGGATGGTCATTCCAACGCCCGGGTGCATCGTTCGGCCAAGAAAGGGCAGCTAACGAGGTCGGCACATCCCTTGACGTGGCGCGAGACGAAGAGACGGCAAGTTGGAAGGCCTGTGTCATAACGTGGACTGATAGATGAAGACCGAGCGACCCTTTGCATCTGGATGGCGTCGGGAGCGCCTGAGCGTCGAAGAGCGCATCGCTCGCGGTAAGGCGGCACGCCTGAGCGCTCCGCGCTCCAGCCATGCAGCCTTTGCACCTGCGGCGGATCGTCCCGACCCCATCGTCCTCTTGGAGGAACAGGCAGCGAGCCGTGTTCCTGAATTGGTTCCGATCCGCTATGGACGGATGCTCGTATCGCCCTTCACCTTCTACCGCGGGGCAGCGTTGCTTATGGCGACCGATCTCGCTGTTACGCCGCGATCAGGTATCACGGTCCAGCTCTGTGGCGATGCGCATCTGTCGAACTTTGGGCTCTTCGGCACCCCAGAACGCCAGATGCTCTTCGACATCAACGACTTCGACGAGACCCTCCCGGGGCCGTGGGAGTGGGACATCAAACGCTTGGCCACCAGTTTCGAGATCATGGGCCGCTACCGCGGGTTCTCGGCCTCGGATCGGCGAGCCGCAACGCTTGCCTGTGTTCGCGAGTACCGGGAACGAATGCTCCAAGCGGCGACCATGGGCACGCTTGAGGCCTGGTATGAGCATCTCGAAGTCGGTGGTCTCTTGGAGGAGGTCGCCCGAGAGATCCGCCGAGATCGGCTCACAAAGCGTGAGGCACGGACCATGAGGGACCACGTAGCCAAGGCGCGGACCCGCAACAGCGTTCGTGTCCTGGCCCGCCGGGCGAAGCGCACCGAGGAGGGGCTCCGCATCGTCGCTGAGCCGCCGCTCATCGTGCCCGTCGAGGACCTGGTCGAACCGGGCTCGGAATGGGAGGGGACGGAGGAGCTGATCAAGAAGCTGCTCGCGTCCTACCGCAAGACCCTGAGCACGGAACATCACCCACTTGAGGAGTTCCGCTATGTCCACGCGGCACGAAAGGTCGTCGGCGTAGGCAGTGTCGGCACCCGCTGCTACATCCTGCTCCTCATCGGTCGAGACGACGCCGATCCACTATTCCTCCAGGTCAAAGAGGCTCAAGCGTCAGTCCTCGAACCCGTCATCGGCAAGAGCACCTATCGACATCATGGGCAACGCGTGGTCGTCGGCCAACATCTCATGCAAGGCGCCAGTGACATCTTCCTCGGGTGGCAGCGGATCAAGGGTCTCGACGGCGTGACACGCGACTACTATGTCCGACAGCTCCACGACTGGAAGGGCGGGGCCGAGGTCGAGAAGCTTCTCGTGGCCGGCGCCATCCTCTACGCGCGGATGTGTGGGGCGACCCTGGCCAGATCACACGCCCGCTGGGGCGATCGCATCGCCATTGCCTCGTACCTGGGGAAGGGCGACGTGTTCGACCGGGCGATCGCCGATTTCTCATCCGCCTATTCAGACCAGAACGAACGGGATTACGAGGGCTTGGTTCGAGCAGCGAAATTCGGCCGGATCCGCGCCGACATCGGATACTAAATCGCCGGTGGTCGGTCGGCTCCCAGGGGAAGGCCTGAGCTGGCTACGAGGGCTGAACCGATCGGGATCGACGAGCTTCAGGCCTCGCCGGCCACCGATTCCACATGCTCAAGCCGTGCCTGGTCCAGCTCCTCGGCGGTGGCTTCGTCGTTGGCCATCTCGCCGTCTAGATCCGCGTCGGCGAACTCCAGCACGCCCATGTCGGTGAAGGCCTTGACGATGCGCGGTCCCCACAGGCCGATGTCCTTCAGGACTGGAACTATGCGCATGAACAGATAGCTGCGGAATATCCGTTGCTGCTCGCTGTCGGCGACGTACTGGGCCGCCTCGCCCGGTAGGCCGAGAGCCTGCCACACCTCCTCGCCGAGGAACCGGCCGCGCATGAGGTGGCATGCCTCGACGGCGAACTCCTCTCGGTCGTCGCGCTCCGCCTCGCTCAGCTGTGGGTAGTAGTCGCGCAAGGCCAGCCTGCCGAACATGACGTGCCGGGCCTCGTCCTGCATCACATACGCGTTGATGGCCTTCGCCAGGGGCTCGGAGGCCATGTTCCGGATGAAGCCGAAGGCTGCTAACGCGAGGCCTTCAATCAGCACCTGCATACCGAGATAGGTCATGTCCCAACGGCTGTCGGCGATCACGTCGTCGAGCAACGCCTTGAGATGCGGATTGAGCGGGTAGACCAGCTGTACCTTCTCGTGAAGGTAGCGACTGTAGACCTCGACGTGGCGCGCCTCGTCGATGACTTGCGTCGCGGCGTAGAACTTCGAGTCGATATCGGGGACGGTCTGGACGATCTTGGCCGTGCAGATCAGAGCACCTTGTTCACCATGCATGAACTGGCTGAACCGCCAGGCCTCGGTGTGGCGGCGAAGCTCACCGATCTCCTTGTCCGACATCTTGTCCCACCAGGGGGTGCCGAACAGCGGGTGGATCTCGTCAGGCATGCCGACTGGGTTGTCGAGATCCACCTCCTCGGACCAGTCGATGCGGTCGCTTCCGATCCACTGACGACGGGTGCCTTTATCGTAGAGGCGCAGGAGCTGATCCCGTCCGCCCGTATAGTCGAAGTCGAAGATCGTGGTCGAGGGCGACTCGATCGGCCACTGGTCCTCTGGGCCCTCACGCAGCGCGTGATCGACTGTTGTTACGTCGTCGTAGATCGTCATGGACAAGTTGATAGCACGGTTCGATCATGATTTCTTGGGAAGCGTCAGGGCTGGATGGACCGTGTCTTCTTCGGCAGGAGCCCCTCTGAGCTTCCCCCGGTCTGGCGGACACCGATCCTGAGGCGGCGAGAGCCGCCTCTTGGAAGGATGTCCACATGCCCAGACCCCATCCGCCGGAGTTCCGCCAGCGGGCGGTC
>Ga0187780_10004475_pt1 | contig 10461 bp, 8 predicted proteins | sample 1015_Q2_SP10_20__FD_132429 | JGI IMG/M metagenome (GOLD analysis project Ga0187780, IMG submission 132429) | Tropical peat soil microbial communities from peatlands in Department of Meta, Colombia - 1015_Q2_SP10_20_MG | ecosystem: Environmental > Terrestrial > Soil > Wetlands > Peat | place...
AGGACGGTACGGGGATTGAACGTGTGGACCCAGGAGAAGAGCGCATAGCCATCGGTTTCTTGCTCATTATCGCGCAGGCCCTGGGTAGGCCAAGCCTCATTCTCTGAGTCGCTGGGATTCGGATCGTACGGGATTTGGTAGAAGTCCCGACGCCACTGCCCATCGAAGCGAAACTGGTCGCTCCGGGTCAGGTTGTACGTCAGCGAGGTAAACCCCCCAAAGCCGTTGGCGGCGTCGTGGTAAATCTGCGGGATCGGAGTTTCTAGGCCCAGATTTGTGCGGTTCCCGTTGAGGCTGGCGTAATAGGCAAACCGTTGGCTGTGGCCGCCGAAGCTCAATTGGTCATCGGTTTGCCAGAAGCTTCCCGCCGTCAGGACCAGTTCGCCTTCGTTGTGCATATCGAAGCCCGACTTGGGCAGGATGTTAAACATCCCGTAGATGCGGTCGCCGTAAGTGGCGTCATAGCTGCCGCGCAGGACCTCCATGTCGTCGATATCTCTCGGATCGACACGCGGAGCGAGGCTGGTAGCGATGTTGATGTCGGGGATCGCCACGCCATCGATCAACCACGATGTTTGATGCCCGCCGCGCATGTGCAGCATGTCGTGCGTCATGTAGGCGCCCGGAGTGAAATCGGTGATCATTGCAAGATTGTTCGTTAAATCGGCGCCCGGCGTGCGCTCAATGTCCCGGCGATCAACCAGCGTCGTAGGTGTAACAGTATCCATCGCGGAGGTACCGACCTCGCCGTTGACGACTGCGGTTTCCTTCACGGGTGCGAGGGCCAGCTGAAAATGAAGGATGGAAGACGTCTCGGAAGCCAGCGTCAGCTCCTCGTGCTCAGAGCCAAATCCCAAAGCTGTTACGCTCACCGAATAGTCGCCCAAGGGCACCGCGGGAAAGGAAAATTCACCGTCGTCGCTGGTTTCTGTCGATTGCGACCAATCCGAGGTTGCCGACTTGAGTTTGACCAAGGCATGGGGCAAGGGCCGATGCTGCGGATCATGCACAATGCCGCGAATGGTGCCAAAAACAGTCGCCCACGTGAGAGGACTCCCCAACAGAAAGCCCACCACCAGCAGACGTCGAAACACCCTTTGCATAGACTCCCTTCCCTCACGCATGAAATCGAGACGGTGGAGAAGCTATGCTCTAGGAGGAGTAAACGGCGTCGAGCGGAACCCCTGGACAATCGATGGCGAGCCGGATCCAACCGGCTGCCGGGTGGCGTCGGGTAGAGAGACAGCGGCGAACTGTTCCGGCGTCGTGGGAGCGATGGGAGCGATCCGGCCGAACTCAGGCAGTTGCTTTCCCGACCTTGCTGAGCAGTGGCATGCCGCTGGAGCCGCATGCGTGTGAGAGCCATGCGGCAAACAGCAGGTCATCGTGCACGCCGCCGATTCGCAGGACAAAGCGCGGGCCAGCAACGCCAAGGGAGTCGCCAGCAGCGCGAGGATGACCACGACGATCGCAGCGCGCCACATTGATTTGAGGCTAGCACGGAGGCGCTCGTCAAGCAAAGCGACTTTTCCCGTGATGTTTGCGTTGTAAAAAGAACCGCGATAGGCTGGCGAGGCCGTGCTTCCCTTTAAACTGATCTATCACGACGGGTACGACCTGAATCTCGGCGCGCACGTTTTCCCATCGCAAAAATATCGAATGATCCGCGACAAGCTTTTGGAGGACGGCATCGCTCAACCGACCGATTTTCTTCAACCGGAACCCGCTGGTGACGAAGATGTGCTCCGCGTGCACTCGCAGGACTACGTCTATAAACTCAAGACCGGCACACTAAGTCGCACCGAGGCCTTGCGGCTGGAGGTTCCCTACTCGAAGAAGCTCATCGAGGCCTGTTGGTTGGCCGCGGGGGGCTCGATCCTCGCGGCTCGCCGCGCCATCGAGGATGGCTGGGCGGCGAATATCGGCGGTGGATTTCATCACGCTTGCCCCGACCACGGAGAGGGTTTCTGTGTGATCCACGACGTAGCCATCGCGATCCGTCGACTCCAATTCGATAAGGTGATTGAACGAGCGATGGTAGTGGACACCGATGTGCACCAGGGAAATGGCACGGCGGTGATCTTTGGTGGCGATGGCAACGTTTACACGCTCTCTTTTCACCAGGAGAGCAACTACCCGTTCCCCAAGCCTCCCTCGACGGTGGACGTCGAACTAGCCGATGGAACCGACGACGAGCAATATTTGTCGATTCTAGAGAGGTACCTGCATCGAGCGTTTCACGATTTTGCACCCCAACTTCTCTATTACGTGGCCGGGGCCGATCCGTACCGAGACGATCAGTTGGGCGGGTTGGCGTTGACGATCAAAGGACTCGCCGAGCGAGATGCGCTCGTCTTCGACTATGCTCGACGAAATGCCGTGCCCGTGGCCATTGCCTTAGCCGGGGGCTACGCGCGGCGGGTCGCTGACACGGTCACCATCCATGCCGGCACGATCGTCGCCGCGCGCGATGCGGCGCGGCAAAGCCCCAAAAAGCCGCAGGTCTGCTAGACAGTGAGGATTCTGACCGGTCGCTATTGGAAGTCGATCAAGACGTCCACGGTGGCATCGTTCGCGTGCTTCTCAAGAAACCGCCCGACCTTTTCGTAGTGGAAGGGCACGCCCGCAAAAGCTTCTTTGATTCCGTTTGCCAGGAACTCTTCGTAGACGCCGTTGTCAAACACGGCTCCTTGTGGAATCTTCCATCCCGCACGGATTCGTTTTTCACCGTCCGTTGACAGCCCCGTCAGTACGAGCTTGCCCATGTGGTATTGCGGCCCTTCCGCGATGGCAACCGAATAGATGATCGTCTTGGCCGCATCGTCAAAATGCGGCACAGCAGACAGGTTCACATCCAGGTAGCCGTGTCGGGCATAGGCATCGTCGATGGCCTGCCAACCGCGCTCGATTTTCATGCCGTCGGCGATGTCGCCGTCATGAAGAGGAACAAGAGTTGCGAGTTCGAGTGGACCGAGGACGGTGTTGCCCGTCCAGGTCGGTGCGCGCCACGCGAAGGCAGGGCCGGGATCGATGGGAGCGGTAATGGCAACTCTCGTGCCCAGCACTTTCGCTGTTGTCGGACCAAAGCGCACACGAAGGAAACCGTGAGAGAAATACACAGGGCGAACCTGTTCGAATTCAAACAGCGCCAGGGCGGCACGCGAGTACTTCGCGCCTACGAGATCGGGCAGACGAGCATGGATACTCCGATCGTTCTGCGCCAGAGCGTCGCCGAACTCAATACTCGCGACTACGAGCCCTTCGTCATCAACTCGAAACTGCTGAATGCGCTCCTCACTTCCCGGGGCAGTGGTAAGAACGTGGGATACCGTTGCGTGGGTGCCAGTCTTCGCGATCTGGAGCTGAAGCGCGTCGGAGATATCGTCTAGAACGGAGCCCCCTTCGGGGGCAGTGCCGTCGAACAGGGGAACGGCGGTTTTCAACCCCTCCCTCAACTCCTCATCGGTAAACCAAGGGAAATTATCGAACCAGACAGGCACGGCGGGAGCGTCGGTGACTTGGTATTCGGCACGAAGGCCTTCATCGCTGTCGCTATAGCGGTACTGCACAGTTGAAAAGCGGCCCGTTTTGGCTAGCGTGTCGGCGGCCCGCTGAAGGTCGTCGCGCCCCACCTCGGAGCCCACGCGCAGCCCGGCGGCCGCCGCAATCTCCTCAGAGGAAAATCGAGCGGAACCCGTCACACGAACCCCCGCAAGACGAGCCGTGCCGGCTTGCTCCCCAGCGGAAGCGAGCAGTGGAACGAGCACCAGGCAAGCAATCGAAATGACTGCCCGGCAGAAGGCCAATCTGTGTTTCATCGTTGAGCTATTCGACAGTAACGGATTTGGCGAGGTTGCGGGGCTGGTCGACGTCGCAGCCGCGCCGCACAGCAATATGGTAAGCAAGCAATTGTAGCGGGACAATCTCAAGAATCGGCGAGACCAAATCGGGAGCCGCTGGAATTTCGATCACATGATCGGCACTCTCGCGTGAGAGCTTGTCACCCTCGGAAACGACGGCGATTACGATGCCGTCGCGCGCCTTCACCTCCTGCAGATTCGATAGCGTCTTCTCATAGCGAAGCATCGAGCTGGGGTCGGATTCGTCTCGCGTGGCGATCATGACGACCGGCAAATTTTCATCGATCAGTGCGTTCGGTCCGTGCTTCATTTCGCCCGCCGGATATCCCTCGGCATGAATATAGGAAATCTCCTTGAGCTTCAGCGCGCCTTCCAAGGCGATCGGGTAGTGAATTCCCCGGCCGAGGTACAAAAAGTCCGTGTGCCGGAAAAAATGGCGAGCGAGATCTTCGATCTCGGCGTCGTGCTGCAGAATGGTCTCGATCTTGTGAGGGGCTCGCGTCAATTCCTGCATCAGGTGCTGAGAGGCGGAACCGGCGAGCTTGCCGCGAACTTGGCCGAGATAGAGAGCCGTCAGCAAAAGCGCTGTGAGCTGGCCCGTGAAAGCCTTTGTGGAGGCCACGCCAATCTCAGGACCCGCGTGCGTGTAAATCGTCCCGCTCGATTCACGCGTGAGCATCGAACCAACCACATTGCAAATTGAAACGACTTTGGCACCTTTCTGTCGAGCCTCGCGTTCGGCCGCCAGTGTGTCGGCGGTTTCACCAGACTGGCTGATGGCGATAATCAAACTGTCCTTGCCGACGATCGGATCGCGATAGCGAAACTCGCTGCCGTAATCCACTTCCACCGGGAGACCGGCCAGGCTCTCGATCATGAACTTTCCGGCGAGCCCGGCGTGCCAGCTGGTACCGCAGGCGACGATTTTGACGTCTTTGAATCGACGGAACTCGTCTTCCGTCACACCCATTTCGTCAAGGAAAACCTTGCCCGTCTCCTGGGAGACCCGTCCGAGTAGGGTGTCGCGAACCGAGCGGGGCTGTTCGAAGATCTCCTTCTGCATGAAATGCTTGAAGCCGCTCTTTTCCGCCATGATCGGATCCCAGGTAATGTGCTGGGGCGGGCGGTTGATCGGGTGGCTTTCGAAATCGGAGAAACGGACCCCTTGCGGCGTCAGAACGGCCATTTCGCCGTCACCGAGAAAGAAGACGCTCCGTGTGTGTTGCAAAATCGCGGGGATGTCGCTGGCTACAAAGAATTCGCGCTCACCGAGGCCAACCACGATGGGAGGTCCCAGCCGCGCAGCCACGATCTTGTTCGGGTCCTTCGCTGACACAGCCACGAGGGCGTACGCACCGGTCATGGCTTTCACGGCCTTTCGTACCGCTTCTTCGAGCGGCGCATCTGCGGAAAGCTTCTCGATGAGGTGAGCGATGATTTCGGTGTCGGTTTCGGTGAGAAACTTATGACCCTCGGCGAGGAGCTGTCTCTTCAGCTCGATATAGTTTTCGATGATCCCGTTATGGACCACAACGATCTGACCGGTACAATCGCGGTGCGGGTGCGCGTTTTCTTCCGTGGGACGTCCGTGCGTAGCCCAGCGCGTGTGACCGATCCCGTAGACGCCGTCGATCGGCGTGGTGCGAATCAATTCCTCTAAATTGCGCAGTTTGCCAGGAGCGCGCCGAATCTCAAGCTTGCCGTTGTCACCCACGACAGCGATTCCCGCCGAGTCATAGCCGCGATATTCCAGCCGCTTCAAGCCGTCAAGGATGAGCGGTACCACGCGCTTGGGACCGATATAGCCAACGATTCCGCACATCGGGATGGTCCTCCGAAACTGCCAGGGTCGACCTCTGCGGGAACGACTCTGGTTATGCTAGCACAAAGCAGTCGGCAAAGGCCTCCCGGAACCATAAGGTGTGCTTGGATGAAGATCAGTCGAGGACTTCGAAGCGAAACTCTTCGATGACGGGATTGGTCAAGACATCCTTGGCAATGCGCTCGACTTCCGTCATGGCTTCGGCGCGGCTGAGGCCGTCCAGATTCAGGACGAAGAATTTACCCTGGCGCACGTCCTCGACCTTGGAATAGCCGAGTGAGTGAAGCGCTTTCTGAATGGTCTGCCCCTGCGGATCGAGGACCGTAGACTTCAGCATGACCCAGACGTGAGCTTTCATTCTTCCCCGCCAGCGAGGGGCGATTATAACAGGCCTGAGGATTTTGCCGCGCCGCGAAAGTCGTCCAGCAACCGACGCTTCTCGATCGGCGGCAAGAATGCCGCGTTGAAGCTCGCCTCAGCGAGCTCGAGTAGCTGCTCCTTGCTCAGGCCTAGCGAGGCCGCCCGACGGTACTCGGTCAATAGATCGGTGTGAAACATACCGGGATCGTCGGTTGAAAGCGTGACGTGCGAGCCGCCCTCCAGAAGCTGCTTGAGCGGGTGGTCCGCCAGCGACACATCCGATTTCCCCTTCTGCTTCGCCAAGGCGCCCGTGGCCAGATTGCTGGAAGGACAATTCTCCAAAACGATGCGCCGCAGCGCGAGCGACTTGGCCAAAGCGATATCGTGTATCACGGCGATGCCGTGGCCGATTCGCTCCGCGCCCAGAAGATCGACGGCCTCCCGCACGGAGTCGGGACCGCCCACTTCACCGGCATGGCAAACGATCCGCAACCCCTCGCTGCGGGCCAAATCGAAGGCGGGCCGGAAATTCACGATCGGAAACGCGAGTTCATCGCCGCCCATTCCAAACCCCACAATCCCGGACCGGTGCAGTTTGGCTGCCCAACGGGCCACTTCCACGGCGGCCTCCGGGCCGAACTGACGGGTCACATCGAAGATCCAGGCCGTGCGAATCTTGCGATAGAGCACGCTCTCGGCAGCTTCGCGAATGGCTGTAAAGTTAGCCTCGAGGTTCTGCATGCGCCGCAGCATCACCCCGGCAGAGATCGTAATCTCGGCATAGACGACATTCTGTCGCACAAGCTCATCGAGGAGACTGCGGGTGACCAGGGCATAATCGTCGGGGTCGCGCAAATACGAGGTAACCCATTTGAACGCTTCGATGAAGCCGGCGAAGTTTGAATATTGGTAACGCGCCTGAACCTCTTGTGCGGTGATTTGCTCTCCGTGGCGAGCGGCGAGTTCCACGGCGGTTTCTGGCCGGATGGAGCCTTCCAGATGCAGGTGCAGCTCGGCCTTGGGCAAGGGGTCTAGGATCGCGAGTGGCTCAGTTGTGTCTGGCACGTTTTTCCTACTACGGCAGCGTTGGCCTGCCGGCGTTGATCCAGGCGGTCATCCAATACGATCCGATATCGGTCGAGGCATCGGTCAGCTGGCGGATCAGCACAGCCCCAGCCTGGGCGTAAAACCGGTCGTAGTATTCGTCATTGTATGCGGGAAGCCCTTCGTGAGCGCGCCGGTCCGCCAGAAGAATGATTTGGAGCCAGGAATGGGCGCTCAAACACATCTCGAAGGCGTGATCGGTCGGATCTCGGATGAAAACGGCTTGGTTGGGCCTCATGAAAAAAAAGCCTTGGAACCGGTCCACCAGAGCGACCCCGAACCTTTCGTTGACCCCCATCTGGTCAGAAAGCCTGCCGTCGCTGTTGGTGGTCGTTCGGAACGGGTCGTGCGCCGCCGCGACGTAATAGGCAAGCGTTGCGGCGGAGACTTTGGCGTCGTCCCAACTGTGCGCATGCAAGGCGTCGGTCAATCTTTTGCTGTAAAGACCTATTTCCCAGGGGAGCTGCCCGTGCGTGGCCACGCTTCGCTTCCCAAACTTCTCAACCGCCTCGGTGTAGGAACGGGGAAGAGCGGTAAACGGGAAGGGCGGGTAATGATCGAGCTCAATGAAGCCATTGTGCGACGGGGACGGATTTTTGGCCTCGGCCGCGGCCGCCTCATTCGCATGCTGAACGAGAAAGGAGCGGTTGTTCTGAAAGAAGGGCAACATCTCGTCCGGCAGCGTATCGATGGCTTTTTCCGTGATCACCCGCAGGGCCACCTCACCCCAGCCGAACGAAGCCGGAAGGATGAGCAAGACGGCGAGCAGCAGTAGAAGAAGGGCCCCGAGAAGCCGGTTCATCCGCGAGATTTCCCCTCTGCGAGTGCCTGCAACTTAGCTGTGGACAGTTCGCTGTGTTTGCGACCATAGAAATGATAGACCACCAGGCCGATCACCAGCCACACGAAGAAGCGGATCCAGTTCGTAATGGTGAGACCAGCCATCAAGAGCAAGCAGGCGACAATCGTGATGATTGGCGCCAGCAGCCCGCCGGGCGCGCGAAAAGCGCGCGGACGTTCCGGTTCACGAAGTCTCAGGATGAGTACTCCCAAGGCCACGAGTGCAAAGGCAAACAGGGTCCCGATATTCGACAGGTCAGCGAGCGTGCCAATGTCGAGCAGTCCAGCGGGAATGGCCACGACAAAACCGGCGACCCACGTCGAGAAGTCCGGAGTTCGAAAGCGGGGGTGGACGCGGCTGAAAATACCGGGAAGGAGCCCGTCGCGAGACATGGCAAACCACACGCGTGTCTGGCCAAGCTGATAGACCAAAAGCGACGAGATCATGCCCATCAGCGCGCCAATCAAGACCGCCAGCCGGACGCTGCCGAAATGGAGCCGCTTCATGGTATTGACGATCGGTGCCGCATCGTCCAGAAGTGTCTGCCACGGCACCAGGCCGGTCAGCACCACCACGACGGCGATGTATAGAACCGAGCAAATGATAAGCGTCAGAATGATTCCGATCGGCAGATCGCGCTGCGGGTTCCGGCATTCTTCGGCAGCCGTGGAAACAGAATCAAATCCGATATAGGTGAAAAAAATGATGGAGCCGCCCGTGAGAATTCCCGGCCAACCATTGGGAGCAAACGGATGCCAGTTGCTCGGATGAACGTAGTGGGCGGCGACCCCGACAAAGATGAGGATCGCTAAAATCTTGAGCAGGACCATGACCGTGTTGGTGTTTGCCGATTCCTTGATTCCGCGGACCAGCACAACGGTGAGCAACATCACAATCACGAAAGCCGGCCAATTGAAGCCGAAATGCCATCCGGGCTCATAAAGCGTATGGCCCGCGAAATCGGTGAGCCCGGCGGGTAGATAGGCGGGGGTGATCCAGCGCAAGCTTGGGTGGAAATGAAACCAATCAAAAAGATCGACGACGTGCGCAGAAAATCCCACGCTGACCGCCATATTTGACACGGCATATTCGAGGATTAGGTCCCAGCCGATAATCCAGGCAATCAGCTCCCCCATCGTCGCATACGTGTAGGTGTAGGCGCTGCCGGCGATGGGGATCATGGCGGCGAGTTCGGCGTAGCATAGCCCGGCAAAGCAGCACACGATGCCAACAACGACGAACGAAAGGGCAATGGCCGGGCCGGCGCCCGGCCTGCCAAAGGACGCGGAGTGATAGATCAGGTATTCAAGCAGCGTGGCATTGAAGATCGATTGAACCTCGAGCTTTTGGCCGGCGATCGCGGTGCCGACTACCGTAAAGATGCCCGAACCAATCACTGCGCCGATGCCCAGGGAGGTCAGGCTCAACCAGCCGAGCGACTTGCGGAGTCGCTTCTCAGGTCTTTCTGCGTCGGAAATGAGCTGGTCGATGCTCTTGGTACGGAAAAGCTGTGGATCCAATCGCCACCTTCCCCGCCTGATTGAAAAACTGTACCTTGGGAGGGAATTCCGCGCAACCGCTCCTTCCGCTGGGGTGCCTCAAGAATCCCAACAGAATCCCCAACAGAATTGACTTTCCCTGGCGCGCTGACTATCTTGAGGGCGCTGAAGCTGCGCGAATCGCTCCGGCGAACGCGCCTGCTGTCATTGGGGGGATTCTGGACCATGAAAAGAAACACACATGGGCTGCTCTCAGCTGTGCTACTGGCTGGCGGATTGCTTCTCGCTCGGACGGCTTCGGCGCAGGTCACGCTGGAAGTGATGAATCCGCGCGGTGAAATTCCCCCACCGAAGACGCTGGGGATCAGCCCGCGCGGCGGAAGTCTCGACGGCAAGAAAATCGTCTTGATCGACAACGGAAAGTTCGGTGCGAGCAATTTTCTCGACGCGCTCGCGGACATGCTGAAGCAGAAATATCCGACGGCGACGATCGTGATGTATCCGAAACCGGCGGCGCAGACGATCACCAACCTGCCGAATTGGTACCCCACGGTGAAACAGCAGGGTGATCTATTCGTTTTCGGTGTCGGTGATTGAGGGAGCTGCACGTGGTGGGGTTCCCACGACACAGTTGAAATTGAAAAGACAGGAATGCCGGGCGTTTATTTCACAACCACAGAATTTCTAGACGACGCACAATCCGCAGCCAAGGACCGCGGTATGCCGGGGATCCGCACGCTGGCGCTTCCGGCGGACAAGTATTACGTCGCGCGCGGCAGCAAAGAAGTGCTCGAACCAATCGCCAACCAGTTTTTCGACAAGATGGTTGGCGACTTGACGCGACCGCTGACGGCCGAGGAGGCCAAGCCCTCTCAGGCGCAAGAGCTTCACGAAGACGCGAACATCAAGGTAACTGGCAAGGACTTCATGGGTGCGTGGGTGAAAGTGAACGAGCTATTCCTCGACAATCGCTGG
>Ga0187780_10004476_pt1 | contig 10460 bp, 8 predicted proteins | sample 1015_Q2_SP10_20__FD_132429 | JGI IMG/M metagenome (GOLD analysis project Ga0187780, IMG submission 132429) | Tropical peat soil microbial communities from peatlands in Department of Meta, Colombia - 1015_Q2_SP10_20_MG | ecosystem: Environmental > Terrestrial > Soil > Wetlands > Peat | place...
CCCTTACGCAAACAAGGGATGCATACGACCGACCATGGATCAGATCACTCCATAAAAGGATGCGGATGACCGTGACGGAGTCCGTCCAGATATTGATGCAGGTTGAGCGCGAACTCGGAGCGTGAAGCGCACACACTCATCCAGGACAAGCTAGCTTACGCGCGTTACGCAGCTTTACTCGCTCGGACGTGGGTGCTAGCTTATGCGGTTGAAGAGAATCACAGGCAAGGCAGGAGGTAAGAGGGTCTTTTATCGGTCTGTGCAAAAACCTGGGTCGATCCCGTATCGCAAATCCGAACATCTCATGATTCAAAATCATGAGTCTGACAGGTTCAAAAATAAATATTTTCGATGAGCCTTCGTGCAGAGGGTAGTCAAAGACTCAACATAATATAGGCCGATGAAGATTGACCGAGCAAACCAACGATATGAGCACTGGTTGGTACAGCGGATGCCTCTAGTGCCCAAAGATTTGCGTCTTAAGCATGCTTTGATGAAACGAGATGGTTTCTCCTTTCTGCGAGCCACCTTTTACCGATGGATGCAGAGATGGCCGGTTGTATGTGCGGACTTGGCCACGGCGCCGGTTGTATTGGCGGTGGGCGATTTGCATGTGGAAAACTTCGGGACGTGGCGAGACCAGGAAGGCCGCTTGATCTGGGGTATCAACGATTTCGATGAAGCATACAAACTGCCATATACCAATGATTTGGTACGGTTGGCCGTTAGTGCAAAACTGGCCTTCGAAGCCGACCAACTCGCTCTGAAGCCCAGGGATGCGTGCGACGCGATTTTGACTGGATACATGGAAGGACTGCGATTGGGAGGGGAACCGTTCGTCCTCTCCGAGCGTCATCCATGGCTTCGCGATATCGCCACCAACAGCCTCCGAGACCCGGTGCGGTTCTGGCGGAACATGCAGGCCCTCCCGTTGGTGAAGGGGGCGATTCCTCAAAGTGCACGAAAAGCTCTTCAGCAACTAATGCCGGAGCCAGGGCTCTCGTATCGTGTCCGGCACCGAGTGTCCGGATTAGGCAGCCTGGGGCGTCCGCGCTATGTGGCGCTCGCGGAGTGGCAGGGAGGGGCCATTGCGCGGGAAGCCAAAGCGATGGCTCCGTCAGCCTGCGTCTGGGCTCGAGATGGTGAAGGGGAGAGCACGATTCTCTATCAATCGATGTTGGATCACGCCGTGCGCTCTCGCGATCCGTTTGTGCAAATCCAGGGTGGCTGGCTGGTGCGTCGCCTCTCGCCCTACTGCTCGCGCATTGCGCTCGCCTCACTGCCGAAGAAGCGGGACGAAAACCGGCTGCTGTATGCGATGGGGTGGGAAACGGCCAACGTGCATCTGGGCAGTCAAAACATTCGACGCGTCTTACGCCGAGATCTGGCTAACAGAAAAGCCAAATGGCTTCGTGTGGCGACAAAGGCAATGACGAATGTGACAATGAGTGACTGGAAGGACTGGGTGAGAGGATAGATCGGTGTTCTGCTGGAGCATGAATTACGTTCGGTGACAAGGCTGTTCACAATCAGTTGGTTGTGGACATCCACGAGGTGACGCATAAGGCCTTGTAAGAGGGAGAGTTTTCGCACCAGGTAGCGGGACGGTTTTTGACCGTGACCCGGTTTGACTGATCCTGGGACGTCGACTAGGCTTGTTACATGCTGACGGATCGAAGCAGGCCCATCTTTGGCCTCACCATCTGGTGCCTCCTCGTGCTGTGGCTGTTCTTCGGCGGCCTGGAACTGGCTGAGCAGTTACATTTCGTTCCAGACACCGTCGCCGAAGACCAAGAGGATCAGGACCTCGACGAGGACGCACTCTCACAGCTCGCATCTGGGCTGAAGTCGGACGTAGCGAGTCTTGGTGCGCCTGACAACGCCGCTGTCATCATCGCAGTTGCCGACCCAACAGTCACGATTGCCTTCCCCACTGTCCATCAGCTTGAGCGGTTGATGTGGCACGGTCCTCCGTCCCTACCTCTCTACCAACAGCTGTCCGTCTATCGAATCTGATCCGCCTCCCGTTAAGTCGCTGAGCGGTCCAGGCGTGCTGACCTCCATAAGAGATCAGCCTCGCGCGGATTCCTTGCTGACTCCGTTTATTAGTACGGGAGGCTTCAATGAGGATATCTACCATCGACGTTCGTGTCAGTTCATTCGCCTGCTGGGTGGTCGCCACGGTGCTGACCGGTTGTGTCGCCTTCGAACCGGCCGTGCAATCTCCGGTGGAACATCTGCATGAGCGCCCCTCTGTGGCAATCTTGCCCTTTGGCTTCGATCTGGAGATCACCGAGCTCTCTGCGGTGAAAACGGTCGACGGCACCGTGTTGCCCGAGGATGCATCGACCCAGCTGGCTGACGCGCTCCGGGAGATTCAGCAGGAAGCCCGCTGGCTCCTCTTGAGCCGACTCGCCGCAGGCCAGGGGTTTTTATTTGTTCCGCCGGAGGAGACGGATGCGCTCGCTGAGGAACTCCAACTCAAACCCGGGGTCCTGCCGAATGCGGAGCAGCTTGCGGAATTCCGCCGTCGCCTGGGAGCCGACCTCGTCGTCGCCGGGGGTATTCTGGACTACGGGAAAATCCGCTGGCAGTGGATGGCTGCGGGGATGTTTGCCGATATGACGTGGGAGAGCGCCGCCATTGGTGTGGCGACGGCGTGGAATCCCGGGATCATCCTGGGGAACGTGGGCTATGAACTCCTCACAAGTACCCCCTTGTGGTTTGGCGGAGGCTATCTCTTCGGCGTGGCCATGCGCCCGGTGCGGGTGGAAGCCCGGGCGTTTGAGACGAGCACAGGCTATCCGATCTGGCAAGCGATGGAAGAGTCCGCGTACGCCTATGGAGCACTCAAACAGCTCCCGGAGGCGGTCCGCGAGAAGAAGGAGGTGCAACTGCAGCTCAACATGGCGGAGATCATGGAATCCTTGGGAGATAGCTTGACTAAGCAAGAATATCTGGCTTCGTGGTTCAGGGGGCAGCCGGAGTTCGCCCAGCGATAGTGATTGACCAATGGTGCGAGGCTTCTCGAAATCCGATTGTGCTCATGTTGTGCTCAATGCCACCACTAGCCAGGTTTCAGCTTGTGCCCAAACCTTTGCACGAATCGGTCGGAGTGCGTTCCCATAAGCTAGAGGGTTGCGGACACAGTTGAGCAAATGGTGCGTTTCTCCTTCCGGAACTCGAAGTTAGAGTTCGCAAAAGATCCGGTTCGGAGAAGGAGAAGACAGCTACCGATGAACTGAATCTCTTGACAAGTAACACACAGCGGGTAGATTATTTTATGTTATGTTGAAAATCTCTCCTATTCAGCGGGCTACGGGGCTGCTAGCAATCATATTTCTGTTGGGTGGGGTCTGCTGGCTGGACACCCTTGATCTGACCGATGACGTCCTGCAATCGCAGCCGCTCATGTTTGGGCTTCAGGTCATTGAATCTGAAGAAGAAGATCGAGATTTGGTCTTAAGTTCTGTCAGTGGGGCTCTGGCCGTCTGGTTGGTCTCGACGGTTGGATTGTCATTACATAGCCCACCATTTCCTCTAGCTCGCTTGGTGTCGCTAGTATCCGATCGACCGCTTTATCAGAGTTTTTGTACCTACCGGATCTGATCTACTTCTCACCGAGAAGACTCCCTCTTCTCTGGTTCTCCTTCAGCAAGCGCTAAACATCTCCCGGAGATGGGCGTCAGGTGCTTGGCGCACGACTTCAATTTAGTCTCGTCCCTGGTCTTCCACGTACTGAAGGCCTCAAGACGAGTACTGGGTCACCTGGCGCGTATCGTTAAACAGGAATAATTGGTATGGGCATCAAAAGGAAAACTACTGTAATCGGAGCTGCAACTATGGCGGCTGGACTCTTGATCGCGTTGGATGTACCCGCACAACTCGTCAAGGGGACAGTGTATGCCGCAACAGCAGCGGTTGGGTTCCTGATCACGTTTGGGGGATACTTCACCGGACTTTCTGATAAGCCGCTGAAGGAAGGTAGGGCGGCCTCCGCCCTCATGATTGCGGACGCTACTCGATCCCCGCACGCGGCTCCACCGCGTCCCTCTGCCGATCCGTTGAGTGCCCAAAGCGTCGAGTTGTCTCCGTCGGAGTTCGAACGCTTCCACGTCGAACCAGTCGGGGAACGAGATTTCAGTATCCAACGTGAGGCCGTGGGCAATATCGCGTTTAACGACTATCTCTCAGTCCCAGTCTTTCCGCCCTTTCAGGGCAAAATTATCAGCCTGTTTGCCAATGCTGGCGATGATGTGGAGAAGGGCGCATCCCTTTACACCATTGATAGCCCCGATTTGGTACAGGCCGGGTCCACTCTTATTTCTGCCGCGGGAGTTGTCCGGAATACAACCCGTGTATTGGAACGCGCCAAGAAACTGTATGCGGTGCAGGGAATCCCCCAAAAAGAGTTGGATCAGGCCATCTCCGATCAGCAAGCGGCGGAGGGCGCCCTGAAGGCAGCCCGTGATGCCCTGCGCATCTTCGGCAAGACCGATGCGGACATCGACCGCATCATCGCCTGGCGCAAGATCGATCCCGTGTTGGTTGTGCGTAGTCCTATCACGGGACGGGTGGTCGCGCGGAATGCCGCGCCTGGCCTCTTCGTCCAACCGGGCAATGCTCCCGCACCCTACACCCTGTCCGATGTCTCAACGATGTGGATGGTGGCGAATGTGGCAGAGACAGATTTTCCGTTTCTCCGACTGGGAGAGGAAGTGGACGTCATGGTGAAGGCCTATCCGAACCGGGTGTTTCGCGGAAGGATCGTCAATATCGGAGCCTCCGTGGATCCGACCACACATCGCGTTTTAGTGCGCTCAGAAATTGATGACCCGAAGCACGAACTCCGGCCCGGGATGTTCGCGACCTTCGTTATTCACACGGGTACCGCCATCAAATCTCCTGCTGTCCCCCTCAACGGCGTCGTGCGCGAAGGCGATGGATCGATGACTGTGTGGGTGACGACGGATCGCAAGCGCATGGTGAAGCGGACGGTGACCGTTGGCCTGCAGCAGGGTGGATTCGCTCAGATCCTCGGGGGACTGCAGTCCGGGGAACTGATTGCTACGGAAGGGGCACTCTTTCTCAGCAACGCCCTGACAGAGGTGTCCCGGTGAGCTTTGCCCTGATCAACATGACCACGCTCAAGATGGGAGGACGGTCGTGCTGAGAGCCCTCCTGACCTTCGCGCTGTCCCGCCGACCGATCATTCTCCTCGGCATGATCATCCTACTTGGTGGTGGTCTGATTGCATTTTCGAAGCTCAATATTGAGGCCTACCCGAACCCGGCACCGGTCATCTTAGAAATCACCGCCCAAGCACCGGGTGTGTCCGCCGAGGAGATGGAACGCTATTACACGATTCCGATGGAAGTTGGTCTCGCCTCCACTCCGGGAGTCGAGGTCATTCGTTCCACTTCGTTCTACGGGCTGTCGTTCGTCCGGGTCCGGTTCAAGTACGGTGTGGATTATTACTTCGCCAAAATGATGGCGTCGGTCAACCTGCAGCAGAACGTCAATCTCCCCAACAATGTATCGCCCACCATTCAAGGGTCGAGCTTGGTCGGCGAGATTTTCCGGTATGAACTTGTGGGGCCTCCGCATTTCGGGCTAACCAATCTGCGCACCCTGCAGGACTGGGTGCTCCAACGTCGGTTGCTCACGGTGCCTGGTGTGGTCCAGGTCGTGACGTGGGGGGGGACGACAAAGACGTACGATGTGGAGGTCGGCCTCCACAAGCTGGATGCCTATAGCATCACGTTGCCACAGATGCTGACGGCCATTGGCAACGCCAATATCAATGTCGGCGGCAGAACGATCAATGTGGGAGAGCAATCCGTTAACGTTCGCGGCGTCGGCTTGATCGGCGCGGCTCATGATCCATCAGGACTCGGAACAGGGGGCGATCAGGCGAAGGTGGAGGATATCGAGCAGATTGTGTTGAGCGTCCAAGCAGGCGGCATCCCGGTGCTCGTCAAGGACGTGGCGAAAGTGTCTGTAGGCTACTTGCCTCGGCTGGGGAAGGCCGGTCGTGACGAGAACAATGACGTGGTCACGGGGATCGTTGTCATGGATCGGACGCTTCACACCAATGATGTCGTGGCTCGTGTCCAGGCGGCGATCCAGAAGCTGAACAGCGATGGCACCCTACCCCCCGGTGTTCACGTCGTCCCCTTTTATGACCGGGCCACGCTCGTCTCTGTGACCACCCATACCGTGGTCCACAATCTGATCTTCGGCTGTCTGCTGGTGTTCGCCATTCAGTGGATGTTTTTGGGGAATTTCCGGAGCGCCATTATCGTCGGGGCCAATATCCCGTTCGCCCTCCTGTTTAGCGTCATGATTCTGTATGCCATGGGGGAATCGGCGAATTTGCTGTCGGTCGGTGCGGTCGATTTCGGCATCATTGTCGATTCCTGCGTCATCCTCGTCGAAAACGTTTTCCGCAACTTTCAGTTACCTGAAGACCAGCAGCGCGCGTTCTTGAAGGATCATGGCGCACAGCGAATGGGATGGTCAGAGCGGATGCAGATGATTTACGCCGGGGGCCTCCAGGTGGAGAAGGGGATTCTCTTCTCCACGGCGATTACGCTGGCCGCGTTTGTTCCGTTATTTACCATGCAAGGCGTCGAGGGACAGATTTTTAGTCCGATGGCTCGGACTTATGGCTACGCCTTGGTGGGGGCGCTGCTCGCAACCTTCACCGTGACCCCGGTTTTGGCGTCGCTCCTGCTGCCGGCGCATGTTCGGGAGACCGAAACCATCGTCGTGCGGGCGCTGCGCGCCGTCTATCAGCCGGTCCTACACTGGGCGTTATCCCGGCGGACGATCATGGTCCTGATCGGCATCGGGTTCCTAGTCAGCGCCGTGTTACTTGTTCCACGGCTCGGCGGGGAATTCCTGCCGGTCCTCGAAGAGGGCAACCTCTGGATTCGTGTCACGATGCCTCCGACGATCTCGCTGGAAGCCGGCATGCCCAAGGTTGACCGCATGCGCCAGATCCTGCTCAGCCACCCCGAAGTCGTCACGGTAGTCTCTCAGCACGGCCGACCCGACGATGGCAGCGACGCCGCGGGCTTCTATAACGCCGAGTTCTTCGCGCCGCTCAAGCCCATGGACCAGTGGACCCCTGGGCTCACGAAGGACAAGCTGATCGAAGACATCCAGAAGGAATTCACCGATGATTTCCTCGGCATTACCTTCAACTTCTCACAGTACATTCAGGACAATATCCAAGAGGGCCTGTCGGGCATCAAAGGTGCCAATTCGATCAAGATCATTGGTCGCGACTTGGCAACACTCGAACACATCGCGACGCAAGTGCTGAGCGTCATGGATCAGGTCAAGGGGATCAGTGATCTCGGCGTCTTCCGGGTGCTGGGACAGCCGAATCTCAATATTACCGTGGACCGCGAGAATGCAGCCCGATATGGCTTGAATGTGGGGGACGTCAACACGATGGTCCAAGGGGCGTTAGGTGGCGCGCAAGCGACCACGGTCCTGGAAGGCGAGCGTCAATTTGCGCTACTCGTCCGCGTGGCACCGGAATACCGCGCCAGCTTGGAAAAGGTGCGCGGGATCAAGGTGGGATTTCAGACCAGCAGCGGCCCCAATGCCTACATTCCGTTGAGCGAGCTCGCGACGATCACCTTGGACACTGGTGCCTCGTACATCTACCACGAACGCAATCAGCGGTTTATTCCCATCAAATTCAGCGTGCGAGGTCGTGACCTCGAGGGAGCTGTGGCTGACGCAGAGGAGCAGATTGCGCGCAAGGTCAAGCTTCCAGAGGGCTATCGGATCGAATGGGCCGGGGAATTCGAGGAACTGCAGCAAGCCAAGAAACGCCTTGAGGTGATCGTTCCGCTCAGCCTTGTGCTGATCATGGTCCTGTTGTATGGCCTGTTCAATTCGGTGGGGGACAGCCTCCTCGCGCTGGCCGGCATCCCCTTCGCAGTCGCTGGGGGGGTGCTGGCACTGTTTGTCACGGGGCTCCATTTCAGCATTTCCGCTGCGATTGGGTTCGTGTCTTTGTTCGGCATTTCAGTCATGGACGGCATCCTGATGATCACCTATTACAACGAGGTTATGCTGAGAGGCGGCCTGAGCAGCCTCGAAGGCATGTTCCACGCCGCCTCCCAACGCATGCGGCCGATGCTGATGACGGCATTGTCAGCCTGCATCGGCCTGTTCCCAGCTGCAATCTCGACCGGAATCGGCAGCCAAGTGCAGCGTCCATTGGCCACAGTGGTCGTCGGTGGGTTGCTGATCGGTCCTCTTATGTTGCTCGTGGTTGTGCCCCCATTGCGTCTGATGTTCCTTGGTCGGGATGATGGTAGCGCCGCGCCCCAAGGGCAGAGTCCCACGACGCCTGGCTGAAAGGAATGAGCGATGATTGGGAATTGGACGCGGAAGGATGCTGAAGTGGCTTATTCGTCTCGGAAGGGAGGAGCCTTGCGATATCTTTTGGTGATTGTTATGGCCTGTGTGATGACGGGGTGTGCCGCCGATGTTGTTATGCGGAACCCGCGGACAGACGAAACGGTGACATGCGAAGCGAGCTTTAAGGGATTAAACCCGTGGTCGCAACAGGAAACCTGCATTGCTGATTATATCGAGCGAGGATGGATTCGCAAAGACTGAGGTTACTTATGATGGGGAGCCATGAGAGGATTATTCGCTCCTATGCCTGGTTGAAGCCTATGCCTAGTGCGGGGTCTGCATTAGTCACCTTGCTCCTGCTTGTTGGCTGTGCAGTAGGGCCAGATTTTAAGCGTCCCGAAGCTCCCGCCGTCGATCGTTATACACGCGACCCGTTCATGACGAATACGGTGTCCGCCGACATTGCGGCCGGCGAAGCCCAGCGCTTTGCCCTTAACCAGGACATCTCATCGCAGTGGTGGACGCTGTTCCAATCACCGGAGCTGAATGCGCTAATCGACAAAGCACTGGCGGCCAGTCCCACCGTCACAGCGGCGGAGGCAGCACTGCACCAGGCCATCGAACTTGTCCGCGCGCAGCAAGGATATTTCTTTCCCACTGTCGATGCGAACCTCACCCCCGGCATGTACCGGTCGTCACCGGCTACCTCGCCCCTGTTGAGCACGCCCTCGACGAATTACAACCTCTATACATCCTCGTTTCCGGTTGGCTTTGTACCGGATGTGTTCGGTGGCAATCGGCGGCAAGTGGAATCGCTGCAGGCGCAGGCTGAATTCCAGCGCTTCCAGCTGGAAGCCACGTATCTGACGTTAACCTCCAACTTGGTGGCTGCAGCTGTGCAAGAGGCGTCCTTGCGGGCCCAGATTGCGGCGACCAAGGAGATTATCGCAATTAGTACTAAGTCACTGGAGTTGGTGCGACACCAATTCCGGCTGGGTTACGTGGCACAACTGGATGTGGCGGCTCAGGAAGCTGCCCTGGCCCAGGTGCAGCAGACGCTCCCACCGCTGCAGAAGCAGCTCGAGCAAACGCGCGATCTGTTAACGGCCTTGGCGGGCCTTTTCCCCAGTGACGAACCAGCAGTGAAATTCGAACTCTCGGATCTACATCTGCCGCAGGAGCTGCCGGTGAGCCTGCCGTCAAAGCTCGTCGAGCAACGCCCAGATGTCCGCGCGGCCGAGCAACAAGTGCAGGCAGCCAGCGCCCAGATCGGGGTCGCAATCGCCAATATGTTGCCTCAGATCAGGATCAACGCCGTCAAAGGCGGGATTGGCACCGACATCACGTTCATGTACGGACCGGGTCAACCCTTCGCCAACGTGGAATTCTCGTTCACGCAGAACCTCTTTGCCGGCGGCGCCCTACTCCATCTAAAGCGGGCGGCCGAGGCCGCCTTTGAACAGGCGGCTGCTCAATACCGCAGCACCGTCCTCACGGCCTTCCAAAACGTAGCGGATACGCTTTATGCGCTGCAGAATGATGCGGAAAGCCTCAAAGGAGCGGTCGCGGCCGAGCGTGCTACCAAAGTGACGCTTGATCTAACCCTCAAACAGCAGCAGGTGGGATACGTCAACTATCTTGCGCTACTCAGTGCCCGGATGGCCTATCAGCAATCGTTAATCACTCGGGTGCAAGCGCAGGCTAGTCGATATTCTGATACAGTGGCGCTCTTCCAGGCAATGGGTGGCGGATGGTGGAACCGTTCGAATGAACCGGTCGCACAAACGATCTCACAACCTTCCGAACGACGCTGAAGGGGGTGTGGGGCACGTTGACAAGGGGGGTGATACAGGTATGGAAGTGTCCGCAACGGTTTGGTTCTAACTGTCATCGTGAAGTTGTTTGCCATGGGCATGATGATTGCGGTGATAGCATGCGCAGGCACCGCTATGGCTGAGCCCTACGTCGCCCATACCGATGTGGAATTGCGCGTCGGTGAAGAATGGTTGTGCGGGACCTGTCACGCGCACGGAGCCAGGACGAATGTGCAAGTGTTTGCTGATCGATTGTTCCCG
>Ga0187780_10004477_pt1 | contig 10460 bp, 7 predicted proteins | sample 1015_Q2_SP10_20__FD_132429 | JGI IMG/M metagenome (GOLD analysis project Ga0187780, IMG submission 132429) | Tropical peat soil microbial communities from peatlands in Department of Meta, Colombia - 1015_Q2_SP10_20_MG | ecosystem: Environmental > Terrestrial > Soil > Wetlands > Peat | place...
GCTGACTTTTCTCCCGCGGCAGACTTTGTCTCTTCTGCACGAGCCCGCGCCTCGGCGGCGGCCTGCTGCGCGCGTTCGTTGTCGGGTTGCTCGCGCGCCAGCCGCTCGGCGAGTTCCGCTCTCCACTCGTCGAGCTCCGCGTACCGCGAGCCGACGAAGTGAAGGTAGCGCCGCTCGAACGCCGCCAGCTCAGCCCGAAGGCTGGCCGCCCTCAATTCACGTTCCGCAAGCTCAGACTCCAGCGCGGATTGCTCCTCGCGCTTGCGCGCCAGTTCCTGCTCTTCCGGCTTCAAGACCGGCTTGCGAGCCGGGCGGGCCGAGGAGCGTTCCGGACAAACGTCCGCCGATTTCAATGCCACGATGCTTGCCTCTGAGAGTGTCTGCCGCACGGCAGGGCGGCCGGTACCTTCCCAAGCGGCCACCGCGCCTCAAACTGCTCTTCATTTTAAGGCAGATGTGGCGCGCACCCGGGCCTTCCGCAGGGTCAGTTTCCAGAGTTTGAAACATGCCTTTCGAGCGCCCGGCGATAACTTTGCCTCGACACGAAAGCTAGTTTTCCGGGAGAACTCGCGGTGCTCGCGCGGTTTTGCTTGGGGCCGGAGCCGCGCTCTTTTACAATTAGACCTCGCGAGCCATACCGCAAGAGAGGAGGCTGGCCATGCAGGAGACCCATGAGCAATACCGCCAGCGGGTATTGAGCCACGTCGAAGGACGCGACCCGCTCAAGATGCAAGCCGGAGCCCCGCAGAAATTAGCGCGACTGGTGAAAGGAGTCCGCGCCGCGAAGGCTCGAAAGCGCCCTGAACCGGACCGGTGGTCTATCAACGAAATTGTCGCGCATCTGGCCGATACCGAAGTGGCGGTCGGCTTCCGCCTGCGCATGATCCTGGGCTCGCCGGGCGTACCCATCCAAGCCTTCGACCAGGACGAATGGGTAAAGGCTCTGCACTACGAGAAGCGCGACCTGCGCCGCTCGCTCGCGCAATTCCGCGCCTTCCGCGAAGCCAACGTGGCCCTGCTGAAAACTCTCACACCGGACCAATGGAAACACCACGGCCTGCACTCCGAGCGCGGCGAAGAGACCATCGAAACGATTGTCCGCATGATCGCGGGCCACGACATCAATCACATGAAGCAGATCGAGCGCATCCTCGCCGCCTGATCTGTTTTCGCACGGCAAAAGGCGTGGCGCCCCGCGTCACCAAATCCGGCAGCGGAGAGACTCCGGCCGCACCATCCGGGAATTCGCGTCACAGTCAAAAACGCGTGCGAAAGCCGGCGTATTGGCCAGCGGCCCGTTGGTGCGGAACTGGTAGAGCGGATGCGGGTCGGTCTTCACCATGAGCCGCGCGAACTCCGGGCGCAGATTCTCGGCCCAAACCTGGGCCCATCCCAGGAAGAAACGCTGCTCGACCGTGAAGCCATCTATTGGCGCGGGGGCCGGTTTGCCCGCCAGGCTCTTTTGCAGCGCGGCAAAGGAGATGGTCATCCCGCCGAGGTCGGCGATGCTTTCACCCTCTACGAGCTTGCCGTTTTCGTGGAGGCCCGGTTCGACTTCAAACGCCTCGAACTGCTTCACGATGCATTCTCCGCGCGCCTCGAAATTCTTCAGGTCCTCGGGCGTCCACCAATTGCTGCGGTTGCCCTGGCTGTCGAACTTGGCCCCCTCGTCGTCAAAGCCATGAGTCAGCTCGTGCCCAATCACGGCGCCGATGCCGCCGTAGTTGATGGCGTCGTCGGCGTTTGGGTCATAGAAAGGCGGCTGAAGAATTCCCGCCGGAAACACAACCTCGTTCAGCTGCGGCTGGTAATAGGCGTTCACAGTGGGCGGGGTCATGTGCCACTCGGCGCGGTCCACGGGCTTCCCGATTTTCGCCAGGTCGCGGGCGTTTTCAAAGGCATTGCCCCGCAAAATGTTTGCGACATATGGACCGCGGTCCACGCGATACGCGGCATAGTCGCGCCACTTGTCCGGATAGCCGATCTTCAGCCCGACGGCGTCGAGCTTCTTGATAGCCTGGGCGCGGGTCGCCGGGCCCATCCAGTCGAGTGTCGAGAGATCGTCCCGCAAGGCCGCCACGATGTTCTTCACCATGGCCAGCGCCTTGGCCTTGGCCTCCGGGGGGAAATGACGTTGCACGTAATACTGCCCCAGCGCTTCTCCTAATTCGCGGTTCGTGGCTTGCACGCACCGCTGCCAGCGTGGCCGCAGTTGCGGGGTGCCCCGGAGCGTGCGTCCGTAAAAAGCGAAATTTTCGTCTACGAATTTCGATGGCAGCGACGGCGCAACCGAATGAATCAGCTGCCAGCGGAGATAGACCTTCCAGTCCGGCAGCGGAACACCAGCCAAGGCGGCATCGGCCGCCTTGAAAAACTCGATCTGGCCAATGTCCACAAAGGAAAGCGCGGGCGCTCCCACCTCCTGGAAATAGTCCTTCCAGGAAACATGCGGAGTCAGTTCTGCGAGTTGCGCAAGCTGCAAGGGGTGATAGTTCTGGTCCGGATCGCGCAGGTCTTCGCGTTTGGTGGACGCCTTTGCCAGCGATGTTTCCAACCGCAGCACAGTCTCCGCTTTCGCCGCGGCGGCCGCCTCATCGTCCCCCAGCAGTTTGAACATGTTGGTGACGTGCTTGAGGTAGGCGGCGCGGAGCTGTTTCGAGCGGTCGTCATCCTCGAGGTAATACTGCCGGTCCGGCAGACCGAGGCCTCCCTGCCCTGCTCCGGCGATCACGCGCGTGCTGTCCTTCAAGTCCTGCTCGGAGCCGAACTCGAACACAGCATTGACCCCCATACCTTGTAGACGCGCGATCTCCGCTTGCAATCCGGCAGTGTCGTGAATCTCCGCAATGCGCTGCAATTCCGGATCGAGAGGCTGGAGGCCGGCCGATTCGATTTGTGGTTCGTCCATGCAACTCTCATAGAAATCGCCAATTTTTTGCCAATTCGAGCCGGGCGCGGCGCTCTTGTCGCGGGCCGCTTCTTCGAGGATCTGATGCAACGCCGCTTCATTCCGGTCCTGAAGCTGGTCGAACGACCCCCAATTCGAGCGATCGGGAGGAATCGGATGGCTTTTCATCCAACCGCCCACCGCGAACTGGTAGAAGTCCTCGCAAGGCGAAACGGAACGATCCAAATTCGCCACGTCGAATCCAGGCGCTGCCCTGCCCGCCTGGGCTGCCGAACCTTCCCCTCTACCTGCCGCGTTCATTCCGAAACCGGCGCAACTGGAGACTAGGCTCGCACGATCGCTGGCGGAATTTTCGGAATCCGCGGACTGCGAAGCAAGAGCCGACGGCAGCAACAGAACTACGAGCGCCAGCACACTCCACCTAAGACGCTGCATCATCCCTGAAATCCTTTCCACCCAAAGCTCCTAGGTTTCGAGTTCTTATACGGTGTCAATTTGCGCGCGCTGCAGGCGGTCTGAGTAATCCACGTACACCGTCTTCCAGTCCGAGTAGAACTCCAGCGCCGCTAGCCCCGACTCGCGATGCCCGTTGCCCGTATTCTTGAGGCCGCCGAACGGCAAATGCACTTCCGCGCCGATCGTGGGCGCATTGATGTAGACGATGCCGGTTTCCAAGTCTCGCTGCGCCTGGAACGCGCAATTCACGTTGCGGGTGTACACGGCCGCGGACAGTCCGTAGCTCACGCCGTTGGCAATCTCCAACGCCTCTTCCCAGGTTCCGAACGCCATCAGGCAAACCACCGGCCCGAAAATCTCCTCCTGGCAAATCCGCATCCTGGGCTCGCAATCCACGAACACGGTTGGCTCGTGGAACCATCCTCGCGCAAACGCGCCGCTCTCCAGCCTGTGTCCGCCGGTGGCCAGCTTGGCGCCCTCCTGGCGTCCGATCTCCACGTAGCTCATCACCGTTTGAAGCTGCTGTTCGCTGATGCACGGCCCCATCTGAACGCTCGGGTCCAATCCGTCGCCGACCCGCAGGGCCTTCGCCCGCGCCACAAATTTCTCCAGGAACTCGCCGTAAACCTTCTTGTGTACCGCCACGCGGCTCGCGGCCGTGCAGCGTTGCCCCGTAGTGCCGAACCCTCCCCAGATCGCGCCGTCCAATGCCAAATCCAGGTTCGCGTCGTCCATGACGATAATGATGTTCTTCCCGCCCATCTCCAGATGGCACTTCTTGAAGGACGGGGCACACGCCTGGCTCACCATGCGGCCCACTTCGGTCGAACCTGTGAAGCTGATGAGATCAATCCCGGGATGGTTTACAACGGACGCGCCCGCGCTTGGCCCGTCGCCGAACACCACATTCAAAACCCCAGGCGGAAGACCAGCTTCCGAAAGCGCCTGCGCCAGATGCCAGGTCGAAAGCGGCGTATCCTCCGCAGGCTTCAGAACCGCCGTATTTCCACATACCAGCGCGGGCATCACTTTCCACGACGGAATGGCCATCGGAAAATTCCACGGCGTAATCAGCCCCGCCACGCCGACTGGCGCGCGCACGGACATGGCGAATTTGTTCGGCAGCTCCGAAGGCGTCGTCTGCCCGAACTGGCGCCGGCCCTCGCCCGCCATCAGGTACGTCATGTCAATGGCTTCTTGCACGTCGCCGCGCGTCTCGGCCAGGACTTTGCCCATCTCCCGCGTCATGTCTCGCGCGTAGTCCTCTTTCCGTTGGACGAGAATTTCCGCAGCACGAAACAGAATTTCCGCGCGCCGGGGCGCCGGCGTGAGGCGCCATTTTTTGAACGCGGCCTTCGCAGCGTCAACAGCCAGAGCAACATCGTCAGCTCCCGACGCCGGAAAAACGCCGACGAGTTCAGTAGTGTTCGCGGGATTGCGGTTCTCGAGCGCCTCGCCGCTCCGCGGCTCCGTCCATTCGCCGTTGATCAGATTCTTGAACGACTTGGCTGTGAACGAGGTGGCCATGGCAGGTTCTCCGAAGACGTTCGCGATGCGTGGATCTGGCGCGGCGTTGCGGGCGCCCCGGCGGAAACGTTGCAAATTGTCAGGTGAGACCCGCTGCGTCCCTCAAACCGCCAGCGCTATTTTTGGACCAGCGCTTCCGCCGGGGGCGCAGCGCTCGTCGCGCTCGAGCCCGCCCCGTCCGCACTGTTGGATGCCTGCGGCGGCGCTCCGGATGGCGACGGACTATTGATTGTCTGCGGAACCACGGGCCTCGGCGGCGAAACTCCCGCGATGCTGGAACCCAAGCCCAGCTTTTGCAGGCTGAGGGCGTCTATTTTCCCGGTCGCATCCAGGCCATTGGAGGACTGGAATTTTTGCATCGCCGCAACCGTGTTCGCATCCCACCTGCTGCTCGGATCGTTTTGATAATATCCCGCGCGGGCCAGCGCAGACTGAATCTCGGCAATTCGCTCTGGCGTGGGGGCTTTCTGCATCGGGGTGCGTTTGGAATGGCGCTTCTTCCCGTGCAGCGACCCTTTTCCTGCGGGGGAACCGTTCACGGTGTGCCGCGACGTCGAAGCCGAGACCCCGCCAGACACGACCAGCGTCCACGCAAATAAACACGCCCCTGCTACGCTCGCCCACTGCCTCATGGTTGCCCCAAACTTCATCTCCGCCACCTTTGGTCTTTACCGCGCTGGCGGGGACGGAACTACGCCTGCCAAAAACCGCGTCAGGACCCGCTCGTTTTCGGACCGCTGCGCCACCTTGAACAGCACATCCTGTCCCGGTTTCAGTTTGGACATCTGCGCGCGATAGTCCGCCACCGAGTTGACCGGCACGCGATTGATCTCCAGGATCACGTCGCCGCGCGCAAAAGTGATTTCTTCGGCGAAGCTTGCCGGGTCCACCTCGGTGACCACCAAGCCGGTCAGCTTGCCCATCCCCAGCTTGCGGGCTAATTCCGGCGTCAACTCCTCTACATGCAAACCGAATTGCACTGGCTCCTCGCCCCGGTCAGGCTGCTCCTCCGCGTTCTCGGCGGTCGCCGGGAACAGCTTCGACCGGTCCGCCACCGTGAGCGTGACGTCTTTGGTCTGACCGCTGCGCACGTAGCGAAGTTGCACATTCTGCCCGATGGCGGTCTGCGCGATGGGGTTAACCAGATCAGCGCCGTTGTGCACCGGCTGGCCGTTGATGTTGGTGATGACGTCGCCCGCCTGCAGCCCGGCCTTGTCGGCGGGGCTTCCCGGTTCCACCGCTTCCACCACAATCCCGTAGGGCGCGCCCAGTTCTCTCAGCAAAACCGGATTATTGCTGTTGTCTTCCTGAAACGTCACGCCTATGGACCCGCGTGTAACTTTCCCGAACGCCACGAGCTGGTTATAAACGCTGATCGCTGTGTTTGAAGGCAGCGCGAAACCCACTCCTTCAAATCCCCGGCTGCCGGTATAGATGGCCGTATTAATGCCGATGATCTCGCCCGCCAGGTTTACCAGCGGCCCGCCGGAGTTGCCCGGATTGATCGCCGCGTCGGTTTGCAAGAAGCGCTGAAATTGGTGGCCGACGTTCGACCGATCCTTGGCACTGATGATTCCCGCCGTCACGGTCGAGTTCAATCCGAACGGGCTCCCGAAAGCCAGCACCCAATCACCCACCTGCACTCCGTCGGAATTTCCGAACTTGGCCGTGGGCAAATCATGGTCGGAGTCAATCTTGATGACTGCGAGGTCGGTATCCTTGTCCGTGCCGATCACCCGCGCCGTGTAATGGTTCCCATCGCCATCGAGCGTCACCTGAATCTTGGTTGCCTGGTCTATGACGTGGTCGTTGGTCAGGATGAATCCGTTCTTTTCCACCAACACGCCGGAACCTAGGCTGCGCTCGGCGTCGGGGGCATCGCGAGGAGAATCAAAGAAGTGATCGAAAAAGTCGTCGAAGGGCTCCTCGTTGTTTCGCTGGTTTTTCCCGTTTCCCTTGTGCTTCTCCAACACCTGCATGGTCGAGATGTTGACCACGGCCGGGCCGACATTCTTGGCAATGCCGGAAAACGCGCTCGATAGGTTCACCGGGTCCGGGATGGCCAGCAACGCCGCGCCGCCCATTCCCTGCGCGCGAGTCGCCAGCGCGCGGCCGGTAATCAAGCAACCGATAACGATGCCGAGCCCCAATGTCACGGCCACTGCCACGGACGCATATATCTTTCGCCGCCTGGCCCAGTTCCATAGCTCTTGGAGCCCGATCCCCATCTTGGTACTCCTTCTCCGCGTCCGGTACGCCCTTTCGCGAGATTATAGCATCCCCGTATCTTCCGCCAACTTCTGTGCGACGCGGAATTGCCCTTGTTGCCACCGAGGCCTGCTTTCACACCCTGTCTCGCACGCCCGTGCTGGGACCCGCCTCTGACGCTTCAGTAGGCTCCGTATTCCCGCGTGGCGTCTGCCCACACCTTCACCAGCTTGGGGTCGCACTCATCCATGGACGAGTTTGCGCCCATGACAAACCCGCCGCCCTTGCCCAGCACCTGGCACATCTCCTTGGTCAGCTTCCGCACCTCGTCCGGCGTTCCCACCTGCAGTGTCGAGGACGGGAAACATCCGGAAATGCACATCACATCTCCCACCATCTCCTTTAGCTTATGAATATTGGTCCTCTGGAATCGCCCGATCGTCGCCCCTTTCGGAAGCTCGCGCAGATAGTGGAGGCGCCGGTCCCACACCCCCTCGTAAAACAGCGACGGCACCACGCCCCCAGCCACCAGGTCCATCACCAGCCCCTTCAGTTGCGGCCAGTAAAACGTCTCAAATTGCTCGAGCGATATGAATTCGTCGGAACCCCGATGCAGCGGTATAAAGACGTATCTTGTTCCCATGGCCCGGCAGGATTGAATCGCATCTTCCGCGCAAATCCGCCGGGCTTTCTCTTCGGCAGCCAGCAGTTTCTCGGGGCGCCGACGCATGTCCAGGAAAACTCCCCGCATGCCCCGCAGCGTGTCGCTCATGAAGTCAAAAGGCGCCAGAGCGAATGCCCCCAGGCGGCCGATCCCGCTCGGGAATCCCAGCGCCGCCATGCGTTCCCCATACTTTTTCATCAGCGGAACTCTATCCGCGTGAAAGCGAGCCACCTTTACCAGGGCCTCCAGTGACGCAACCGCGCTGGGGTGGGTGAGCGCCGCCAGGCTCGTAAACGCCGGATAACCCGTCAGCAACATGGCCAGCCGCGGAAGCCGCGCCAGGCCGTCGAGCTTTTCGTACATGCGCGGCAAAAGCTTCCGCAAGGTGTAATTCGTCGGATCCTCGAGGAAATCCTCATACTCCTCGGCCTTCATGTACTCGCCCTCGATGAATTGCATGGGCTTGTCGGGCGGCAGGCCGTGACCCGGCCAGCGCGTCAGCCGGTCACCCAGCATCACACTCGGACCGGAAATGAAACCAGCCAGCCCAAAAGCCTGGTCCGGCTGAAAATAGACCACCGCCTGCTCAAGAAGCTCCTGCGCCTTCTCAGGATTGGCGTCTAGCTCCTGGCAGGTGATTCCTCCCATCTTCGCCAGCATGTAACCAAAGTTCATGCTGATGGGAATGCGGTCCGGCTGCCGCAGCGCAAAGGCGTCCTCCAGCCGCTTAGTGCGCTCGGCAACCATCTCCTCCGGCGTTTTCGACATTAGGCTCCCCTTCTTGGCCACCCCCGCGACCCGCGCCATCATACCACCGCAGCGCTGTTCCGAATGGACGCGCTGGACTCGAATCCCGGTGCGAGTTCGGGAGATTCATGCGGGAGCAAGGGGCGTGAGGAGCAAAGCGGCGCGGGCGCGTGCGAAACTCAGAGCCCTTTGGCGACTGGGTAGCCCTTGCCCGCCCAATCGGTGGCAAAATTCTGCGGCAACAAAAGTACGCGCAGTCGCGTGAATCCCATGGTGTGCAACGCCGTAAAGGCTGGCCGCAAATTGGGGCAACGTGCAATTGGGCAGCAGCCGCAGTAGACCACGAGATTCGCGGAGCGCCGCAAGCCCTCGGCCCATTTCTTCAAATCGGCGAGACCGTCGTCTTTCGAAGCTGGCCCGTGATACGACGCCCCAGGGATGTGCCCGCCCTCGTACAGCACGCGGAATCCGACGCACGCGATCGTCGGACGCTCTCCAGCTTTCGCCTCGCTGAGCTCTTTCGCCAATTCTTCGGGTTGAACCGTCTGCGCGCTCGTCCATGGATCCACGGGAGTATCGGACCGGCCAGCCTCCGAGCTAGGTTTCGCGCTCCGCCCCGCTGCATGCAGCCGACTCCAAGTCCCGCGCCCTACTGTGAGCGCCATCGCCGCCAAAACGACTCCCGCGAGCACCCGCGCTGCCGTGCGTTTCATCGAAGCCGGTCCTCCTGTGTATATGTCTCTTCCTGTCTCCCGCACTCTACACCCAATTCGCCGCTTTTCAGCTTCGGCCATTTGGTGTGGCCGACTCCGGGGCCGGCTCTGCATTTGGCGAGCGTCGTGCGGAATTGCTACAATACGCGCGGAAGGACTCGACACAATTCCCATGGCCGCTCGCACACTGTACGAAAAAATCTGGGATGCCCACGTCGTCCGCGAGGAACCCGGCAAGCCGTCGCTGATCTACATTGACCGCCACCTGGTTCATGAAGGCACTTCCCCGCAGGCCTTCGCCGGGTTGAAGGCGGCGGGGCGCAAGGTGCGCCGTCCCGAACTCGCTTTTGCCACGATGGATCACTCGGTCTCCACGAAGAATCGCGACCTGCCCGTGCGCGATCCCGACGCGGCCGCCCAGTTCGAGGCCCTCGCCCGCAACTGCCAGGAACACGGCATCAACCTCTTCGACATGCACAGCCGCAATCAGGGCATCGTGCACGTGATCGGTCCTGAACTGGGCATCAGCCTGCCCGGCTGCACCATCGTCTGCGGCGACAGCCATACGGCTACGCATGGCGCCGTCGGCGCGCTGGCCTTCGGCATCGGCACGAGCGAAGTCGAGCACGTCCTCGCCACGCAATGCCTGACGCAATTCAAATCCAAGACTATGAAGATTGACGTCCCCGGCCAACGCCCCCGTGGCGTCACCGCCAAGGACGTAATCCTCGCCATCATCGGTAAAATCGGCATCGGCGGCGGAACGGGCCACGTCATCGAATACACCGGCGAAGCCGTGCGCAGCCTTTCCATGGACGGCCGCATGACCGTCTGCAACATGTCCATTGAGGCCGGGGCGCGCGCCGGAATGTTTGCGCCCGATGACACGACCTTCGCCTACGTGGAAGGAAAGCCCTTCGCTCCGCAGGGCAAGGAGTTTCAGGACGCGGTCGCCTACTGGAAATCGCTCGCCACCGACTCAGGCGCGAAATACGACACCACCGTCACTCTCCGCGCCGAGGAACTGGCGCCCATGGTCACCTGGGGCACGAATCCCGGCATGGTCACGCAAGTCACGGGCCGAGTGCCCGACCCAGCTTCGTTCTCCGATCCCGTAGACCGCAAGGCCGCCGAGCGCGCGCTCGTCTACATGGACCTCAAGCCCGGCACGCGCATGGAAGACATTTCCATTGACCGCGTCTTCATCGGCTCGTGCACCAATTCGCGTATCGAAGAC
>Ga0187780_10004478_pt1 | contig 10460 bp, 9 predicted proteins | sample 1015_Q2_SP10_20__FD_132429 | JGI IMG/M metagenome (GOLD analysis project Ga0187780, IMG submission 132429) | Tropical peat soil microbial communities from peatlands in Department of Meta, Colombia - 1015_Q2_SP10_20_MG | ecosystem: Environmental > Terrestrial > Soil > Wetlands > Peat | place...
ATGACGTGGGCCGGAAACCCGTTGGGGTTCAGTATGTTTCCGATTATTCCGGCCCCGTATGTTAGGATGAACCATGGTTCAACATTGACGAGGGTTGAAACAAGCGTTTCTAGCAGTGAGAACACGAAGAGGAAAAGGATCGCCGTTAGGAGGATAGACATGCTGCTGCTCTTGAACAGTGAACTGAAGAAGAAAGTGAATCCCATTACTGCGGCCAGGTAAAACCACGCGTAGAGCAGTGATTGACCAAATTGGATGGGGATGTTGGCGCCGAAGTAGTATAACCCGTTGCCAACGGTGATGGTTGCAAAGATGAGGAAGATTATGGTGGCTGCAATGAAGGCCGACAGCCACTTGCCAATGTACACACTCGATCTTCGAATGGGGTTTGGAATTCCGAAGTAGCCCGTTTTGTTCTGGAATTCGCCGCTGATGGCGTCTCCGCCGAAGAATATCCCTCCGAGTATTATCACGAAGGTGACGGCGCTGCCCCACCAGCTTGAGTAGAATGTCAGCGCACGCGTGGTCACGTCAAGAGTTGGATCGCCAAGAAAACTTTGAGGGCGGTAGTATCCCACCAAGACGGTGAGTATAGCACTTATTGCGAGAGTAATAGTTAGGAGTATGAAGAATCTGCGGGATCTGAAATAGTCGAGAAACGTGTATTTCATCGTGATGCCGACTTGCGCAAGGCTACTCGGCACTTCATTCTGAGATATCGTTTCTGTTTCGTTCATGTTTCATCACAACGTACTGCTGATAAGTTTGAGGTATGCGTCTTCGAGTCCTGATGATGCTGGTCTGTAACTGATTACTCCAATGTTCATTTTTACCAGGTAGGAGAGGATCTGTTCTTGTGCGTCCACGCCTCCGCTGAACCTGATTGTCAAGTTTCTGTCGTCTTTTTTCTCCGCAGTGATTATGTTTCGAATATCCCCTATTTTCTTGATTGTCAGCTCGGAATCGATTGGACGTTGCAACTCAACCTCGACGATGCTTCCTCCTCCTATAAACTTGGCTGTGACGTTGGATATCGTGTCGTAGACGATTAGTTTTCCATGGTCGATCATTGCGACTTCTTCGCAGACTTCTGAAACCTCACTGAGAATGTGGGAGCTCATGAAAATCAGTCTCTTTTTACTCTTAAGGGATTTTACGATGCCTCTGACTTCGCTCATTCCTCTTGGGTCAAGACCGTTCGTGGGCTCGTCTAGGAGAAGTATGGCTGGATCGCTCAGAAGTGCAGAGGCAATGCATATCCTCTGTTTCATTCCTTTAGAGAACTTGCCAACTCGCGTGTCTATCCATTCTTCCATTCGGACTTCTGAAACGGCTTCCTCTATTCTCTTTTTCCTCTCTGCGGTCGGCACTCCTCTTATCTCGGCTATCATCATGAGCGCTTCTCTAGGTGTCAGTGAGGGGTAGATTTCTGGGGTTTCAATCATAGTGCCCACTGAAGCCAAGGCTTTCTTCTTTTCAGTGTGGACGTTTGCCCCGTTTATGAGGGCTTTTCCAGCGGACGGCCTGATCAGGTCAGTGAACATTTTTAGGGTGGTTGTCTTTCCTGCGCCGTTTGGACCTAAGAATCCGACGCATTTTGACCCCTCAATTCTTAAGTTTAGATTCGACACAGCAACAAACGAGCCGTACTTTTTGGAAAGGTTTGCGCTTTCAATGGACGGGTTTTCCAACATGATCAACTCTTCTTTTTTACCTTGTCATCATTCTTTGAAATAGCGGAACTGCAATTGCAATCATGACTGTACCGAACGCTATAAGGATTAGTAGGTCGATGGAGATGGCGGGTACTCCTGCACCCAGCACCATGACTCTTCGCATTGCATCAGTAGCGTAGTATAACGGAAGGAACTTGGCGATGTCTTGCATGTACCAAGGCATTTGCTGTATCGGGAAAAACACACCGCTGAGGAACATCATTGGAAACATTATCGTCATCATCATCATCTGCGCTGTCTCCTGATCCTTAGCGATAGATGTCAGCACGATGCCTAAGCCGACGAATGAGAATACGCCTAGCAGGAGCAAAGCGACCACCAGCAGAAGGCTTCCGTGGATTATGACGCCGAACAGCCCTACAGCCAATGCGAATATTATGAAGCCTTGGAATAAGCCACGAACGGTCTGCCCTAAAGCTTTTCCCAGGATAATGGATAAGCGGTTGATTGGCGCAACCATCATGCCGTCCATTGTGCCATCTTCCTTCTCTTTAGATATAGCCACAGGAAGCCCGGTCATGACGCTCATCATAACTGTCATAGCCATTAGTCCTGGCGCGATAAAGTTGAAGTAACTTGGGTTTCCAGAGACAACGCCTTCCGTCTGGCTGTAATAAGGTTTAACGATGGCAAGAGAATTATTTTCAGTTACTAATGTTGAATTTAAATTTTGAACATTTTCCTGTGCGAGCTGCGTGCCCATATAGTCAATCGTCGCGGACAAGGTTGCCTGGAACATCTCGGCTGTTGTTGGGTTAGACTGGTCAGTTACGATGATCACCGTGCCTTGTTCGCCGCTCATGATGCTCAAGGAGAAATTGCTAGGTATGATCATGCCGCCGTCTATCTCGCCCTTTTGAACCTTGTCTCTGATGTCAGCCATGCTTGAAGCGCTGGAAAGAATCATCATGGGGGGATGTGCCTGATTGTTAACCTCTTCTAAACCCGTGATGAAGATTTGGCTTGGGATTGTATTGTTAGTGCCTGAAGTTTTGTTGTAGAAGCCCTGGTCTTGATTTACCAAGGCCACAGGCAGGTTGCTAATTGTGGCAGTGCTGGATGGATAGATAAAGCCAATCATAGCCATCATGAACAACGGCATCACGATAAGCAGGACTAGCCCCAAACGGTTCCTGAACAGCTCTGTTAAATCTTTCCAAGCGACCCGTACAGAGTGCGAAAGCAGATCTTTTGCGCCCATGTTATGTCATCTTATTCTCCCTTGCTGAGTCTGCCCAAAATGCCTATGCTGGGCCATCGGTATCTTCTGGTCTGTGCTGTCTCTCACTTCGTGACCAGTTATATGTAGGAACACGTCCTCAAGCGTAGGCTGAAGATTCTCCATAGAATTAATCTTTCCCTCTTTCGCTCTTACCGCATCAATTACTGAGTCAAAAGCTTCATCGCCATGGGCAATAATCCTCAAATGGGTAGAGTTTTCCTGGGTAACAGCGTCAATGCACTTGCACGCACGGACTGCCTCAATAATATCAGGGGATAAATTGCCGATCTCCAGCTTCATTATCGTAGTGTCTGCTCCAGAAATCAGTTTTTTCAGATTTGTTGATGTATCAAGCGCAACGATTTTCGCATGGTCCATGATGCCTATTCGGTCACATAACAGATCAGCATCAACCATCATGTGCGTCGTTACGATAATCGTAGTTCTATTTTCTCTATTGATTTTCTTTATGAACTCCCTAATTTCAACAGACGACTGAGGATCCAAGCCTAAAGTTGGTTCATCCAAGAACAGCACTTGTGGCACGTTAAGAAGTGCTCGTATGACGTTCATCCTCTGTCGCATGCCAGTGGAAAATGTGCCTACTTGAGCGTTCTTCCATTTGGTAAGTTGAACTAGCTCCAGCAGCTCGTTGATTCTTTTTGTCAAGATGTCTTTAGGAATGTTGAAGAGACTTCCGAAGAAAATCAGGTTCTCTTTGGCGGTTAATCGGTTGTACATTATCATTTTTTCAGAAACGATGCCTATCAGTTCCCGCACTTCTGTATCATCTTTCACTATGTCGTAACCACCAATCGTGGCAGTTCCTTTCGTTGGCCTGGATAACGTGGAGAGGAGTCTCAAAGTCGTGCTCTTACCAGCTCCGTTTGGCCCGAGCAGACCGAATATTTCTCCTTTTTTCACGTCGAACGAGATGCTGTCAACTGCAACGAAATCGTTGAAGGATTTCGTAAGGTTTTGAACATCGATTACCACTTCATTGTCCAAGACCGCGTCACCGCAATATTGTTCAGCCCAATATATCGCAGTGAAATATTAACATTCCGCCAACTTTCACCTTAAAGAGAGGACTAATTAAAGAAACGCGCGCGAAAGGAGCGTTTGGGAGAAACTTTCCGATCGGATTCATCGGACCCTCCTTTTCACATCAGGAATGGCCTGCCGTATGAGGATTTTCATAAGCGCCTGCATTTTGCGTCACTTGCGTGTAATCAAAGTTGTCTTCTAAGAGATGATCCTTATACTTCGTGACATCCGTCTCGTTTTGCACCAACTTCATCAAAGCCGATGCACCTTTTCTATCTCCAAGCAGTATAGCACCTACGATTTTGCCTTGGTCCAGAACTATTTTCTTGTACACACCATCTTGTCTGTCGATACTCTTGACCTCCTCGTACTGCGATCCTTGAGGGTTCACTACTCCCATGGAAGTCAGACTTATGCCCGCGACCCTCAATGTAGTCGCGCGTATTGTGCCGTTGTAAACACGCTTTTCGATGCCGAGCATGTTTGCAGATGCTACGTCTGCCTGCTCCACAGCAGGAGGGATAATACCGAAAACCTGTCCGTGAAACTCCACGACATCTCCAGCCGCGTACACGTCATCGGCGCTCGTCCGCAGATACTCATCGACAACTACGCCCTTGTCCACCTTGAGCCCGGCATCCGTGGCCAGTTTGATGCTAGGTTTTACCCCGGCCGAGATCAGAATAAGCTCACCTGAAACTTCTTTTCCATTGTCGAGTGATACTCCGGCAACTGCTCCTTTGCCGAAAATCTCAGTTATCTTGACCCCAAGTGATGCGTGTATGCCGAGCTTTATCAGGTCATCCTCCAGGATCGCCGAGCTTTCTTGATCCAGTTGCGTTGGCAACAGCCGCGGGTACATCTCCACGACTTCGACCTGTTGACCCAGCTTCTTCAGACGCGCAGCAAATTCCAAGCCTAGAAGTCCACCGCCGATGACGATTGCCTTCTTTGTTTTCTTTGCGTATTGTCCAATAGCAACTGCGTCTTCAACCGTTCTAAGGGTGAAAGTTCCTCTCTTCTCTACGCCTTCTATTGGCGGAACGAACGGGTAGGCACCGTTTGCCAGAAGAACCTTGTCATAGTTGATCTTTAAGCCATCTTCAAGTGTGAGTTCTTTGCTTGCTGGATGAACGTTCAAGACCTTCTTGCCCAGTTGAACCTTAATGCCGAGCTTTTCGTACCACTCGCTTGTATAGGAGTAGATTTCGAGCGGTTCTTTTTCTCCGGACAGAAGCTCGTAGAGTCTGGGTCGGGGGTAATACAGGTGATTTTCATCTGTGCAAACAGCGACTTCAACGTCGGGAGCGCTTTCCTTTATGGTTCTCGCCGCTGTGACGCCTGCCACTCCGCAGCCAATTATCACTATATGCATTAAAAGGCTCCTAAATGCTTGCTCTCGCAAACACATCCGTGATATGAGCATATAAGCACTCTACACTCCTGATTGAACACTCTGATTGCGAGGCATCAGGAGGATTAATTGAGGTTTTTCAGCTCATTCTGAGCTTGGACAAGTAATCAATGTGCAAAAGTAGCGACTTCACGGAGAAGAGAAATAGTTTGCTACTTAATCATTCTCTGATGTATCTTTCAAAGGCATGATCTGGAATTCACTGTAAAGAAGAGTGACAAGTTCTATTTAGAAGATTGCATTAGCTCGTATTGAGGGAACCTTTGATGATCTGTCATCTGTTCGTCTTTAGACATGCTGAAACGACAGATAACAGCCGCGGAATATTCTCGGGCTGGCGTGACTCAGGACTCACTTCGAAAGGCTTTTGGCAAGCACGAGAGATTGCAGAGCAACTTGGGCAAGAAAAGATTGACTATGCGTTCACCTCACACCTTAAAAGGGCTCGGAAAACTCTTGAAATCGTTCTTAAGAAACATCCTGCCGTTCCCGTTTTCATGGACGACCGCGTCATCGAACGTTGTTACGGTCTGCTTCAGGGCAAAAGCAAGAAAAAGGTTGCCCAGGAAAGGCCCGAATGGTTCGCTCAAATACACAGGGGCTATGATTTTCCACCGCCGGAAGGTGAAAGTCTAGAGATGGTCGAAAATCGAACGTTGCCCTTTCTGCTGCAACTTGAAGAATGGCTGATGCAAAACCCGGGTAACGTAGCCATCTCTTGCCACGGCAACTCTCTGCGCCCGATTCGTCGAGTCTTCGAGCACCTGAGTCTAAAGCAGATGCTTCAGATCGAGAACCCTCAGGACCGTGCAATGACTTATGCCCTTCACGTGCACACTGTGAACATAAGGAGCCCGACAAAACGCGAGGCAGAAGCACGTTGGCAAAGTGTACTTGTTCCTCGTCAAGTGAAATTGGCAACAGACCAGCGGAACCCTCTGAAGAAGTACTACTAGTTCTCAACGCGATAGCGTGGCTTCAGTGTTTTTTCAGGTACTCCTCTACTATTTGATCGAACCTTTTGCCAAAGTCTTCCCAGTCGCTCTCTGAAAAGTAGTCTGGCCCGAAGGGTATCATTGTCTCCTCCTCTTTCAACCAGTGAGCGTGCATGATGTCGTACAGCGGGGCCAACTTGTGACGCCAAATCTCGCGGTCGTATCCTTCCTTCGTCATCGCTTCAAAATGCACCTTCATATCTGCGTGTTCCACTTCCAACTCGAAGGCCAAGTCCTTCAGTTCGGGGATCTTCAGCATCCGTGGAAGAATCGTCAGTTCCTCGGCCTCATGGTGTGCGTAGAGTTTTCTCTGGAAGTCGGTGAACAACTGTTCTCTCAACTTCGCATCTTGCGGAGTGGTCTTGAATAACTTTGCGAAGAACCTCCTGTAGTCATCATGACCTCTCTTGATCGACTCGCCGATTCCCATTCTTCAATGCCTTCTCACGTTGGATCTTTGCTCCACCAGAGCTTTCGGGCATACCCTCGACGAAATCCGAGAGATATGTATATATATTTTGTTCTGGGAACGGCGCGCGCTCGATCCTTTAACCTAATGCGTCATGCTACTCGCTCATCCGTGACTCAACAGTGGTACTTCTTGTGCATCAAGATGGTAAGATCAACGATCGATATGTGTCGAACACATTTGCAAAAAGGTATATTTGCTGCTGTATAAATTGAAATACCTGGCCTTAAGAAAGTCTCGTGCCAGTTTCGAAAGACCTCCTTCCAAGAATGCGCCTTACGAACTCTCATTTCCTTTGGGCATTACAAAAGGATGAGAAAGTGAAAACACCAATAAAGTGTCTAGTTGTAGATTATGATGGGACCATAAGTCCTTTAAATGTTCCGAGAGCCCGGTCAAGGGTCCCGAAGAAGACGTGCGTGGCATTACGGGGCATAAGTCGATTCATTCCGATAGCTATTGTCACCACGAAAGATCTCACATTTGTCACGGCAAGAACGTCATTTGCTCAAGCATGGTCAAGTATGATCGGACTAGAAACAAAAATCAGCAGCAATATTCGGCGGAAAAGAGTTCTTTTGCGTGGTTCCAAACGTATTTCGCTCGCCTTGGAATATGCAAAATCGCAAGTGACAAGCAGCGAGACTGAGATCGAAGAAAAACGAGATGCCCTTGGCCGCCCTGTGGCTTTTTGCATTGACTGGCGTCGAGCCAAGAACATTGCCGCAGCGATTAAAGTAGCAGACAAAGTAGCAACCTACTGCGAACAGTTGGGACTGAAAGTCATGAGATATGAAGACCAACCTTTTTTTGACGTGTATCCGGTGCCTGTTGACAAAGGTACAGCTCTTACTGAATTGTTAATGAAAATGAAGGTAAAAGGGGGCGTTCTCTTCATGGGCGATTCGGAAGGAGACAACCCCGCTTTTGAAAGGTCCACCGTTAGTATCGGCGTGATTCACGAGGAAAACAGCCGAAAAAGGCTGATATGTGACTATTTCGTGAAGTTTGAGCACGTTTCCAGTTTTTTGTGCCGACTTCTAGAGAATAACCTAGTGTTCGAACCGAACTTTCCGATGATCGAGATCAACGTTGAAAAGATGAGGCAAAAATGCGGAAAAGAATAGGAGTTTTGATGTACCAAACAAGCACCAGCAAAGGGCAGGAACTGGTTGCCCAACGGATGGTGCGAGACTTCATTTCGTTAGGTGACAAGGCCTATCTAATTACAAGCATCTACCATGACGGTGCCGAGGCTATCTCACCAGAGAGCCTGACCAGCGGCAAGGGCTACGTTATGGTCGAGGATCCAGAGCTGAGTATTCCGGTCATCCGCGTGGCTAGTTACGTCACAAAGTGGCCTCGAAGACGCATCAGCTTCAAGGATTTCGTTCCTGTTCTGGAAAGAATAGTCGACGAATTCAAATTGAACGTACTCATAACCCACAGTACTCTTTGGAATGGACCAGAAGAAGTCGCCAAATTCGTCGCGTGGAGGCGATACATGAAAGACCTAGGCGGGTACGTTGACCCAATCGTTTTCTGTCACATGTCACACTTTCAAGAACCCTCACCGAAGAATTATTCACTCGTAGAGAGAACTTTCCGGATGGCCTGGAATCGATTATCGCTGTCCCAGATTCTAAGAACAGCAAACCTTGTGCTCGTTGTCACTCCCATGGAGAAGGACGCAAAAATCAAAATGGGAACCGACCCCAAAAAATGCTTCCAGTTCTCAAGCGGCGTCGACGAAGAGCCATTCTTAAGATACGCCGCTTCCGACCCCAAGGTTTTCCTCAAACAGCACAAAATATCTGAAGGCATCAAACTAGTATCATATCTAGGTTCTCTTGAAGAGAGAAAAAACCCCCTTATAATCTTGAAAATTGCCGAGTTACTCAGAGACCGACACGACATCCAATTTATAATAGCAGGCAGGGGAGAAACACGTTATTCAGACACTCTTAAAGAAAAGGCGAAACAGCTGGCCAACGTAACCTATCTCGGCGAGATAGACGAGAAAGAGAAGATTCTGCTCATCAAATCTTCATTCATCAACATCCTCATGAGCAAAGTGGAAGCACTCGGATTGACCCAACTGGAATTCATGTACATGGGGGTACCCGTCGTCACATCCGGAGTCGGCGGCCAATCATGGCTGATCCGAAACCGTCGAGAAGGCATCCACACCAGAGGACCCGAAGATGTCATAGGCGCCGCAAAGGCGATAGAAAAACTTGTAGATAATCCTGAATTATGGAACAAGCTGTCACTGAACGCCAAGGAAAAAGCAAGAAACATGACCACGTACAAAATTATCAGAGAACTGGACGATGAACTATCTGAACAAATAGCCCAAGAAAGCGACATGATACACATTCCTCAGGAAGCCCTACTGACCCTGGGCGAACCAGAACACGTCTCGAAGACTTGGTCAAGAGGAAGCTGGGGGGTCGTAGCAACCGACAAAAGACTCTTCATAAAACATGGACGAATCTCCAGAAAAATAACCGAGATTCCGTATTACAGCATAACAAACATCGAACACACAAGGCACTATCCATGGAAAGTATTGGCAGCTGGATTCTTACCAGCATTCATCTTGGCACTGGAGCCCCTGTGGCGATCAATCTTGAAAGCTGAATTTGTCTCCGCTGCAGAATCCCTAGCCAGCTCGATAGTCAGAATATTTCCTCAGCTTGGATCAACCCAGATGCTCATGATTCTGGCGGCTTTGGTTCCATGCCTCATTGGGCTGGCATCATTTTTGCTTCAGGCAAGAACAGGATTTAACCTCCACGGAACCGGAACAAGATCAGTGTATCTCCCACACGGATTCCGCGAGGTGATAACTTTCATCAGAAATGTGCAGGACAAACAAGGGGGCATCCTGCAAGTCGACCACTCTGAAACACAATCAAAAGATGCTGAAACACAAATGAGTTCAGGATAGAAAGTGCGCGCGCTCAACGATGCCCAAACCTGCTTTGAAACTTGGGATCAGTGTTTGTGTTCTACACTTGGTCAGGAAGGTTTATTAAGTAGTAAGATACACGTCATGGGCAAACCCTCAATGGTGAAAAAAGAATGACAAAATCCACGCCTTCCAAAAACACGAAGACAACAAAAGGCAGGAACAAACGGAACTCCAAGGTCCACTCAGAAGCTATGAAGGTTCTGAGGACGCTAGGAGACCATGAAGCCTTCTATTTCTACGAAGATATTGGAAAACCAACAGGCGAAGTTGCTAGAAGCCTTCCTGATTTTCTCGATAAAGTCAAATCTGTCAAGTCAGAAAGTCTGATGTTCCATCTTCAGAGAAAAGATTTTCAAAACTGGGCCGAGAAAATCCTTGGAGACCCCAAGCTTGCCGAGGAACTAAGAAACATCCCAGCTTCAGATAGCGATGACATTCGAAGCAAGATTCAGGAAACCGTCGAGAATCGCATGAGAGAACTAAGAGAATCATCTGCAGCGGTCGCGGTTGACGAGAACTCGATCGTTCTCCTGCCTTACCCTTAGAATTCGCCATTTTCTATTCGAGCCCATGCACAGGGCTCTATTTGTTGTGCTAGTG
>Ga0187780_10004479_pt1 | contig 10460 bp, 10 predicted proteins | sample 1015_Q2_SP10_20__FD_132429 | JGI IMG/M metagenome (GOLD analysis project Ga0187780, IMG submission 132429) | Tropical peat soil microbial communities from peatlands in Department of Meta, Colombia - 1015_Q2_SP10_20_MG | ecosystem: Environmental > Terrestrial > Soil > Wetlands > Peat | place...
GACACGGGAGCTTCTGATCCGTCAGCGCACCATGCTGATCAATGCCCTGCGCGCGCATCTGGCCGAGTTCGGGATCGTGATGCGCCAGGGGTCTGTCGGCGTGTCGACCCTGATCACGCTCGTCGAAGACGACGAGCACGATCTGATCCCCGAGATCGCGCGGGACGCGCTTCTGGCTTTGGTCGCCCAGCTGCAGGATGCCTATGAGCGGATCGACACCATCGATCACCGGATCCTGGCGTGGCATCGCGCCAACGAGCAGAGTCGGCGACTCGAGACGATACCGGGGATCGGGCCGATCACGGCCAGTGCGCTCGTTGCCACGATCACCGATCCCAGCTTGTTCTCGTCCGGACGGCAGCTGGCGGCCTGGATCGGCCTGGTGCCGCGGCAAAACTCGAGCGGCGGGAAGGAGCGGCTGGGACGGATCAGCAAGAAGGGCGATCCATATCTTCGCCGCCTGCTTGTGATCGGAGCGCACGCCGTGCTGCGCTTTGCCCGAAACGGCAAGGCGAAAACAACCACGTGGGCCACCGCTCTGCTCGCGCGCAAGCCTTACAAGCTGGCGGCTGTAGCGCTCGCCAACAAGATGGCGCGAATCGTCTGGGCGCTGTTGACGCGGAACGAGGAATTTAGACCTCAGCCGGTCTCCTGACCGAAGATCAGGGAGCCGATGAGAAGACCAATAGATTGGTGAGGCGCTGAAGGCGTGATGACGAAACGATTGGTACTGGGATCAGCAAAACCCGAGTGCCTGGTCTGTGTCTCTTGAAACACGATGACCTGAATGGGAGCTGATCCTGCGGACTTCATCAGGGCCAGCGGTCAGAACGACCGCAACGAAAGGCCGGACACATGACCGCCACCGACCAAGTTCGTTTCACCTCCAAAAACGCCTTGCCATGCGGGGGCCGTCCACACATGACCGGCTTTCTTTGTGCCCAGCGGATCGAGAGAATGGGTTTGAAAGGAGTGGTGTCGTCGAATTGCGCTGGAACGCCTGCCGCCAAGCCACTGATTTAGAATCAGCTGCGCGTGAGTTTTTTCGCATTGAAAATCAACGCGCCGTCAGATTTTTTTGTCTAACGAATTGCCGTTTGTCAGACTTTCTGTCTGACAAATCACCTCACGGCTTATCGGCAATCGGGCATTTCTTGGAGAGAATTCCGAAGGTTATTGGTGGGCGCGCCAGGACTCGAACCTGGGACCCGCTGACTAAGAGTCAGCCGAGAATCCTGGAATATCAACGCGGTGTCAGACTCGAGTCTGTCAGAGTATGTATGTTATTTGTCCTGGGTCCGACGTTTTTTACTCTCCGGAAGTCTGACGCTTTTTCCGATCGGCCGCCGGCTGACAATTCGATTTTTAGGGCAGCGGTGCTGCCCAAGGCTATTTGACGGGCGCCACGGTCACATGCCCCGGCTCGCCCTCTGTGCCTACGACAGCGATTTGCGCCACGCCAAAGCGCTCGACCACCCAGCTATTCGTCATCAGGTGACGCGTGACGCGTTCGACGGAAAAGCGAGATTCCGCTGACGAGAGTGCTGCCGGCAGGATCAACTGATCGCCGAGGTGAGCATCGAAGGCAGCGCCGGAGTTGTGATACGCGAGCAGCGCCGCCACGGCCTCGTCGGCAACATCTTCGGCAGGCTTTCCTCTCTCCCCCAGTGCCCCGGCCCCGCCACGGCCGGCTGTGTATTCGGCCGCAAGAAAAATCCCTGCACCCGGGCAGACGGCATCGACCTGCTCGACCCGAATTTCTCCGGAAATGTTGGATTCTCTCAACAGCATTCGAGCGCGTTCACTCATCCGTTCCGGGATGCGCGCCTGTACCGGCAGATTCGCTGCAACGGCGCGGCCTCTCACATGGCGCAACTCACCCCGTTTGCTACAAATGATTGGTGCCAAAGGAGAACCGCTGAGTCCTTCAATTCGGATCCGGATCTCACCGCCGCCAGCGGGATACCAGCCCCAACCCAACAGCTCCACCCGGGCGCGCACGCCCATGTCCGAGAGCGTCGGGAGCCACAGTTCTTGCACGTAATCCACGCTGGGGCTCCACGAGACATGGGTGCCTCCGCGAATGGTTACGGCCGAAATGCCGGACGCGAGTGCAAGCGGCAGCAACACTGTCTGCAAAACAAGGGTGACCGAACCAGCGCTGCCGCCCGCACGCGCTTCCGTAACGTCGAACAGATAATTGCCGCGGCGGACCGGTTCGAGTGGCGTGAAGCTCAGTGCCGACGAATGGAGCTGATCTCCTTCGATCGTAGCAGCGCAGAGAGCAGCTGCCGCATGCACGGCAGTGAGGTGTTGCGCGGCAAGGCCGGGCCTGGGGCGGCTGGCTCGTATATTGACTAGATCAAACGGCCGTCCCGTCAATGCTGAGAGCGCGAGTGCCGTACGCAGAATTTGGCCCCCACCCTCCCCATGCCCACCGTCGAGAACGAGGCGAGGCTGTGATGCCGTGCCCTTGAGCGTCACGCCCTGCTCCTACGGTAAACAGCAAGGCTCGCCAACACGACCCTATCGACGGCATCGACGCCGCAAGGCAACAGGAGCCGACCAAATCCGGCCCTATTGCATAGCCGCATCGTGCGTCGCAGCAGGTCACAACTCTACGGGCATGCCGCGCATTAGCTCCTTGAAGTGTGACCATTCTGTCGCCGGCCATATTTCGGCGTGGGCATGACCGCAAGCCCGGACAAGGGCTGATACTTTTGTCGCCGTGTCGATGTCGGTAGCGCGAAATATATCAACATAGTCGTACGGCCCGAGCGCCGCATAGCTGCTGAGCCATTGGACATCGGGGCACTGCGACCGAACAACGGCCATTGTACTCTTTTCAAGCTGTTCGAACGCCCGAGGCGAGCGAGCCGCGTCGGACTCCAAGCGGGTTACCATGATGAATGTTGACATTGGGCCACTCCCTTTCTGCAGAAAGACCGGAGAATTATAGTCGCCGAACGGCGACTTTGATTGACCTGGGTCAAGGCGGCGGCTGCGGAAAATCATAATATTGCATTGTTTTGGCTGGCGATGATCGGGCTTCTGAGCGAAAAGCCGGCTGGAGTGCCTCACAAAGGCCCATCCGCCGACCTCGCCAGTGGCGAGCCATAAAAATTTAGGAAAGACAACGGGGGAAAGCCAATGGATGAACACGCAGTCGATCTGTTGCCGGGCGACGTCGTGCGGTGGGCGCGCATGGACGCCCAGCAGAGCACCCCGGAATTCTGGGTACAGGCATCGAAGCAATACACGGCCGAAACCGATTTCGACCGGACCGCTTACCGTATTGGGGCTGACGTAGATGTCGCCCTCGTGTCAGTCCATGGGCTGCTGGAGGTTTCGCCTCGGCACGAGCCGGGCGGTTGGACCCTGCAGCTCAGAGCCGACGACGTCGTGGGGCTGCTTCCTAGCGGCGCCGACGAAGACTTCGAAGATGAAAGCGATATGCCGCTCGAAGCGTTCGAGGAGGAATTCCTGATTCCCGAAAAGGGTGAGGTCGAGGTCATGGTTCTCGCCGACGATGACGACGCGTGGCAACGTTTCCAGGACTGGCTTGCACCCAGAACCAAACGCTGACAAGGCCAATCTGCGATTCGCTTTGATCCCTGCCCTCCGAAACCTTGATCCGTCGTTCTAGTCGTTGAAATCTTCACTGCGAACCAGGATCGAATCATCGGGCTCAAAATCGCCAGCCAGCATCTTGCCCGCGGCCACGGCGTAGACTTCGTCCTTCAGCCGTTCGAACATGTCAAGCGGTTCCAATTCACCGCTCGGTTGCGCGCGATCCTCCAGCGCCTCGCGCGAGATCCGGCAGACAATCAGCTTCTCGCCTTCCTCGTCGGCGGTTTCGGCAGAAAAATCAATAGTCGAAAGATCGTCATTCCATTTTGCCTCGCCGCGGAAGCCAATCTCCGGTGTTCCTTTGAAGGATATGGCCATCGTGTTTGCCTGCGCTTCGTCCCCATTCCGTCACGATTTAAATGAATGTTCTATCGGCCGTTTGCTTCGAACCCTGAGCTTTTAGGCATCGGTTGCAGGGAAGACAAATCAGAGAATTGATCCCTTTCAGCAGGTTGTGTGGAAAAGACCCGCAACGCGCTCCTTCTCTCTCAATCGGTTATAGAGCGCCACTGCTTCCTTCGTCTGAACGATATATGTCTCAACGCCGCGCTCTTTCAGAAACTGCAAGGTCTCGGGACATACCTGAAGTCTTTCCAGAACCCCCTTCGCGAGGATCACCGTTGTGGCACCGTGTTGCAGAAGTTCTTTTACGTCTGAAGGCTGGATACCGGGTACGTGAGCGGTTCCGGTTTCTCGCCAATCCCATTCCCGTGCTCCGCCCGGAAATACCTTGGCATCCTTAAATAACCGTTCGTGGTCGATCTCGATCCGTCCCCATGAAAGGTCCGTGATCATCGGGGATCGACTTTGGTTAACCGTGGACCGGGCCAATTGGCGCATCGCGATATAAGGGCTCAATGAACCTTGAGCTCGTAGAGCACCTTCATCAGCAGGTCGTGCAGATCGGCGCGGTCGAGGAGCGAGGCAAGCACAGGCTCCGGTGCCGCCAATGAAGCGGTATAGGCCTTGTCGATCTGATTTGCCGCGTAGTCATCGCGCCCGATCCACATCAGAGCCCGCAGCTCGGCTGCCGCCTCGGTCGAGAGGGAGGAAATAGCCCGCTCAAGCGCCGCGCGCGCCGGGTGCCGCGGCGAAAGCGGCTGGAAACCAAGTGCCGCAGCCGGAGTATGCATTCCGCGGACCGGTTTCGGCTGGGCCAAAGCACTCTCCGGCAACTCGCTCAGGATGCGATCGCGCGCATTACGAGCCTCGCGGGCTAAGCCGGCTATCTTTTTTACCTGTTCAGTACTGATGTGCTGGAGCATGGCTTCCTCCTCCAGACGAGATGTCTCGGCGCCATGACACACGCAAAAATTCACCCCGCCTATATAAATTATAATTTCGCCGCTGCCGCAAATCCGCATTGACCTGTGTCAACTCAAAGCATGGAATTCTGTGCGTCGCGCGAAGTCCCTCAAATTTCGGAGTAATTCGGGATCGTTGATGATGCGCGGTACTTTATGCTGCCCGCCCAGTTGCCCCCGGCTCTTCATCCAAGCGGCGAACGTGCCGGGTGGCACCGACTCGATCATGGGCGAGCGCAACCCAAAGCCCTCGGCCCGGTGACTGCGATAATCGGCGTTGGTTGCTACCAGCGCTTCATCAAGTGCGCGACCAAATTGACGGAGGCCGGCGTCGTCCGGCACCCCACCCAGGAATTCGACGATATAGACGTGGCCGCCGAGCTCTCCGGCTTTTTCCGAAAAAAACGGGCCGACGGAATAATCGGCGATGGCGGCACCAATCGTTCCGGCCGCACGGGTCACCGCCTCTTCGATCTCGGCGTCAATCAGGTGCTCGCCGAAGCCGGAGAGCGTGTAGGACGTGCGGCCTGTGACCACAATCCGTGGCGGTTGAGTCTCGAGGAAGCGCACCGTGTCGCCGAGAATGTAAGCGAAGGCTCCGGCGCAATTGCTGACCACCAGAGCATATTCGACCCCGCACTCGACGTCCGCGAGCCAGAAGCGCCGTGGTTTCTGATCGGAGAGGTCGGAGACCGGAACGAACTCGAAGAACAGTCCGTTATCCACCACAAGTCGCAGACCCTCGCCGTCGCCGCGATCGGCAGCGGCGACAAAACCCTCGCTCGCGGCGTAGGCCTCGCGGGTCTCCGCATGGCTTCCTTCAAGCAGTTCGCGGAAGCGCTGGCGGTACGGCGCGAAATGCACGCCGCCATGAACCAGGAGTTCGAGATTCGGATAGAAATCTGCAAGCCGCCCGCCGGATGACGGCCGTAGGGCGGCCAGTTTATCGAAAAAGATCAAGAGCCAGCTTGGCGTCCCGGTGATGATCCGGACGTCCTGCTCGAGCGACAGCGGCGCGAGCCGGTTGATCTTCTCCTCCCAGTTGGCGAGCAAGGCGTATTCGGGCGGCGGAAAGCAATACGGCCGCGCCCATCTCGGAATTTCGGCCGTTTCGATACCGCTCAAGTCGCCAGCGCGAATGCCGAGCGCCAGCTCGGCGAGATCGGTGCTGCCGCCCAACATGAAGGTTACGCCGCCCAGCGCGCGACTCTCTGGCCGATTCGAGACGTGGAACGCGAGCAGATCGAGGGCGCCACGGCGGTTGGCCCGCACCATGGCTCGCGAACAGGGAATATACTTGGTCTCTCCGGACGCGGTGCCAGATGTGAGCGCAAAAAAAGGAATGACACCCGGCCACGTGCAGTCTTCGAGTCGGGGGAAGGTCGGTTTCCAATAATCTCGCCAGAAGTCCTCGTAGCGGCGCAGCGGCACCTGCGCTTGGAAATCCGCCACAGTTGAAATTCTGGAAAACCCGTGATCCTTCCCGAATCGGGTCGCAGCAGCCTGGCGGACAAGCTGCGATAACTGCCATCTCTGTTCCGCCACCGGGTCCATGCCGGCAAGCTGCACGAGGCGCCAGAACGCAAATGCCCGCACAAACAGTGTCGCGTCAAACAAGGGTAGCCTTCGCGGCGTTGGCCCGGCTTTCCGTGTTCCTGATATGACCTTCGGGAATAAGCGGGGTCTTATGCCGAAAGGTCATATGCATGGTTTCCCGGCACAGTGGCACTTGCACCGATCTATTTGTCTCCCAAAGCGGAACCTGGTCGAGGAAAGTACTGCTGCGAAGCCATCCGTCTTGACCACCCAACAAAACGAAATAGTTGCGATCTAAGTCCGAAAGATCAAAAAAGTAACGCGCGACCGAGCCGTAAAGCACCGGGTGTCTTCGTGCGACTGCATCGTGCGCGGTCTTGAAAACGGTTTCACTGCCGCCGCCTGCGGGCCGATCCGCGAAGCGGTAGCGTTGTCCGACAATCGGCGCCAAGCCGAAGCCATGCGCCAGCCGAAGCCGATGTATGTCGCCCCAATTGCGGTAGCGCGACATTTTCCGTGCCGCGGAACCTGTTGCCTGAATTAATGCGGCAGCAATTCGCTCGGATGGAGCCGCCTCGACATCACGAAGAATGAGGCGGCGGGCGTCCCAGATGGCCGCGAATGCGGCGGCTCGCGCACGACCAAGAAAATGCGGGATGAAATAGTGGATAAGAAGTTCGAAGGCCAGGGCGCCGACAGAATCGGGCGTGTAACGCCCATCCCAAGCCGCAAATTCCTCGACAAGATGGCGTCTCTTCGCAGATCGCGCGCTCTGGTGCTGCGCCCGCAAAACCGGAAGCAGCGCGTCGCGCAGCACGATTGCCGAGGGCGAATAGACATCGGTTAGGACTGCGGCTAAATCTTCGATGGCGACCGTGCCTTCGGGCGAAAGCAGATCCGTGAGCCTTTGGGCACGATCCCTAAGCGAGAAGAAATAACCGAGGGTGTAAGGTTTTTCGGCGGGCGGTTCGTTCGCCGAGACCACCAGACCCTCGGCAGGATTGTGGACAAAGGGAAGATCGGCACCGGTGATGAACTGATCCCATGACGCGTGCCTCGCCGGGGTCGCAAGATCAGCCGGCGCGCCAGGCTGGCGCGCCGGGACTTTTGCCGCGATCATCTTGCCGATGTGCCCTTCTTGGTCGGCGTAAATCACGTTTTGGCCAGGAATTGCGAAATTCTCGAATGCAGCCCGAAACTCTTCCCAATTGCGGGCGCGGCCGAGCCGGAGCATCGCCGTGAACTCGTCGCTTGGCTGATGGCCTAGCCAACGAAGGGCTAGCGTCTCTTTCCGTCCCGATTTGAATAATTTGGCATCGGTGATGATGGGTCCGAAGGCGGTTTCGCGGACTTCGATCGTCTCCTTTTTCCACCAGCGCACAGCGATATCTTCACGTCGCACGGTCGCGGCCGAGGGCTCCAATTCAGAGACATCGACGAGCTCGCTCGCCAACGCATGCGCGTTAGTCCCGCCCCAGGCGATCCACGGATTGCGCCCAATCGCAATGAAGGGCAAACCGGGCAGCATTAATCCCACGGCCTCATCGGAAGGTGAGCGGCAACCGCAAACGAGCCAAATATTCGGCAAGAGGAGCGGGAGGTGTGGATCACCGGCGAGCAAACTCGCACCGCTGGCGCTTCTCGATTTGCCGACAGCGACCGCGTTGCTTCCTCGTTCGCCAATTGTGGTCAGAAATCGCAGAAGCGGTGATTGATGTGCGGCGTTGGCACGTGATTCGGCAATCGGATCACCGTTCCCCATGACGGATCGCCATAACTCCGACCAATCGGTATTGCCGCGCAAATGCAACAACCGGAACCAGACGGACCAATTGATATCGCTCGCCACCAGCCGCCCGATGGAAACGATATCGGCGATTGTCCAAGCCTCGCTCTCGAGTCCCAACGCGGCAAACTCATGTGGCGGCTCGTTTGCTTGGGCAATGTATTTATTTATGCCTGCTACGAATGCATCTAGCCAATTACGGGTTTTGTCCGGCATCGCGGCGATGGAGCTTTTGGCTGCACGGCCGAAGTTCAAAAGCCGAAGCGCATGGTCGATCTCAATAGCGATCGGACCGACGAGTTCGGAAAGCCGCCCTTTGCAGATCCGGCGGAACATCTCCATTTGCGCCAAGCGCAGATGCGCATGAACGAGGCCCAAAACAAAGGCAAGGTCGAGATCCGTCTGCGCTTCGACAAACGGGACCTGGTGCTCGTTCCAATGGATCGTCGCCGGAGCCTCAAGCGGAAGATCGTGCTTGGGAAATGCCGCCAATCGCTCGGATAGGCTGGTGGGGCGCGGCAAAGCCGTTGCTGCAATGCGTGCGGTAAGAGCCGTCGCAGCAAGAATATTTCCAACGGCAACTCTCAGGATGGGACGGACCATTGCCAGGATTCCTATCCGCGTCACTTAGGGCTTGGAAGGGCCAAGTCTGGAGCCGTCGCGCGGCGCGCTTTCTAGAACCTCTGCGCCGCGGCATCCCTAGGGGTCCGCGATTCCTGCGCTAAGAATGGCGCCGATTCGTGGCGCTGCGTTACTATTTAATTTTCAAAGGGAATTTGGTGGGCGCGCCAGGACTCGAACCTGGGACCCGCTGATTAACAGTCAGCCGAGAATCGTGGAATATCAATGGGGTGTTAGACTAGAGTCTGTCAGAGTGTGTAGGTTATTTGTATCGAGTCCGTTGTTTTTGCGCAGAGACGAGTCTGCCGTTTTCCCGGCAAAAAAGCCCCTCGTCGCGGGCCTAAAGTCGCCGTGGACTCCGTCGGTTTCGGACTCACGGCTACCGACTCGGCCTACCCCGCGTTTTGCCTTCGATAATACGCTGAGTCTGTTCTGGTTTGGCCGCTAACCGGACATAGAACACTGGATACCGTTACTTCGCATTTTGACCCAATCCAGACATACGGTATTAGGCGGAGTTCAATTCGGACGACACGGCGGGACTGTCGGAACGCGAGGCAATTTGCTAAATGCGAGCCCATGGGGATTCGAACCGATCAACATGAAAAGATTCTGGCGCTTCGGAACCCGGCCCTGAACGCCACTGTTGGCCGACTTCCCGACGGCATAGAAGGCGGAATCTTTCCCGGCCTGAGTCGTCCGCTCAACATTTATTCGCAGCCGCCGCCAAGAATACCGAACGGTTTGCACACAACAACGGTCAGCCGGTCCGGGTACACGGAATCGTGCAAAGTCGGATAGGCATCGGTGCTGCCGCGCGGGCCGCACAATGCTTCGAGTTTCATCCCTAGCGGCTAGTGCATCTCCTTCGGCCAAAGATGTGTCATCTGGGGGCACTCATGTCCGCTGGCGGCAATCAATCTAGCTATCGGGTCCAAATATTTGGGATTCGCAGTGAGGAAAGCTTTGTTCTTGCAATGTCATCGTTGGCTTCTTCTCTGGCCGCGGGCTCCCCATTTTGACTAGGCGCATTCGCCGCTTCGTGGTCCTTCGGCACGAGGCTGAAGACGACGGCCAGGAGCAAGATGACCTCGAGAGCGACGGCGCAGCCCATCCCGGGTCCCTGTGCTTTGGGCGTTTTCCGCACCACGGCGCCGCAATGAGGACAACTCGATGCATCCGTCGAAGTTTCTTTGCCGCATTCCCTGCAGGGTATCAGCGCCATGACATCCCCCTTTGCGCATCATCTTCCGGTTTCCAACGCGGAGAACACGAGACACGCGATCCACCTGGGCGCGGCTTTTGGAAACCGGGCGCCTACCTCACAGGTATAATTCAGGCGCTACACCTTCGCCAGCAGCACTAGGTCGGCGATCACCGCGGTGATGACGGCCGTTTCCAGACCCTCCGGGTCGGCCAAAAGCTCGATCAAGAGGTTGAGCTTCGCGATGACACCGGCAAGAGACGCCGCCGACGTGTCTATCATCCGCATCTCTTCATCGCGCCACGCCTCGCCGCCGGGCAGCTCTCTCACCCAGGGGACCGCGAATTGCTGATCCTGCCGTCGCCCGCGACGGAGAAAC
>Ga0187780_10004480_pt1 | contig 10459 bp, 10 predicted proteins | sample 1015_Q2_SP10_20__FD_132429 | JGI IMG/M metagenome (GOLD analysis project Ga0187780, IMG submission 132429) | Tropical peat soil microbial communities from peatlands in Department of Meta, Colombia - 1015_Q2_SP10_20_MG | ecosystem: Environmental > Terrestrial > Soil > Wetlands > Peat | place...
TACCGGATCGGCCCGGAGGGCGCCTGCTCGCCCTGGCCGATGATCTCCTCGACCTGCTGCCGCACGGCGTCCAGGCCGATCCCCAGCGACTGGAGTACCTGGGCGGCGAGACCCTCGCCCTCGTGGATGAGGCCGAGCAGGATGTGCTCGGTGCCGATGTAGTCGTGATTGAGCATCCTGGCTTCTTCTTGAGCCAGGTCGACAGCCCGCCGCGCCCGGTCGCTAAACCGCTCAAACATCCTCCGCGCCGCCCTTCTTCGCCTCGGCAGAGGAACCCCCAGTGCACATCACGATACATCGCGTTTTGCGCCGCTGGCAAGATACATCTTGACTTCGGGCCCGGGGGGTGATGAGGCCCGGCAGGCGCCGGCTACCGCAACGTCCGCCTGGCCGAGTGCCGGGCCGATAGTGTGGCCGTGGCCGACCTACGCACACGTGCTGCCCGGCGTTGATGACCGCGGGCCGCCAGACGAGGGAAGGTGCCCCGGATGTGCCCTCAGGCGGCGCGGATTGACACAAAGTCCCTGGTCGGGGGAGCGCGGTGAAGTTCTTCTGGGAGGTCTTCGTCACCCTCTTCGTGATCATCGATCCGGCCGGGACGGTGCCGGTCTTCCTCGGGCTGACCAGGGACCGGTCCGACCGGGACAGGAACCGGCTGGCCTGGCAGGCCACCATCGTGGCCTTCGGCGTGATCGTGGTGTTCGCGCTGTTCGGCCGGACGATCCTGGACTATCTCGGCGTGAGCCTGCCGGCCCTGGAAGGGGCCGGCGGCCTGCTCCTGCTGCTGGTGGCGCTGGAACTCCTCACCGGGAAGGCGGCCGAGCCCACCGCCGCCGAGATGGAACGCGCGAACGTGGCGTTCGTGCCGCTCGGCACCCCGCTGCTGGCCGGGCCGGGCGCGATCGTGGCCACCATGCTGTACGTCCAGCGCGCCCAGGGCATCGCCGACGGGTTCGCCCTGGCCGCGGCCATGATCGCGGTCGCGCTCACCGTCTGGGCGGCCCTGCGCTTCGCCATCGTCGTCCAGCGAGTCCTGACCGATAACGGCGTCGAGCTCCTGACCAGGATCTCAGGCCTCCTGCTCGCCGCCATCGCCGTCCAGCTGGTCGCGAACTCCATCATCGCGTTCGTGCACAGCGCTTGATCTGCAGTTCGGGTGGTCCAGGATCCCGTGACGGTTCCCGCCGCTCACCGGTAGCGACCGCTCGCCTGGCCCACCCGGCCCACGCTCGCCAGGCGCTTCCTGACTGCCCTCACCGCGCCTGACCGCGCTCAGCGGGCCGCCGTTGTCGGCCGGCTGTGGTAGGAAGGTCGGCGGGCCCCAGGGAAGGAAACGCTCTGATGACCGCACGGATCGAACGGCTGTCGTCGCCCGCGACCGACGAGATCAACGCCTGGATCATCGGCGACGACGATGAGGCCATCGTCATCGATCCGGGTCGTGACCCGGCGGCCGTGCTGGACGCGGTCGGCGATCGCGAGGTGCTGGCGGTGATCTGCACGCACGGTCACCCGGAGCAAGTCGCCGCGGCGGTGGCGGTGGCCGACCGAGACGAGGCGCCGGTGGCGCTGCACCCGAAGGACCGGCTGCTGTGGCGCGAGGCCCACCCGGGCGAGAACGCTGACATCGAGATGGCAGACGGCGGGATCTTCGAGGTCGCCGACGTCCAGCTCGAGGTTATCCACGCCCCCGGCCACACCGACGGCTCGGTATGCCTGTACTGCGAGGACCTCGGCGTGGTGTTCACCGGGCACGCCCTGCTCGAGGACGGCCCCGTCCCGCACGACGGCGAGTTCCCCGACTTCGCCGGGCAGCTGACCGCGATCGGCGAGCATCTGCTGACCCTGCCCTCGGATACCCGGGTACTCCCGGGCCAGGGCGGACAGACGACGATCGGGGCCGCCGAGAAGAAGTTCGATTCCTGGGTCTCCGCGGGACCCTAGGTGGAACAGCTCGGCTTCGAGGGGATGCCGCGCCGGCTGTACCCGTGCACGCCGACCCGGCTGTCGGCCTGGCTGGACTGCCCGCGCCGGTACCGGATGACCTACCTGGACCGTCCCCCGGCGGCGAAGGGCCCGCCGTGGGCGCACAACAGCCTCGGCGCCAGCATCCACAACGCGCTGGCGGGCTGGTGGCGGCTGCCGCTGGCGCAGCGGACCGCCGCGGCCGCGGGCAGGCTCGTCGACCGCGGCTGGATCGACGAGGGCTTCGCGGACCAGGCGCAGTCGGCGCGCTACCGGGAGCGCGCCGCCGAGATGGTGCAGGGGTACGTCGCCAAGCTCGACCCGGCCGATGAACCGCTGGGAGTAGAGCGGACCGTGGCCACGCGCACCGACAAGATCGCGGTCTCTGGCCGGATCGACCGGCTGGACGCGCGGCCCGCCGGGGAAGCCGGGACCGAGCTGGTGGTGGTGGACTACAAGACCGGGCGGCACCTGCTCACCGTGGACGACGCCCGCAGCTCCATGGCCCTCGCGCTGTACGCGCTGGCCGCGGGCCGCGCGCTGCGACGGCCCTGCCACCGGGTGGAGCTGCACCATCTGCCCTCCGGCGAGGTGCTGGCCTGGTCGCACTCCGATGAATCGCTGGCCAGGCACCTCGGCCGCGCGGAGGGCATCGCCGAGGAGTGCGCTGCGGCGGACGAGCTGATGCGCGCCGTCCTGCCCGCCGAGCGATACGACGAGATCTTCCCGCCGCGTCCCGGGCCGGCCTGCGGCTGGTGCGACTACCTGCGGCACTGCCCCGAAGGCGCCGCCGCCGCGGTCACCAGGCGGCCGTGGGACGGGCTCTCCCCCGGCTGAGACCTGGTCAGGAGGCCTTGCGCCGGCTGGCCTCCGGCTGGTCTTCGACCCGTGCCTGAGCAGGCTGCCGCTGGCCGCCGAGCTGTTGCGCCTGCTGCTCGCCGGACAGTTCCCGGCCCGCCCTGGTCCGGCGTCGCCTGCGGGACCTGGACTGCCTGGCCTGGCCGGCGGCCTGGCTGGCGTCCCGGCTGGCGCCCCGGCTGGCGTCCCGGCCCGCCGAGCCGCGCCTGGCGCGCGGTGAGCGGACCCGGCCGGTCTCGCCGATGTCCTCGATCGCCTCGGCTTCCAGGCCGGCCCGGTCCCGCATCGCGCGCGGCAGCGTCCCGGCCGCCTCACGCGGGATACCCAGTGAGGTATAGAGGTGCTCGGAGGTGGAGTACGTCTCCTCCGGTTCCGGCTGGCCCAGGCCGAGGGCGTCGTTGATCAGCTTCCACCGGTGCAGGTCGCGCCAGTCCACGAAGGTGATCGCGACGCCGGCTCGCCCGGCCCGCCCGGTCCGGCCGATGCGGTGCACGTAGGTCTTCTCGTCCTCCGGGCATTCGTAGTTCACCACGTGCGTGACGTCGTCCACGTCGAGCCCGCGCGCGGCGACCTCGGTGGCGGTGAGCACGTCCACCTTGCCGCTGCGGAACGCCCGCAGCGCGCGCTCGCGCTGGCCCTGGCCCAGGTCGCCGTGCACCGTCGCCACCGCGAAACCCCTGCTGGCCAGCGCACTTGCCACCCGGTCGGCCTCCCGCTTGGTCTGGCAGAACACCATGGTCAGGCCCCGGTCCCTGACCTGCAGCACCCGGGCGAGCACCTCGATCTTGTCCATCTGGTGCACCCGGAACACGTGCTGGCGCGTGCTCGGAGCCGGCGCGGGCTCGTCGTGACCCTCGGCTCGCACGTTCGTCGGGCGCCGCATGTGACGGCGGGCCAGCGTGACGACATCACCCGGCATGGTCGCCGAGAACAGCATCGTCTGCCGGTCGGCGGGGGTGAGCCTGATGATCCGCTCCACGTCCGGCAAGAAGCCGAGGTCGAGCATCTTGTCCGCCTCATCGAGCACCAGGGCCCGCACCGCGCTCAGGTCCAGGTGGCGTCGCTTGGCCAGGTCGAGCAGCCGCCCCGGGGTGCCGACCACGATGTCGACTCCGGCCGCCAGGGCGTCGATCTGCGGTTCGTAGGCCCGTCCGCCGTAGACGGTGATCACCCGGACGCGGAGGTTGACCGCGGCGGTGCGCAGGTCGTCCGCGACCTGGATGGCCAGTTCCCTGGTGGGCACCACGACCAGCGCCCGCGGCGCGCCCGCTGTCCCGTCGGAGATGAGCTCGAGCAGCGGGATGCCGAACGCGAGCGTCTTCCCGGTGCCGGTCCTGGCCTGCCCGATGATGTCCTGGCCGCGCAGCGCCAGCGGGAGGGCCAGCGCCTGGATGGGGAACGTGGTAACGATGCCTGCTGCCTCAAGACCGGAGCAGATCGCCTCGCTGATGCCGAAATCACGAAACGGCACCGCGTGCTCGCGACCGCCACCGGCCCGTCCGCCAGTGTCGCCCGCGGGCGACAGGGCTTCTGCTTCGGTCGTATCCCCGTAATTAGTCTGGGTTGTCAGGGTTTTCCATCCTTCATCGTGGCCCTCCCGGCCTATTCCGGGCTTCGGGCCTGTCATGTCCGCGGGCTGCCCGCAGCGTCCCGGACCAACCTGGTGGCGGCGACGTGCCGCTCCCATCAGGGAGCCCGCGGCCATCGCCGGGGACGCCGCCGTTTTCTCAGGTTCCCCCCGCCGGGCCAAGACGCCCGGCGTAAAACAGCAGCCGATTGGTAAAACACGACTTGCGGTTACGTCATTCCATTGACCAATCGTCACCAAGCGTACCAGGAGTGGGCTCGGCTCCCTGCTACACGATGTTCCCGAAGCCGACGCGTCGTGACTCCGTGGCGCCGAATTCCACGTAGGCGATCTTGTCGGCGGGCACCAGGACCTTGCCGCCCTTGGTGACCGAGAGCGCGAAGACGGAATGTTCGCCGTTCGCCAGGGCAGCGGACAGGTCGCGCTCGATGTCCTCCGCCGGCGTGTCAGTCTCCACGACCAGTTCACGCGGAACGGACTGGATTCCGATCTTGACTTCCACGGCGCTCCTTACCTGGGCCAGCCGCTGATGCCACGCCAGGCGAGCCTCGCCACGAGCTGCTCGGCGGCCTCCCGCGGGATGTGATCACGGGTGCTGAGCCAGTACCGCGCGGTGACCTGCGCCAGGCCGACCATGCCCACGCTCACCAGGTTCGCCTCCTCGTCGTGCAGGCCGGCGTCCTGCCCGACAATCGGGCTGATCATCGCGGCGCACTCCCGCTGGCCGCGTTCCAGCCGGGCCCGCACGGCGGCCTCGTTGCCCAGGTCTGACTCGAACACCAGCCGGAACGCCTGGCCCTCGCTCTCCACGTACTCGAAGTAGGCCCTGAAGGTGGCGGCCACCCGCTGCTTGTTGTCCGCGGTGGAGCCCAGCGCGCGGCGCACGGCTTCCACCAGCGCGTCCACGCTCTCGTCCAGCAGGGCCAGGTACAGCTCGAGTTTGCCGGGGAAGTGCTGGTAGAGCACCGGCTTGCTGACGCCGGCGCGCTCGGCGATGTCATCCATGGCGGCAGCGTGGTAGCCCTGGGAAACGAATACCTCACGCGCCGCGCCCAGTAGCTGCCGCCGCCGTTCTGGCCTGGGCAGCCGGTTGCTGCGTGGCCGTGCGTCGGACGTTGCTGTCAAGGTCGGTCTCCGGTGGTCCCGCGCGCTTCGGTGTCCCGCGCTCGCCCCATCCTAAGCCGCTGTCAGCGGTAGTCGTCATCGTCGTACCCGACCGCGCGCGCCTGCTCGGCGGCATCGGCCTCATCCACGTCGAACGGGACTTCACGCTGCGCTCCGGTCGCGTTCTCGTCCGCGACGACTTCCTGATGCTGCTCGATGGCGTCGCCTTCGGGCGTCTCCATGTCCAATTCGCTCAACCGCCCGGATCCTTTCTTCTCCTGATCGGACCTGGCCAGCTCGCGGAACGCCTCCTCCAGGGCTTCCCCGTAGGTGGGGAAGGCATGCACCACGTCGGCCAGGACCGGTACGGGTATTTTGGCCCTGATGGCGAGGGTAACCTCAGCCATCCAGCTGGCCGCGTCCGGCCCCACCGCGACCGCGCCGACCAGCACCCCGTCCTCCGCGTAAAGCTCGAGACAGCCCAGGTCGTCCTGGTTCAGCCATCCCCTGGTGGTGTCGGTCAGGCTGGCTCGCACCGCGGTCGGCCCGGCCCGGCCCACCGCGAACACCGAGGGCGTCGTGAAGACGCACCGCGGGATCGCGCTGTAATCGGCCTCGCGCGGCTGGCCGCAGATATTCGCGGCGACCACGCTGGCCTGGTAGCGGCTGGCGTGGGCGTGCGTGACGCCGGTGACGTCTCCCGCGGCCCATACGCGCCCCTCGGCGCCGACGACCCGGCACGAGGTGGTGGTGGGCAGCGCCAGGCCCGGTGCGACGTCGATACCGAGCGTGTCCAGGCCGAGGCCGCCGAGCCTGGGCCGGCGGCCCGAGGCGAGCAGCAGCCGGTCGGCGTCGATCCGCGTGCCGTCCTCCAGCGCGAGCGTGAGGCCGTCCGGCGTCCGTTCCGCCTTGGTGGCCGGGGAGCCGAGGTAGATCTCGGCGCCGGCCCGGCGCAGCGCCACGGCGATGATCGCCCCGGCGAAGGCGGGCTCGCCGGGCAGCAGCGCGGGCTCCGCCTCGATCAGCGTCACCCGTGACCCGAACGCGGCGTAGATCTGCGCGAGCTCACATCCGGTCGCCCCGCCGCCGAGCACGACCAGGCGGCGAGGCAGGTCGGGGGAGCACAGCCCCTCGGCGGTGGTCCAGGCCGGGATGTCGGAAAGGCCCTCGATCGGCGGCGCGAGGGGCTCGCATCCGGTGGCGATGACGAGGTCCGAATAGGTCAGCGACACGGTCGTATCGCCCTGCGCCACCTGCACCGTGCCGGGGCTGGTGACCCGGCCGGTACCGCGGATCACGGTCACGCCCGCCTCGGCGAGCCGCAGCGCCGGCCCGGCGTCGTCCAGGCCGCTGGTCACGTCGTCCCGGCGGGCGACCGCGTCCTCCCACGTTTCGCCCCGGCCCGCGGACAGCAGCAGCGAGTTCGACGGCAGGCAGGCCAGGTAGGGGGACTGCCCGCCGATCAGCCCCGCCTCGATGAGCGCCACGGACCTGCCGCCTCGGGCCACCTGGCTGGCGACCTGCGTGCCTGCGGTGCCGCCACCGAGCACGACGACGTCGAAACCGCCCATAGCGCTTCGTTCCCCTCACTGTCCGGGCTTCCTCATCATCTCAGCCGGGCCGTAAGCTCGCTGGGAGAGCGCCCTAAATCCGCTTCCCTCATGGATCAGGGTCATGCCAACCGGGGTAGGTGAAGACCATGCGCAGCATATGGGCCGGTGCCATCTCCTTCGGCCTGGTCGTGATCCCGGTGAAGCTGTACGCGGCGACGGAGCAGCGGGACATCACGTTCCGCCAGGTTCACCGGGAGGACGGCGGCCGGATCCAGTTCCGTCGGTTCTGCACGCTGGACGGCCAGGAAGTCCCGTACTCCGACGTGGCGAAGGGGTACGAGCTGCCGACCGGCGACATGGTGGTGCTGACCGACGAGGACCTGGCCGACCTCCCGCTGGTGACCGCGCACCGGATCGAGGTCCTGCATTTCGCGCCGAGCGCCCAGGTCGAGCCCATCTACGCGGCCAAGAGCTACTACCTGGAGCCGGACCAGGCCGGCGCGCGGGCCTACGTGCTGTTCCGTGACGCGCTGGAGAAGTCGGGCAAGGTCGCCGTGGCCAAGGTCGCGCTGCGCCAGCGCGAGGCGCTGTCCGCGCTGCGGGTCAGGGAGGGGGTCATCACGCTCGAGACCCTGCTGTGGCCCGACGAGGTGCGCAAGCCGGATTTCGCCTTCCTCGACGAGGACATCGAGGTCAGGCAGCAGGAACTGAAGATGGCCGCCTCGCTCATCGACACCATGACGGAGGATTTCGACCCCGACCAGTATCACGACGCCTACCGCGAGGCCCTCGAAGCCGTCGTCCGGGCCAAGGTCGAAGGCAACGAGATCGTCCGCCCGGCCGGCGTCATCCCCCCGCCCAAGGCCCAGCCCGCCGACCTGACCGAGATCCTGCGGGCCAGCGTGGCGGCCCTCAAGTCCGAGCGCGACAGCGCCCAGGCGGACGGGGGCAAGTCCGGCGGGGCCAAGTCCGACGCGCGGGCCAAGTCCGGGACCCGCCCCAAGGCCGCCAAGGAGGCCAAGGCGGACACCGCCGCCAAGACCGCGACGCGCCGCAAGGCCAGCGCGTGAGCCCAGGGGGGTCTGGGGGGATGGCATCTCCCCAGGATCGGGGGGATCCCGGGGGGTCGGCCCCCGGGGTAATACCGCACTGGCCCGGGGAGCTGGTCTCGCTCGGCGATCACCAGGTCTACGTCCGCGGCGTCCCCGCCCTGGGCGAGCCCGCGCTGTGCGTGCACGGGCTGGAGGGCTCGTCGCGGAACTGGACCGACCTGATGGACCTGCTCCGTCCCGCTCTGGCCTGCGAGGCGCTCGATCTGCCCGGCTTCGGCGACTCGCCGCCCCGGCCCGACGGCCGGTACTCGATCGCCGCCCTCGCCCGGACGGTCACGGCGCTGATCGAGCGCCGCGGCCGGGGCCCGGTGCACCTGCTCGGCAACTCCCTGGGCGGCGCGGTCTGCGTGAAGGTCGCCGCCACCCGGCCCGAGCTGATCCGGACCCTGACCCTGGTCTCGCCCGCCCTGCCGGACTCGCACCCCCGGCTGGACCTGCTGCGGTTCCCGGTGATGAGCGTGCCGCGGGTCGGCACCCGGGTGCTGCGGAAGTACCAGGCGCTGCCGCCGGAACGGCGCGTGGCCGACGTCATCACCAACTGCTACAGCGACCCGCGGCTGTTCCCGCGGGCCCGGTTCGCCGCGGAGGTCGCCGAACTCGCCCGCCGGGACTCCCTCGACTACGCTCCCGCCGCGCTGGTCGGCTCGATCCGCACGCTGACCGCCGAGACCCTGCGGGCCGGCCGCCACCGAGCCTGGCGCGACGCGGCCCGGGTCACGGCGCCGTCCCTGGTCATCTTCGGCAGCCACGACCGCCTCGTCGATCCGCGGCTGGCGGGCCGCGCCGCCCATGCCTTCGGCAACAGCCGGATCGTGGTGCTGCCGCGCACCGGCCATGTCGCGCACATGGAGCATCCGGACCTGGTGGCGGCCGAGATCGGCGAGCTCCTGGCCGCCGGCCGGCAGCGGGAATTCCCGCTCACGCCAGCCGGTTGATCGTGGCACGGGGCGTGAAACAAGAACCCGGCCCCGTTCAGACAAGAATCTCTTGGAGAAACCGTGTCGCTGCCCCCGCTGGTGGAGCCCGCCGACGAGCTGACCGTCGATGAGGTCAGGCGCTACTCCCGTCACCTGATCATCCCCGACGTGGGGATGACCGGGCAGAAGAGGCTCAAGAACGCCAGGGTCCTGGTGGTCGGGGCCGGCGGCCTGGGTTCGCCCGCGCTGCTCTACCTGGCCGCGGCCGGGGTGGGCACGCTCGGCATCATCGACTTCGACGTGGTGGATACCTCGAACCTGCAGCGCCAGATCATCCACGGGGCCTCCGACGTGGGCCGGCCGAAGGCCGTCTCGGCCCGGGACAGCATCCGCGAGATCAACCCGTACGTCAACGTGGTGCTGCACGAGACCCGGCTCGACTCCGACAATGCCATGCAGATCTTCGCCGGCTACGACCTGATCGTGGACGGCACGGACAACTTCGCCACCAGGTACCTGGTCAACGACGCCTGCGTGCTGCTCGGCAAGCCGTACGTGTGGGGCTCGATCTACCGGTTCGACGGGCAGGCCAGCGTGTTCTGGGCCTCCTATGGCCCGTGCTACCGCTGCCTGTACCCCGAGCCCCCGCCGCCGGGGATGGTGCCGTCCTGCGCCGAGGGCGGCGTGCTCGGCGTGCTCTGCGCGTCCATCGGGTCGATCCAGGTGAACGAGGCGATCAAGCTCATCGCCGGCGTCGGCGAGCCGCTGGCCGGCCGGCTGATGATCTACGACGCGCTGGAGATGACCTACCACTCGGTCCGGGTGAACAAGGACCCGGAGTGCGCCGTCTGCGGCAAGAACCCGACGATCACCGAGCTGATCGACTATGAGGAGTTCTGCGGCGCGGTGTCCGAGGAAGCCGTGAAGGCGGCCGAAGGCTCCACGATCAGCGCCAAGGACCTCGCGGCCATGATCGAGGCCGGCGAGAACATCTTCCTCATCGACGTGCGCGAGCCGAACGAGTACGAGATCGTGTCCATCCCCGGCGCGACGCTGATCCCGAAGGGCGAGTTCTCCTCCGGTGCCGCGCTAGAGCGGCTGCCCCAGGACAAGCGGATCGTGCTGCACTGCAAGAGCGGCGTCCGCAGCGCCGAGGCGCTGGCCGTCGTCAAGAACGCCGGCTTCTCCGACGCCGTGCACGTCGGCGGGGGCGTGCTGGCCTGGGTCAGCCAGGTGGATCCCTCCCTCCCCACCTACTGACCGCCGTGCTCACTTCTTTCTCTGGCAGAACGAACCGTGGCGGGAGGCTCCCATGAAGGGAGATCGCGTCGAGATCGTGATCGACTCCGGGGACGGCACCCA
>Ga0187780_10004481_pt1 | contig 10459 bp, 10 predicted proteins | sample 1015_Q2_SP10_20__FD_132429 | JGI IMG/M metagenome (GOLD analysis project Ga0187780, IMG submission 132429) | Tropical peat soil microbial communities from peatlands in Department of Meta, Colombia - 1015_Q2_SP10_20_MG | ecosystem: Environmental > Terrestrial > Soil > Wetlands > Peat | place...
CCATTGCGCCTATACCGAGCGCGTCTCGACCCGCGATTTTGGCCGACCCAAATGCCCGCGTTGTGGCAGCATGCTGCTGGTCGCCGAACAATCCGCCTTCAGCCCTGCCGGACGCATCCGGCATATGTGGTCGTGCGACGATTGCAACCACGAATTTGTGACCTCCATTGCGCTTTGGCCGCGCTAGGTTGCGGCCGGGCTGCGTCTGGGGCGTGGCGTTTGTGTGTCGTCAGTTGGGCCGATCCTGAGCGTATCCGGGAACCGGCCGGCGCCGCGCTTCTGCGCCGTGGCCCAAGGCAAAGTCATCTCGCGCTAGCCGCGAACCAGCCCCGCATCGTCCCGGGACTGGCCACAAGGAGGAGTTCATGCGCCAAGTGATCGCGTTTCCCGTCGGCGCGGCCGCAATTGCCGCCCTGTTGGCATTTGCGCCGCCGGTCTATGCGGAAACCGTGAAATTCAAGGCCGACCTGACCGGGGCGAGCGAAGTGCCGCCGAATACGACATCCGGAAAAGGGACCGTGACGGCAACGTACGACACCGCGACCAAGCAATTGTCGTGGAAAGGCGACTATTCCGGATTGAGCGGCCCGGCGACCGCGGCCCACTTCCACGGCCCGGCTCCGGCAGGCAAGAACGCCGGCGTTGCGGTGCCGATCAAGCCGGCGACAAGCCCATTCGAAGGCTCGGCGACGCTCACCGACGCCCAGGCCACCGACCTGATGGCCGGCGACTGGTACGTCAATGTTCACACCGACGCGAACAAGGGCGGCGAGTTGCGCGGCCAGCTCACCAAGATGTAATCGCGCCGGTCGGGTAGCGTTAAGTACCGCGCGAAGTCAGTGACCCGCCGCGCCGCATCCCGTGCGGCCGGCGGGTTTCTCTTTTTCGGCCGTCGCGCAATCACGATGAGCGATCGCGTTTGGCGATCCATTGCTCCTTGGTTTCGCCGACATAGTCGGCAAAACGGCGATCGATGATCGCCGCGCGCGCGCCGGCCATCAGGTCCTGGTAGTAGTAGAGATTGATCAGCGACAGCAGCGTGCCGCCAAGCGCCTCGCCGCTGCGGAACAAGTGGTGCAGATAGGCGCGGGAAAAATCGCGCGCCGCCGGACACCGGCTTTGCGCATCGAGCGGCCGCGGATCGTCGGCGTGGTGCGCATTCTTGATGTTGATCGGGCCGAAGCGGGTGAAGGCGAGGCCGTGGCGGCCGTTGCGCGTCGGCAGCACGCAATCGAACATGTCGATGCCGCGCGCGACGGCTTCGAGGATGTCGGCCGGCGTGCCAACCCCCATGAGATAGCGCGGCTGATCGGCCGGCAACGCGGCGGCGGTCTCGGCCACGACCTCGAGCATCACCGTCTGCGTCTCGCCGACCGCCAGCCCGCCGATGGCGTAGCCGTCGAAGCCAAGGTCGACGAGCGCGCGCGCGCTCTGCTCGCGCAGCTTCCCATCGTCGCCGCCCTGCACGATGCCGAACAGCGCACGGCCGGCGGCGGCGCCCGCGAAGGCGCGCTTGCAACGTTCCGCCCAGCGCAGCGACAGCGTCATCGCGCGCTCGATCTCGGTCGGCGGCGCCGGCAGCTGCACGCACTCATCGAGCTGCATGGCGATGTCGGAGCCGAGCAGGATCTGCACCTCGATGGCGCGTTCCGGCGTCAACTCGACCATGGCGCCGTCGAGATGGGAGCGGAAGGTGACGCCCGCCTCCGCGACCTTGCGAAGCGGCGCCAGCGACATCACCTGAAAGCCGCCGGAATCGGTGAGGATCGGATGCGGCCAGCGCATGAATTCGTGCAGTCCGCCGAGCGCCGCGACCCGCTCGGCCGAAGGCCGCAGCATCAGATGGTAGGTGTTGGCGAGGAGAAGCTCGGCGCCCGCGGCGCGCACATCGTCGTGGTGGACGCCTTTGACCGCCGCCTGCGTGCCGACCGGCATGAAGGCCGGCGTGTGCACCACGCCATGCGCGGTCGTCATCTCGCCGGCGCGCGCTGCGCCGTCGCTAGCCTTGAGGCAAAAGGAGAATGCGCCGGACATTGCGGTGTGCGTCATCGGAAGTTGCGTCATCGGAACAGCAGGCAGGCGTCGCCGTAGGAGTAGAACCGGTAGCCGGTCGCGATCGCGTGCGCATAGGCACGCTGCATTGTCGCGACGCCGCAGAAGGCGCAGACCAGCATGAACAAGGTCGAGCGCGGCAGATGGAAATTGGTCAGTATCACCTCGACCGCGCGGAAGCGATAGCCCGGCGTGATGAACAGCGCGGTCTCGCCGGAGAACGCGGTGAGCGTGCCGTCCTCGGCCGCCGCGGTTTCGAGAAGCCGCAGCGATGTCGAACCGACGGCGACAATGCGCCCGCCCGCGCGCCGCGCATCGTTGAGGGCGGCCGCGGTCTCGGCGGAGAGGCTGCCCGATTCCGGCTGCATCCTGTGGTCCGAGGTGTCGTTGCCCTTGACCGGCAAGAAGGTGCCGGGCCCGACATGCAAGGTCACATGCTTGAGGTCGATGCCGCGCGCGCGCAACGCCGCGACGGCCGCTTCGGTGAAGTGCAGGCCGGCGGTCGGCGCTGCGACCGAACCCTCCTCGCGCGCGAACATCGTCTGGTAATCGGTGCGGTCCTGCTCGTCGACGGCGCGGCGGCCGGCGATATAGGGCGGCAGCGGCATGTCGCCGCGTTCGGCGAGCGCTTGGTCGAGCACCGGGCCATGGAAGGAGAAGCCGAGCGTCACCTCGCCGCCCTCGCCTTTGGTTTCGACCGTCGCATCGAGCTGAGCGAGGAAGCACACCCGGCCTTCGCTGCCGAAGCGCACGATATCGCCGACCGCAAGGCGCTTGGCCGGCCGCACTAATGCGCGCCAGCGCGAGCCGTCGAGCCGCTTGGTCAGCGTCGCGGCGATCGCCGGCTCGTCGCCGCGGCCGATCCGGCGGCCCTTGAGGCTTGCCGGAATGACCTTGGTGTCGTTGACGACGAGCACGTCGCCGGCGCGCAACAGCGCCGGCAGGTCGCCGATGGTCCGGTCCTCGAAGCCGCCCGCCTCGCCGGCGCGCACCACCAAAAGCCGCGCCGAACCGCGCGGCGCGGCCGGCCGCAACGCAATGCGATCCTCGGGCAGGGTGAAATCGAACAAGTCGGTGCGCATCGCTCTAGAAGCGCAATGTGGCCCGGCCGGCGCGCCGTGCGGCGATGGTCATTGCAGGCTTTTCGAGGCGTCGATCGTCCGATTGTCGACAAAACGGATCGCGATCGGACGACCGGCGATGGCGCCGGCCATGCCGTCGCCGAAATGCAGCGGGATGCAGCGCGAAAGCGCCGCGTCCACCGCGTCGCGATAGACCTCGCGCACGGCAGCCGGCGCGTCATGGCTCGCATAGGTCACGCGCGGCGGCGCGACCATCGCGCCGTCGCGCTTGAGCGCGAAGCGCACCGTGTATTCCATGCCGTGGCGCGCGTCCTCCCTGGGCGGCGGCACCCAGCAGGCGCGCAACGCCGCGAACATCTCGCGGATGGTATCGAGCCGGTGCTCCTCGGACGCCTTGTCGGCGTCACCGGACGGCTTGGCCGCCGGCTCGTTGTCGTCGGTCGAAACGATGGTGAGCCGCAAATCCTGGCCGAGCGGCCCGAGGATTTCGGGGATGCAAGGTCCGCGGTGAAACACGCCGCAGAACGAGGGGTGGCAGGGAAGCCCGCTCAGCACGCTGCAGGGAGCGCGGGCCGGCGGCACTTCGACCTGCGCCCACGCCCGGCCCGTTGCCGCGAGCGCCGCGAAAACGATGAGCGCGCAGATTAAGCGCATCAAGCTCTCGCTACTTCACGTCGGCCGCCACCTGCATGTGGATGATGCGGTCGGGATTACTCGGCGGTTCGCCGCGCTTGAGCTTGTCGACCACCTCCATGCCACGCACCACCTCGCCGACCACCGTGTATTGGCCGTTGAGGAACGAGCCATCGGCGAACATAATGAAGAACTGGCTGTTCGCCGAATTCGGATTGTTGGTGCGGGCCATGCCGACGGTGCCGCGCTTGAACGGCACGGCGGAGAACTCGGCCTTCAAGTCGGGATATTTCGAGCCGCCAGTGCCGTCGCCATGCTGGCCGTCGCCGGTCTGCGCCATGAAGCCGTCGATGACGCGGTGAAACGGCACATTGTCGTAGTAATGCTCACGCGCGAGCAGCTTCAAGCGCTCGGCATGATGCGGCGCGACGTCGGTGCGCAGCTTGATGACGATCCGGCCCGCCGCAGTGTCGAGATAGATCGTGTTCTGCGGATCGAGGCCGGGCGGCAGCGGTTCGGCGAGGACTGGGGCGGCACACATGATGGCGAACACTACGGCAAGGATACGGCTCATGTCATCTCCCGGATGATACTTTACGCCTTGGCGAATTTGCGCTTGAGCTGCGCGGCCACAGGCGCCGGCACGAAGGCCGAGACGTCGCCGCCCATGCTCGCTATCTGGCGCACCAAAGTGGCGGTGATCGGGCGCACCGCGGGCGAAGCCGGCAGGAATACCGTCTGCACCTCAGGCGCCATCGCCGCATTCATGCCCGCCATCTGCATCTCATAGTCGAAATCGGCGGCGTCGCGCAGGCCGCGGATGAGCATGGTCGCTCCGGCGCGGCGCGCCGCCGAGACCACGAGGTCGGCAAAGGTGGTGCAGACGATGTCGCAACCCGCTTTGCGTCCTACCGGCTCGGAAATCTCCTTGAGCATGGCGAGCCGTTCTTCGGCCGAGAACAGCGGCGGCTTGCCGGGATGAATGCCGATGGCGAGCACCAGCCGGTCGGCAAGCCGCACCGCGCTCGCGACGACATCGAGATGGCCATTGGTGATCGGATCGAACGATCCGGCAAAGAGCGCGACGCGCGGCATGGCGCGCGGTCTAACCCGCACTCAAAGCGACCGCAAGGCGGTCGGGGAAATCGTTCGCAGCGTGTTTACGGGACGAACCGGGCAGGCCTATCTCGATCGGCAGCAAGACTTCGGCAATCGGCTGATTTATCACGTTATTTCAATGCCTTGCGCGAAGCCGCGAACGACCGACGAAAGTGTGACGAAGATCAATGCTGCAATCAATCGGTTCGGCGATAACGCACCCCATCAGGACGCGACCCAACGCAAAGATGCCGGTAGGCACAAGGGCGCGGGCAAACGGGGACCGGTGTCATGCACAGAACCTTTTACGCCATTGTCACTGCTGCGGTGATCGCCGCTGCCTTCGTTGCCTTCCCGAGCCTGTCGCCGCAGGTCGAGGCGCGTTCGGTGGTCCAGGGCGCCAAGGCCGACCGGGCGGATGCGCGTCCCCTCGCCAACCAGTGTTCGCAACACGGATGGCCGTATTTCGAGGCCGCCTGCCTGCGCGACACCCGTAACGCCTTTGGCGAGGCGCGGCCGGTGCGGCTGATTTCCTCCGATAGCCCGATCGTGTTGCAAGGAAGGGCGGCGCGCTAGAGCGCGATCGCTTCTTATTGAAGCGACGACGCTCTACCTCTTTAGTGAAGCATGATCTTTTCGGACCGCCCGCCGAAGCGCGCTTCGCGAAGGCGGGAAACCGGCTTCCACTCTTCCGGATCATGCTCTAAGCGGCGCCGGTTGCCTGCTCCGCCGGGAACGCCTCACCCACCTGCGCGCCGCCACGAGGACTTTCGTCCGGCTGCCTCTCGTCGCGTTCGGGATAGTTTGCCGATACGGCCGCCTCAGGCGCGCGTTCCTCGGCTGCACCGAGGGCAACGATGCTGGCGCGCAGCTCGGCGATCAGTTCGCCGCTGTTCGGCAGGTGCGCCGCTTCCGAGTCGAGGATCTGCAGGAAGCCGCGCTTCTTCAGCGCCAGGAGCTCGGCCTCGGTGAAAACGCCGTCGCCGACCGAATCGCAGACAATGTCGAGAAGCCGGTCGAGCGCGTGCAGGCGGCCGAGCAGGTAGTCGTTCTCGCGATAGGCCCGCGACAGGAACGCCGCGGAATGCTCGAATGCGATGCCCTTGAGCTTCTGCGCCCGCTCGTTGGTCTTTAACGCGCGCGCGTCACTGACGCTGATCCGATCGATCAAGAGCTCATTGAACTCGCCGATCTCGCGCCAGGTCATGACCGGGAAAGTCAGCACGTCCCAGAACGGGAAGCCGAGATAGTTGATCAGGACCTCGCGGCTTGCCTCGCGCGTCCAGCCCTCGGCAAAGGCGTCCGCCAACAGCCCGTCGATGTCGCGGGTGCTGGCGTCAAGATCGACCGCCGCCGCCAATCGCTCGATCAGGCGATCGATCTTGGCGCCGTGCTGCGCGGCGATCGCGCGGGCATAGCGGCCAATATCCCTGACTTCGTCCGCCGACGGCTCTTTCGTGAAGATGTCGGCGACGAGATCGCGAATGTCCTGACCGAACCGCTCGACATTTTCCCTTTGCTGCAAGGCGTCGAGACTGTCGTAGAAGCAGCGCTTGAGGCCATCGACGAGACTGGCGTCGATGCCTTCGAACGGCGTGTCATCGAGCATCTCATAAAGCCGGTTCTGTCCTTCGATCAGGAAATTCAGCCGGCGCTTGCGATAGTCGATGTCGAAGTCGAGCAATAGGTTGATCCAGCGCGGCGCGGCTTCGAGGCCTTGAGCCGCGCCGCTGCGGAACGAGGTGGCTCCAGTCTGCCGATCGGATGCCTCGGCGAGCGCCGCCCAGGCGTCGATGACCTCGGCGATCGCCCGCGCGAATGGCGAGCCTGGCTGCGCGCCGCGCAGCATCATGATCAGCTGGCTGATGAAGGCGCGGGCGGAGGCGAGCTTGAGGCCGACATAGCCCTCATAGGCGAAGCCGCCGTCACGTGCGGCGCGGACATTGGCCTGCTCGCGCCACTCGCGAATCTGCGCCTCGCCGATCCCGTCATGGGACCCGATGATCACGTTCTCGACCAGGTGGCTGACCTGCGGGCGCGCCCGCTCGACGATCGCCTTGAGCCGGCGCGCGCGCTCGTTGTAGCCGTTCACCCAGCTAAGCTCATCGGTGACCGGCTCGCTGCGCGGAATGTCCGACAATGCGCCTTTGAGCGCGGCGAAGAATCCCGGCAGATGCTCGCGCGACCGCGCTTTCGGCGGCCTCGGATCGGGATCGATATAGATGATGCGCCGGTCGACCTCGCGGTAGGCCGGCCGGCCCGGTATCGCTCTGATTGCCTCGCGGAACGGACGATTGTTGAGGACGCTGCCGTCGAGGAAGGGCGCCGAGGCGGGATCGATCTCGGCGTCGAGATAATTGGCGAAATTGCGCCGGATGAAGTCGGCGCGCCGCGGCCAGCTGGCGCCTTCCTTGCGCACCAGCTCGTCCATCTCCAGGATCCGCGCCGGCGGAAAGGCGCCGGGGATTGACGAGGTTGCGCGCGCGGCGAACGCCAGCGCCGGGGCATTGGCGAGGTCGAAGTCGCTTTCGACCTCTCCGTTCGCGCGGCGCCGGTATTTGAAATGGAACAGATGCCGGTGCACCCGTTCGCTGATGATCGCCGGATCATGAATGCTGACGAGCTGCTGAAAGCCGTAATAGTCGGTGACGGTGACGAACAGGTCGAGGCCGTGCCCGGACGGCAGCAGCGACGCCTCGGCGCTGCGCGGGCCGCCCATGGCGGTCACCGCCTCGTACATCAGGCCGGCCATGCGCAATCCGTCGAGCGGCGGCTTGAACCAACGCGAGCGCACGAACATCGACAGCTTGGCGCGGACCTCGGCGTCGCGGACGAGCTCGAAACGCGAAGCGCCGATCGCCCAGATCAATGGGCGCAGGAACCATTTGCTCCAGCCGCGCGCCCGCGCCTCGGGGGCGAGGAGCTCGCTCACGTCGGCATTGTCGAGCCACAGATCGCGCAACCGCGCGGTGGGCAGATCATGACTGAGCGCGCGCGCCAGCATGGTGCCGTTGATGCCGCCCGCCGACGCACCGGCGATGATGTCGACGATGATCCGCAGCTCGACCTTACGGCCGAGCTCGCGCAGCAGGTCGAAATAGACGGCTTCGCTGTCGTATTCCGGATCGTCGCGGTTCACGAAATCGGTGAACGAGGCGTTGCCGCGCTGGGCGCGGTCGGTCATCCGGTGCAGGGTGCTCGAGGCGCGGACGAGCTTGAGGATCTCCTTGGTGATGCCGTGCATGTAGATCGCGAGCGACACCCCGCCGAAGCACACCAGCGCCAGCCGAAGCTCCTTCTCCTTCACGATCGCGTCCCCGCCGCAAAGCCATCGCCTGAGGCTATCACCATGCGCGCCAAGGTGTTTAAGCGCGGTTGCCGATTCCTTGGGAATCCGTTACGAACGGCCTCCCTCGGACCACCGGCCAGTACGCGTTCCGCACTGCGAAATGGGCGCATCGGCCTTTCTCACCCGTGGAGAGCCCTGTGAAAATCGCCGTTTGCGCGGAGAGCGAGGCTGGCGAATTGCGGGTAGCCGCCACGCCGGACACCGTCAAGCGGATGGTGGCGCTCGGCGCCGAGGTCGCGGTCGAGCCCGGCGCCGGGGTCAAGTCCGGCACTCTGGACGCCGATTATGCCGCGGCCGGGGCAAGGCTTGCGGCGGATGCGGCCGCCAATGCCGACGTGGTGCTCAAGGTCCGCCGGCCATCGGCCGCGGAACTTGCTCGCTACAAGAAGGGCGCCTTGGTGATCGCGGTCATGGACCCGTTCGGTCACGAGGCGGCGCTCAAGGCGATGGCCGACGCGGGCATCGTCGCGTTCGCGATGGAGCTGATGCCGCGCATCACCCGCGCCCAGGCGATGGACGTCCTCTCCTCGCAGGCGAATCTTGCCGGCTATCGGGCGGTGATCGAGGCGGCCGAAGAATTCGGCCGTGCCTTCCCGATGATGATGACGGCAGCCGGGACGGTCCCCGCGGCGAAGGTCTTCGTCATGGGCGCCGGCGTCGCCGGGCTCCAAGCGATCGCGACGGCGCGGCGGCTCGGCGCGATCGTCACCGCGACCGATGTGCGTCCGGCAGCCAAGGAGCAGGTGGCGAGCCTCGGCGCCAAATTCATCGCCGTCGAGGACGAGGAGTTCAAGCAGGCCGAGACCGCGGCAGGCTACGCCAAAGAGATGTCGAAGGAATACCAGGCCAAGCAGGCGGCATTGGTCGCCGATCACATCAAGAAGCAGGACGTCGTCATCACCACGGCGCTCATTCCCGGGCGGCCGGCGCCGCTCCTCATCTCCCGGGCGATGGTCGCCTCGATGAAGCCCGGCTCGGTAATCGTCGATCTCGCGGTCGAGCGCGGCGGCAATGTCGAGGGCGTCAAGGCTGACGAGGTCGCGACCGTCGAGGGCGTCAAGATCGTGGGCTATGTCAACATGGCCGGCCGGCTCGCGGCGTCCGCCTCCGCGCTCTACGCCAAGAACCTGTTCGCGCTCCTTGAAATCCTCATCGACAAGAAAGCCAAGGCGCTGGCGGTGAAATGGGACGACGACATCGTCAAGGCGACGGTGCTCACGCGCGACGGCGCGGTCGTGCATCCGAGCTTCGCTCCGAAAAGCGCGGCCTGAGCGCGCAGGAGACCGGTCATGGTGACCCTCTCGATCTTTGCTCAGCTCGACATCGTCGCAGCGGCAACCGGCGCCGCGCCGGCCGAGGCCGGCGGCGCCGTCGATCCATTCGTGTTCCGGCTGTCGATCTTCGTGCTCGCGGTGTTCGTCGGCTACTATGTGGTGTGGTCGGTGACGCCGGCGCTGCACACGCCGCTGATGTCGGTGACGAACGCGATCTCCTCGGTGATCGTGGTCGGGGCGCTGCTCGCGGTCGGGGTCGCCCTCGTCGCCAACGATGACGGGCCGATCTGGTCGCGCGCGCTCGGCTTCGTAGCGCTAGTGTTCGCCTCGGTCAACATTTTCGGCGGCTTCCTGGTGACGCAGCGCATGCTCGGCATGTACCAGAAGAAAAAGAAGTAGCGCGCCGATGAACCCCAGCCTGGTCGCGCTGCTTTATCTGGTCGCCGGCGTCCTGTTCATTCTGGCGCTGCGCGGGCTGTCGAGCCCGGAGACGAGCCGGCAGGGCAACCGGTTTGGCATGATCGGCATGGCGATCGCGGTAGCGACGACGCTCGCCTCACACCCGCCGGAAAGCGAGTTCGCCTGGGGCCTGGTGGTCGTCGGCATGGCGCTCGGCGGCGGCACCGGCGCCGTGATCGCGCGGCGGGTGCCGATGACGGCGATGCCGCAGCTCGTCGCCGCGTTCCATTCGCTCGTCGGCCTTGCCGCGGTGCTGGTCGCCGCCGGCGCCCTCTATGCGCCGCAAGCCTTCGGCATCGGCGCGCCCGGCGACATCCACGGCCAAAGCCTCGTCGAAATGTCGATCGGCACCGCCATCGGCGCCGTGACCTTCACCGGTTCGGTGATCGCCTTCCTCAAGCTCAACGGCAACATGAGCGGCGCGCCGATCATGCTGCCGGCGCGCCATCTCATCAACATCGCGCTGGCGGCCGTGATCGTTCTGCTGATCGTCTGGTTCGCCAAGAGCGAAA
>Ga0187780_10004482_pt1 | contig 10458 bp, 8 predicted proteins | sample 1015_Q2_SP10_20__FD_132429 | JGI IMG/M metagenome (GOLD analysis project Ga0187780, IMG submission 132429) | Tropical peat soil microbial communities from peatlands in Department of Meta, Colombia - 1015_Q2_SP10_20_MG | ecosystem: Environmental > Terrestrial > Soil > Wetlands > Peat | place...
CTCGAGGTCGTGCGCAGCGTCGTCGACGGCATCGGCATCGGTGTCGTCGTCGGTGGTCTTGTGCTTCCAGCGGCGCTGCGCCACCGCCAACACGCGCAGGCCCTGCTCGGCGAGGTGCACTACCAAAGACTCTGCATGCTCGTGGCCTTCGGCGTCCGAATCAGCGAACCGGCAGCGCGGCAAGATCTTCTCGGGAGCGCCTTTGACTATAAGCATCGGCCCCGTGCCGGCGTCGATGGTGCCGATCGCGGCGGAGTAGCCACGACTGGACTCGAACGGTACCTCCGCGAGCACGGCCCAGTCCGAATCGCCTTGGCCGTCAAGAGATTTTGCTGCAGTCAGGATTGCCTCGTCGGTGGCGTGCGCGTGTCCCTGCCCGTTGTGCGGCTGAGTAGAGGCGCGAGCAGCGGACCGCAACACCTCGGCGGCCCGCGGGTCGCCCGCATCGGGGAGTGGGCCTTCTGCACTGGTCGCTTGCGGCACACCGCAGACGACGCGCAGGTGGTTTTCGGTCAGCGTGCCGGTTTTGTCGAAACATACCGTCTGGACCCGGCCCAGGGCTTCGATCGCGCGCGGCGTACGGACCAGTGCTCCACGCCGCGACAAACGCTGGGCGGCGGCAAGCTGGGCGAGGGTGGCCACCAACGGCAGGCCCTCGGGAACGGCGGCCACCGCAATTGCGACACCGTCGGCGACCGCTTGACGCAGCGTGGCGCGGTGCGCCAAAGCCAAACCAGCCACCGTTGCGCCGCCGGCAAGCGTGAGCGGAAGTACCTTACTGGTCAACTCTCGCAACCGTGCCTGCACTCCGGCCGCCGACTCGACGTCGGCGATTGCCGAAATCGCGCGCTGGGCAGCGGTTCCGGCGCCGGTGGCCACGACAATCGCCCGAGCATGCCCGGCGACAATGGTGCTGCCCTCGAACAGCATGCTGGCCCGGTCAGCATCGGCGACGGCGACGGGCTCCACCTGCTTGTCCACCGGCAGCGACTCACCGGTGAGGAAAGACTCGTCGACTTCAAGATCCTCGGCCACGAGCAGGCGCGCATCGGCCGGCACCACCTCCGGGGCGGCCAGGTCGATGATGTCGCCCGGGCGCAGCGATTTCGCGCTCACCGTGACCGTCCGCTCGGTGGTACGGGCAGCTTCTAGTCGGCGGTGCGCTGTCGCCACCGCCGGGAGGACGACGCGGCGCGCATGCTTCTCTTGTTCGGCGAATAGCTCGGCGACCGCCGCCTCGGCCCGCAACCGTTGCAACCCGCCGGCTAGCGCGTTGGCGGTCATCACGCCCGTGACCAGCAGCGCGTCGACGCTACTGCCCACGATCGCCGAGGCCGCCGCTCCGACGGCCAGGATGGGAGTCAGTGGATCGGCGAGCTCGGCTCGGGTCGCCCCGAGCAGCCGACCCATTTGGGTTGCCGGTCCGCGCAGCGGCGCCACGACCGGGTTGTAGGACAGGTCGTCGAGAAGCTGTCGCCAGGGTGCGACACCGGGCTCGACGGCCAAGGGTCGCGTGCGGCTGGCCAACCGGGAATAGACGATCTCCGGATCCAGGGCATGCCATGCGGTCACCGGCTGCGGCGTGGGATCAGGCAGCCGGAGCAGCCTAGTGGCCGAGAAGGTGCCCTGTACCAAAGCTGCTGCGGCAGCGGCGTTGACCGGATTCAGCCAACGCTGTATTGCGAATGGGCTGGCGGTGCGGGGGTCGCCGGTGACCAGCAGCAGTCCGGCCAGCGTGCTGCCGCCCTTTGCGAGACGCACCGCCGATTCCGTGGCCTCCCGGGCTACCGGCAGCGCCGACAATATCCGCACCGCCGCAGCCAGATCGGTACCGGTAATGATGTCCGCTGTCCACGGCGTTGCCGCGTGCGGATCATCGAGCGCTACCCCAACGTCGGCGATGGCCAGCGCCGCCAATGTGTCGGTCGATGCGAAGTCCCGGTGAAGTGCGGTGATCAGCAACACGGGTCCGCGATCCGTCCGCAGGTCACGTACTAACTTCAGCAACGGCGTGCCCGCCGGATGACTAACGGCGACGCTAGCGGTCAGATCCTCGGTGCCGGCAACGTGGCGCAAAACCACCCGGGCTCCGGTCCGGTGCGCGATCTGCAGCAGCGGAATTGCGAACGGGTCGACCTCCCATCCCACATCGACGCTGCCCACGCGTTCGCCATCGACCACGAGGTCGGCATGTTCGAGACCTTGTGCGGGTGCCGCCGACGGCTCCTGCGCCCGAATCCATCGCAGGCGCGCTCCGGTGGCCGGTAACTCATCGGGGTCTGGTTCGGGTGCTTCTTCACCGTGCAGTAGCGCGTCGGCGACCTCGTAAACACGGTCCTCATCCCAGCCGGGTATGTCTCCGTGTGCCTGCAATACGGCGCGGTTGTCACCGCGCAGCGCAGCCCCATCGATGACGACCACCTTGACCCGATCCAGCCGCCGCAGCGCCCCCGGGTCGAGGATCAGTTGTCCAGCGTTGGCGAGTCCGCGGCCCAGAACCGCGGCGAACGTTTGCCGGCCTACATGCGCCGCTCTGGGCACCCCGGCCAGGAGCGCGCCGGCCGCGTCCTCGGTGCCCCCGCCGGCCAGCAACGCCCCTGCTGCGGCAACCAATGAAGCGTTCGCGGCCTGATCGGCGTAATCCTCCACCGGTCCGGCCATCGATCCCTTCGCGGTGTCGATGGCGGCGTCGATGGCTCCACCGACCATGACGTGGGAAGCCTCACCGGCGGCCGCGGCCGCCCAATTGTGTCGCGGGGCCTGCGATTTGGGCCCGGCTGACGAAATGACGGGGACCACCGGGGCTTGCGGCCGCTTCGGCGAGGCCAGCTCCGGCTCGCGCTCTCGCCATCTTTGACGATGAGCCGCTGCCTCGGAGACTTGCAGGCTGCGTTGCGCCAGGTCCAGCAAGGGTGTCCCGACCGCCTGCGTCAGCCCGTTGGCCAGCGCCGTCGACGCACTGAGTGCAATGTCGGTGCCGACTCGACCCAGCCGCGACTCCAAAACGCCCACGATCCGAGGTTGATGATTCAGCAGAGCGGCCGCGGCTCGCGCGCTTCGCGGCGCGACGGGCAGCCGGCCCAACCAGCCGGTCACCGCGGCACCGATGGCCGCCGCGTCCATTGCCGCAGCGGAGAACGGGACCAGAATCGCCAACGGGTTTCCCGGGTCGGCGAATGGCGCAGTCCGAGGTGCCGACTTGGGAGCCACCAAAGTCAAGTCCGCGGCAACGCTGCAAACCGTTTCCCGTACCTGGTCCAGGACAACGTCGCTATCGGCTGCGCTCTCGAATTCGATTACCAGCCGACCAAGTGCGCCCTCGACATGGGCGGTGGCCACTCCCGGAATCCTGCGAACCGGCTCCTCCACCGCCGGGGCATGCTCGTGCCAGTCGGGAAACGGCAACAATGGATCCAGGTCCAGATGCACTCGCCGCCCGCTCTGCCAGCGCACCGGCGGCGTGACGCCGCCCGATGAGCCGTTGGAAGAGCTGCTGCCTAACCCGACTGCCCGGCCGGTCGTCTGGGCCATCGACTGAACTACCGGGCCGGCCAACTCGGCTACCGGGCTGGCCAGCACCTGCAGGGCACCTGCGGCGCCGGCCGCAGTGGACACACCGGCTCGCACTACCTGCGCTGCTCCGCCGGTCACGCCGGCGACGACGCTGGTTACGCCCGGAATCCTCACTCCGTCATCCTTCAATCACGTCTAGTGCCTGATAACCCTGGCGTGTCAGGGACCTGTCCACGTGTCGGCACCGGAAGGTAGACCGCGCGACGACACGAATAACTATGGCGGATCGGCATTCCTTTGGTTGTCAGGTGGTGCAACTGGCTTCCCTGGCAAAAAGCTTACCGAGTTGAAGGTAAACCAAACGCGCTGAACAAGCGCGGGTCGAGAAAGACGGTGATGGTGGCGATCCCGCTGGCGCCGGATTCGCCGGAGGGCTACCCACAGACCGCGCCGTACGAGTGGTGGGATTGGCACGACACATACGGCGAGCACGAGCCGTCGCGATGGTTCGGTGAGCCCGACCCTAACGATCCCAACGACATACGACCGCCGCGCAGCAGCTAAACGGCGCTTGCATTCATGTGGCCGATCGAAATTGGAGTTCTAGTGACAACACGCCTAAACAACACGAATACGCGGTAGCCGTCGAACGGCTACTCGCGCACTATTCGGCTTACGAAAATTCGGTCTACAAAATTCGGTGGTTTGCCCTGCCAACGTGGTACCCAGCCGGGAAAGACTTCTCGATGACCTGCAGCTGGTGGTCCACTCTGGACTCGAGCTCGAGGACCACGCAGCTATCGCCGACGGCTTTCGATTCGAGAACTATGTACCGCTGGCCGCAATCGGTGATCGGGTCGCCTGAGTGCAATTTTTCGACGGGCACCAATTCCGGGGTTCCGTGTGACTCCACCCAAAACACAGTAGGTCAACTCAGTGAGCGAGGGAATACTTTCCCCATAACGGTGAGTTGCCTGCCGGCTTCAGCTGGCGCGATTCCGCGGCACGCCGGTGTCAGGGCCCGGCTGTTTGAAGAACACGCTGACGCGAGAGATCAAGCCGTCGTCGCTTTGCTCGAAGAGGATGCATTCGGAGCATTCGCCGGGGGCACCGTCTATCTCGAAGGCTTCGGTCAACTCGACGTATGACAGCCAGGCATTCACATGCGAGACCCGCTGAACCTCCAACCGATGGCCCTTGAGTTGGGTGAGAACGTTGCGCAGATAGGCGACGTAGGGTTCTTTGCCTTCGACGACGTCGCAGAACGGGCCCTCTCGGGTCAAGCCTTCGTCGGAAATCGTTGCGGCCAGGCCGTCCCAATCGTGTGCGGCCAGGCACTCCAGGTAGCGCTCAACCACGCCGGTACCAATCCTGGTCACATCGACCACCGTAAGCCAACGCGGCAGACGGGGAAATACGTTCGCTGAAGCGCTGCGCCGCGGCCGGCGGCGCAGGCGAGAATGGTGCGGTGGACGGACCCAGCGCACCGTACTCGCCAGCTGCGGCACCGTCTTGTTACCGGCATCCGGGTCGCCCGACCTATGTCCGCTGCAACCGGTGCGAACGTTATATCTGCACGGACTGCATGCGCGACGCCGCAGTGGGGCATCAGTGTGTGGAGTGTGTCCAGGCGGGCGCCCGGACCATTCGTCCGCCGCGCACGCGTTTTGGCGGGCGGCAGCGGTCCGCCACACCGGTGGTCACGTATGCGCTGATCGCGGTCAACGTACTGGCGTTCATTCTGCAGATGGCGTCGGGCGGCTTGGACAAACAATTGACTCTGTGGCCGCCGGCTGTCGCCGACGGCCAGTTCTACCGCCTGGTGACCGCGGCGTTCTTGCACTACGGCACCACGCATTTGCTCTTGAACATGTGGGCGCTGTATGTCGTGGGTCCACCGCTAGAAATGTGGTTGGGCCGCCTGCGATTCGGTGCGCTCTATGCTCTGAGCGGGCTGGGCGGTTCGGTACTGGTCTACCTGCTATCGCCGCTCAACACGTCGACTGCCGGCGCTTCGGGCGCAATCTTCGGCCTTTTCGGCGCCACATTCGTGGTGGGAAAGCGGCTGGCCCTCGACGTCCGGTGGGTTATCGCCATCATCGTGATCAACCTGGTCTTCACCTTCGTCATACCGGCGGTCAGTTCCCAACTGATCAGCTGGCAGGCGCATGTCGGCGGGCTGGTCACGGGCGGACTGGTCGCAGCGGCCTATGTATACCCGCCGAGGGAGCGTCGCAACGCGGTCCAAGCCGCGACGACGATCATTGTTTTGGCCGTGTTCGCCGTGCTGATCTTTTGGCGCACGGCACATCTGCTCGCGGAGTTCTCCGGATGAGCTGGTGGGTCGCCCGTGCCGAGCGCACGCTGACACAGGAAGTGCCCGCGCCACCGGAGGAGGTCCGCGACTTCTATGTGGACTTGGACAACATCAAGCTTGTCCACCCGCTGATCGTGTCCGTGGAGGCGTTGTCCCGCAGCGAAACCCCGGATGGCTACCTCCAGAGCTATCGTGTGGTAGACCGGATTCCATTGGGGCCCTTCACTATGAAGATCACCTACCGGGTACGGCTACATGTGCCCGCCGACGGCGACGTGATGACCGAGGCCGATCAGTCGCCCGGGGTCCACTTGCGGGGAACGGTGAGTTTCGAACCGATCGACACCGGCACTCTCGTCACCGAGCGAATCCGGATAGCCGCGCCCCGGCCGCTGGCCTGGATGACGACGCGCGAAGCGGTTAAGGCGCACATCACGATGCTGGCGGGCATCCGACGTCACTTTGAATCCGTCTGAGCGGATGAGGTTTGGGCGGATCCCTGGAACACCGTTGCGTGTCTTCGCGTGTCTTCTCCTGAATCCTGCTGCGTCGCAATTAAGCTTGCTGCGATCAAGAGGAGGGGCAGCGACGTATCGGCATCAACTATGGCGCCGGACGACAGGATGGTCAGGGCGCGCTAACGGCCAGCGCTGAGCCGGGCGGGAAGTACCCCGCACCGGCGCGTTCTGCTCGGCGCCCCCGGTGGGTCGCTCCCGTGCATCGCGTCGGCCGGCTGGCGATTTGGGACCAACCCGAACGCCGCAACGGCATTCCCGCCCTCGACGGGCTGCGTGCGATAGCTGTTGCGCTGGTGCTTGCCGGGCATGGGGGCATTCTCGGCGTAAGTGGCGGGTTCATCGGTGTCGACGTCTTCTTCGTGCTCAGCGGATTTCTGATCACCTCGCTACTGTTGGATGAACTGAGACACACCGGTCGTATTGAGCTGACCGGTTTCTGGATTCGCCGAGCGCGTCGGCTGCTGCCGGCCCTGCTGTTGATGGTGCTCACCGTCGCCGCGGCCCGAGAGCTTCTTCCCGACCAGGCCCTCACCGGTTTACGGAACGACGCGATCGCCGCCTTCCTGTGGGCGGCGAACTGGCGCTTCGTGGCCCAGAAAACCGACTATTTCACGCAAGGCGCTCCACCGTCGCCGCTGCAGCACACGTGGTCGCTCGGGGTCGAAGAGCAGTACTACTTTGTCTGGCCGGTGCTGCTGATCGCGGTGACCTTAATGCTGGCGGCGCGGGCAAGGCGCCGCTTCACCTGGGCCACCGTGGGCGGTGTTCGGCTCGTCACCTGTGTGATTGCCACCGTGGGGGCGCTGGCATCCGCGGTGGTCGCCATCGTTGTAGTTTCCGACACCACTCGTGACCGCGTATATTTCGGCACCGACACCCGCGCGCAGGCGCTGCTGGCCGGCGCTGCGGCAGCGGCTCTGCTGGTGAGGGATTGGCCGTCGCTGAACCGCGGGTGGTGCCTGATCCGGACTCGGTGGGGACGGTGGGTCGCCCGCCTGTTGCCTTTGCTCGGTCTGGCCGGGCTGGCGGCAGCAACCCACTGCGCAACGGGCAGTGCCGGCGAGTTTCGCCACGGTCTGCTGATCGGCGTCGCAGTCGCGGCCGTCGCCGTGGTCGCCCCGGTGGCATTGGAGCAACGCGGACCGGTCGCCCGGCTCCTCGCTGCGCGTCCGTTGGTGTGGTTGGGCACCATCTCCTACGGCGTCTACCTGTGGCACTGGCCAATCTTCTTGGCGCTCAACGGTGAACGTACCGGATGGACCGGATTCCCGCTGTTCGCCGCCCGTTGCGGCGCCACCGTGGTGGTGGCCGCAGCATCATGGTGGCTGATCGAACAACCCATCCGGCGCTGGCGGCCGGCGCGGGTCCCGTTATTGCCGCTGGCGGCGGCCACCGTGGCTAGCGCCGCCGCGTTGACGTTGTTGGTGGTTCCGGTGGGAACCGGACCCGGCTTACGTGAGGCTGGTCTGCCGCCGGGAGTTTCGGCGGTCGCGGTGGTCTCGCCGTCGCCTCCGAGCGCGAGCCGCCCGGGACCTCGGGATCCCAACCGGCCGTTCACCGTTTCGGTGTTCGGAGATTCGATCGGCTGGACCTGGATGCACTATCTTCCGCCGACACCCGGATTCGCGTTCCTAGACCACACGGTCATCGGCTGCAGCCTGGTGCGCGGCACACCGTACCGCTATATCGGCCAAACCCTCGAGCAGAGGCCCGAATGCGACGGCTGGCCAATCAGATGGTCAACGCAGGTCAGTCAGGACCAACCAGACGTCGCGCTGCTGATCATCGGGCGCTGGGAGACCGTGGACCGAGTCAACGAGGGTCAGTGGACCCATATCGGCGATACGACCTTCGACGCTTACCTCAACGGCGAACTCGAGCGAGCACTGAGCATCGTGGGGTCCACCGGTGTTCGGGTCGTGGTTGCCACCGTGCCCTACAGTCGCGGCGGGGAAAAGCAGGATGGCCGCTTGTATCCGGAGGATCAACCGGACCGGGTTAATCTGTGGAACACCATGTTGGGCAAGGCGGTCAGCCACCATCCGAATGTCGCGATCCTCGATCTGAACAAAAAGCTGTGCCCGGACGGTGTTTATACCGCCAAGGTCGACGGCATCAAAGTACGCAGCGACGGTGTCCACCTCACCCCCGAAGGAGTTAAATGGCTGACGCCGTGGCTGGAGGAATCTCTGCGGTAGCCGCTAATCACCGGTGCGGCAGCTGATTTCCATGCTGTCGCTGTCTCGGACGAGGAAGTTGAAACTCACGTAGCCGTTATCAGGATTGCGCACGCGGTCGAGATAAGGCTGGGTGTCTGCGGCGTTGGTGTTGTCGGCGACCACCAACGCTCCCGTCGACAGACGTGGTTCGAGCAGCTTGATCACCGGTAGGTATAGATCTTTCCAACCGTCAAGCAGGACAAAGTCGACCGGTCCGTGCAGGTCAGCCAGCGTCGTCAGCGCATCCCCGTCAAGAATGGTGATCAGGTGATCCAAACCGGTCTCGGCGAAAGTCTGCTTGGCAGCAGCTATCTTGGGAGCGCTGAGCTCGGTGGTCACCACTCGGCCGGTGCCGTTGTCGCGGACCGCCGACGCCAGATGGACCGCGGAGATGCCGAAAGACATACCGAACTCGACGACCGTGGCCGGACGGGTCGCCCGCACCAATGCATACAGTAGCCGGCCGGCTTCGGGCGTCACCGGGATGTAGAACTCGCTCATTGCCTCGGTGCGTTCCTGTGTGGTCATCGGTCGATCGAAATCACCATGTCTCTGGCGTAGCAGCGACATCTGGTTCTGCGCCGCGGCATACATCCGGTCGAGCACCGTCGCAACCCTGGGATCCTGCAAAGTGTTGGCCATGCTCTCGAGGGTAGGCGGGCCGCCGTTGGATCGGCATTCGCAGCGCGTAGGCGAGACCTGGTTACGACCAGCTGACGTAATGGTTACGTAAAGGCGTTTGACGAGCACCGGGTCTCGGTGCAAGCATGGAACCCGCAAGCACCTCGGTAGGTGAGGCGTCTGCACGGATATAGGCCACTGACCCCGAACGTCGAGAGACGCCCCGGGTCAGGACAGCTCTTCCCGGACCCAAGGGTTGAGCCCAAGTGGCTTCTGGGGCGATGTTCCAGATACGCCGTGTAGTGCCGAAGCTCCGACGAGAGGGGTGCGGTCGGTGGTCCACCGCCGATTGTTGGCGCCTCTTTCGTTCAGGTGAATTGTCGTGACACCCGCGTGTGTCCTGGCCGTGAGGAGGTGAGGGCGAGATGAGTCCCGGCGATAGTCCCTATGCAAAAACCGTCTTGTTCCGATCCGGTTCCGGCATTCTTTCTGCCGCCTGAGCTTTCTCGGACGTCTCGGTAGTTCGTGCGCGTTGAGCTGTGCGCGAACTGCCATTCAACGCCCGGGTGCCCATGACACGAGCCGATCGGGCTTCAGGTAGGAGAAGATCATGGCTTTTGTTGTTACACACCGTCTTTCCGGCCTCGCCAGGGGGCGCGGATGGTCGTTGCTGCGTTCGGGCCGGCGACTGACGAGCAGGCTGCACGAGCGGCGCACTCTGACTCGCCAGCAGCGGGCCAACCTGTATGTCTCGCGGATGCCGATCGCGGTAGTCACCGCTTCGCTGGGTGGGCACCCAGCGGACAACGCGGGCAAACACCGGTGATTCGTTCGGTCGCGCAACGTTCTTGAGGTCCACCCCGATGAGATAGCGAGAAACCTATGACGTTTGTCTCGACTGAGGGACTCGGTGCCGTCGGTGCGTCTGCGAACCGAGCCGAAACCCGTGTGGCACGCGGGATACTGGCCGACACCTCCGGTGCGGCGGTGCTGGATTCGGCACACGTCGGTGACATCATCGGAGCGTTCGGTCGTATCCGGCGTGACGGTACCGGTGGCTTCAGCGGCCCTTGGCGGCGTCTGCGGACATTGACGGTCATTACCGGGCCGGGACTGATCGTGATGGTAGGTCACAACTATGCCGGTGGCGTCGCGACCTACGCACAGGCCTGGCAGAAATACGGAATGGGTCTGTTGTGGACGTTGGTGCTGCTGAGCCCGGTGCTGTACGTAAACCAGGAAATGGTGCTGCGGTTGGGCGCGGTCACCC